>JACBFF010000071.1_pt1 | contig 7364 bp, 7 predicted proteins | sample 7449211 | NCBI WGS metagenome assembly JACBFF01 (sample SAMN14896861, study PRJNA631923) | freshwater metagenome | isolation source: cyanobacterial enrichment | place: USA: Conesus Lake, NY | collected 2019-07 | reverse complement strand
CCAGCACATCGTGAGCGGCCTGGCGCGCTTGCGCAAGAATCGATGGCCGAATCAAGGGCGGAGGAATTCCGTCCGCCCACACTTTTCCGGTCGAATCGGTCACCATGTCCTTGAGGGTGGTGGATGCTTCGGCGGGGCGGTACCAGACAAAGTTGAAGCGGCGCGTGCCCGGCTTCACCGAGTTGTTTTTTCCTGCCACCGGGTAGGCAATCATCTGTTCTTGCGGGGGCAGGCCGAATGCGAAGTACGGGAACAGCTCCTTCAGGGTTCGCGGAGAAAGCGCGGCCTCCTCGACAAGCCCCCTCCAGGCGATGTAGCCCGCGTAGGTGGGCTTCGCCTGCGGGAGCAGGCTGCTGCGCACGGCCGAGCGAACGCCGTCCGCAGCCACCAGCAAGGCCGCAGAGGCTTGCGTTCCGTCTGAAAACGACACGGTGGCCGCGTGTTCATCCTGGGAGAACGAAACCAGCTGTTTGCCGTTGTGATACCGGTCTTCTGGAAACGCGGCTTTCAAGAGACTGTAGAGCCGACCCCAGGCCGTCAGGATCTGGGGCAAGGCCTGCTTGCGCTCCAGAGAGCCATCCAGGTTGAGCGTGACGCGCTCCTGCACGGAGATGCCGATGGTGTCATCGATGGCGACACCTGCCATCTCCAGCGCAGTCATGAGCTCCGGATGCGTCACGATGCCGGCACCACGTCCCTCCAGTGCTTCGGCCACGCGCTCGTACACGTGGACATCCCAGCCAGAGCGGTACAGCATGTTGGCGACAAGAAGCCCGCCCAATGACCCTCCGATCACGATGGCAGATTTCGAAGTTTGCATGGTTGTCTCCTGGTGGAATCGATTCAATGGGCGCCGCCGGCGCGGTCTTCTTCTGCAGCGGCCGCTGCAGGGGCCTCGCTGGCGGGGAAGTTGATTTCTACGGTCAAGCCCGAAGGCTCATCAACGAACACTTGATGCAGCCCCAGGCTGGGGACCGTGCGCTCGCGATACGTCAGCCCGGCCGCTTTCAGCCGTCGGTGCATGTCGGGCAAGTCGGTAGCCAGGAAGGCCACGTGATCGACAGCACCGCTCCCATGAAGGGAGTCGGCGGGCTTGTCTCCGAGGTAGTCCACCAGGCCCGCTGGATCGTCTGGATCCACGCCAATGATGTGCACCACACCGTAGTCGGCTTCGTCTCCACCCTGATAGAGCCAGATACCCGGGAAGGCAAAGGGCGGGCGAAATCCCTCCCTGAAGCCCATCACATCAACATAGAAACGTTTGGTGGCCTCCATGTCCGTGGTGCGGATCGAAAAATGAGCCAGCTTGCTGATCGCCATGTGTTCGTCTCGTCTTTAAGTTATCAATAGATAAATAGTAGCCGAAGTCGGTCACCTCATGCAAGAGGCCAGGCATCTCCCTTGAATGGCCAGCAGTCGCGGGAGCATCGACCCAAAAGCACCCGGCAAGCGCCGGGATTTGACGCCGTTTTGATCGCCCGAAGGCCGCCAGAAGCTCACTTTCAAGTAATCGTCCGATAACTATCCTGAGTTCATCAAGATCGGAATCATCAAAAGGTCGGGGTGTTTCCGGGTGGCGATCCGAGCGCCCTGAACCAAAGATGAGCAAGTGATAATTAATCTATGCACTCTTTTCATGCTCAAAGGCTTCCATGACCGAGAAACGTGGCACCCGATCCGTCGCTGCGAAGGCGACTGCAGCGGTCCCCGGCGAGCGCGCTGTCACGCGCCGGCGCCTGGCCCCGGAAGACCGCGAACACGAAATCGTGCAGCGCGCGGTGGCCTTCTTTGCCAGCAACGGCTTCTCGGCAAGCACCCGCGATCTCGCCAAAGAGCTCGACATCACGCAGCCCTTGCTCTATCGGTACTTCCCCAACAAGGAAGCACTGATTGATCGGGTGTATGAAGAGGTCTTTGTCCGCCGCTGGAATCCGGAATGGGAAGAGTGGCTGGCCGATCGCTCGCTGACCCTGAAAGAGCGCCTGTGCCGCTACTTGAAGGACTACGGCCGCTTTGTGCTGCGCAGCGAGTGGGTGCGGATCTTCATTTATGCGGGTCTCAGCCGTGGAGGCATCAACCAGAAGTACCTGGCCCGGCTGCGGGAGCGGCACTTCATGGTGATTGCGAGCGAACTGCGCCGCGAATACGGCATTCCTGAACCACGCGACGAGCTGGAGCTTGAGGACGAGCTTGATCTCGTCTGGGCCATGCACTCCAGCGTGTTCTACATCGGCGTGCGCAAATGGATTTACGAACTGCCCACGCCGAAGAGTCTGGACCGCGTCATTGACTTGCGCGTGGAGGCGTTTTTGCGCGGCGTGCCCGCGGTGCTGTCTGAACAACGGCGAGCGCGTTAGGGTCGCGCCCGCTCGCGCTCACGCAGCACCGATCAGCCGCTGACGCGCCTCCCCTGCAAGGCGGCGCGCTCGCTGCGCGTCAAAGCCTTCGACGCGCCCGCCTCTCACGCGAACCACCCCGTCGACCAGCACCGTGTCGATGTCGCGCGCACTGGCCTGCAACAGCACATAAGCGCATGGGTCGCCCACCGCGCCACCAAAGGCGTCCTTGCGCACCAGCACGATGTCTGCCCGTTTGCCGACGGTGATCGAGCCGATGCGGTCTTGCATCCCCAGCGCAGTGGCGGCTTCGATGGTGGCACTGCGGATCAAGTCGCGAGGCCGCAGCAGTGGCATGCCGAAGGCAGGCGTCGGCCGGCGCGTGTGTACCGGTGCGCGCTCACGGGCAACCGCACCGTCGATATAGCCTTGCACATGGAACAGGTAGCGAAGCTGCTGGAGGGTGTCCGAACCCACGTGGCAAGGCACGTCGCAACCGTACACCACGGGCACGCCCAACAACCGCGCTCGCCTCACCACGTCCGCCGGTGTGCCTTGCACGTCGGCCGAGGGAGTGAAGCACAGCGGCATCCTGACCTCGGCCATTGCCTGAAGCTCGGCGTCGGTCAACAGGTTGCCGTGGATCGCCAGCAGGTCTGGCCCCAACAGGCCATCGAGCAGCAGCTGGTGAATGTCGTTTCTGGCGTTGATGTGAATGCAGCTCATCGCAACGTGGTCACGCGCGAAAGCCAGTTGCTCGGACAGGCCGCCAGCGCCGACCGATTCGACACCGAAATGGACGCTCGTCATGCCCGACGCTTCGTGAAAGCGCCGGTAGATGTGCTCGGCGTCGGAAAAGCGTGCGCGCTGGCTGGCGAAGCCGTCAGGTGACTCGTTCATGAACGAGTAGGTGAAGACATGTCGGATGCCCGATTCCCTCAACCCGGCAATGGCCGCTTCGGCGTAGCCCGGCCCGGCGATGTTGTGGCAATAGTCCACCACGGTTGTGGTGCCACACGACAGGAGCTCCGAGCCGCCGATCCATCCACCCAGGTGGTTTTCCTCCGCTTGAAAGTGCCGCCGCAGCGGCAACAGTTCACCAAAGTACCGCCCGCCCCAGAGATCGGGCACCCAGTTGCGCAGCACGGTCTGCCACAGACAGGTGTGTGCGTCGATAATGCCGGGCAGCGCGATGCAACCCGATGCATCCACCAGCTCTGCATCGGTGGCTGGCAGTTCAGGGCCCACCGCGGCGATCGCGCCGTCCTCCACCAGGATGTCTGCGACGGGCCAATCGCCCGCTGCATCCATCGTCACCACTTCTGCCTGTCGCAGCAACAAACGGCTCATGCCAAAGCGCCGGCAATTTGCTGCCTCGCCCTCACCGGATCGGCAACCGGGCTGCTGGCGAGCAACATCTTCGTGTAGGCGTGTGCGGGCGACGAGAACAGCGTCTCACTGTCGGCGAGCTCCACCATGTGTCCCTTGTGCATCACGCCCACGCGGTCGGCGATCTGGCGTACCACGGCAAGGTCGTGAGCGATGAAAACGTAGGTCAGGCGGAATTCGGCCTGCAGGTCCATCATCAGGTTGATCACCTGTGCCTGCACCGACACGTCCAGCGCCGACACCGGTTCGTCGGCCACGATCAGATCGGGTTGCACGGCGAGCGCCCTCGCAATCCCGATGCGCTGGCGCTGGCCCCCTGAGAACTCGCGAGGAAACAGATCCAGGCTGCGGGAGGCCAGACCGCACGCATCGAGCAGGCGGCGCGCGCGGTCTTCTGCGGCTTGTCCCTGCGCGACGCCGAAGTTGCGCATGGGTTCGAGCAACGCATCCCGAACCGTCATGCGGGGATTGAGTGAAGCGTAGGGGTCCTGAAACACCATCTGCATGCGGCGCCACACCTCGCGTTTGCGGGCGCCCTGGCCGGCATGAACGTCGTCGCCGTCCAGCAGAACCTGCCCGCGGGTCGGGGTCAGCAAGCCTGCGATCATCCTTCCCAGTGTGGATTTGCCGGAACCGGATTCGCCCACGATGCCAAGCGTTTCGCCGCGCCAGACGGCAAGGCTCACGTCGTCGACGGCGCGAAAGGGCGCAGACACTCCCCAGCCTCGGCCCGCAAAATCGCGCCCGACATGGCGGACGTGCAGCAAGGGTGGGGTGTCCCTGTCAATGGGCAGCGGCATGGGCCTTCTCCTGGAGTTGGGGCCGGACCCAGCAGGCGACGCTGTGGAGATCGCCCGCTTCGACCCGGCTGGGCTCGTGCGCACGGCACTGGTCGACGGCATGGCTGCACCGCGGCGCAAACCTGCAGCCCGGCGCTGGCGCCGCCGGGTCGGGTGCCTGGCCGGGAATGGCGGCGAGCCGCTGCCCCTTGGGTGAATCCAGTCGGGGCACGGCATTGAGCAGCGCCCAGGTGTAAGGATGCTTGGGCGCGGAAAAGATCGCATCCACCGGCCCCTCTTCCACAATCCGCCCGGAGTACATCACCGCCACGCGATCACACAGGCTGGCAACGACCCCCATGTTGTGCGTAATGAAGAGCACTGCCGTCCCGGACTCTTTGTTCAGCGCCTTCAGGAGTCGGAGGATCTGCAGCTGCACGGTGACATCGAGTGCCGTCGTCGGCTCGTCGGCGATCAGCAGTCTGGGAGCATTCGCGATCCCCATGGCGATCATCGCTCGCTGGCGCATGCCGCCAGAGAATTCGTGCGGGTACTGCCGAGCGCGCTCCTGTGAGCTTGCAATGCCGACCCTGGACAGAAGTTCGTGCGCTTTGGCCCAGGCAGTCTGACGGGTCACCGGTTGATGCAACTCCACGGCTTCGGACAACTGCGCGCCCACGCGCAGCACCGGGTTGAGCGACGTCATCGGATCCTGGAACACCATGGACAGTTCGCCCCCGCGCAGCCTGCGCATGGCATCCGCATCGAGGGCCAACAAGTCCTGCGCGCCCAGGCGAATGCGACCACGCGTGACCCGTGCCGCGGCAGGAAGCAGCCGCATGACCGACTTCGCCAGCAAGGATTTGCCGGAGCCGGATTCGCCGACTACGCCCACGATCTCGCCCGCGCGGATCTGGAGCGATACGCCCTGCAACGCAGAGAAAGTGCGCCCACCGGGCGCGCCGATGTCAACGTGGAGGTCGTCCACATCCAGAACGGTTTTCAAATCGATCATGAGGTGCTTGCGGTGTCGCCGTGCGCTGCGCGGATCCCGTCGCCCAGCAGGTTGAGGCCAAGGATGGTGAGGGAGAGCGCCAACCCGGGAAAGGTCGAAATCCACCATCCATCGCGAATGAACAACTGGCCTTGCTGCAGCAGCAACCCCCAACTCGGGTGCGCCACATCGCCCAGCCCCAGGAAGCTGATGAAGGACTCCAGCAGAATGGCGGAGCCGGCTTGCAGAGAGGCGCTCACGGCAATGATGGGCGCCACGTTGGGCAGGATGTGGCGACCGATCACGCGCAGGGTGGACGCGCCACCCATGATCGCAGCCAGCACGAACTCTTCCTTGCGCAGAACGAGGACCTGGGCGCGCACCACGCGCGCGGTGGCTGGCCAGCTCAGCAGTCCCAGCACCAGGATGATCTTCCAGATACCCGATCCCACCAGGGCCACCACGATCAGCGCCAGGAAGAAGCGGGGGATGATCTGGAACGCTTCGGTGATGCGCATGACGACGGCATCGAAGGCACCGCCCACATAGCCGCAGGCTGCGCCTACGGCCACGCCGATCAGGACAGCGATCGATGCGCTGAAGGCACCCACCATCAGCGAGATCTGTCCACCGTGGGCCACCCGCGCGAGCACATCGCGGCCCAAGTCGTCGGTGCCCAGCCAGTGGGTCGCGCTGGGTGGCTCGCGCAGGGATTCGCTCATGGTCGATGGCGACTGTTGCAGCGTCCAAGCGACCACCGTGCACAGCACCACGGCCGCCACGAGAAACAGCAGGCCGATGCGGCCCGATGGGTTGAGCGCGCGCCAGACCGGCCATGGCTTTGCCTGGGAAGGGTTCATGGCGCTCATCGGGCGGTTCTCGGATCGAGCACCGACACCAGCGCGTCGGTGACCATGTTGGCCAGCACGACCATCACGGAGGTGAAGATGAAGCAACCTGTGAGCAACGGGAAGTCGCGTCGGAAGATGGCATCGAAAAAGAGCCGCCCAAGCCCTGGCCAGCCGAAGACGATTTCGGTGACCACCGAACCCGCCAGCAGGAAGCCAAACTCCAGGCCCAGCACCGTGACGGTGGTGACCAGCGCATTGGGCAATGCGTGACGCCACAGAACGCGCGCCACGCCCGCACCTTTGGCGCGTGCCACCGTCACATAGTCTTGCCGCAGTGCCTGAACCATGGCCGTGCGCGTGAAGCGCGTGATGATGGCCAGTTCAAACAGCACCAGGCTGGTCACAGGGAGCACCATGTGGCGCACGCGGTCGACGAACAGCTCAACGCCTTCGTAAGTCTCGCGAGCGGACCCCATGCCATTGCTGGGTAGCCAGCCCAGCCAGACCGAGAACGTCAGGATCAGCAGCTGCCCGATCCAGAAAGCGGGCATCGAGTAGCCCGCCAGCGACAGAGCGGTGACCCCTGTGTCGGCAGCGGTGCCTTGGCGCGATGCGGCGAGCACCGCCAGTGATACACCGATGACGCTGGCAATGGCCAGGCTGGTGAGGGTGAGCAAAAAGGTGACCGGCGCGTGCGCAAGGATCAGGTCGGTCACCGGCTTCTGGAAGTAGATCGACGTTCCCAGATCCCCTTGCAAGGCAGCGCCCACGTAAATGGCCAGCTGCTTGGCCACGGACTCGTCGAGGTGGTATTGCGCCCGGATCTTTTCCAGAAATTCAGGTGCCGGCGCATCACCCGCCAGCAACACGGCCGGATCGGTGGGCGAAAGTCGGATCAGGACGAACGTCAGAACCACGATAGCCATCACCACAGGGACGGCCATCATCATCCGACGGCCAATGGCCATCGCCAGGTGGGCAAGCGCGCTCATTTACACCGGCCTTGCACGAGCGA
>JACBFF010000070.1_pt1 | contig 7438 bp, 7 predicted proteins | sample 7449211 | NCBI WGS metagenome assembly JACBFF01 (sample SAMN14896861, study PRJNA631923) | freshwater metagenome | isolation source: cyanobacterial enrichment | place: USA: Conesus Lake, NY | collected 2019-07 | reverse complement strand
ATGCTGGGCTTGCGCCACGGCGTCTCGGTGTGGAAGTTGGCCAGGCCCACGCCCGCGCTGGAGCAGAACACCTCGGGCTGCGACAGGATGCGCTGCACCTCATCGTGGCGCGCGACCGCGAGCACACCGTAGCGCTCCAGCCAGGCCCAGGGGCCAAGGTCGCGCAGCTGCGCGTAGTGCGGGTAGGGGTTGGCCAGCACCTCGGTGGTGTAGGGATCGAAGTCGCTGGTGGGGACGTCGGCGTAGGGGTTGGGGTGTGTCATGGGTGGGCTCTTTTTCGGGTGCGCTTCAGTCGGCCAGCGCGGGTGTGCGGGGTTGGGCCACCACGAACGCGTCGCAGAAGAACGCATCGGGCGGCAGGCCCCGGGTGGCAACGAAATCGCTGCGCGCCGCGCTCACCATGGCGGGCGCGCCGCAGGCATACACCTGGTGGCCGGCGAGGCTGTCGTGGTCTTGCAGCACGGCCTGGTGCACGAAGCCGATGCGGCCGGTCCAGCCGGCATCCGGCTCGGAGAGCACGGGCACGAAGCGCAGACCGGCCTGCTGGCCCCAGCCGCGCGCGAGGTCGAGCAGGTACAGGTCTTTCTCGGTGCGCGCGCCCCAGTACAGCGCGATCTCGCGCCGCTGTCCCTGGCGCAGGCCGTCTTCCACCATGGACTTGATCGGTGCGAAACCGGTGCCACTGGCCAGCATGACGATGGGCGCGTCGCTGTCCTCGCGCAGGAAGAAGTCGCCGTGCGGCAACTCCACTGGCAGCGTGTCGCCGACTTTGAGTGCGTGGGTGAGTGTTTGCGAGAACGCGCCGCTCTCGAGCAGGCGGATGTGCAGTTCGGCGCCGTCGTTCTGGTGTGGCGGATTGGCCATGGAGAAGCTGCGGCGCTGGCCGTCGGGCAGCAGCACCTGCAGGTACTGGCCCGCCTTGAACTTCACCTTCTCCCCCGCGGGGAATCGCAGCTTGAGGCGCGCCACGTCGGGGGCCGGAAAGTCGATGCGCATGACGCGGGCGTCGAGCTGGCGGCGCGCGTTCGGGTCGGTCTTCTCGATCTGGCGCGGTTCGATCTCGATGTCGGTGAGCGGCCGGGCCTGGCAGAACAGCACCTGCCCGTGCGCGATCTCGTCGGCGGAGAGCGTGTGGTCGCCCGCGGCGCCGGGGTTCACCCGGCCCGAGACCACGCGGCCCTTGCAGCTCGCGCAGATGCCCGAGTTGCACGAGAACGGCATTTCGTAGCCCGCCTGGCGCACCGCGTCGAGCACGGTCTGGCCCTCGGTGCAAGGCACCGTGGTGCCGAGGCCGGCGATGTGGATGAGGTGCGTGGCGCTCACGGCGTGCTCACAGTGGAATGGCCAGCAGGGTGTCGGTGTTGTGGCTGTCGCAGACCACGACGCGGCTGGCCAGGCGCAGTGTGTCGGTGCCGTCGATCACCAGTTCGTCGAGGTAGCGCCCGGTGGCGAAGATCGTGGTCTCGCCGCCGCGCATGACGCGCACCACCACGAAGGGCGTTTCGCTCTGCCGGCCGCGCGGCGTGTCGCCGAGCAGCACCGGCAGGCCCACCAGGTGGCGGTAGCGCTGCTTCTCGTACACGTTGGCCGTGCGCAGCGAGAGCACGCGGTCGCCGAGCATGGCGCGGGAGTCGGCATAGATCAGGCTGGCTTCCATGCCCTGGGCATGGTTGTCTGCGGTGGTCACGCGGTAGAGACAGCGTTCGGTGAAGAGTCGTACCCAGGCCTCGAGGTCGTCGTTGTCGATGCAGCGCCCGTACTGCGCATTGAGTTCCAGCGCGCTGTGCGTGTCAATGGCGGATGCGGCGCGGTTCATGCTGCGCCCTCCATGTGGAAGCGGTAGGCTTTCCAGAACCCCCTCACCGACGCCTCGGTGGTGCGGCTGGCTTGCGAGTGCACCGCATCGCCGCCCATCTCCACGATGGCCTGCTGCTCGCTGGCCGAACTGATGCCGCGTTGCACGAAGCCACCCACCGCGCCGTCTTCCATCGACACGAAGCCGGCGGCACCGATCAGGTTGGACTGCTTGTGCCGCATGGTGCGCAGCTCGGGCGTGTCGTCCTCGAAGCCCAGGTACACCCAGTTCAGCGCGGTGGACTCGACGCCCTCGGGCAGCACCTGGCGAACCGCCAGGGTGTTCTGGATCTGCGCCAGCACGAAGCCAGGAAACACCGAGAGGATCTGCAGCGTCACGCCGTCGCCGAACTCGTCCATGCCCTTGAGCAGCGTCACGTCCTGCAGGCTGAAGTCGTCCTTCTCGGAGCGCAGCTCCTCGGCCTTGTAGTGATCGCCCTGCTCGGCGGCCGGATCGATCGCGGAGAAGCTGATGTGGTTGCCACCGCAGTCGCTGACCACCACGCCGCCCCGCTGGGAGAGGCGGTTGAGCTTGAAGGTGGTGAAGAACACGTGCAACAGGCTCGCGTGGTACGTGTCGCGCACGTTCTCCACGTAGAGCTTCCAGTTGTTGGGCAACGTCTGCTTGAAGCGGCCCAGGATCTGCACCGGCTTGTGCAGCACGCGCGAGATGCCGCGCGCGATGTCGGGGCCGAGGTAGTCTTCCAGGTCCGGCACGTCGTCGCTCAGGCTGCCGAACACCAGGCCGCAGAACGTGCTGGTGCGCAGTTTGCGCGGGCCGTGGCTTTTCATGCAGAAGGCCGGGTCCATGCCGCCTTCGCCGTTCACGCCGTTCTGGAACGCGATGCCTTTGAGGTTGCCCTGGCGGTCGTAGCGCCACGCGTGGTAGACGCACTGAAAGTCGCGCGCGGTGCCTCCGTCGTCGAGCACGATCAGCGCGCCGCGGTGCGAGCAGCGGTTCTCGAACGCGTAGACCTCGCCGTCGCTGTCGCGCGCCACCACCACCGGCATGCGGCCGAGGAAGGTGGTGCGGTAGTCGCCGGGTTCGGGCAGTTCGGCTTCGAGGCAGAGGTAGTTCCAGGTCGCGCCTTCAAAGACGCGCTGCTGCTCGGCTTCGAGCACTGCCGGCTCCTGGTATAGATGGTATGGGATGCGGGTGAATTTCCCGGTTGGCCAAAAATTCAGCAGGTTATTGGTGGCGGAGGCTGTTGCGGAGGCGCTCATATCTGGGTACCTAGTGGGTCTTTGAGAATTCGCATATCGAACTTTTGACCGTTTAGTGAACCGCTACTGTATTTTTCAGATTCATGAGGGTCAACAAAATCCGGCAAAATGTTCGCTTATCGAACTAATCCAACTTTGAATGAGGCCACAAATGGATGACGATGCGCGTGCCGTGGTGGACAAGGAATACGTCATGGGGCTGGAGAAAGGCCTGCTGCTCATCGAGGCGTTCGGCGTCAGCAATTCGCTTTTGACCTTGACCGAAGCTGCCGACATCACAGGACATAGCAAGGCCTCTACCCGCCGCGCCCTGCTCACCCTCGTCAAGCTGGGGTACGCACGCGCTTCGGGCCGACATTTTTCGCTTGAGCCTCGTACCTTGCGGCTGGTACACGCGTACGTGAATTCCACGCCGCTGACAAAGGTCGCGCAGCCGATCTTGGAAATCACCAGTGAGCGCACGCGCGAGTCCGCATCGCTGGCAGTGCTTGACTCGCACTTTGTCGTTTTCGTGGCGCGCTCAACTCAGCGACGCAGCTTGTCCTTCGGACTCGGCATCGGGGCGCGATTGCCCGCGTACTGTTCGGCCACCGGTCGTGTGCTTCTCGCGGGAATGCCGGATGAGGAGGTCGAATTCCGCCTGCAGCGTATGAGCCGACAAGCCATTACGCCAAAAACTAAGACCGACGTGTCTGCACTGTTGAACGAGGTGCAGGCGGCGCGAGAGTGCGGCTACTCAATAAGCGACGAAGAACTGGAGATCGGATTGCGCTCCATTGCCGTGCCGGTGCGCAATCGTAAGGGCGAGCTGTTGGGAGCAATGAGTCTGTCGGTAGCTACTTCACGCATGTCTCGTGACGATATCGTGAACAAATTGATGCCAGAGCTTGAAGTGGCACGCAGGACGTTTGCACTGCAGCTGTAGCAACAGCCAGCTATCCTCTACTAAAACCGGCTAGGCAACGTGAGTCGCGCACTACCTGTGTTTGTCGTGTGCCCGAGTTCGTTCAAGCATTCAAGTTCCAGCTCATTCCAAGGGTCGTCAGAATCACGAGACTTGCCCACCACCTTGCCCCGGCACTCCACCGCGAAGCCGATCAAAAGCCAGCTTTTGTCGCGCTGCGCAAGCCGCTGAATCCAGCTAGCCGGCCCGCCCCAAGCGGTAATCATGGTGCCAAACCATGGCACTCGCAGGTGACCGAAAACATAGGCGTCAGGCAACGCGCTTCCAGGCACAGGCCCACCAGTTTCGTCTACGCCACTTGCCATGGTTGCCGCGCAAAACCGGCCTAGGTTTTGCAGCATCACGGGCGGAATGTGAAGAGGCGTGACGGCATGCTAGCGAACGCTCTCCACCACAACGCCAAGCTCTCGCGAGTCCGCGCCGAACGCATTTCGCATCGATAGCATCCTGACACGCCCGCGCACGACAACCACGCATCCGACCGGCGATGCATCACATCGCAGCAACATCGCTCTTGAATCTCGGGTCGCATCCGTAGTAACCAGTGGCATCAAGGCGCCTTTGGTGCTTTGTCCTCGTTCGATCCACATCAGTGCCGCAAACTGATTGGATGCAAGGCGCTGCCCCTTTCCTACGTAGATGCCGTACAGAGCGACCTTGGCGCCTTGCATCCTGGCTGCGTCCAGTGCGAAGTCCTCAAACGAGAGGTGCTTGTAGCCCTCTCTCTCATCTGCCTGCACTGCCGCCCTCTCACGCCCTGCTGCTTCTCGCTGCCTCCGCTCCTGCTGTTCTTGATAGGCAGCAGCTTCGGCTGCCCGCGCAGCTTCGCGAGCGGCAACCTCCGATTGTCGTTTCGCCTCCTGTTCAGCTTCCCGCGCATTCATCCACTGCCTGCAGTGTTGAGCCCATCTTGCATTTGCCCGCCCGCCAGAACACCTCTCAGCCAGATACTCTTCGCTAGGTTGGGCACTCATGCCCACCTCATCCCCAAGCTGCTTCAGTAGTGGTACATCCGCGCAAGCAGCCAGCTTTGCTACCAAGATCAGCATCACAAAGCTCTGAACTCTACTTCTTGCCCTCATGGAATCTCCAAACTATTTCAAGCCAATATAGGTTGGATGATATCGGGGAACACAGAACATCAAGCCAATTTGGCTTAACCGAGATTGGGTTGGTTAATCGCATGCGAACACTGATCGCAATGCATGTCCATCTACGACACCGCCTATCGCCGATTTCTGGCAGAGCTTCGAGGCGCCCGGCAGGCTGTAGGGTTGAGCCAGGAAGAACTCGCAATCCGTCTTGACAAACACCAGACCTTCGTATCGAAGGTGGAGAAGGGTCAACGCTACCTCGATGTACTCGAGTTCATTCGCTGGACGAATGCGCTAGATGTTGACCCGGTTCAGCTAGTTTCTGCGCTCCGTGACGACGTACTTGCGCGCAAACCTAGGCGGAAGTCGAGCGATTGAGGTCCGACACGCGCTCGTAGCGCCTGCCGACGACCAGCGACCCCAACCCGGTACGTCTTATTCACTTGGCGGTCGCGTATTGGCGCTAAGCGTGTCATATCGTGCCAGGCAACCGAAGCAGTGCCGACGACCCGAAGCACCCTACGCACCAGTTTTTTCCAAAATTGGACTGCTTTATGCGATGTACTAGGCGGTGTCAAAGCGGTGCTTTGGAAATCCCCTACCTGTGCCCGACCCTATGGTAAGTGGACAGTAGGGGAGTTCGTCGTCTAACTAGTTGATATCAAAGGGTTTAAATCAACCTGGAGGCTTGCGCCAGAACCCATTCTCATTGCCAGGAAGTATCGACTCCACCCTGACCCTCGGAAAGAGGTGCGAAGGCACTTTCCCACCGAACACGTTGCACGAATGGAACATGTACTCCAGATCATGCGCCCTGAAGTACCCGGAGTCATGAAGCGCAACCATCCGCTCAAAGCTGTGCCCGATTCGCCGGATGGAGTCCACCCTAGTGCGATACGGAAACCTGCGAGACTTCCCTTCGCGTGCTTTCTCGAAGTGACGACACCACTCCTTCCCAATTTCCTCTGCCGAGGGGATGTCAACCAAGTGGATGTTCTTTTCCCAGAACGCGCGGTGATCCAAGTTGAGCAACCCGGCCTGGTGTCGAATGCCAGCTGCGTCAAGGTGTTTGGATCCCACGATTCTCAACTCAACGTGAGTGCAACTCCACTCGGGCGCGATCTTGCTCTGATGATCCGAGTAGGCGAGCAGATTTTTCCTTGGCCCATGATTCCTGTCAAAGTTGAAGTAGGTAGTGTTCTCGTACTGGCGCGACGGCTCCGTTGACTTTGCGGTGGTACGCATATGCCGGGTCATGATGCCGTGCAGAAGTTGAGCATCCTGCTTAGAACGCGTTAGGAGGTCCAAACACACCTGGACCTTGGTGACGACGCAGTCGTGCCCTGAAAGCGCCTCTATGGCCTCCCTACGCGGTTGATGTATCCACATTCGATACTTCGTACATCCGACGAACGGAGAAAACTTCTCGGGATACCACAGCCGGCGACAGTGCTGCTTCATCTCACCGACAAAGCTTCGCGGGAAACGGCTCATGGATTGCAGCTCAATCGAGTCAAATCCAGATTCGGCACGTGCGATGAGCGCGGCGAGAGGCTGATCGGCGACCCAGCGTATCGAAGCGAAAGGGGTGTGTTGTAAATACATACTCGTCCTAAGAGGTTGTCGCAAGCACATGCCTGCTTCAGACATATACGGACGAGCACACTGACAGGTCGTGTTTGCAGCCTTAAATCACCCCATAGTAAGTTGATTTTGGTTGTTGCAGTATTTATAGCATCAGATTTCAGTGGAATTTTTCGAGAGGGTGCGCTCACTTCAGTTTGAGATTATTTTTTGCGCCAGCGGGGCACCACCTTTTCTAGGGTTGTGAAGGCACCCACAGCTGGCGACATGAGTCCTTCGCCTCCGTGCGCACAGCGTCCTCGGTTAGCAACCGACACAGCCCGGCGGTGACAGCATTCAGAGGGCGTAGCAAGTCAGAACGATCTCTTCAGCGTTCTGCAAGCCGAGCCAAGCCGTGCTTGAGTGACATCAGTAGCGCAGCGCTGCTAGGCATGGGGTGGAACCTCTCGAATGCCTTTGCTTGCTTGTGTATCACCTACTAAGCGACGTTTGCAATTATTAATTGCCAAAACCTTCGCCTCACCAGACGGTCGCAGAAGCCTAGTAGCCAACTTGACGTCGTGAGAACAGTTCCTCGGCTGCTCGCCAGCATTCACCGCCTGCCCGCTGATTAATTTTCATGAAATCAAGCTAGCAGATCTGCGACGGTCCCAATCATCACCTACGCCACCGAGGCGGCCAGCGCCTCGGTGGCGTCGCGCCCTGTATTCTTTCTCCG
>JACBFF010000069.1_pt1 | contig 7634 bp, 5 predicted proteins | sample 7449211 | NCBI WGS metagenome assembly JACBFF01 (sample SAMN14896861, study PRJNA631923) | freshwater metagenome | isolation source: cyanobacterial enrichment | place: USA: Conesus Lake, NY | collected 2019-07 | reverse complement strand
CACGGCAGGAACGCTGCACCACCGACTGGATGGTTCACGACAGCCTGACGAGCTCGCTCCGCTGATTGCGCAATTCAACGATTTGTTGGCCCGTCTCGACCAGTCTTACGAACAAATGGAGGGCTTCAACGCTGACGTGGCCCACGAGTTGTTGACACCACTGACGACGTTGATGAGCGGTGCTGAACTGGCGATGCATTCATCCAAGAGTCCGGACGAGATACGTGAGTTGCTCAGTTCGAATCTGGAGGATTTGCAGCGCATCGCTGGGATAGTGCACGACATGCTGTTTCTCTCGCAAGCGGACAGGGGGGCAGTTGCGCGTCGCACATCGACCCCCAGCCTCGCGGCAGTCGTGCGACGTGTTGCTGAGTATCACGAAGCTACTCTCGATGATGCTGGACTAACCCTTGAGGTGAAGGGGGACGTCGATGGAGAGTTCGACCTACAGCTGCTACAGCGCGCGTTCTCCAACTTGGTCAGCAATGCCACCCGCTATGCCACAAAAGGCTCGAGCATAGTGGTGAGGATTGAGCCCGATGCTTTCGAGCAGGTGACAGTTCTCGTCGAAAATCGTGGGGCTCCGATCGACCAGCAGACGCTCTCCAAGATGTTTGACCGATTCTTCCGAGCCGATGTATCACGCAGCGGCGCTAGCAAGAACCACGGTCTCGGCCTCTCGATTGTTGCGGCCATTGCGCGTATGCATGGTGGCACAACCATGGCTGCATCGAGCAGCGGCATCACCAGCGTGGGCATCCTTCTGAAGCGGTTCGCGAAGTAGGCCGGCATCCGTTTGGCCTCACAGTGAGGGCTGTCCAACGAGAGCTTTAGTCGCGCAGCCCGTCGGTGGCGCGGTCACTGTTCCGCATATTCTACGAGAATAACTGATTTGTCATTTTGATGACTTCATGTTGTTGCTGACCAACTCATACAGTGTTTTTCAGTGCCGAAACGGCAGCTGTTGCCTCACTTGAGAGGCTTTCCAAATCACTTTTGAGGTCCTACATGTCCAAACTCCATTCCTTCCGTCAAGCCGCCTTCGCAGTCTCGATTGCAGCCACGCTGGCCAGCGCCGCCGCTGCAGGCATTTCTAGCAAGGAGCAGGCGCTGATTGGCCAACCCGCTCCTGCTACGACATCGGCACGTGTTATCGACCTGAGTACGTCCAGCTACGCCAATGTTTCTTACGGTGAGACCGTCGTCTTTCTCGGCAATGGAGGCAACCAGTTCACCTGGACCTTCAATGGTGTTGGCGGCCGTTCCTGGGATCTTGCCAAGATTGCCCCCGCTGGCTTCTCCGACAAGCAGTTCCGCGTGTTTGTGAGCCGCAATCCGTTGTATCGCAGTTGAGCGCTCATCGCTTGGAATGAGAAAATCCAAGCTGTCGGGGTGGTACGCCACGACAGCCGCTTGAAGTAGACGGGCTGCACACGGATGGTGTGTGGCCCGTTCTACTTCTTGTCGCGGTCCTTGTAGGCCAGCAAGCGCAGTGCGTTGAAAACGACCAGAAGTGTTGAACCCTCATGAACGGCAACGGCTGCTCCAATGCCGAGACCCATGATGGTCGCAGGCACTAGAACCGCAACGATGCCAAGACTCACAAAGACGTTCTGACGAATTACCGAACGCGTGTGGCGGCTCAAGCCTACGGCGAAAGGAAGGTTCCTCAAGTCGTCGGCCATAAGAGCCACGTCGGCGGTTTCAAGTGCCACATCTGAGCCTGCAGCGCCCATAGCGATGCCCACGGTCGCGTTGGCCATAGCGGGCGCGTCATTGACGCCGTCGCCAACCATTGCCACCTTGGTTTCTTCGCGAAGCTTGCGAATCGCTTCCACCTTGTCCTCGGGCATTAGGTCGCCCCAGGCCTCGTCGAGGCCTACCCCGCGGGCGACCGCTTCTGCCACCTTCTTGTGGTCCCCGGAGATCATGATCATGCGGGTGATGCCGAGCGCTCGAAGCTGCTTCAGTGCATCACGTGCGCCTTCGCGTGGGGTATCAAGCAGTCCTATGGCACCGAGATCACGCTCACCCTTGCGCACAACCATGGATGTGCGACCTGCTTCACGCAGACGTTCAATGGCGGATGCGGCCGAAGCACCCAAGGGGGCGATGCCATCGCTTCCAAAGAGTTCTGCCTTGCCAATCCAGACTGTCTGCCCGCCCACGGTGGCAGTCACCCCGCGTCCAATCAAGTTTTCGAGATTGCTGGCGGTTGGGATGGGTTGCTGCCCCAAGCGCTCACGACCATCTTTCGCTATCGCGGCAGCAAGCGGATGGTCGCTCAGGGACTCGACTGCAACCGCCACAGCGAGCAGTTCCGCCTCGGTGACACCTTCAGCTGGCACCACATCAGTGATTCGCGGGCGGCCTTCCGTCAGTGTGCCGGTCTTGTCAAATGCCATTGCATTGAGGGAGCCGAGCTCTTCAAGAGGAGCGCCCCCCTTTATCAGAACGCCGCCTCGCGCTGCGCGGGCGATGCCTGACAGCACCGCGCTAGGCGTCGCAATTGCCAACGCACATGGACTCGCAGCCACGAGAACCGCCATGGCGCGATAAAAACTATCGCGGAATGGCTCGTCTACGACCACCCAGGCAAACAGCAGTAGGAACGCCAACAACAGAACAGCAGGTACAAAAAAGCGTTCGAACTGGTCCGTGAATCGCTGTGTCGGAGACTTGCGCGTCTCCGCTTCGCTGACCATCTTGACCACTCGGGCCAGTGTCGAATCTGTGGAGCGCCTAGTCACCTCAATTTCGATGGCATGCGCACCGTTGATGGTGCCCGAGAACACGCGGGAGGCTGATTCGATGGAGTCGGGCCTAGCGCGAGCGACGGCAGCATCATCCACCGGTCGCTTGTCAACGGGCATGCTCTCGCCAGTGACGGGCGCCTGGTTGATGCTTGTTGTGCCAACCAGAATAAATCCATCGGCGGGAAGGCGCTCATTTGGCCTCACCAAAACGACGTCACCGACCACGAGCTCTTCCACCGCAATCTCAGATGTCTGCCCATCGCGGCGAACGGTGGCCGTGTCTGGCGCTAGTTCTGCCAGTGCCTCAATGGCGCGCTTTGCCCGACCCATGGCATAGCTTTCAAGTGCGTGGCCCAGGCTGAACAGAAACAGAAGAAGCGCGCCCTCTGCCCATGACCCGAGAGCAGCTGCGCCGGCAGCTGCGACCAACATCAGGGTGTCAATCTCGAAGCGCTTGCGTCGAAGGTTATCGATGGCTTCTCGCAATGTATAGAAGCCGCCAAAGAAGTACGCAGCGACGTAACAAGCAAGTGGAAGCCAAGATGGTGCGCCCGTTAGTAGCTTCTCCGTGACTGCTCCCGCACCGAGCAGCACTCCGCAAATCAGCGCGAAGATCATTTCGCTGTTCGCGCCGAACACGCCGCCATGCTGGTGTCCTTCGTGGCCGCCGGAAGCATGTTTGTGGTCACCGTGGTCGTGGCTATGGGCGCTATGGTCTTCCTCCGCCTCGCGCGGATTCGTTCCAAGGCTTGAGAGTTCGGCGCGTATTACTTCTTCCGAGGTCTTCTCGCGGTCGAACTCGATGTGCAGGAGCCCTGAAGCATTGGTGTGAGCTTCAAGAACGCCCTCCATCTTCTGCAGACGGTCGGCCACCGACCCGGCCTTCCTTTGATGGTTCACCCCGTCAAGTTGCCACTGCAGGTGGCCGAAGCGGCTAGAGATTTCTGCGCCAGCTGCTTTCGCAAGTTCACGAATGCGCGTTAACGAAAGCTGGTCCGGGTCATAGTGAATGCATAGCTGCGGCGGCTTTTCTGCGGCGCCAGGCCGCACGTGCACTTCGTCAACGCCTGGCCGATTGCGCAGCAGCCGTTGCAGCCGCTCAACGCAGGCATCTGCTTCGCCAGGAATGCTCGGCAGAAGAACAGGGAGGTCGACGCGAAGCTTTTCAGACATGACGTGATGGTCGCTCCATACGACTGAGTTGAATAGAAAAGAGCTGAACTTTGCTCGCAGCAGGTGTGCGAAGAAGCTCGTGAAAGCTTGATTCTTGAACGGCTGACACCCGCACCAAGAAAATATCGCAAAAGTCACGTTCGCGTCACATTCACGTTAGATAATTTCTATCCATGGTGCAAAGCTCGCCAGAGGTGTTTTCGTCCTCGTTTTGTCACATTGCGTCGGTCTAATCAGTTGTGTCAGCCCGACTTGGGTTGTCGTTCCACCGAGTCCTTGCGATGTAGGTCGCATCGGAACACGGTCCAAATCAACTGCACAGCAATAGACGACATGAAACACTCTCTCATCGCCCTTTCGATTCTCGCGACTACTGCAGGGGCGTTTGCGCAAAGCAGCACCACGCTCTTCGGTGTTGTCGACGCATCTGTGACGCGACTGTCCAGCGACAGCGCGAGCGTCACGGGACTCTCCAGTGGTGAACAATCTAGCAGCCGTCTTGGTTTTCGAGGTGTGGAAGACCTGGGCGGAGGCCTCAAGGCTAGCTTCTGGCTTGAAGGCAGCGTTGCCGTTGACAACGGCGGTACAACATTTCGCTTTGATCGACGCTCCACTATTGGCTTGATGGGCGACTTTGGCGAGGTTCGACTTGGCCGGGATAAGCTCGCGTCCTATCTGACCGTCGAGACCTTCGACCCGTTCGGCGACATCGGAGTGGCTGGGAGCGGTGCCAACAACATGCTCGGCAACGCAACGGTAGCTGCTGGCACGCAAGAGGGTAGTCACTCCAAGCGCGCAAGCAATATCGTTTCTTACCTGACTCCCAAGATGGGCGGCTTCCACGGCCAGGTGCAATACGGATTGGGCGAACGAGCCAGCAGCGAGCCGAACAACAGCCGTGGCAACTTTGTCTCCGCTCGCGTGGGCTATCAATCAAACCCGCTCGACATCGCATTGGGTTATGCACAGCTGAAGGGAGGCACTGCTATCCAGGAGGTGACTTACAAAGCGCTCAACCTCGGCGCGTCGTACGACCTCGGCTTCGTGAAGCCCATGCTGTTGATTGCCACCGAGCGTGGCGCGGGGTGGGGTGTCAATGCATACACATTGGGTGCGTCGGCCCCGGTGGGCCAGTCGGGTGAGTTCCGTGTCGGCTACACGCGCTTCAACACCCGCAACCAAGTCGACGCCGACTCATCGAAACTGGGTCTTGGCTACATCCACAAGCTGTCCAAGCGCACTGTTGTCTACGGTCTGCTCGCTCGTGTGAGCAACGACAGCAACGCCAATCGCGGCTTCGCAGTCTCCTCATCTTCCCTGGCGTCTCCGCTCATCGCTGCTGGTGATACTGCAACCGGCTACTCCATCGGCCTTCGTCACTCGTTCTGATAAAAACAGTCGCAGTGTCAGATGTGGGGTCTGTACTGCGGCGCATAAGATGCTCCCCGTGGAATTGGCTCAAGAACCTTACGGCTCTTGAGCCCTTTTTTATCGTGCGTTTTCGGGCGACAGTGTCAGCCTTTCTTTCGACCTAAGTCCACCCTAGAGGGTCACATGGACTTGGTAAACATCACGACCAACGTGTTCGCGTTCACAGATTTGCCATCCACCTTGCCGAGGAACGAGTTCTTCTTGGTCGCGCCGACCATGGCGCCCGAAACGGAGAAGCCATCGCCCAGGTCGTAGGCGGCGCCAACGCTGTAGTCAACGTAGTTGGGCAGCGCGATGTCGCTGCTGTATGAGGTGTAGCCCAGCGACGCTTTCAAGGTCCAGTTTGGCGCGATTTCTTGAGCGTAAGAAACGTTCAGATAGCCAGTGCCTTTGCCCTTCAAGCCCGACCCGAGCGCGGAACCCGCAGCATTGAAATAGTCGTCAGAAACGGTGTGGTAGTACTTGGCGCTCAGAGGGCCCCAACCCACGCCCAGATACACCTCAGTGGTGTTCGCAGCGCTGGCGCCCGTGTAGTGATAGCGCAGAACACCGGCGTCCCAGCCGAGCTCGCCGGTTGCAAACTTGTAGCCGGCGTAAAGATCGCTTTCCAGGTTCGCAGTCGGGCCCGTGGCACTCGTCTGGAAGTTGACGGTCGAGTTCCAGTTTCCGGCATAGAAACCACTTGCGTGGGCGTAGTCAAAGCCGCCTTGCAACGCAGGCCGCAGCTTGCCTTCCCGCACGTCTTGGTCTTGACCGCGCGTCTTGTAGTTGGTGACGAGACTGACGTTCGCGCTCAGTTGTGCGCTGGCTAGCATGGGGAGCGCAGCCAAGGTAAGGACGGCCAGAGTCTTGGGGGAGATGATTGTTTTCATGAGTGAGCTTTCAAGTGGTGATGAACAGATAAAAGCCGAGTCGGAGCTTTTGACCCCCACCCTTGATTGCAAGCAACTAGGGCACGGGACTCGACGTAGACAGCTTCCTATGGCATACCGTTTCACCAAGAGAAAACTTCATTGAATTTGATAAAACGCTAGCGTCTTTGGCGGTAATGGCTCGATTCAACAACTTGAAAGCAACTCCCCTCGTGCAACTCCCCATTGCATGTTCGGCCGTTTCTCAGTCCGACCTAGGTGACCACTGCTGGCACGGACCGATTCCACCGGTCGGAGCTAGGTTGAAAGCGACTTTGCTCTTCTGACACCTAAGCAGAAGGTGACGCATTTGTCATCGTTCGGATGTCGGTTTGTGCCGGTTCGCTCTCTAAATTAAGTCCAACAGATGACGGTTGCCGCTGGCAACCGGGAAGCGATCCGATGGACCGCCAAGTCTCTAAACGTTCACTCGGCCCACGTCCACTGTGATGTCAGGTCCGATGGCTTTGTTCTCTGGTGCGGTTTGACGCCGTGCTCTCAATCCCAGGACAACTATCCGTGGAGTTTCTTTCCCAGGAGCGTCAAGCCGAAGTCAGAGCTATCGCCGAAAGGCAGCAGAAGACTTATCGCCAGATGCTTTCGGTAAACAAGAACAAGACTTTCGCCATCCATGCGATTCATACCCTTCATGGGCAGATAGACGAGCTGGTAGCAAGAGTTCAAGCGAGACCAGATGTGCGCTTCGACTGCAAACCAGGGTGCTCGCATTGCTGCAACTTCCGTATTGAAGTCTTCCCGCCTGAGGTTTTTGTTCTGGCTCGAAGGCTGCGGGCGCTACCAGGCGAACAGCTAAGCCTAGTGACTGAACGACTTCGTCTTCATGTTCAAAGGTCACAAGGTGTCCGTAGGGCAGGGCACTGGATGAACTGCCCCTTGCTAAATGACGACCGTTGTTCCGTCTACGAAAACAGACCGTCAACTTGCAGGAAGTACTTATCCCTGGATGTCGAGGAGTGCAAGAGACCAGGAATTAGTGCGCTGGAAGATGGCGAGTTGGCGCTTAAGTCATTGGCGCTCATCAGTGGTGTTCGAGAAGCGTATGCAAAGGCCAAGAGCCCCCTTTCCATCCACGAGCTCGGTGAGGCACTTCTTACAGCACTGACAGACCCATCCTGCGAGGAGCGTTGGTTCAAGGGTGAGATTGTCTTTCCGCTAATGGCTGAGGACGACTGAAATCGTGGAGCAAGTCGTCCTATGTAGAGGGGAAACATGAGCGCAGCTGGGCGTAACGAGCCGTGTCCGTGCTATAGCGGGAAAAAGTACAAGCATTGCTGCATGTTGGCTGACTGGGTTCCCATTGATGCAGAACAAGCGCCCAGCCCGGTCGATGCATTGAATCAGG
>JACBFF010000068.1_pt1 | contig 7642 bp, 3 predicted proteins | sample 7449211 | NCBI WGS metagenome assembly JACBFF01 (sample SAMN14896861, study PRJNA631923) | freshwater metagenome | isolation source: cyanobacterial enrichment | place: USA: Conesus Lake, NY | collected 2019-07 | reverse complement strand
GTTCGTGGTGGCCAAGGCAGTGACTTCATCACCGCCGGCAACACATTTACAAGCTCCGCTGTATTTGGCGACTTGGGTAATGACACCCTTGTTCTCAGCAACGCCAACTTCGTAGGTGCAACTACCGTCTACGGTGACAATACAAGCACTAATGGCGGCAGCGACTCCATCGTGTTCGTTGTTGATGGCCAGAACATCAGCACCAGCCAGGTAATTGCAGGCGTCGGCAATGACACGCTCAACGTAACTGCCACCCAATTCCTTGAAACCACCATTCAGGGTAATGCTGGTAGCGACTTCATCACCGCTGCTGCAACTCTGATCAGTAGCACTGTTTACGGCGGCGCTGGCAATGACACCCTCAATGTCACGGTAAGTGCAAATTCCACTAACGCTGTTGTGAGTGGCGACAATGGCAGTGATCTGATCGCTGGCAACGTTACTTCTGCGACCGTCTACGGTGGCACCCAAGATGCAGGTAACGACAGTCTCTCCCTGAACTTCACCAGCTCTGTTGGTTACGCCTCACAAGGCGACGACAGCTTCTCAGGAAGTGCCGCAACCTCCACCCTTTACGGCGGACAAGGCAACGATACGTTCACCTCTGGTGCTACGTCATCGCGTTTGTACCTTGACAACGGCAACGACTTCTTCAGCGGAGCAGCTGCATCGATTGGTGCTTCCAACACCATCAGTGGTGGTGCTGGCAATGACACCATCGCACTCAACGGTGGAACCTTGAATGCGTCCTCTGTGGTTGGTGGTAGCGGAGCTGACTCCATCAGCTACACCATCACTGGTATTTCTACCAGCAATGCCCTGGGAACATACTTCTTCGGGTCTGGCAGCGGAACGGATTCAATTCTCCTCAACGCTGGCGCCTCTGGTGCGGCAGCTCTGACGATTGCAGTCGATTCTGCTTTCGCGAGCACCGGAACCTTCACCTATGGTGCTTCAACCGGAACCCTGACCCTAGGCAGCGGCCAAACCATCGCTTTCACCAGTGGTGGATCGGCCTTCACAAGCACATCAGGGACCAGCACCATCCAACTGAGCTTCGTAACAGTGAGCTCGTCTACGATCACAAGCCTCGGCTGATCAGATCGATCAACGTTCTGCTGGGGGCTCACAAGGCCCCCTTTTTCATGCACAGGTCTCTTCCACTGTTAGCTGAACGCCTGAGTTGGCCAAAACAGGCAATTGCTCTACTCGGTGAGCACAATCAAGTTGGCGATGCTGCACGCCGAGGCCTACTTCTCAGGCGATCCCGACAAATCTTGACTGCAGAAGCTGTATTGATCGCTGGATTACGGTCAACGAGCAATATGCCCAAGGTGGCCGCAATCTACGAACAGCTCATCAGGCTTCGGCTAGGAAAGCTTCAATACAACGAGGCCGAAATACTTTTGGAGCGATGTCTATACAAGAGTGAGTACAGTGAAGCCCAGAGCCAGGCTCTTCTGCTTTTACAAAGGCAACTGGCCCTTGCCAAAGGAAACAGTGGTCGTCGAACTCCTCCCTCACTTGAGCAAATCACAAGAGAAATCTGTCCGATCAGTCAGCTGCAATTGATTCAAGAGCTTCTAATCTCAGGAGATCTTCTTTTAGCTGAACAAGTTGCTGAGAATTGGCCAACGGGGCTCAATCACCCAGAAGCCCTCGAATTACAGGCTCGCCTGCTAAAAGCTCTGAACAAACCGGAGCAAGCAATGCGATTGCTCGATGTGTTGCTGAGCGAAAGCACAGGAAGCGAAGCCTCATGGCAAGCAGTACTGGAGCTCAATTATCTTGCGGGCCGTAGCAACGGATTAGCGCTTGCCACCGCAACGAGACTGCACCCTCGCGATCCCGGCATTGCCACCCATCGCGTTTTAATCGAGCTAGCAGATCGTAGGCCTGGGCAAGGGAGGCGCAGCGCCTTCCGTGAACGAATTCTTTATAGCCTTGGCAAAGCATGTGCGAGCCACCACCAAAGCGACGGTAATTTGCTTTATGCCTACGACCACACTGGTCGTTCAGACCTTGTGCCATTTTTGCATCCCAGCTTGCTCAGACATCTAGAGCAAACACGTTCCGTATACGCCAATGTAGTTAGCCAGCTAGCAACCACTACAAACGCTTCTTACGGTCAAATTGCGAAAGCTCATGCAGAGACTTTCCCTCAAAGAGATTTCCAATACAGAGAACCTCGCAAGATCCATTCACTGCGAATAGGCCTTATAAGTCCTGATTTGTACTATCACCCAGTAGGTCGGTTTGTGCAAATGCTACTACGAAACGGATTTGGACAGAAGGGAGAGGTCCATCTCGTCAACACAGGCAAGCCTGCGATGCCTCAGTTAGAGAATTTATCAAGGGTGCACCACCATGAATTTACTGAATTAGATCCACAAAAGCGCCTGGATCAGATTCGGAAACTCGATCTCGATATAGCTATTGATCTCGCAGGTTGGACAGGCGACAATAACGGTTGGTTGTTTGCCCGCGGCTTGGCACCACTCCAAATTAACTATCTCGGCTATTACGCCTCTAGTGGTCTCAAAGCTATGGATATTTGGCTTGGAGACTACAATCTGTTCCCAGAACCTATGCAGGAGTGGCATAGCGAAGAAATCGTGCGCTTGGATCGCCCCTTTCTGGCCTGGGAGCCAAGCCAAGAACTCCCAGAAGGTCGGGTAGATGTTCCTCCAGCTCCGCAAGGCGCTATCACCTTCGGTTGTTTCAACCATGTCCGCAAACTTAGCGCTTCAACATTGTCCCTATGGGGTCGGCTCCTGAAAGCCCTTCCTGGAGCACGGCTAGCACTCAAAGCCTTCACAAGTGACGATCCTGCGGTGGTGGCTTTGTTACAACGGCGTATGCGTCGCTGCGGCTTGGATGCCGAGACGGTGATCTGGTTACCCTCTTGCCCCAAACCAGAAGATCATCTTCGCCAGTACGGCATGATTGATATCGCCCTCGACCCCTTTCCAAATGGTGGCTGTACCACCACCTGCGAGGCTTTATGGATGGGTGTACCTGTGATCACATTGTGTGGAAACCACTATGTGAGCCGCATGGCTACTGCCGTTCTGAGAGGAGCAAACCTGCACGAGTGGGTCGCCACAAGTGAAACTGAATACCTGAATATCGGACTACGTGCTGCAGACCAACTCACAGCAATCCGCTCAGGCCGCCAACAACTTCGCTGCCACTTGCAAAACAGTCCTCTAGGCAACGCTAGCGATTTAGCTGATCACCTCTGGAGCCGCTTAGAAGAACTAAACCATGAAAGACGGAGAAGACTGTCATAAGACAGATGATTCCAACACGTCAAATGGTACTGCAAGCCCAATTGAGGTTCTCGCGGGTCATGCAAATCCTTGTAGGTCAAACAGGTTGATCTGACGCAAGAACTGAACATTTTGAGTGGGCAATTGCTAAGTTAGCAAATAATATCGCGGCTAATGTTATCTTTGCTGGATAAGCAAGCAATATGAAAACCATTTAAGTTCTAGCCCATAGCCTCTCAGAGCCTCCAGCGTGTGGGCCTTTGAACCCATAGCTGGCGATACACATGCTCAAGCTCATGCACCAGCCCTGCCGAATCAGCTAGTTGAGATGCCGCCACATGCCTTCGCAGGGCTAGCCGGTCATGACTGCTTCTTGGTCCGCGGGCTGCCATACGTCTTGCGCTTTGCAGCAGCTCCTTCTCACTAGAGGCAATGGCTGCCTCAAGGCCAGCGCCGGCAAGTACCGCGGCCGACTGTCGTTCCACCATCATATGCCCCAGCAATGTGAGCACCGGCACACCCATCCATAAAGCCTCGCAAGTGGTCGTTGTCCCGCTGTAGGGGAGAGTGTCAAGAGCAACATCCATACGCCCATACAGAGCTAGATGGTTGTGGTTGCCAAACACCCATTCCAACAACTCCAGCCGTTCGGGTCCGATTCCCCTCTCAGCCATTCTTCGTGCAATCCGATGCCGCTCGTGCACCTCCACAAAAGTTGTGCTCTTGAGGACCAGAAGGCTGCTAGGCACTTCTCGCAACACGGCCGCAAAGAGATCAAGGCAGCGATCACTTAACTTGCGTGAATGGTTGAAGCTACCGAAACGGAACCGGTCGTCTGGCGCGGTGCGATCCGGTTCAGGAGTATCAGGCTGGGGATGATATGCCAGATAGCAGCGAGACAACCGCAGAAGCTGTTCGCGCGGCCCCTTTTCCAGCTCCTGCTGAGATCCGAACACCACTTTGTCTCCAATCCAACCATCAATGCAATTCAAAAAGGTGCTGGCTGGATACCCGAGATAGCTCAATTGGATGGGTGCCGGTCGCGCCGTGAGCAAGCGGATGCGCTGATCGGCTGTGTGGCCGCCCAGATCCACCAGCACATCCAGGCGCAGGTCGGCTAGGAAACGCGCGACATGCAAGTCGTCGCCGTAGCGTATGTCATGCCAACTGTCACAGAGCTGCTGGAGGTGCTGATGGAAGGCATCATGATGTCTGCCGCAGCTCAGACCAATCACCTCTACTTTGGTCCGGTCATGCATCGAGAAGATCGGTTCCATGAACCGGCCTACAGGATGGTTGCAATAATCCGGGGAAAGATAGCCAACACGCAATGGGCGGTTTAGATCGGAGTCACGGATCCGATCGCTCCACATTTCCGAGGGTTTGAGAGCTCGTTCCTGTTCCCATCGAGACATGTGCCGTTGTAGCTCTGCCGCGGGCACTATGCGATTGCCTGCCGCAGCAAATTGGTATAAAGAATGGGCACGATCCTTGGCATCTGGATGGTCCAATGCACCTTTCAAAAGCTGCAAACCGTCTTTGTAACGGCCATGCTCCACAAGCAGGGTTCCAAGCGAGAGCTGTAGATCAAGCCGCTCCGGAGCAAGCTTCAGCCCTTGCTGAAGCGAATGTAACGGCGCAACCATCTGTCGAAGCTGCTTCTGACAGGCCGCCAGATTCAGCCAGTGATCCGCTACAGCAGGCTCAAGTTGTGTGAGCTGCTGATGGAGCTCCAAGGCGGTCTCAACATCATTAATCGCATAGCGCAGAGCGGCTTCTGCACCAATTAGTCGAACCTCACGACAGCGACCTGGGGCCTGCTCCAGCAACTGCAGGGCCTCCTGATGCCGCCCCAGATCACTGAGCATCGCGATGCGATTAGCAAGCGCAGTGACATTGGCAGGTTCCAGCTGATGAACCTGCTCGAATTGCTTCAGGGCATTGACTAACTGGCCCCGTTTGGCCATACAGGCACCCAGCTCTAGGCGCAAACTGGGTGAGTCAGGTTGCTCAACAAGCAATGACTGAAGCAACGCCAAGGCTTCATCAATGCGCCCGAGCTGATGGAGGCTCAGCGCAAGGCCCTGACGAAGCCCAAAATGCTGTGGGGATTGCTCAATCCCCCTTTCCAGCAAAGGGAGAGTGGCCTCTACCTTGCCAACATCCCTTAGCAAATTGCAGGCATTGGCCAGAAGCTGAGGATCATCAGGCCAAGCACTTAGTGCCCAGCGGTAATGAGCCTGCGCTTCATCCAGGCGACCCTGGCTCCGCAACAGAGCCCCCAGATTGCTGGCCACGCTGCTCGAGGGCTCCCGTTGGAGGAGCTGGCGGTAGGCATGCTCAGCCTCTGGAAAACGGCCTTCACGGTGGTACAGCACCGCCTGTTGCCGAAGCAGAGCTAGCTCGCTCACCCTTTGAACCGCAGAGGGTAACAACCTAAGCTGTAACACTACGGAAGAGTCTGAGCATTGGGGGCCAACAGCTGCCTGGACGCCCTCGGGCGTGGAGAAATTGATCCTCAGCAAGCCCTGACGAAAGCGCGGGAGGCTTTGGACCGGGCTCAAGCTGATCCGCGTTGGGCCCTGGTGGGCTGTATGGCTCTATGGAAACTAGAGCGCTACCTCGAGGGCTATGAACTCCACTGCAGCTACTCCCATCACTTCGAGAACGACGCAGCGGCCTGGGTCATTGCAGGCATGTGTGCACGCCGTCTGCCAGATAAACAAGGTGAAGCTGAGCAAGCCTTAAGGCGAGCAATTGCCCTTGATCCGCGGCGCAATGATGCTCACTATAATCTAGGGAATCTGCTCAACGATGCAGAGCGCTATCAAGAAGCTTGCGAGTGCTACGTAAACAGTCTCGCAATTGACGCCAACGGTCCTCTCGTGTGGCACAACCTTGGCATGGCGCTGAAAGAGCTTGATTGCATTGACGAAGCAGAAATAGCGATGCGCACAAGCATCAAGTTGGACCCTCTCAATGCCGATGCCTGGTGCAACCTGGGCCTGGTAGCTCATAGCCGTAAGAACTACGAACTCTCCAAGCGGCTCTATCTACACTCGATCCACCTCGACACAGGCCATGCCACAAGCTGGATTAACCTCGGGATGTCTCTGCTGGATGAGGTAAAACCAGAGCAGGCCCTCACAGCGCTACGCCGAGGGCATACTCTTGATCCGAACTCACCAGACGCACTATTCAATCTTGCCCTCACCCTGTTATTGCTGGGCGAGTACGACGAGGGTTGGCGCCTTTACGAGAGCCGCTTCACATCCAAGCAATTCAAGAACACGCTGATTCCCTCAACCGGCCCCTGGCTAAGCCGTCTAGAAGATGTTCAAGAAAAAGCGCAGTCAGGTGAAACCGTCCTGATCTGGGGAGAGCAGGGGTTGGGCGATGCCATTCAATTCGTTCGTTATTTCCCGATCCTCCAGGAACTGCAGATCCCGTTTGTCTTTTGCACGCAACCAGCCTTGATCCCCTTATTCCAGGAATGGGGGCCAAAGGGAATAAGGGTGTTAGATCAGAACCAACTGGCGCCGCCCTGGACCAATGCACCGCATCTAGCCCTCCTCAGCCTGCCGCGTCTGATGCGCAGCGATCTGGCCACGATTCCGATGGTGACGCCCTATCTGGAGCCGCCGGGGCCACCACCGGAGCGGTTGCTGGTGCCAACCCCACCCGGTGGCATCGCTATCGGCCTGGTATGGGCCAGCAACCCGGGCAACAAGGCGTTGTATCGCCACAAGAGCATGCCTCTGGAGCTATTGCTGCCCCGCCTGCTGCCGGCGCTATGCAACGACCTGATCGAACTGCACAGCCTGCAGGTGGGCGACGATGCCGCCCAGCTGGCGCCCTGGGCCGACCTCGACGGCATCCACAACTGGAATGGCAAGCTCAACAACTTCTCCGACACCGCCCATGTGGTGCACCAGCTCGATTTGTTGATCAGCGTGGATACCGCCGTGGCGCACCTCGCCGGTGCCCTGGCCATCCCCACCTGGATCCTGCTGCCGAGCAACGCTGATTTCCGCTGGCTGCACAACCGCACCGACAGCCCTTGGTATGAAATGGTGCGCCTGTTCCGTCAGCCCGGCACCAACGACTGGGCCGGCTGCATCGATCAGGTGATCGACGCCCTCGGCGAAGTGGTGGGGCTGGATCTTGAGCGGCTGGCGGAGGTGGAGGGTTGATGCAGTGGCAGCACTGGCAGATCGATAGCGAGCGGCTGGACCAGCTGCTGCGCCGCACGGAAGCCCAGCGGCCGCTGCTGCGCCGCGCCCTGGAAGAAGAGATCACGGATCTGGTGGCGGTTCCTGCTGAGCGACTCAGCGAACTGCAGGAGCAGTTCCGCCAGCAACACCAACTGG
>JACBFF010000067.1_pt1 | contig 7665 bp, 6 predicted proteins | sample 7449211 | NCBI WGS metagenome assembly JACBFF01 (sample SAMN14896861, study PRJNA631923) | freshwater metagenome | isolation source: cyanobacterial enrichment | place: USA: Conesus Lake, NY | collected 2019-07 | reverse complement strand
CGATAACCGAGTTCCACGCGGTAGTCGCGATCGCTCAGCGGCATCGGCAGATGCCACTCCCGTGCGCCGGAGTTCACCACCAGCTCCTGCAGGGTGTGGGGATGGGCGGCGCCCAGGGGCAAGCCGGTGACATCCGCAACCCGCAATGCCAGCTGCGTGCCGCCCGCCGCTGCTGCGCGCTGTTGATCGCCGGCACGGATCTCCCAGAACACGTAAGCCCACTGGGGATCACGCGGCAGGAAGGTGACGTGGCTGGTGAGTTCTGGTGCGATTGGTGCATGGAGCGCCGCCGCGGAGCTCTCTTCTGGCGTGTGTTCTGGAGTCAGTACGGCAGAGGATTCGGCCTTTGGCAGGGCCTGATTGACCGCATCAAGCAGTCCTTTTTTGTCCATGCGGCTGTAACCGCCCAGCCCGATGCGCTGGGCCAGATCACGCAATTGGGCGATGGTCCAGCTACCAAGATTGACGAGGCCGCTGCCGCCTAGATCTGCGCTGGAGGCCATCTCGATCACCCTGTGAGTGAGTGGATGATCGCCTGGGAGCGGGGTGATCCCAGGCGATCGTCAGGGAACCCAAATTCGCTCGGGAGCATCGCCAGCACTGCGATCCCAGCAAAGCTGCTCAGGCTGTTTCTGATGCTTGGGTTGAGCAGTTCGCTCACCTCAGCATTGGGTCCGGACGCCTCAGTGGGTTGCCGCTTCTGGTTTGCGAAACAGCCCATCGAGGTAGTGGCGCACCACCGGTTTTTCCTGACAACCATGCTGAAAGAGGAATTAGCTTGGCTAGCGGAGCGCCCACCCGAGATAACCGGATCATCGCTGGAGGAATCCAGAGTGGCGCTCGCAGAGGCACCGCTGAGGTTGTCGAACCAAACAGCGTCGATGACTCATTCAAACCTACCAATGCATTGAGGGAGTCATTGCTGCGACTCCTCAACGTGTCATTCATCAGTGCACATCTTACAGGAAGAAGCTGTCAGCCGCCAGGACTGGCGTGCCAAACAGTTTACGCTCAAAGTCTCGGGTCAAATCACCATTAAGTCCCCCCATCAAGAGACCATTGGGATGCCGATGCTGGCCAGGCTTATTCTTGGCGAACAGATCTGCTGCGACCGATGGGGTATTACGAATACCCTGCAGGATGCTATCGCCATCGCATTCACGGAGTGCTAAGCGATCTTGCGCTTGAGCATAATTCACTAGTCGATCAGACTTATAGGGTTGACTGGGGCTTTCTAGCCTGTCATCCAAACAACATCCATCGTTGATTGCCTGTCCCGTCAGCGCATCAGATGCTTGATGCGAATGATGGCCTTGAAAGCCTGTTTGTTTAGCCTTGGGAGGCTTAACCAAGTATGAGTTTGCTGGCGTCGCTGGCGCGTTAACAAAATCCCTCGCGGCAGCATTTAAGGGGTCAAAGCGACCTTCCACGACGCCAAGCGGGACAGCGTCATTATGTATATTTAGGTAACTATACCCCTCTTTTAGGAAGTTGGCAAGATTGAAGTCAAAATTCACCACGCTTGGGTCATTATTGCTCCAGCGACCCGTGATGGTCCAGGTATTCTTCTTTTTGTTGAAGCTGTATCGGGTGTCTAGATCTTGATTTGGATTGGCAATTCCCAGCGCAACTGGGCCTGCGGTTCCCTTAGGTCCCCAGTGGATATGCATTCCATAGACATCATCTAGTTCGTCGGGGGTGGTTGGGACCCCACGTGCTACAAGACCAAAGTCCAGTCCAGTAATCTTAATCCTGTAATCTAAATGAGTACGGTTGGGATCCAGCCACATGTCGCATGTTCCACTGGCAGGATAGTCGACAGACCAAATCTCCTGTGTAGCGTCGACCTTGCTACCAAAGTGTGCCCAGGAGGCTGGGTAGCTCTTTCGATTTGTTTTTGTCACGCTAGCCGAGGATAACGGCGGCTTTTCTCCTCCTAAAGATCTCAGGGATTGGCTCGTAGAACCTGCCAAAGAAGCACTTCTAAGACTTGCAGAGGATGTTGGCTCGGAATAGTTGATGTCTGCAGCTAGACGAAAGCCCATCCCATAGGACAAGGGACTTGGGACCAGATCATCATCCCGGGCTGCGCTTCCTGGAACATAGTTATAGTATGGAGCTCCATGTCTTACACGAAAGGAATTCGAAGAACTGTTCCAAGTTCCTAGTGGTGCCGTTGGATCGTAGATTGTTGAAGTCCATTCCTCCACATTGCCATCCTGGTCAAATGTGCCGTAATAGCTGGAACTGTTGGCAAAAGAGCCAACAGGAGTTAATAGATTTGGTCCAGTTGAAGGTGTGATTGCCCTACTAGATAACACACCATTTGCAAAGTAAGGGGCGCCATTGATGTAGTTCGGAATGTTGGCCTGGTTTGCGAGGGTGCCGCTGGTGTTGCCTGGAAGGTCATTGCTGCGCGTAGCCCACGTCCAATAGCCACCCTCGCCTCCATTCAGGGTTGGGTCGTAGTAAGCAGCTTTAAGCCATTCATTCTCAGTGGGAATCCACACCTTGGCGTCTGCCGAGTGTGAACTTGGAATGACTGTGATCTTGGCCTTTCCAGTGGCTATCTGGTCAGGGTAGTTATTGTAAACGGTAAACACTGTGTCACCTTTGGCCTTCTTAACTGTTTCAATAGTAGTTTTGGAGTTAAAGCCGATGCCTCTAAACCCAAAAACATCAATCTGATCCCCCACCTGAACATCAAGCTTGCCATCTGCCGTAAACGTGATGACCTGGTCTTTTCTCTCTGCACTCTTTAGCCTGCCGGTTGTAATTGTGTAAGCTCCGTATTCAGTGCTGCTATTACCTTTACCGTTATTGACCCAATTGGCGTAGCGAACAATATCTTGAAAGGCTACATAATCAACAGGTAGATTAGCGCTCGTCACGTTGATGGGTGCGTAGCTGTAGTTCCCTTCTTTTCCACTCCTCGTCAGGCCATTGGCGACCTTGTCGGTCGTCATACTTCGATTGTAGAGACCTGTTGGATCGCTCTTCGCCTTGGCATTAAGGAATTCTGCCCATTGCCCGTAGGTCACTTCGTATTTTCCTATTTGGTACGTATACCCCACACTTCCGTAGCCATTCCCGCCCAAGGCGCTAAGTCCGTTTGCGTTGCCAGGATCCCCTACGGTAACAAATTCGTGCCTCTGAGTCATTGAGCGATTAATGATCTGCTTTGATTCAACTTCCTTGTAATGGGCGAGTCAATCGACCATGGTCTATCAAAGGGCGGCCTATGCCCTATGAGTGCTCGGCCCAATGTCAAACTGGGCTTTCTGGACAAGGCCCATCGTTATCTTTTGTGGCTGGGTAGCGCCACCGAAAGCCGCCCCGACACACAACTGCGTCGGGTAACCTCTCACGAAGCTAATGGCCGGACGACGCCCCAGTGGATTCACGAGGATGACTCCATTTGCCCGATCTGGGCAATGGAGCGAACGACAAAGATACTGGGATGCGCTACGACGATCGGGACTGAATAGCTCTAACCATGCTGATACCACAGGCTTTACTTCGATCGATCTTTTTGCCCTATCGATTCGTTCGTGATCGATCGAATCAGTATGTGTGCTTGCTTGAGTTCATGGACTTCTCTTTCTCATCCTTGCTTTGCTGGTAGTGGCTGAACCTCAAGGCTGAATCACAGTGTCATGCAGGTTTCACACGCGCCTGACGCATCGCCATCGCCAGTAGTGACGTGATGTCGTGCATCACGTCCTGTAAGCCCTCGCGTATTGAGTCGATCCGGCTAAGCGCAAGAGCTCGATTGTTGGCGTGCGCAGCACAGCCAGTGGCCTCCAGCATTGCTGCGGTACAGATGCTTGTCCTCTTGGAGCTAGGTGGCTTGGATTCCGGGTGCCAGCTCTCATGATCCAGTGCTCTCGTATATGTAGCAGCAGGGCTACTGGGGCAGGGCGCAGGTTGGTGATGAAGAGGTGCCTGGCATTGAACGGCTTTGTGTCGCAGGTGCCGCTGCGAGAACCTCAACGATCCTGGCCCTACACACCGGCGCAGTCAGCAGCAAAAAGGAAGTGCAGGATCTTGGTGGCAAAAGGCATTGGCTCAGGAAGCCCTATTTGTAAAATACTTCGGAACAAACGAGATTCCGATCTCGATCGCTCGCAAGATTGCCTTTTGACGATTATTCACTCCAAGACGTTGAAGCAACTGTCCGCTGTAGGTCTGCACAGTCCTAACCGATAGGTTGAGATGTTGGGCCACTTCACGATTACTCAGGCCAAGAACGTAGGCTTCAAGCAACTGCTGGTCTCGAAGGCTGAGGATAATCCGATCTGGAGGAGGTGAGTCGATGGCAACTGGGGAATCTGCCAAATGCCGTACGATCGAAGGACTACGGTACACAGTTCCAGCAATTAAGGCCATCAAGCCCTGATAAAGAGGATTAACAGGCAGGAAGATATCCTCATCGGCAACAATCGCATCTGCTTGAGGCAGGGAACCATGGTTCAGAGAGTTGACATTGCCTAGAATCAGAATAGAGCGAGTCGCAGGGCACGAGCGGGCAATAAACTCGAACACATCACCATAAGTAAGCTCAGCTTCACTCTCAACGATACAAGCAATTCCAGGCCTAGATCGACTGAGTAGATCAATGGCATCCGATGACGTACTGGCATAGCCTCGAAAGTCGGACTTTCGTTTGAGTGCTTTATACGCAGCAACAGCAAGAAGCCGACTCGCTGAAATAATCACAATCGAAGGATCAAACCCTCTGGACAGACATGCGTAAAGGAATCTAGATTCACCCGTAACAAACGCTCTCTGCATGTGGGGTGCCGAGGTCAGCAGGGCCTCATCAGCCACACCAGTGATCAATGCAGCAGTTCCCGTCAACCCTGCTTCCTGCCGTCTACTGACCCAACACTATCAATGTCGGGGGGTCAACGGCGAGAGGCGGCTTGCTGAGTAGCAATGAGATCCGAAACTGACTTACAGAAGAAAGTTATCAGCCGTTAGAAGTGGAGCACCAGCAAGCTTAAGGGCAAAATCTGGTCTGGAATCACCGTTTAGATCTGCCTCCAAGACCCCCTTGCTGTAACAAAGTTGACCAGGCACAGAATCCGTGAACGATTCACTGCCACTGAATACAAATGATTGGATACCTGGTTGCGTACGATCTGCATCAAGATCTCGCAGATCAATTCGATCCTCGAGAGGATCAAAATCGATAATGATGTCCCTGTGCGCAGTCTTTGTGGAGCTATCTGACCCCAGATTATAGCGAAAGTGATCAACACCCTTGCCACCAGTGAGACGATCAATGCCTTTCAGCGAATCCTGCACCAAACCATCACCATCATCACAACAATGGCTCGCTGTACACTCAGGGGTCTTAATCGGGGCCTCAAGACTGGCAGATGTACTGCTCTGCAAGGAAGAGGAAGCTGAGGTGGCGTAGCCAGCCTTGGCCGCCTCATTAAGCGGATAGAACTGTGAACGTATGACACCAAGTGCTACATCTTCGTTATGGATATTGAGATAGTCGAGCCCTTGGAATAAGTGATTCTTGAGATTGTCATCAAAACTGACGACACTCGGATCCTCCTCGGTCCACCGTCCAGTAATCGTCCAGTACTTAGTCTTCGGATTGTATCGGAATCGAATATTTTTGTCTTGATAGGGATTGATTAAGCCGATGGCTGGGTCACCAACCTGTCCAGCAGGAGCATGATGAATATGCATGCCATTCACATCATCGCCAGTAGCCTTCGTTGTCGGGCCTATGCCCGCAAGTTCCCCAAAGTCAAGTCCTATGATTCGAAATTTATAGCTGAGAGCTGTCTGCTCAGGGTTAAGAACAACCCTAGCTGTTCCGCTAGCGGGGTATACGGTTGGCCAGATTTCTTGTGCAGCACTAATGGGACCACCAAAGACAGCTTGACCGCTGGTCTTAGTCTTAACCGAACTGGGGCTCACTGAATCAGCCTGATCGGTTCCAGAAGCAAGCGCATGGTCATGATCAGCATGTGCATTCGAATCGCTCGTCACAACATTGGTTGTAGAAGAGACAAGGGAAGTTGATGCCGATATGGGCGCCGCGGCTAAGCGAAAGCCAGTGGCATAACCAATATCATTAGGCATGAGCCCGTCGTCACGACGGCTGCTTCCTGGAGTGCCTGAATAATACATTGCCCCATGCTTAGAGCGTGTTGCATTGACAGATCGATTCCAGTTACCAAATAAAGCACTCTTATCGTAGATCGTTTCTGTCCATTCGGTGACATTGCCATCCTGGTCAAAAGTGCCGTAATAGCTCGGGCTACTTGTGAATGCACCAACCGCTGTAAGCAGATTAGGGCCAACGGATGGACTAATGTTGGGATTCAGGGGAGTATTGGCAAAGCGTAAGTCGACATAGCTCGGTATGTTGGCTTGATTGGGCAGGGTGCCAACACTGTTTCCGGGATACTCATCACTCTGAGTCGCCCAAGTATAGTATCCACCAGTGCCATTATTTAGACTGGGATTGTAATATGCTGCTTTCGCCCATTCGTCTTCACTTGGGATCCAGACCTTCGCATCTGCAGAATGGCTTGCGGACACGGCCACAACCTTCCCGCTCCCTGTGGCTACAGCATCTGGGAAATCGTTGGCCGCAGAGAAAAACGTGTTGCCATCATTAAACTTGACATCTTTAATGGAACTACGCCCAGCAAAGCCGATGCCCTTAAGGCCAGTGACTGCAATTTGATCGCCAGCCTGGAGGTCAAGTTTGCCTTTGGCCATATATGTGATTACTCCGTCCTTCCTGACTGCACCCTTGAGGCGAGCCGTTGTGATCGTGTAAGATCCCTCTTCAGTGCTGGAAATACCTTTGCCATTATTGATCCAGTTGGTATAGCGAGCTGCGTCTGTAAAGTTGACAAAACTGACAGGAAGATCTGCAGATGCATCTGTCAGGAGTGAATAGCTGTAGCTTCCATTGCTGCCGCTCCGAGCAATGCCGTTGGCAATCTTGTCGAATGTCATGCTGGGGTCGTAAAGCCCCGTCGGGTCGCTTTTGGCCTTGGCGTTTAGGAATTCAAGATACTGTCCATATGTAACTTCATATTTCCCAATTCTGTATGTGTAGCCAACGCTACCGTAGCGCTCGCCAGAATCGTCTCCTGGAGCATCTGGATTCCCAGGGTTGCCAACAGTGACGAATTCCAGTTCGCGGGTCATCAGTCTTTATGCCTCTTCTTGAATTACACAACAATTCATGGGCTCTGGCTATCGACCATGGTCGATAAAAGACTCTGCAGACCCTTTGAGTTGGTCGGCTTTGAGGTGCAGTGGCCTTTGGGGACAGGGCCCATCTTTACTTTTCGAGGCTGCTTAGCAGAAGATGGATTGAGCCGAGGACGTCCACACCAAGCTGTTCTCCGGAGACGGTTCAAGAGCGCGTGTGCTCCCGCTCACACTCCCTGGCGCCTTGGGGCCCGCCCATACAGCGTTGGTGTCAGGCGATCTGCAGCTGCATCGTGATCGCCGCAGGATCCGACTGTGACTACCGAACAGAACCCAAGGGACCTTGACCCCGGACTGACGCCGGTCTCTGGTGACTTCGACAGCATGGACAGCGAAACGGCCTACCGCGACCTCGAGCAGGGCTATCGCTGCTCTGAGCAGTACGCCGCCATGCAGGGGCTATACCCG
>JACBFF010000066.1_pt1 | contig 7915 bp, 4 predicted proteins | sample 7449211 | NCBI WGS metagenome assembly JACBFF01 (sample SAMN14896861, study PRJNA631923) | freshwater metagenome | isolation source: cyanobacterial enrichment | place: USA: Conesus Lake, NY | collected 2019-07 | reverse complement strand
GGCCGCCATCCAGCAGGCCCGCCCCGCGTTCTGCATCACGCATGCCCCAGGCGCGATGCTGATCACCGACTTACTCAACCACCAGCTAGCCAGTTTCTGAACAGGAGTTTCCGATGAAAAAGATGTTGTTCTGCCTCTCCGCGCTCACCTTCGCCGCTCTGGCCTCTGCACAGACCAAATGGGACCTGCCCACCGGCTACTCGGCCAACAGCTTCCAGACGCAGAACGTGCAGCAGTTCGCCAACGAAGTTGAGCAGCTCACGGGCGGCAAGCTCAAGATCACGCTGCACCCGGGTGGCTCGCTCTACAAGGCCAACGAGATCAAGCGCGCGGTGCAGACCGGGCAAGTGCCCGCGGCGGAGTTCATTCTGTCGGGCTCGGCGAACGAGAACCCCCTGTTCGGTGTGGACTCCATCCCCTTCCTCGCCACCAGCTATCCGGCGGCACGGCGACTGTACGAGGCCGCCAGGCCCGCGCAGGACAAGCTGCTGGCATCGCAAGGCATGAAGGTGCTGTTTTCGGTGCCCTGGCCGGGTCAGTCGCTGTACTCCATCAAGCCGGTGAACAGCCCGGCCGACCTCGCCGGCACGAAGATGCGCGCCTACAACCCGGCCACGACCCGCATCGCCCAGTTGCTCAAGGCGCAGCCCGTGACCATTCAGCTGGCGGAACTGCCGCAGGCATTGGCCACCGGTGGTGTGCAGAACTTCCTGACCTCCAGCGCCAGCGGCGTGGAGAGCAAGCTGCATGAGCAGGTGAAGTATTTCTACCCGGTGAGCGCCTGGTTGCCCCGCAATGCGACGGTGGTGAACCAGAAGGCCTTTGATGCGCTGGACAAGGCCACGCAAGACGCCGTGATCAAGGCCGCCGCCGCTGCCGAGCAGCGGGGCTGGGTCACGAGCGAGCGCCTGGACGGTGAGTTCATCAAGGAGCTGGGTACCAAGGGCATGACCATCGGGGCACCTTCGGAGGCCCTCAGGAAAGAGTTGTCCGCGATCGGCGACGCCATGACCGCAGACTGGATCAAGGCAGCGGGGCCGGAGGGTCAGGCGGTGATCGAAGCCTACCGCGGCCGCTGACAGGCCCGCCGCAGCGGGCCAGACCTGCGCCCGCTGCGTTCATTCCCATGTTTTTTCCGAACCAGGAGGGTGCGGTGGCACAACTCGTCTTTCGCTTTTATCAGGCGCTCATGTTCCTGTCCTGCGTGTCCATGGTGGCCGCCTTCCTGGCCGTGCTCCTGGGCGTGGTGGCCCGCGAGGTGCATTGGGATGTGGTGGGCCTCGATGCCTATGCGGGCTACGCCATCGCTTGCGCGCTGTTCCTCGCCTTGCCCGCCACGCTCAGGAAGGGCGAGCACATCCGGGTCACGCTGTTGCTGGACCGTCTGCCGGCAGGTGTGCGCGGCGCGCTGGAGTGGGCTTGCCTGGGGCTGGGCTTTGCCATGGCGCTGACTCTGGCGTGGTACGCGACGCGCCTGGTCTGGGTGTCCTGGATCACGCACGACATCTCCCCCGGTGCCGACGCCTCTCCCTTGTGGATTCCGCAACTGGGCATGGCGCTGGGCTGTCTCGGCTTTGCCCTGTCGTTCGCCCATGCGCTGTGGCTGCGCTGGCAAGGCGAGCACTTCATCGCGGTGGGTGCGGAAGCCGCGCGCACCGAGTAAACGTCCTTCACCATCGAAAGAACTCCCATGGATATTCTGATTGCTGGCGCCTTGATGGTGTTTCTGCTCGTGCTGCTCGGCGCTGGCTTGTGGATTGGCCTCGCGCTGCTGGCGGTGGCGCTGGTGGGCATGGAGCTCTTTACCTCCCGACCCGTGGGCGACAGCATGATGCTGACGATCTGGGGGGCGAGTTCGAGCTGGACGTTGACCGCGTTGCCGCTGTTTCTGTGGATGGGCGAAATCCTCTTCAGGAGCAAGCTCTCGGACGACATGTTCAAAGGCTTGGCCCCATGGCTGGATCGCCTGCCAGGCCGTCTGCTGCACACGAACGTGGTGGGTTGCACGATCTTTGCGGCGATCTCCGGTTCATCGGCCGCGACCTGCGCGACCATTGGCAAGATCACCTTGCCCGAGCTCAAGAAGCGCGGTTATCCCGACGGCATCGCCGTGGGTACGCTGGCCGGCGCGGGCACCCTGGGCCTGTTGATCCCGCCCTCGATCATCATGATCGTCTACGGTGTGGCCGCCAACGTGTCGATTGCCAAGCTCTTCCTGGCCGGCGTGATCCCGGGCCTCATGCTGGCCGCATTTTTCATGGGTTACATCATGGTGTGGGCGCTGTTCAACAAGGACAAGGTGCCTGCGGCCGACGCCGCCACGACGTTCAGACAAAAGCTCCATGCCTCGCGGCACCTGATCCCGGTGGTGTCGTTGATCGGTCTGGTGCTTGGCGGCATTTACAGCGGCATCGCGACCGCGACCGAGGCGGCTGCGCTGGGCGTGGGTGGTGCGCTGATCCTGGCCAGGATCGAAGGCTCGTTGAACTGGGAGCGCTTCAAGGAGGGGCTGGTGGCCGCCTGCCGCGTGTACTGCATGATCGGCCTGATCCTGGCGGGGGCCGCGTTCCTGACACTCGCGATGGGTTTCATCGGTCTGCCCCGGCACCTGGCGGAGTTCATCGGCGGACTGCATCTCTCCCCGTTCAACCTGATGCTGCTGCTGGTGGTGTTCTTCATCGTTCTGGGTTGTTTCCTGGATGGCATTTCCATGGTGGTCCTGACGATTGCCGTCTTGTTGCCCACGGTGGAGGCGGCGGGTTTCGACTTGATCTGGTTCGGCATCTTCATCGTGCTGGTGGTCGAGATGGCCCAGATCACACCCCCCGTCGGATTCAATCTGTTTGTGATTCAAGGTCTCACCCGCCGCGAGGTGACCTGGATCGCCCGCACCGCGCTGCCCTTGTTTGTGCTGATGCTGGTGGCGGTGTTGCTGACCTACTTTGTGCCAGACGTGGTGCTCTGGTTGCCCACCCGGATGCAAGGTTGACAGCATGATCACGTCGGCGGCCACGGGCGCTGGCAAGCGCCATGGCCATCACTTTTCCCGAGAATGGGTGCAGACCGTTGGCATTGAGGCCAACGCGATACTTGTCCCGTATTCCTTCACACGCTAAGGTCAACAACCATGCAAGACAACCAAACCCCCTTGGCCAATCGCTGGCAATTCTGGATAGACCGTGGGGGCACCTTTACCGACATCGTCGCCAAGAAGCCCGATGGCTCGCTCACGACGCACAAGCTGCTGTCGGAAAACCCGGAGCAGTACCGCGACGCGGCGGTGGCAGGCATCCGGCACTTGCTGGGTTTGAAGGCTGGCGAGCCCGTCACCCCCGCGCTGGTGGAATGCGTGAAGATGGGCACCACGGTGGCCACGAATGCGCTGCTGGAGCGAAAAGGCGAGCCGACACTGCTCATCACCACGCGTGGTTTTCGCGATGCACTGCGCATCGCCTACCAAAACCGCCCGCGCCTGTTTGACCGGCGCATTGCACTGCCCGAGCTCCTGTACACCGAAGTGGTCGAAGCCGATGAGCGCCTGAGCGCGGTCGGTGAGGTGTTGCAGCCGCTGGACGAGGCGCGGCTGCGCAGGGACCTCCAGGCTGCGTTTGATCGCGGCATACGCAGTGCGGCTGTCGTTTTCATGCACGGTTACCGCTTCACTGCGCACGAGCAGGCCGCCAGTCGCATTGCCCGCGAGGTGGGTTTTTCGCAGGTCAGCACCTCGCACGAAACCAGCCCGATGATGAAGTTCGTGAGCCGCGGCGACACGACCGTGGTCGATGCCTACCTGTCACCCATCTTGCGGCGATATGTGGAGCAGGTGGCGGGTGAAATGCCCGGCGTCAAACTGTTTTTCATGCAGTCGTCCGGCGGTTTGACGGACGCGCGCGCGTTCCAGGGCAAGGACGCCATCCTCTCCGGCCCGGCGGGCGGCATCGTGGGCATGGCGCGCACCGCCGGCCTCGCAGGGCATGAGCGCGTGATCGGTTTCGACATGGGTGGAACGTCCACCGACGTGTCTCACTACGCGGGTGAGTTTGAGCGTGAGTTTGAAACCCAGGTGGCGGGTGTGCGCATGCGTGCGCCGATGATGAGCATCCACACGGTGGCGGCGGGCGGCGGCTCCATTCTGTCGTTTGATGGCTCACGCTTTCGTGTGGGCCCGCAGAGCGCTGGCGCCAATCCAGGCCCGACCAGCTACAGGCGTGGCGGCCCTCTTGCCGTCACCGACGCGAACGTGATGACCGGCAAGATTCAACCCCGTCATTTCCCCAAGGTGTTTGGCCCGCAGGCCGACGAGGCCTTGAGCCTCGATGCCGTGCAAGCCAGCTTCGCCGAGCTGGCGGATCGCACGGGCCGTTTGCCGGAAGAGGTGGCAGAGGGTTTCATCAACATCGCGGTCCAGCAGATGGCCAACGCCATCAAGAAGATCTCTGTGGCGCGGGGATACGACGTCACGCGGTACACCCTGCAGTGTTTCGGTGGCGCGGGCGGCCAGCATGCGTGTCTGGTGGCCGATGCGCTCGGCATGACCCGCGTGTTTGTGCATCCCCTGGCGGGGGTTCTCAGCGCGTATGGCATGGGCCTGGCTGACCAGAACGTGATCAGGGAGCAGGCCATCGAGCTGCCGTTGCTCGCCACGTCCTTGCCCCTCATCGCTGAAAAGCTGGACGCTTTGGGTCATGCGGCTCAGGCGGAGTTGCAACGCCAGCAGGTGAACGCGGGCGAGGCCACCGTGCACCACCGCGTCCATGTGCGGTACGAGGGCAGCGACGCGGCTCTGGTGGTTCCGTTTGGCGATCTTTCCACCATCAAGGCGGGCTTTGAGTCTGCGTACCGCCAGCGGTTTGCCTTTCTGATGGAGGGCAAGGGCCTCGTGGTGGAGGCGGTCTCCGTGGAAGCGGTGGTGCCTGGTGATGCCCCTCATGAGCCCCGCTTCCCGCTGAATGCGGCCCGTGAAGTCCCGCGCCGTGAAACCGTCCGCATGTACTCCGGTGGTGAGTGGCTGGATGCCGCCCTCGTGGTTCGAGAGGACTTGCGCCCGGGCGATGTGATTCCCGGCCCGGCGATCATTGCCGAGAAGAACGCGACCACGGTGGTGGAGCCCGGCTGGGAGGCGGTGCTCACGGCGCTTGATCACCTGGTGCTCGACCGTCGCGTGCCGCGCAGCGTCACCTACGCCGTCGGGACCAACGTGGACCCTGTGTTGCTGGAGGTGTTCAACAACCTGTTCATGAACATCGCAGAGCAGATGGGTTTGCAGCTGCAGAACACCGCTTACTCGGTCAACATCAAGGAACGTCTTGATTTTTCCTGCGCCCTGTTCGATGCCGAAGGCAACCTGATCGCCAATGCGCCGCACATGCCGGTGCACCTGGGTTCCATGGGCGAGAGCATCAAGACGGTCATCCGTGAGAACGCGGGGACGATGCAGCCGGGCGACGTGTATGCCCTCAACGACCCCTATCACGGCGGTACCCATCTGCCCGATGTGACCGTGATCACCCCCGTGTACCTCGGCAACCAGCCAACGTTCTACGTGGGCTCGAGGGGTCACCACGCCGATATTGGCGGAACAACGCCCGGTTCCATGCCGCCGTTTTCGACGCGCATTGCGGAGGAGGGCGTTCAGATCAACAACATCAAGCTGGTTGATCGCGGCATCTTGCGGGAAGCCGAGATGGTGGCGCTGTTGCAGAGTGGCGAATACCCTTCGCGCAATCCGCAACAGAACATGGCAGACCTCAAGGCGCAGATTGCCGCCAACGAAAAAGGCGTGCAAGAGCTGCGAAAGATGGTGGACCAGTTCGGCCTCGATGTGGTCGAAGCCTACATGCGCCACGTGCAGGACAACGCCGAGGAGTCGGTGAGGCGTGTGATCACGCGCCTCAAGGACGGTCACTACACGCTCCCGTTGGACAACGGTGCCCAGATCCAGGTGACGGTGCGTGTCAACGCAGAGCAGCGCAGCGCCGAGATCGATTTCACGGGCACGTCACCCCAGCAGATCAACAACTTCAACGCGCCCACCGCCGTGTGCATGGCGGCCGTTCTGTACGTGTTCCGCACCCTCGTGGACGACGACATTCCGCTGAATGCGGGCTGCCTGAAACCGCTGAAAGTGGTGATTCCCGCGGGCTCCATGCTCAACCCGAACGCTCCCGCCTCTGTGGTGGCGGGCAATGTGGAGACGTCGAGTTGCATCACCAATGCGCTGTACGGTGCACTTGGGGTGATGGCTGCGAGCCAGTGCACGATGAACAACTTCACGTTCGGAAACGAAGCCCATCAGTACTACGAGACTATTTCAGGCGGCAGTGGCGCCGGCAACGGGTTTGATGGAACCAGTGTGGTCCAGACCCACATGACCAACTCGCGACTGACGGACCCGGAGATTCTGGAGTTCCGATTCCCGGTTCGCCTGGAGAGCTACGAGATTCGGGAAGGCTCGGGTGGAAAAGGGCGCTGGCAGGGCGGGCACGGTGGTGTGAGGCGCGTGCGTTTCCTGGAGGACATGACAGCCAGCATTCTCTCCAATGGCCGTGTCCACGGCGCTTTCGGTATGGCCGGTGGTCAGCCTGGTCAGGTCGGGATCAACCGTGTGGTCCGTGCGGACGGAACGCGCGAGGACCTCGGGCACATTGGCCAGGCCGAGATGAAGCCGGGCGATGTCTTCGAAATCCACACACCTGGTGGTGGTGGGTACGGGGCGCCGTGAGCGCCCTCTAATTCCTCACAGCTCTTCCACGCGCCGCGCGGGGAAGCTGTCCCAGGTTTGGCAGCCTGGGCATTGCCAGAAGTGCACGCGCGCTTCGAACCCGCAGGCCGCACACCGATAGCGACGCAGCGGTGTGCTGGCTTGCTCCAGCGTTTGCCCAATCCTGGTCTGGGCCTCGGGATCTGACAGCGTTTCCCCGTCCAGCCACTGGGTGGCGATCACCAGCGACAGCTCTTTCTTCAGATGTGCGAGGTAGCAATCGCGAGCAGCCTCCGGGTTTTCGCTCAGGGCGGCCAGCGCTTCGGTGGTGTCGATAGAGGGTGCGGGCTGTCGACTCGCTTGCAGAAGCGCTCTGGCGTCTTCTTGTCGGCCGGTCTGTGCCGCGAGCGCCACCAACGCACTGGCCGCGAGCGGCAGGCTTTGCGGCGCGTGTTCGCTCAGGCGCTTCAGCGCTTCGTATGCGCCCGCCGTATCGCCGGTTTGTGCTTTGAGCGCAGACAACGCCATCCATCCGCGTGCGAGTTGTGGCGCTCGCTGCACCGCCCGTTCGAGCAGACCCAGCGCTTGCGCACTGTTGCCGCTGCGCTGTGCAAGTTCGGATTCTTCGCAGAGGTAGTGCGCCAGCCTCGTGGAAAAGCTCCCCTGATCGGCGTCTTCGAGGCGTTGCGCGATGTCCTTGGCCTGCGGCCAGTCGCGCGAGCGCTCGTAGATTCCCAGCAGCGCAAGCAGCGCTTCACCCTCAAACGCGGTGCCCTTCAACTTGTGCAGGGCGGACTCGGCGCGGTCGAGCAAGCCGGCCTTGAGGAAATCCAGTGCAAGCGCGTGTTGTGCACGATCACGGTCCTTGCGATCCATGTCGGCACGTGAGAGCAGGTGTTCGTGAACGCGAACCGCGCGGTCGTAGTCACCGCGGCGCCGAAACAGATTGCCCAGGGCGAAGTGAAGCTCCGCTGTGTCCGGATCGCCCTGTACCGCCTCGATGAACGCGTCGATGGCCTGGTCTTGCTGTTCGTTGAGCAGGTGGTTCAAGCCGCGGAAGTAGGCGCGCGGCGCCTGATGGCTCTCCATGCGCCACTGGCGCAGGTCAAACCGTGAAGCGCCCCAGCCGAGTGCAAAAGCCAGCGGAAGGCCCCACAGCAGCCATGTGAAGTCAAAGTCCATGTCGCGGGTCGATCGGATCTGGAGGAAGGAGGG
>JACBFF010000065.1_pt1 | contig 8050 bp, 5 predicted proteins | sample 7449211 | NCBI WGS metagenome assembly JACBFF01 (sample SAMN14896861, study PRJNA631923) | freshwater metagenome | isolation source: cyanobacterial enrichment | place: USA: Conesus Lake, NY | collected 2019-07 | reverse complement strand
GGTTCTGGATCCCGGTGACGACGACGCTCCTGCCTGAGCGGCGCCCATCAGCCGTGGCTGGGTTCGGCGCTCTGGTAATTTTTGGAGTCGCTCGCGAGCCGCAAGGCCAGCAGCGGGGAACCGAAGACCTCCGAGCAATCGGTGTTGTAGGTTCACTGAGCGGCTGAGACGCCGCTCTGAGCTGAAAACCGGGAACCCCGGTGATGTAGGTTCAACAAGCGGTCGAGAGGCCGCGGATCTGAGAGCCAACCCTGAAAGGGGACACCTGAGAAGGTGAGCCGCGAGGCTGTGGTGATCGGAGCACCTGGACAACTGAAACGTTTAGGAACTGACGCTTTCACTGCGTCAGCCGCCGCTGAACTGATCTGAGCTGCAGAGCTTGGGTTGGCTGGGTGAGAGGGCTGGCCGCAAAGAGCAGTGAAGGTGTGAGGTCCCGTCAAAAATTTTTAGTTGCAGAAGCGAGCTGCTTTGCAACACAGGAAGCTCTCACGGCTGACTGTGTTGTCGGTGTGCAGCTGGTGGAGCAACGACCGGATCTGAGATCCTGGAAAGTCGAGACGAAAGAAATTTTGTTTTGCACTCTTTGAACGCTTCTGTCAGAGGAAGTGGCTCCAACTGTTGAGTCTGCGCCAGTGGACGAGATGGGTGACGAGCAATTTTAGTTGAGATTGATCAAGGCAGTTTACTGTTTTGATTGTATCAACAGGACTAAAACTACAACGGAGAGTTTGATCCTGGCTCAGGATGAACGCTGGCGGCGTGCTTAACACATGCAAGTCGAACGAACCTTCGGGTTAGTGGCGGACGGGTGAGTAACGCGTGAGAATCTGCCCTCAGGAGGGGGATAACGGCTGGAAACGGCCGCTAATACCCCATATGCCGCGAGGTGAAATGAATTTCGCCTGAGGATGAGCTCGCGTCTGATTAGCTAGTTGGTGGGGTAAAGGCCTACCAAGGCATCGATCAGTAGCTGGTCTGAGAGGATGATCAGCCACACTGGGACTGAGACACGGCCCAGACTCCTACGGGAGGCAGCAGTGGGGAATTTTCCGCAATGGGCGAAAGCCTGACGGAGCAACGCCGCGTGAGGGATGAAGGCCTCTGGGCTGTAAACCTCTTTTATCAAGGAAGAAGATCTGACGGTACTTGATGAATAAGCCACGGCTAATTCCGTGCCAGCAGCCGCGGTAATACGGGAGTGGCAAGCGTTATCCGGAATTATTGGGCGTAAAGCGTCCGCAGGCGGTCTTGTAAGTCTGTCGTTAAAGCGTGGAGCTTAACTCCATTTGAGCGATGGAAACTGCAAGACTAGAGTGTGGTAGGGGCAGAGGGAATTCCCGGTGTAGCGGTGAAATGCGTAGATATCGGGAAGAACACCAGTGGCGAAGGCGCTCTGCTGGGCCATAACTGACGCTCATGGACGAAAGCCAGGGGAGCGAAAGGGATTAGATACCCCTGTAGTCCTGGCCGTAAACGATGAACACTAGGTGTCGGGGGAATCGACCCCCTCGGTGTCGTAGCCAACGCGTTAAGTGTTCCGCCTGGGGAGTACGCACGCAAGTGTGAAACTCAAAGGAATTGACGGGGGCCCGCACAAGCGGTGGAGTATGTGGTTTAATTCGATGCAACGCGAAGAACCTTACCAGGGTTTGACATCCTGCGAATCTCTTGGAAACGAGAGAGTGCCTTCGGGAACGCAGTGACAGGTGGTGCATGGCTGTCGTCAGCTCGTGTCGTGAGATGTTGGGTTAAGTCCCGCAACGAGCGCAACCCACGTCGTTAGTTGCCAGCATTTAGTTGGGCACTCTAGCGAGACCGCCGGTGATAAACCGGAGGAAGGTGTGGATGACGTCAAGTCATCATGCCCCTTACATCCTGGGCTACACACGTACTACAATGCTACGGACAAAGGGCAGCAAACTCGCGAGAGCTAGCAAATCCCATAAACCGTGGCTCAGTTCAGATCGTAGGCTGCAACTCGCCTACGTGAAGGAGGAATCGCTAGTAATCGCAGGTCAGCATACTGCGGTGAATACGTTCCCGGGCCTTGTACACACCGCCCGTCACACCATGGAAGTTGGCCACGCCCGAAGCCGTTACTCCAACCCTTGTGGAGGAGGATGTCGAAGGTGGGGCTGATGACTGGGGTGAAGTCGTAACAAGGTAGCCGTACCGGAAGGTGCGGCTGGATCACCTCCTAACAGGGAGACAATACCTGGTCGTGATGTCTGAGTACTTTATTCTCAGGCCATGATCCTGTCATCTCGAAGGTCGATCGGTACCTCAATTTCAATGATCAGAGAGCTTGCTCTGCTGAGACATTGATCTTTAGTTCCTAAACGTTGTCTAGGTCACCCCATAGAGGGTTCACTTCCTGGGCCATTAGCTCAGGTGGTTAGAGCGCACCCCTGATAAGGGTGAGGTCCCTGGTTCAAGTCCAGGATGGCCCATTCAAACTCAGTTTGATCTCCACGACAATTCAGTCAGTTTTTAATTGATTGAAGTGTTTGATGAGATGAGACGGGTCTTGGGGGTTTAGCTCAGTTGGTAGAGCGCCTGCTTTGCAAGCAGGATGTCAGCGGTTCGAGTCCGCTAACCTCCACTAGCACCTGAACTCCACACCAGGAAGCGATTCTTGGCTGGTGACTAGACGTTGTTCGCTGATCGAGTTCAGCCTCAGATCATCTCCTCAACCTGATCATTCATTACTCAGGTTCAATGGATTGATCTGATGCTGGATTCAGCAGAGGTTGCCGCAAGGCCGTTTTTGTTTGAGTTTCAGCAGAACCTTGACAACTGCATAGGTGAGTCTGGAAAGACAAAGCATCTCATAGAGGCGAGATGATGAAAGCCGCAAGGCTTGATTCAACTCGTGATTCTATTTTTGAGAGCCGAGACCTTCTAGCGTTCTTCCAACGGCGCCGAGCCGACGGGAGTTTGATCCTTGTTTCTATGGTCTCAGCAATGAGGTTGTAGAAACTTGAGAGAATAGGCCTCAACAGCCTGAAGCGTTAGGAGGATTAAATTGGTCAAGCTACAAAGGGCTCACGGTGGATACCTTGGCACACAGAGGCGATGAAGGACGTGTTTACCTGCGATAAGTCTCGGGGAGCTGGAAAAACGCTTTGATCCGGGAATTTCCGAATGGGGCAACCCCTAGAACGGCCGCCTGAATCCATAGGGCGGTGCGAGCCAACCCAGCGAACTGAAACATCTTAGTAGCTGGAGGAAAGGAAAGTAAAAACGACTCCCTCAGTAGCGGCGAGCGAACGGGGAAGAGCCTAAACCGATGGTTTCGACCATCGGGGTTGTGGGACAGCAACGTGTATCAGGGATGTTAGAAGAAGCGTTTGAATGGCGCACCACAGAGGGTGAAAGTCCCGTATTCGAAAACTGAACTGAGCTAGCTGTATCCCGAGTAGCACGGAGCACGTGAAATTCCGTGTGAATCCGCGAGGACCACCTCGTAAGGCTAAGTACTCCTGTGTGACCGATAGCGCAACAGTACCGCGAGGGAAAGGTGAAAAGAACCCCGGGAGGGGAGTGAAATAGAACATGAAACCGTGAGCTTACAAGCAATGGGAGCCCGACTGATCGGGTGACCGTGTGCCTGTTGAAGAATGAGCCGGCGACTTATAGGCACTGGCAGGTTAAACCGGGAATGGTGGAGCCATAGCGAAAGCGAGTCTGAATAGGGCGATTGTCAGTGTTTATAGACCCGAACCCGGGTGATCTAACCATGGCCAGGATGAAGCTTGGGTGATACCAAGTGGAGGTCCGAACCGACTGATGTTGAAAAATCAGCGGATGAGCTGTGGTTAGGGGTGAAATGCCAATCGAACCCGGAGCTAGCTGGTTCTCCCCGAAATACGTTGAGGCGTAGCGTCTAGTGCTCCAGCAGGGGGGTAAAGCCACCGTTTCGGTGCGGGCTGCGAGAGCGGTACCAAATCGAGACGAACTCTGAATACCCTGTGTGTAGCTAGGCAGTCAGACTGTGGGGGATAAGCTCCATGGTCGAAAGGGAAACAGCCCAGACCGCCAGCTAAGGTCCCCAAATCAACGCTAAGTGATAAAGGAGGTGGGATTGCCCAGACAACCAGGAGGTTTGCCTAGAAGCAGCCATCCTCAAAGGAGTGCGTAATAGCTCACTGGTCGAGCGATCCTGCGCCGAAAATGAACGGGGCTAAGCGTTGTACCGAAGCTGCGGATTAAACTTGTTTAATGGTAGGGGAGCGTTCCATGTGGGGTGAAGCGTTAGCGTAAGCGGGCGTGGACTGCATGGAAGTGAGAATGTCGGCTTGAGTAGCGAAAAAATGGGTGAGAATCCCATTCCCCGAAACCCTAAGGGTTCCTCCGGCAGGCTCGTCCGCGGAGGGTTAGTCAGGACCTAAGGCGAGGCCGAAAGGCGTAGTCGATGGACAACAGGTCAACATTCCTGTACTGATCATGTTTTGGGAAGGGGGACGGAGAAGGCTAGCCAATCCGGATGTTGGTTACCGGTCCAAGCGTTCGAGGCGTTGAGAGCTGGAGAAAACAGCTTGAGCTGAGGCGTGAGTGCGAGCTTCTACGGAAGCGAAGTTGGTGACGTCAAGCTTCCAAGAAAAGCCCTATACCCGTTAAGGCATGATTACCTGTACCCGAAACCGACACAGGTGGGGTGGTAGAGAATACCGAGGGGCGCGAGGTAACTCTCTCTAAGGAACTCGGCAAAATGACCCCGTAACTTCGGGAGAAGGGGTGCCAGCGCGAGCTGGTCGCAGTGAATAGGCCCAGGCGACTGTTTACCAAAAACACAGGTCTCCGCTAAGTCGCAAGACGATGTATGGGGGCTGACGCCTGCCCAGTGCCGGAAGGTTAAAGAAGTTGGTCAGCGCAAGCGAAGCTAACGACTGAAGCCCCGGTGAACGGCGGCCGTAACTATAACGGTCCTAAGGTAGCGAAATTCCTTGTCGGGTAAGTTCCGACCCGCACGAAAGGCGTAACGATCTGGGCGCTGTCTCGGAGAGAGGCTCGGCGAAATAGAATTGTCTGTGAAGATGCGGACTACGTGCACCCGGACAGAAAGACCCTATGAAGCTTTACTGTAGCTTGGTATTGTGCTCGGGCTCGCAATGCGCAGGATAGGTGGGAGGCTTTGATCCATTGCTTGTGGGTGATGGTGAGCCACTGGTGAGATACCACTCTTTGCGAGCTAGGGTTCTAACGGTCACCCGTTATCCGGGGACCGGACAGTATCTGGTGGGCAGTTTGACTGGGGCGGTCGCCTCCTAAAAGGTAACGGAGGCGCGCAAAGGTTTCCTCAGGCTGGTTGGAAATCAGCCGACGAGTGTAAAAGCAGAAGGAAGCTTGACTGTGAGACCTACAAGTCGAACAGGTACGAAAGTAGGCTTTAGTGATCCGACGGTTCTGCGTGGAAGGGCCGTCGCTCAACGGATAAAAGTTACTCTAGGGATAACAGGCTGATCTCCCCCAAGAGTTCACATCGACGGGGAGGTTTGGCACCTCGATGTCGGCTCATCGCAACCTGGGGCTGAAGTCGGTCCCAAGGGTTGGGCTGTTCGCCCATTAAAGCGGTACGCGAGCTGGGTTCAGAACGTCGTGAGACAGTTCGGTCCATATCCGGTGCATGCGCAGGAATATTGAGAGGATTTCTCCCTAGTACGAGAGGACCGGGAGGAACGCACCTCTGGTGTACCAGTTATCGTGCCAACGGTAAACGCTGGGTAGCCATGTGCGGAGTGGATAACCGCTGAAAGCATCTAAGTGGGAAGCCCACCTCAAGATGAGTATTCCCATGGCTTAAGCCAGTAAGGTCACGGGCAGAACACCCGTTGATAGGCTCTATGTGGAAGCGCAGTAATGCGTGAAGCAGAGGAGTACTAATAGACCGAGGGCTTGACCAAATCTCAACTCATACGTGAGTCACTCTCAAAAGCAGAGTGCTTTGAATTTCCAGAGCGGAGCTTGCTCCGTAACCTATGCAGTTCTCAGGGTTCACCTGAGAGCGAAGAATGCCTGAAGGCTTGAATAAGCTTTCTATCCTGGTGTCCATGGCGCATTGGAACCACTCCGATCCATCTCGAACTCGGCTGTGAAACGATGCAGCGCCGACGATATTTGGGGGGTAGCCCCCTGAGAAAATAGGTCGATGCCAGGTAAAACATTCTTTGCTCCACCAAACTCATCCCACCAAGCGCTTGATTGATCGAGCCTGGAGGGATGAGACGGAGAAGCCACCCGAAAGGGTGGCTTTTTTGTTGGTTTCTCAGCTGCGGTGGACGTGCACTTGTTGCCATGCGCCGTTGCGGCGATGCCAGATGCGGGTTTCGCAGCAGCTGGCGGTGATCGGCTCGCCACCTGCAAGTCGTTGGGTGAGGCGGGTGTAGCTGAGCACCACGGCGTCGTCGCTCAGCCAGCGCAGATGGGGGCGGGCCATGGTCACGGTCACGGCTGTGGCCGGAGCATCGCCAGCGGGCAGGTTGAAGTAGTACTGATGGAACGGCAGGCCTTCCACCAGGTGCCCATTCGTCTCTGCTTCGAAGCAGCTCAGGTCTGCAGCGCAGAAGCCTGCATAACGGCTCCAATCGCCACTGGCCACGCTCTCCAGCATGGCTTGATTGATGGCGAGAATCTCCTGGTCACGATCACTGAGAGCCATTCGCGGGATGAAGCCTGCGGTAATTACTGATTCTCTCAAATGCCCCGCTGTCGCGGCCTGGATTGCCTTCGCGATCGCTGAACAGCACGGCCATGCCGGCTGAGGCTGCTGCTTCCAGTTCGCTGAGTGAATCGCTGATGAATAGAACATCGGCAGGTTCAAGCTTCATCTGTTCGGCAATCGATCTGTAGCTGCTTTCGTCTTGCTTGCTGCCAACGCGGGTATCAAACCAATAGCTAAAGAGAGCTCGTAGATCTCCAGCAGTGCTGTGGCCGTAGAGGAGTTGTTGGGCTGGGACTGAACCGGATGAATACACCGCCAACACAAGCCCAGCCTTGTGCCATCGCTGCAGAGATTCCGCTACATCCGCATATAAAGGTGCCACAAGCTCTCCCTGCGCGTAGCCGTTTCGCCAGATGCGGCCTTGCAAATCCTTCAAGGCAGTTAGTTTCACGTCGCGATCAATCAGGTTCTGCAGATAGGCGCCTATATCTGTTGCCCCTTCGGCCTGGATGGATTGGCTTCGCAAGGCAATAGCGCTGGGATGGTCATCATTCAGCCAAGCCTCTTCTGCCTGCGCCACGAGGTCTTGGATCTCAGGATCTTCTGCATGGGAGGCGAGGAATGCTGGGAGTGCCTTCCTTGCATAGGGAAATAGCACCTCGGCCACAAAGGTCACAGGGCACGTTGTCCCCTCGATATCAAGCAGCAGGTGCGTGATGCTCATGGTGTCGCTAGATCGCTCGGGGGCGTTGGATGAGGGCATCTAACAGGAGGCGGCGCCAGCGTTGCTCCAGCAGAAATTCAAGAATCTCGAGATGGCGCACAGCGGATCCGAGATTGTGCCCCCAGGCGTAAAGGCCATGGCCAGCAATGAGTACACCGTGTGGGGCGGCAGGCAGTAAAGGCCTGACCCGCTTGGAGAGGGCCGGTAGATCTTGATCGTTGGCACAAACGGGGATGTTCACGCTGCAGGCGTGGGTTGTGATTCCCTCCAACCCTTTGAGCATCTCCAGATCACGCAATTCCAGCTGACTGTGCTCACAGACTTCAGACGGATCGCTTTGCTCCAAGGCCCATTGGGAGAGCAAGGTGCCGGCCTGGGAATGGGTGTGGAGCACTGCGCCTGCACCACAGCTGTTCACGATCTCCACATGCAGGGCTGTTTCTGCGCTGGCCTTTCCCTTACCAGCCACAACTGTTCCTGCCGCGCTCACCTGGATCAGATCACGGGGTTCCACGGATCCTTTGTCGACCCCACTGGGCGCCATGAGCAACAGCAGTGGATCGCGCTCCAGCACGCAGCTGAAATTGCCGCCTGTTCCATCACACCAGCCCCGCTGATGGATGCTGGCCATGGCTTTGCTGAGGGCTGAGGCCAGGGCTGTGGTG
>JACBFF010000064.1_pt1 | contig 8169 bp, 8 predicted proteins | sample 7449211 | NCBI WGS metagenome assembly JACBFF01 (sample SAMN14896861, study PRJNA631923) | freshwater metagenome | isolation source: cyanobacterial enrichment | place: USA: Conesus Lake, NY | collected 2019-07 | reverse complement strand
AGCTTATAGAGTGTCGTATTCGGAATGTTTGCAATAGAAAATCCGTGAAAACCAAATGACTGCAGCAATCCATTGATTGCATCCACAGTGGCTTGGACGCTTGTAGCCAGCCGCTCAAGTTCGCGAATTTCCATCGCCTTTAGTGTTTGCTCTGCCTTTGCCAGTTGAATCTGGTCTTGGAGACCCTTAACGGCTTTGTTTAAATTCGCTTTTTTTGCTTGGTAGTCGGCGGTATCTGTTCGCAGCTCTTCAATCACAAACCGCCAGACTTGAGTCGTTAACTCTCGCTTTTCAGACGATAAGTTATTGACCATCCGATTGTGGTTAGCAATCAAGTCATTCGCATTAGAGATCAGGGTTTCGATAGCCGCAATGACATTTGCGATAGCCTCCAGTTCAACAGGTTGGCTGGACTCCTTGACTTTCGCCGCAATCCTCTGTGCATTGATAGTTAGCTTGCTGTCTAGAAGTTCCTTTTCCTCTTTTAACTTTGTCACATTAAGGACACTTCCAGGAGAAGCAATGATCGATGAAAGCTGCTGTTGAAGCCTTTCCGAGTCAGTCTTATAGCTGTCGGCCAAGTCGCGGATTGATTTCGACTCTTGCAGGAAAGTTTCATCGAAGTATTCGTTCAAACTTCTTGCAAAGGAGTCTTTTGTGGCTTGCTGACAAAAGGGACAAACTTTGTCGTTCTCATCAAAGTAATCTCGCCCTAGCTTTACCCAATCGCTGCTTCCAAGTTTGTTGATCATTGCAGCAATATCAACGTCACTCTTTCCAATTACTCTCTTCCTGAGAATTGGATTGCCTTCATGAGCCAATAGCCGCCCTGCATCTATAACTCGAACCACGGGCTCGATAACTGGCGCTCTACCAAAGACCGTTTCAGCTTTTTTGGTCAATTCATCTAAAGACAGAAGAGCTGCTGTGTTATTTATGTTTTCGAGAACTCTGTCTTTGAATTTTTCAGAATTGTTTCGCACACCTTCAAAGCCGCCTTGGAGTTTAGAGTCGTGCTTAACCTTCTGCGCCCAACACTTCTCTTTGAATACTGCCTCGAGGTTTGATACTTCGTACAACTTTCCACCGGTACCGTCGGCTCCTTGCAAAGCTTCATTCCATCCTTTAACTTTCTCGGAAAGCGTATTTCGCTCAGACTTTAGTTTGGCGATCTTCTCTAGAGTCTCGATCTCTTGCTCTCCGAGAGTAAAGACGCCTTTCAAGTCTTCCGAAGGTTTGAAGTTTCGATCTACGAAGTCCCTGTTGTAGACCAAGGTTTGCAAAGGTGCCCCGCCTTTCCAAGACAAGCTGCAATCCGATGAGAAAGTCGGATCGGAAATGACCTTGCCGATAGTGGTCTTACCCGCCCCGTTTGATCCATAAATGAAGTTCAAGCTTTTCAACCCATTCATTGCTTCGGGAGCATCTGGGTAAGTCGCAACCTTCGAAAACGAAATGGATTCAATCATTTTGATTTCCCAAGAAAAGATAATTTCGGTGCACGGGCATTAGGATCAGGTCTTGCCTTTTGCCTATAACCGCGCTGCGAACTTCCCGCTGCCACTCGCCCCAATCACCAACCGCTGCGTGGCCCGCGTAGCGCCCACATAAAACAGCTTGGCCTCTTCGCGCTCGTCTTCACCCTTTGCGGGCATGTTGCCCGCGCCCACCAGCGCCACCACTGGGAACTCCAGCCCTTTGCTGGCGTGCATGGTCAGCACCTTGATGCTGTCGGCGGCTGGGTCGAAGCTGCCTGTGCCTTTGCGCACCTGGTGCGGCAGGCCGCGCTGGCGCAGTGCGCTGGCGCATTCGTCCATCTCGCTGTAGTGGCGGCAGATGATGGCCATGTCGCCCCAGGCGTGGCCTTCGCGGTGGGCTGAGCCCAGCAGCTCGGCCACTTGGGTGGCTTCGGCCCGCAGGCTGGGCAAGCGGATGACGATGGGTGCCTCGCCATCGCGCCCGCAGCTCACGGGCTTCAGCATGGGGATGCCGTCTTCGTCTTTGTCTTCGGCGGTCAGCAGGTCGGCCGCCACGAGGCTGGCGGTTTGCAAAATCTGCCGCGTGTTGCGGTAGTTGATCTTGAGGATGGTGGTGCGCCCCTGGGCCTGAATGCCCACGCTCTTGAAGCTGAACTGCTTGCTGCGCGTGCGCTCGTAAATGCTCTGCGCGTCGTCGTACAGCACCAGCAGGCTGTTGGTGGTGGGGTCCACCATCTGCGTGATGAGCTTGAGCCACTCGGGCGCGAAGTCGTGGCCTTCGTCAATGAGCACGGCCTGGTATTGCCCGCTCGGGATCTGGTGGCGGTCCACACCGGTGATGACGCGCTGGACCATGTCGGCCATCTTGTCGGACACGGACTGGTTGTTGGCGGGCATCTCCTGCCCGTAGGCCTTCAGCTGGGCGTAGCACCACTTGTGAAAGTGCACCGCATGCACGCGGTCGGCAATGCCTTTGGCGGCCATCACGCTGGCGAGCTGCCGGGCCAGCGGCTCGTTGTAGCAAAGGATCAATATGGGTTTGCTGGCCGCCGTGTGGGCCTTGGCCAGGTGTTCGGCGCGGTAGCCGAGCAGCATGGTTTTGCCTGAGCCCGCCACGCCGTGAATGACACGGTGGCCGTCTCCCAGGCTGCGGGCCAGCTGCTCTTGCTGGATGTCCATCACGCGCATGATGCTGGGCAGTTCGGCGGCTTCGTCGTTGTCGTCGAACAGCTGGTTTTGCACCTGCACGCGCACTTCGGGGAACATGATCCAGCGCACCCGGTCCATCTGCGGCATCGACATGACACCACCCATCATGAAAGGGAACATGTCCCACAGGCGGCTTTGCAGCGCCTCGGGTTCAACGTGTTCACCCATCTCGTCTTGGCAGACAACGCGGTGCGGTTCGATGGCGCGGGCGAGTTCGGCCTTGTCGAATTGCGCGCGGGTGATGTTGGGCAGCACCACACCGTAACTCCACGGAAACGCCAGCTTGCCTTGGTGCCGGCCTTCGGGTTGCACCAGCTGCGGGTCGCGCTCCAGCGCGTTGACCACTTGGTGGGCGTATTGCCGGGCCTGCTCCAACGGGTTGGGGATGGTCTTAGGGCCAACGTCGCCGTGAATGTCCCAGGTCTGCTTGTTGGCCTGAATGAGGGTGGAGAGCCGGAAGTCCTTCACCTCCAGAACCAAGATGCCCCGGCGCGGATGCATGACCACGAAGTCTGGGTGCTGGTGCCGGGGGCCGACGGCCACGTCGTACCAGAGCAGGTAGTCGGCGTCGAGCTTGTCTTCCAGCCGCTCGGCGGTGCGGCGCTCGCCCGCCGTCATGCGCGAGACGCAACTGCCCAGCGCGGGTATCAGTGTGGCCATCTTTTGTCTCTTTGTTTCCCTGCGGCGCATGATGCACCAACTCACGGGGAATTCAGCGGTTCTCGCTGTCAACGGTGTCCATCGGTACACTCGCGCCCATGCATCAAGCCATCGCCCAACACCGCGCCTCCATCGCGGCCATCTGCCAGCGCTACGGCATCCGCCGGCTTGAGGTATTTGGCTCGGCTGCGCGCGGCGATGACTTTGCGGTCGAGAACAGTGACGCAGACTTTTTGGTCGAGTTCGCGGCGGACGCCCCGCCCGACCTTCGCAGCTTCTACGGAGCCAAAGCCGAGCTCGAGGAGTTGCTGGGCCGAGGTGTGGACCTGGTGGAGCCGGGCGCGGTGCGCAACCCCTACGTGCTCGCCAACATCAACCGCCACCGCGAGCCGGTCTATGCAGCGTGACCCTCGCGCCTTTCTTTGGGACGTGCGCGAGGCGGCGCTGGCGATCCAATCGTTCACGGAGGGTCTGGACGTCAAGACCTATGTGGGCAACGAGATGGCGCAGGCGGCGGTGGAGCGCAAATTCGAGGTGATCGGCGAGGCGCTCAACCAGCTGGCGAAGCTGGATGCGGCAATGGCCGCTCGCATCCCGGACGTTCCGCAGATCGTGGCCTTTCGCAACCAGCTGATATACGGCTACGCGACGGTCAACCCGGACACGGTCTGGAACATTGCGCAGAACGCTCTGCCGGGACTTCTGGCTGCTGTGCATGGCTTGCTGGACGAGTTGACGTAAGCCAGTGCGCCCGGCCGTCCTACCTGCTGCAGGATGGCCGAGCAGACCAAAAATGGTCGAATATGTTTGACATTTTTCCGGTCCATTGCTCCGCTCCAGCCCATGCACCTCGCAGACATCGGCCCACTCGTGCAAGCGAGACGGGAGGGACTGGGCCTTGCGTGGCCTCATGCATTGCATTTGCCGCAAACGGAGTGCAAGAGCTGTCAATCTGCGCCACCTACACTAAGTGAGCGCCTCTTGAGCGCCCATACCGAGGCTTTTGTCACATGCTTTCCAACCTGACCCCCTTCTTCCTCCACTGGGCCATTACCGCCCTCGCCCTCTGGGTGGCGAGCCATTTGTTCAAGGGCATCAAGTTCAGCAGCACCTCGGCGCTGGTGGTGTCGGCACTGTTGCTGGGCCTGGCCAATGCGGTGGTGCGGCCGCTGCTGGTGGTGCTGACGCTGCCTTTGACGCTGCTCACCTTCGGCCTGTTTCTTCTGGTCATCAACGCGCTGATGCTGATGCTGGTGGCCAAGCTGGTGGACGGCTTCAAGGTCGACGGTTTCTGGACGGCGCTGTGGGCCAGCCTGTTCATTTCGCTGCTGAGCCTGGTGCTCGGCGCTTTCGTGCTGGGTGGTTCACCCGAGTTCACCATCCAGACCAGCCCGGCGCCGGGGTCGGTCTGGCTTTGAGCGGGCTGGGCGCAAGGCCTCGCGCCCTGTCACACAGCACCCCCCGCCGCCCCGCCCTCCCCCACCTGAGGGATGCCGCCCAGGTGTGATCTCCCTAAGCTTTGAAGCGGCTGCCCACAGCGCGCCACCTGCGTGCGCTGGCAGCCGGTTCATATCTACATTCAGGAGGTCTCATGCACACAGGTACAAGGTTTTCCATGCGCAGTGGCGCGGTGGCTGCGCTGGGCGCGCTGCTGCTGACGGGTTGTGGCACGCCCATCTTGCGGGCCAACTTCGACACCAACACGCTGGGCACACACCCACCGCCCGAACTGCCGGGCGACCCGGTGGGCGACAGCTTTTACTTGTCGTCGCCCTCGTCGGGCAGCGCGGTGGTGGTGACCGCGCCCGCAGGCTTGTCGGGCCGCAGCTTGCGCTACCAGCACACGGCGCCGCAGTCGTACAACCGCTTTCTGGGCTTCGGGGGCAAAGAGGTGTCGGCCTCTTCGCTGCAGTACTGGGCGGTGTGGAACGCCATTCCGCAGCTCACGCCCAATGTGCCGCTGGACGTGTGGATGGGCAACGGCCACTTCGAGAGCTTCGGCACCATTCGTTTCCTGAACAACCAGGTGCTCGTGGCCACCGACAACCGCGGCGGCTTCACACCCGTGGGCAACTTCACCAACGGCCGCGTGCACACGGTGGTGGTGAAGGTGGACAAACCCAGCGGCACGTACCGCATTTCGGTGCTGGGCGGCGAAGCGCCGGTGAACACAGGCACCCGCCCGGTGCTCACCCCCGCCGCCCTGAGCACCACGCGGCCCTATGTGTACCTGTGGTTTGGCAGCGATGGCGTGTCTGCCAGCACCTACACGGTGGACAACGTTCTGATCACCGAAGCGTGCCCGACGGACCGGGGTGTGGGGGCTTGCGATTGAGGTGTAGGGCCGGGCGATGGCTCGGCCTTTCTTTTAAAAGTGTTTCTCATAATTGACATTCAATTGATATTGAACATAATGAGAAACAAATGCCTGCCAAATCGCCCCCACCCAGTGAGCAAAGCGCTGCCCAACTCAAGGAAGTGGGCAGCACGCTGCGCGCCCGCCGCAAGGCCCTGCAGGTGAGCAGCACGGTGGCGGCGGAAGCGGCGGGCATCTCCAGGGTCACGCTGCACCGCCTTGAAACGGGCGAGCCTTCGGTGGCAGCGGGGGCTTGGGCCAATGCCGCTGCGGCGCTGGGCATGTCGCTCGCGGCCATCAGCGCCCATGAACCGCTGGAGGCCGACCACGGCACCGCCCCGTTGGACCGCACTGCCTGGATCCCTGTGCGCGTGCGCTTGTCGGAGTACCCGCAATTGCAGGCGCTGGCCTGGCAGGTGCACGGCACCGACACGTTGTCGCCCATGGAGGCACTGGGCATCTACGAACGCAACGCCCGACACCTGGACATGGCGGCCATGTCCGCCGAAGAGCAGGCCTTGCTGCAGGCGCTGCGCACCGGCCTGGGCGACGGCTGGGCAGCCACAAAGGGCAACGATGTTTGAGCGCCCTCACCATCAACGCATTGCGCATGTGCTGGCTGCGCTGGACGGTGATGTGCTGCACGCCTTCGGCTGCTGGTTTGGGGGTGGCACCTGCATTGCGCTGCGCTATGGCGAGTACCGCGAGTCGGTGGACATCGACTTTCTGGTGTCTGACGCGGCAGGGTACCGGGAGCTGCGCCAGCGGCTCACGGGCGCCGCCGGACTGAATGCCGTGGTGCGGGCAGGCGCGCAGCCGCTGCAGACACCGCGCGAGGTCAGGGCCGATCAGTACGGTCTGCGCACCGCGGTGCACATGGACGGTCAGGTCATCAAATTCGAGATCGTCCGTGAGGCTCGCATTGCGCTCGAGGCACCCAGCCAAAGCGATGTGGTCTGCGGCATCAGCACGCTCACACCGCTGGACATGGCCACCTCCAAGCTGCTGGCCAATGCCGACCGGCAGGCAGACGACGGCGTGTTCAGCCGCGATGTGATCGACCTGGCCATGATGGCCTTGCCGCTGCCCCAGCTGCGCCAGGCCATGGCCAAAGCGGCCGAGGCCTACGGGCCTGCCGTGGCCCGGGATCTGGCCAAAGCCATCGACCGCATGCAAGAGCGCGCAGGTTGGCTGGAGCGCTGCATGCAAGCCATGGCCATGACGTTGCCCAAGGCGGTGCTGTGGCAAAACATCCGCGCGCTGCGCCGGGTGCTGAAGCCCGCTTGAGATGGCCCTTTTGGGGCAAGCGCGGGTCAGGCTGCAGCGCTCGCCGCATCAGGCAACTTGGCGATCACCTTGATCTCGAACTGAAACCCATAGAGCCAGGTCACGCCAATGCCGGTGAGGGTCGGGTACGGAGCATCGCCCCAGTATTCGCCCACCACCTGCCAGGCGGGCTCGAAACTGGATTCCGGGTTGACCAGGAACACGGTGACGTCCACCACGTCTTTGAACGTGCAACCGGCCGCCGTCAGGATCGCGTTGAGGTTGTCGAACGCCAGCCGCACCTGCGCCTGCAAGTCGGGCTCAGGCGAGCCATCGGGCCGGCTGCCCACCTGGCCCGAGACGAACAAAAATCCATTGGAACGAATGGCGGGCGAGTAGCGGTTTTGGTCGTAAAGCGCTTGGCGCCCGGCAGGAAACACAACATCGCGTGCAGACATGAAGGACCTCTTTGAAATGGATGGAACAGAGGGACTCTAGGCACGCAAGGCAGGCAGATAAACAGGCGAGTCGCACAATGACTGTTTGAATATTCCAAACAATCTTGCGCAAAAGGAGCCATCCCCATGGACCGCTTTGACGCCCTGCAGGCCTTTGCCCGCGTGGTGGAAGCCGGCAGCTTCACCAAGGCAGCGCACACGCTGCACATGAGCAAAACCACGGTGACGCAGCTCGTGCAGCAGCTCGAAGCACGGCTGCGCGTGAAGCTGCTCCACCGCACCACGCGGCAAGTCAAGATCACGCCCGACGGTGCCGCGTACTACGAGCGCGTGGTGCGCCTGCTGGCCGATCTGGAAGATGCGGACACCAGCCTCTCCAGCGCTCTGGCCGCGCCCAAAGGCCGCCTGCGCGTGGACGTGCCTAGCCCGCTGGCCCGGTTCATCCTCATGCCCGCGCTGCCCGCCTTTCACGAGCGCTACCCCGACATCCAGATCGACATGGGCGTGAGCGACCGCGTGGTGAACCTCATCGGCGACAACGTGGACTGCGTGCTGCGCGGTGGCGAAGTGACTGAGCCGTCGCTGGTGGTGCGCCGCGTGGGCGACCTGCGCCTGGGCGTGTACGCCGCGCCGGCCTATCTGCAGCGCGCAGGCCAACCTGCGCACCCCGGCGAGCTGCAAGACGCCCACCACCGCACCGTCGGCTTTCTGCGTTCACGCAGCGGTACGGTGGCACCCATCA
>JACBFF010000062.1_pt1 | contig 8358 bp, 9 predicted proteins | sample 7449211 | NCBI WGS metagenome assembly JACBFF01 (sample SAMN14896861, study PRJNA631923) | freshwater metagenome | isolation source: cyanobacterial enrichment | place: USA: Conesus Lake, NY | collected 2019-07 | reverse complement strand
CCCCAAGGCCGCCTACACCTGCAAGGACGCCGACGACCAGAAGTTCATCGACCTAGCCGCCGAACACCGCGCCATCCTCGTGAGCAAAGACGACGCCGTGCTCTGCATGGCCCGTCGCCTCGCTCGCGTGGGCGTGCATGTCTGTCGAGAATGGAGACCCACCCATGCGCCATGAACGCGGTCTGTTGTCGCTGAGCTTCGCGCTGGTGCTGGCCCTGTGCTCGGGCCACGCCCTGGCCGTGCCGCGCTGTGAACTCAACGGCGAAAGCGTGAGCCCCAACAACGGCAACACCACCGCCGGCAAGACCGGCGTGATGCGCTGCGTGGACGACGACGGCCAAGTGCGCCTGCGCGAGCAAACCCTGCGCGATGGCCGGTTTGTGGGCCCCGTGGTGATGGTGCTGGCCAGCGGCGAGCGGCGCGAATACAGCGTGAACGAGCGCGGCAACCGCCACGGCCTGGCGCGCACGTTTGATGGCAAGGGAACGCTGCGCAAGGAAGAAAATCTCGACAACGGCAGCGCCGAAGGCGTGCAGAAAAACTTTGCCGAAGCCGGCCACCTGCAAGAGCTGTACTTTGCCGCCGAGCGCCGCACGGTGCTCACCATCGGCTACCTGGCCGACGGCGCGCTCACCGAGCTGCGCTGCGCGCCCCAGAGCGTGGTGCCGCAAGACCGCGAGGTGTGCGGCCACACCGGCCGCGCGAGCGACGTCACGCTCTACCGCGAAGCCGGCAAACCGGCAGGCACGGTGAGCTTCCTGCGCGGCCAGATGCAGCGCCAGAGCGTGCTTGACCGCGAAGGCCGCCTGGTGCGCACCGAAGAGCTCAAGGACGGCCGGCGCATCAAGCGCGTGTTCTACGCGTCGGGCAAGCCGCGCTCAGAAACCGACTTCATCGAGCGCGACCCCAACAGCGCCGGTGGGCGCGAAGGCGTGGCGCGCGAATGGGCCGAGAGCGGCCAGCTCACGCAAGAGACCGCCTGGGCCGACGGCTACGAGCAACGCATCCAGCAGTGGTACCTGAACGGCCAGCAGAAGCTGCGCCAGCAGATCCGCCGCCAGGGCCGCGAGCAGGAGCGCACCACCGAGAGCTTCTGGGACAACGGCAAGCCCGCAGCGGTCAACTTCGAGCGCAATGGTCGCCTCTTGGGCTGGCAGAAGTACTACACCGAAGACGGCGTGCTCATCCGCGAAGACGAGCACGGCGAACGCGGCGTGCTCCAGCGGCGCAAGCGCTACACCGAGCAGGGCGTGCTCGAGCGCGAAGAACGTTTTCTGGAAGACGGCTCGCGCATCTGAGAGCGCACAGCCTTCACACACGCGCAAGACGCCGGACCATGAGCCCCATCGACCTGCTGTCGCTCGCCACCGCCCTGGGCGCGGCCACGGTGGGCGGCGTGTTCTTCGCCTTCTCCAGCTTCGTCATGCGGGCCCTGGCCCAGCTGCCCGCCGCACAAGGCGTGGCGGCCATGCAGCGCATCAACGTGGTGGTGATCAACCCGTGGTTCATGGGCGTGTTCATCGGCACGCTGCTGCTGTCGGTGGCGTGCGTGGTGCTCGCGCTGCAGTCTTCGCACCCCTTGCAACTCGCCGCCGGGCTGCTGTACGCCATGGGCACCTTCGGTGTCACCGTGGCCTTCAACGTGCCGCGCAACGAGCGCCTGGCGCGCCTGGGCGCCGACACGCCTGAAGCCACCGCCTACTGGCCGATCTATGTGCGCGAATGGACGCGCTGGAACCATGTGCGCACGGTGGCGGCGCTGGCATCATCCCTTTGCATGCTGTTGGGGATGTACGCCTGAGCCGTCTTTGCTGCAAGCCGCAGCGCTGTAGACAGGGCAATCAGTCGTTGCACGATGATGTGGCGCTGTTGAGGGAGGACCAAAATGTCAGAAGCTAAAGGGCGACTTTGGAATGGTGGCACGGCGTTGGCGCTGGTGACGGCTGCCCTGTATTGCGTCAGTACTGCGTACTACGGTGGATTCATGGGTGTCTTGCGGCTCGATGCAGACGTGCTGGACCGCAACTTTCATCAGACGCTTTACCACGGCTTCCTGACCGCGTTCGTACCTGCGTTTCAGTTGCTGGCCATCGCAAGCGTCACCCTCTTTGCGTCTGCAGTGCTGGCCACACCAGCCATCGATGGCTTCTTGCGCCGCAACTGGCCAAGAAAGCGTGCCTTTCTGAGATTGAAGAAAGTGCTTTTGCGGGGCAAGGGCAGAACTCCAATGGAAGTCGCACAAAGAAGACTGGCCGGACATGCGCTTTGTAGTTTGGCTATTGCCATGTGCGTCATTTACTCGCTGGCGCACTTTGATCGTCTTGGGAAACGTGCTGCAGAAAAGGTGCTGACCCAACTAGAGGGGACTCTGCCCGACTCCACAATCGTGACGGTTCAGATCGACGGGCAATCGCGCCGCCTGCTGTACCTGACTTGCGGTGCTCGCAATTGTGCTGGTTTGGATCCGGTCACGCACATGGTCTATTACTTTCCGCAGAACGGTCATGCGTTCCGACATCCGAAGCCTTTGCTGTCGGAGGCTTCAGCGGTGTCTCATGACCTCAGAGTCGAGCCCCCCGCTGCTGTTCAGGCCAGTCCAAACCGTTCTGAGCTGGCCCGCTCCCAATAAGTGGTGAACACCGCGTGCTGCGCGGTCAGGTCGGTGAGCAGCGCACCCGGTGGCGTGGACGGCAGCAGGTTGGCGAGCAGGCGCACTTCGTTTTCGCTCACGCGGCGCACCAAGTGGTGCGAGGTGATCTGGCTGGGGTGCTGCAGGCCGGCGGCCTGCACCAGTTCCTGCAGCGCCATCAGCGTGTTCTGGTGGAAGTGGAAAACGCGCTCGGCCTTGTCAGGCACCACCAGCGCCTGCTGGCGCACCGGGTCTTGCGTGGTCACACCGGTGGGGCACTGGCCGGTGTGGCAGCTCTGCGCCTGGATGCAGCCCAGCGCAAACATGAAGCCGCGCGCGCTGTTGCACCAGTCCGCGCCGATGGCCAGGGCGCGCGCGATGTCGAAGGCGCTCACCACCTTGCCGGCGCAGCCCACCTTGATGTGCTCGCGCAGGTTCACGCCCACCAGCGTGTTGTGCACCAGGCGCAGGCCCTCCTGCAGGGGCGCGCCCACGTGGTCGGTGAATTCCAGTGGCGCTGCGCCCGTTCCGCCTTCGGCGCCGTCCACCACGATGAAGTCCGGGCGTACGCCGGTCTCCAGCATGGCCTTGACGATGGCGAACCATTCCCAGGGGTGGCCAATGCACAGCTTGAAGCCCACCGGCTTGCCGCCCGAGAGCTCGCGCAGCTGTGCGATGAAATGCATCATTTCCAGCGGCGTGGAAAACGCGCTGTGCGAGGCCGGTGACACACAGTCCACGCCCACCTGCACACCGCGCGCAGCGGCAATTTCCGGCGTGACCTTGGGGCCGGGCAGCACGCCACCGTGGCCCGGCTTGGCGCCCTGGCTCAGCTTGATCTCGATCATCTTCACCTGCGCGTCCATTGCGTTGGCCTGGAAGCGCTCGGGGCTGAAGCGCCCGTTCTCGTCGCGGCAGCCAAAGTAGCCCGAGCCAATTTCCCAGATGAGGTCGCCGCCGTGCAGGCGGTGCCAGGCCGAGATGGAGCCTTCGCCCGTGTCGTGCGCAAAGCGCCCGCGCTTCGCGCCCGCGTTCAGCGCCTGAATGGCGTTGGCCGAGAGCGCGCCAAAGCTCATGGCAGAAATGTTGAAGATGCTCGCGTCGTAAGGCTGCTTGCAGGCGTCACCGCCAATGAGCACCCGGAAGTCGTGCGTGCTCAGCGTGCTGGGTTGCATGGAGTGGTTGAGCCACTCGTGGCCGTCGGCGTTCATGTCGAGCTGCGAGCCAAAGGGGCGTTTGTCGGTTTCGCCCTTGGCACGCGCGTAGGCCAGGCTGCGCTGGCTGCGAGAGAACGGCGTGGCGTCGGTGTCGTTCTCCAGGAAGTACTGACGAATCTCGGGCCGAATCTTCTCCAGCATGAACCGCAGGTGCCCGATCACCGGGTAGTTGCGCAGCACCGAGCTCTTGGTCTGCCGCACATCCCACACGCCCACGGCCGACAAGCCCGCGAACACCAGAAACAGCAGCCCGCCCTCACCGGTGATCACCCACGCGAACAGGCTCAGCAGCGCGATCAGCACGCACAACGCAAAGGCCGTGTAGCGCACGGGGTAGAGGGCATTGAGTCGGTCCAGCATGCGGGCTTTCGTGAGGGGGTGGGGAATACACTGCGGGGCATCATAAAACCCGGCCTCTCGCCCAGCCTTTGCAGACCATGACCACCCAAACCCCCTCCGACCCCGCCGCCACGCTGGACCACGAAGACTACGACGCGCTCGACGCCATCCTGGACGACCTGCGCACACGCGGCGAAGACGTGCCGCAATGGGAGTTCTGCGAAGGCGCCATGGCCGCGCTGCTGTGCACGCGCCGCCCCATCGAGCCCGCCGAATGGCTGCCCGTGCTGCTGGGCACCGGCCCCTTGCCCACCGCGCCGCAGGAAGACGGCACGCACTTCAGCAACACCGCGCAATACGAGCAGTTCATGCAGCTGTGGTCACGCCGCAGCGCGGAAGTGGCCGCCTCGCTCGCCGCCAACGTGGACACCCTCGAAGACGAGCGCAGCTACCACCCCGAGCTGATGGACGTGCGCGGCGCAGTGGCTGCATTGCCTGAAGCCGAGCGCGCCGACTTCAAAGACCAGGAGCTGCCGGCCTATGCGCAGGTGTGGGCGCTGGGCTTCATGTTCGTGGTGGAAAACTGGGGCGAAGACTGGGAGCCCCCGCGCGACAAGGACACCGCCGCCTGGCTCGACGAAGCGCTGGACCGCATCGTCGCCCTGACCGAAGACGACACCGGCAAGCCCACCGTGAACATGCACGCGGAAGACGGCCCACCCAGCGTGAGCGACGACCGCCTCAACGACTTCGGCGCCGCCATCTGGGCCGTGTACGACCTGCACCAGATCGGCAAGAGCCTGGGCCCGCGCACCGAGCCCGTGCGCAAGGAAGCCACGCCGGGGCGCAACGACCCTTGCCCTTGCGGGAGCGGGAAGAAGTACAAGAAGTGTCATGGGGCTTGAGGAGTTGCAGGTGTTGCAGCCCAACCCCTGCCCTGTGAGCGACTGCATCTCAGCATGACAAAACATCGGGAAAAAAAGGCACAGTTCTATGCGCTGCGCTACCACGGGGGCAAGCGGAACAATGGGATTGCGAAGAAGCAGTACTTGGCTTGGCGAAGCGCGCAACAGCCGCCCGTACCCGAGCGGTGTGACAACCCCAGCTGTCATTTTTTCTCTGCGCCCTTGATATGGAATGAGGCGCCTCTAGCGTTGATTCTTGAGCACGCGAATGGCGTCAATACAGACAACCGTGCATCAAACCTCCGATTGCTTTGCCCCAATTGCGACTCGCAAAACACGGCGACCAGAGGCGGAGCCAATGCGGGGCGAGTCGTCAAGAGTGGTGGTGGCTTTGCGTTGGTGGAGCGTGACGGCAAGATGCAACACGTTTTGCCCGCCGAGACAGGTTCGTATGAACTGGGAGCCAAGGCTATCGAAAGACCAAACAATGCAGGTAAGAAATAGCGCCTGCGCCTTGCTAGCGACCGTCGACCACCTGAACAAATGAGCTCCGTCCAGACCCGCCTTGCCACTGTTGCCGACGTGGATGTCATAGCCCCTTTGTTTGACGCCTACCGGCAGTTTTACGAGCAAGCACCAGACTTGATGTTGGCCAGGGCGTTCATCGATGCGCGTTTGAGGAACGACGAATCGGTTGTGCTTCTGGCCTTTGGCGAAGACGGGCAGGCTGTGGGGTTCTGTCAGCTGTATCCCACTTTCTGCTCGGTCGAAGCCAAGCCGATCTATTCGCTCTATGACCTGTTTGTCGTTCCCGAGGCGAGACGCTCCGGCGCTGGCACAGTGCTTCTGAAAGCGGCGGAGAGGCTTGCCGTTGAGCGGGGCAAATCCAGGATGGACCTCACCACGGCCAAATCCAACATGGCTGCTCAAGCTGCCTACGAAGCACTGGGATAGCAGCGCGATGAGGTGTTCTTTGCGTACAGCAAGGCCGTGGAGGCATGATTGCCTTCACGCAGTACGAAATGCTCCGCGAGAAGGCCAACATCTGCACACAGTCTTTTCTACCTATGCCAAACGTCGATCGTTGCGTAGTCGGTTATGACCCAGGCGGCGATGGGAGCCACGGTGTTGCCGTTCTGCGTCTTCGTGATGGGATACCGGTCCAGCTTCAAACGGAAACGCTGCAGACTACCGAAGAGACCATCAAGTTCTTTTTGCAACTGCGAGGGCTTTCTGCTATCGGTGTGGACACATTGACCTGTTGGAGCACCGGCCCTGGTGGTTGGCGTCCCGCTGATCGATTCCTCCGATTCGAATATCCACAGGTAGCGCGAAGCGTCGTTACCCCCAATGGCTTGTATGGTTCTATGGGGCTCAATGGACCAGCAGTTGTACTGCAGTGCCGAGCTGCACTGCCAGCACTGCTTGTAACCGAGGCGCATCCCAAAGTGCTGCACTGGCACTTGTCAGGTCGACGCTATAACTTCAAAGATGATCGTGCTCTGATGGAAGAACTTCTGTGCGATGCACTGGGAGTCCCAGTCGTTACCGCGACTGAGCACGCATGGGATGCCGCGGTGTCTGCACTCGCCGCCCTCAAGGGTCTATTGGGCGAATGGTCACTCGACCTTCACCAGCGGCAATGCGAGCCGAATGAACGCCTTGTCTGGCCATGCGGCCCGGCACACTACTTCTGGCCTTCAGGAGATCGCTAGCTCTCTACTAAAGCAGGGGCATCCATCGGAATAGCACTTGGCTTGCGGAGTGCTGCCGATTTGTTTGGCGTGCTGCACGTCGTCGGCATTCCGTCAAGCGCGCGATTGACGACTGAACATTCATTCGCTTAAGATCGCGCCCACCCATGAAACCCAAAGACGACGACAAGCAGCAGGCGATCGCCCGCGCCACCCTGGCGCTGGTCGAGCGCGTTGGCTTGAGCGGGTTGACCATGGCTGGCATTGCGCGCGAGGCCGGCATTGCCACCGGCACGCTGTACGTCTACCACCGCTCCAAGGAAGAGCTGCTCAACGCGCTGTACGAGCAGGTCAAGGGGGCGCTGGTGGGGCTGATCGATGTGGACATCGACGCGGCCACGCCGTTTCGCACGCGCTTCCAGATGAACTGGACGCGGCTGCTGCGGCACCGGCTGGCGCATGGGCCCGAGGCGGTGTTCATGGACCAGTACTACAACTCCCCCTGGTTCAGCGAGGCGTCGCGGCAGTTTTCCGCGCGCTTTGCGGCGGGGTGCCTGCGTTTTTTTGATGAGGCCCGCGAGCAGCAGATCGTGAAGGACGCGCCGACCATGATGCTGGCGGCGCACTTCTTTGGCTCGGTGCGCGACACCGCCAGCCTGCTGCGCAGCGGCGACCTGCCCGATACCGAAGCGGCCCTGGCGCAGGCGTTTGGCCTGTGCTGGGATGGCATCAAGGCCTGAGCCGAGCATGAGACAACCCGAGCTTTTCCGTTGACATGCCGAATGAATGTTCATTCATTAACCAGCCCTCACCACCCCCACGACAGGAGAAAGCACCCATGGCCACCACGCTCAACATCAACGGCAAGGACGTGCGCGTCGACGCCGACGAATCCACCCCGATCCTCTGGGCCCTGCGCGACACGCTGGGCATGACGGGCACCAAGTTCGGCTGCGGCGCGGCGCTGTGCGGCGCCTGCACCGTGCACATGAACGGCGCGGCCATCCGCTCCTGCGTCACGCCGATTTCGGCGGCGGCGGGCCAGAAGATCACCACCATCGAAGCGGTGGCGACGGACCGCGTGGGCCAGGCCGTGCAGCAGGCCTGGGTGAAGGCCGACGTGGCCCAGTGCGGCTACTGCCAGAGCGGCCAGGTGATGAGCGCCACCGCGCTGCTCAAGTCCAACCCCAAGCCCAGCGACGCCGACATCGACGCCGCCATGGCCGGCAACATCTGCCGCTGCGGCACCTATGCGCGCGTGCGCATCGCCATCAAGGACGCGGCCCGTTCGCTGGCCTGAAGGAGAACCCCCCATGCACCTGCCTACCCATCTTTCTGCCGACCAGATCCAGTCTTTGCTGCCGCCGGCCATGGCGCAGCGTTTTTCCGCGCGCAACGCCGATGACGACGGCGCCGGCCTGGCGCGCCGCAGCTTCCTCAAGCTCGCCACCGCATCGGGCTTTGCGCTCGGCGCGTTCCCGCTGGTGGCCGGCGCCCAGCAAGGCGTGGCACCGGCCGCCGCCGGCCTCAAGGCCGACCGCCAGCCCGCCGCGTTCGTGAAGATCGCCCGCGAT
>JACBFF010000060.1_pt1 | contig 8685 bp, 9 predicted proteins | sample 7449211 | NCBI WGS metagenome assembly JACBFF01 (sample SAMN14896861, study PRJNA631923) | freshwater metagenome | isolation source: cyanobacterial enrichment | place: USA: Conesus Lake, NY | collected 2019-07 | reverse complement strand
CCATGAAAGCGGCGCCCAATGGGCGCCGCTTTTTTGTTCACGCTGCTATGCTGCGCCCATGAAACTCATCCTGACCTGGTTGCTCGCCGCCTGCGCCCTGCTGGTGGTGGCCTACATCTACCCCGGCGTGCAAGTGCAGAACTTCACCTCGGCACTGATCGCTGCGGCCGTGATCGGCCTGTTCAATGCGGTGCTGCGCCCCGTCCTGGTGGTGCTGACGCTGCCGGTGACGATCGTCACGCTGGGCCTGTTCCTCTTCGTCATCAACGCGCTGCTCTTCTGGGCCGCGTCGGGCGTGCTGAACGGCTTTCACGTCAACGGCTTCTGGGCCGCGCTGCTGGGCTCGTTGATCTATTCGGTGCTCATGCTCGTGGTGAACACCGCGACGCGATCCCTCCTGCGCTGAGCCTACTCTTCGCGCACCGACTCGCGAAGCCGCGCTTCCACCTCACGCCGGCGGCTGTCGACGATGGCCAGCTCCATGCCATCGGTGCGCTCCGCCGCAGGCAGCGCCTGAGCGGCCTTGAAGCGGTCGGCTGCGCCCGCAAAGTCCAGGTGTGCGGCACGTGCCTCGGCCTCGGCCCGGATCGCCCGAAGTTTCTGGCCTTGCACCTCGTACGCCCGCGACAACGTCTGCCACGCCACGGCATCGCGCGGCTGCAGCGCCACCCAGGCCTGCAGACGCGAGACCGCCCGCTGCGGTTGCCCGGTTGCGATGGCCGCTTGGGCGCCCTGCAGCGCACTGGCACGCGTCGTGCCTGCCAACGCCTGGTCGCGCAGCTCACCCAGCAAGGCTGATTGCGCAGGCGGCAGGGCAGCCGCACCACCCGCCGCAGGCGCCAGCAGAATGTCGAGCAACAACGCATCGACCGTGGCACGCGCCTCGGGCGCGGCCACCGCGCGCAACCGCTGCGCCAGATCCAGAGCGAGATCGCGCTGCCCCAGGCGCAATGCGGAGAGTGCCCCCGCATAGCGCTCGCCAGGCGACGCGTTGGCGCCCTGGCCCAGCGTCAGCCACGCGCGCTGGCGGTCCGGACCGTTCTCGGCCAGCACCCTCGCCCTTGCCGACACAAGCGCGTGCTGAGCCCGTGACGGCATGGCCAGACCCATTGCCGCAGACGGCGCATCGCGCCGGGGCAGATCGAGTTTCAGCCCACCTGTGCCTGTACCCGCGCGCGCTGCGGCCGCAGAAGGCGCGCCTGGCGCCGGCGCTGCACCGGCGGCGACCGTCGGGCCGGAGGGCACACGCGAGCGCATGTCGGCGATGCGCTCGCCCGTGAGCGGGTGGCTGCGCAGGTAGGGGAACGAGCCGTCGTCGTAACGCGAGGACTGCTGCATCTTGTCGAACATGCTCACGAAGCCCAGCCCGTCAAACCCGGCGCCGGTGAGCACACCGAATCCCACGCGGTCGGCCTCGCGCTCCATGTCGCGCGAAAAATTCAGCTGCGTCTGCGCAGCGACCGCCGAACTACCGGCAATGGCCGCGCCAGCCACTTGCGAGTTGGCGCCTGCCGCCAGCGCGCCAAGGATCATGGCGCCCAACATCCAGGGCGCCATGCGCTCCTCGCGCGTGATCATGCGTGCAATGTGGCGCTGCGACACGTGGCTGAGTTCGTGCGCCATCACCGAGGCCAGCTCTTCCGGTTTGTCGGTGAGCGCCAGCAGCCCCAGGTTCACGCCCAGATAACCCCCTGGCAAGGCAAAGGCATTGACGCGCTTGTCGCGCGACACCATGAGCTCCCAAGCCATGCGCTCGGCCAACTCGGGTGGCACGTCGCCACGGTCACGTGCAGCGCCCAGCAGCGGCTGCCACACGGCCTGGAGATAGTCGCCCAGCACGGGGTCGTCGAGGTAGTCGGGATCGCGGTAAATGTCGCGCGCAATGCGGTCGCCCAGACGGCGCTCTGCCGCAATCGACATGCCTTGGCCGTCCCCCAGACTGGGCAACGCCGAGCTGGACGCGCCGTCTCGAATCGGCTGCGCCATCAAGCCCGGCGAGGGCAGGCAGGTTGACACCAGGGCGAGCACGCCCAAGTACAAAGCACCACGGCGAGCGGACGGCAACAGCGAAGTGAGGGAAAAACGCATCCCCGTATGATGCCGCCAACGCCTGACGGTTCTGTAAAGCCCGCGAAACAAGCCCCCATGACCGATACAAAAACCCCCTCTCCGCTCACCCACTTTGATGCCCAGGGCCAGGCCCACATGGTCGATGTGGCGGCCAAGGCCAGCACGCACCGGGTTGCAGTCGCACAGGGCCGCATCAGCATGCAACCGGCCACACTGGCTTTGATTCAGTCGGGCTCAGCAAAAAAGGGCGACGTGCTCGGCATCGCCCGCATCGCCGGCATCCAGGCCGCCAAGAAAACCAGCGACCTCATCCCCCTGTGCCACCCCATCGCCCTGACCCGCGTGACGGTGGAATTCGACATTGATGTCGACACCCACAGCGTGCTGTGCCGCGCCACCGCCGAATGCACCGGCCAGACCGGCGTGGAAATGGAAGCCCTGTCCGCCGTGTCCGTGGCCTTGCTCACGATCTACGACATGTGCAAGGCGGTGGATCGGGGGATGGTGATGGATGGGGTGCGGTTGATGGAGAAGCGGGGGGGGAAGAGTGGGGAGTTTGTGGTTTGAGGTAAGGCACGTAGACACTACGGCCCTGTGTCCATGTGATCCTTGGACTTCTTCCATTCGGCATAGTCCTCCGGCCAAGCTGCTCTGAAGCGAGTTTCGTGCAATTGCGCCAAATCTGTTCGACCTAGCAACTTTGCGGCTTCAATCACGCGACGGATGATTCGTGCATCTGGTGCTGTATGCAGTGACGCCAGACCACCGGCCAGTATGAGCTCAGCATTGCCAGATTGGAGTTCGGTGGCAATAACTTGCGCGATCAAAACATGCGAATTGAACAGCACGGTGTCGCGAGACTTGTTGAAGGTGTCCTCGCGGTAGCTCTCCAGCCTTTTGCTCTCTGGCAAATAAAGCTGACTCACTTTGAGGTACTCCCATGCGATGAAGGCGAGGATCGCGAGCAGCAGAGCAGAAGCACACGCGCGCGCACCTGCACTCACGCGACGAGTTACCAGCTCGCTGCCTCCGCCCCGCGTCAGATATATTTGCCACCCGGCCAGTAGGGCCATCAGTTGGAAGACTCCAAACCAGAGCGGGTACTCCAGCAAGCTGTGCAAGGAAATCAACGCTACAACGCCCCAGCAAAGACGCTCTGTGGGATGTAACGCCTGCCAAGGGCGAAGCCTCCACACGAAGTACACCATCGCCGTACACGCAATGACCGCAATGGGAATGCCCATGGTGAAAGCGAGTTGCAGAGGCAGGTTATGAGCATGGGAGAGCTTCTCGCAAAAGCGGGAGTCGCCGAAGTCAGTCGCGTAATGCGCGTAAAGGAGCTCTCCGGGACCCCATCCCATCCACGGCTTGGCAGCAATGAGGTCAACCACATTGCTCCAGAGCAGCCGTCGGCTGTGACAGGTAGCACCAATCGAAAAGCGATCAAACAGTTGGCGCTCGACCGAGATGCCGCTCATTTCAGCGAGCATTGGCAGGCCATTCGCCGCGATGGCATAGAAAGTCCAACCAACTACAAGAATCAGAAGTGCTTTGCGCCACTGGCTTGAGTGCCAAAGCAGAAGCATGCATGAAATAGCCAAGAGATGCACCACACCCGTTCGAGATGCGGTTGCGGCAAGCGTTACTAATAGCAAGGCTGCCATCCAGACAACGTGCACCGTGGCAAGGCCGCGCCTGACCACCATCCACCATACGCACAGCAAACCCACAGCGAGCAACGTGGCCAGCATATTGAGCTGATGGACGTTCGCAGTGACGTAACCCGGCATCGTGGGTGCGATCCATGGATAAAATCCATTCTCAAGGTCGAAATACTGCATCAGGCCCAGCAGAGTGCTGCCCAACGCTGCAATCAACCAACCACTAACGAGAGCAAGCTCTCGTCGCGCACCTGTACTGGGCAGAAGGAACAGCAGCACTGCCCCCACTGTCCATGCGAAAAGATCTGGCCACATGGCCGACACGGGACCTGAGAGAAAAGGCCAAAACCAGGGAGCGGCCACCAGCAAGGCGCAAAGCGACGCCAACGCAACTGATGCTGCATCTGAAGCAGTTGTGGCTAAAGAGGGATTTCGCGCTAGGCTCATCGCCAACCATCCAAATGCAAATATGCGCGAGGCTGACCGCTGGCGCGCTCCACAATAGCGACCCAGTCGGTGATCTCTTCGCGAACCAAGGGTAGGTAACCCATTTGGGAATCCAGAAGCCCTGCTTCTGCCAATACCGCGTCGATAGTAGCGCCATCCTCGCGATGTCTCTCGCGAAGCACGCTCAAAGGCTGTAGTTCAGCCTGCAAAGACGGCAATTGCTCTCCCCAAGGGATCCAGCGAGAAGGTCTGAAAGACGGATGGAGCCCTTGCGTCGACATTTGCACGCTGGCGAGGTAGTCAGCATCACCGGGATGAGCAAGCCGGACACCGATGAGCTTTGGCCCCAACAGTGGAAGCGATTGCATTCCATCGCGCGCTTCAGGCAGTCGTTGCATATCTACGTCAAATGCCTGAACGACACGGAATCGATCCCCTTCGAAGGCTACGAATACTGGCCTTGCAGCAGCCACCTGACCAATGCCGTAGACCAAGGCACCAAGTTGCAAGAGAACAATCAGCGCAAGATCGACACGCCATTTAAGGCGGGACTTCGCCGGGTCATACAACACGAGAGTCAACATTGGACCGCAGACTAAATCCACGGCCATCAAAATGAGAAAGAGGTTTCGCCCTCCCGTCAACTCGTGGAGAGGGGAAGGGAACCAGACTACAAAGACCACCCAGGCCACGGTGGTCGCCACCAAGGCGCAAAACGCCAAATGCCAGAGAGCAGCCCGTAAAGCCGATCGGAAACGTGCAGTCCATACCATCTGACAAACTTCCTTCCAAGAAAAAAGAGCGCCGTAGCGCTCTTTTTCGTGATGCAAAGCTCAGCTTACTTGCATTCAGCGGGAGCGAAACGGGCCGGCAGGGTTGCGGCTGGGGTAGGAACGTTCGCCCAGCTTGCGGTGGCCGTGTTGGCCGCCAAGCATTTCCACGCAACGGACTGAGCGGGCGGGGTGAAAGCCGACGTACCGGTGGGCAGGCCGGTTCCACCCGGGGCATTTGGCACAACGTGCAAAGTGCCCCCGCCAGCAGCGGGGGTCGTCGTGATCGTGATGGCGCCTGTCGCTTCCGTGATGACCACACTGTTCACGTTACGGGTGGATGCAGGTGCGGTATAGCCCAGCGAGTAACCCGATGCAGAGTTCGAAGGGTTGCCGGAGGACAGCACATCCTGCACATTGACTTTGGCAGCGGATGCTGCAACCAAACCCTCAGACACACGCGCACGCACCGTGTAAACCTGATAAGCCGGCAGCGCAACAGCAGCCAAAATACCGATGATGGCCACCACGATCATCAGTTCGATCAGGGTGAAACCTTTTTGGAGGGAACGCTTCAGCTTCATGGAAAACTCCTAGGGGACAGAGGTTGGGTTAAGGACGGTTTCCTATCAGCAGACGCCGTGCCAACCTGAAATGGCGGGTTTTCTGAGGTCTATTTCACGCTTTAACCATCACCAGTGACATTTGGTGACCGCAGCGCCGGAATGTGACCGACATTTTTTGTCACCGTCGCCTTGCGCGACGGGATTTGTCACAGCTCGAAGGTGTCGCCCGCGCTGAGCCAGCGGATGTCGTGACGCGGTGCTTCCGTCGCCTGGGGCGCGTCGTCGAAACGCCGAATCTCTTCCATGATCAAGCCGGTCTCGGCGGGCTTGGTGTGGGTGATGTAGATCGGGTAGGGGTGGCGTGTATCGATCTGCGCGAGTTCCTGCGCCAGCATGCCGGGGGCCAGATGCAGGCTTCGCTGGGCGAGGTCGTTTTCACGGTCGCTGAAGGCCGTCTCGATCACCAGCTGGGCCACGGGCAGTTGGTTGACGCGCTGCCAGAAGGCTGGGTTGCGCCCGGTGTCGCCACTGAACACCCAATGCCCGGAAGCTGTGGCCGCGGCGAACCCCACGGCGGGCACGGTATGCACCGCAGGCAGCACCTCTACCGCCTTGCCCCCCACGTGCAGCACCTCGCCCACGGCGATGGACACGAAACGCATCAGCGGCGTATCGACGCTGGGGATGGCGGAGAAGTCGGGCCAGATGAGGTTGTTGAAGATGTGCACCTTGAGCGCGGCGATGGTGCCAGGCAGGGCGTACACCTGCAGCGGCGCCGCACCGCTGGCCAGGCGCCGCGCGGCAACGGCATCGAGCATCAGGGGCAGGGCTGCCACGTGATCCAGGTGGGAGTGCGTGAGCAGCACGTGGTCCACACGGGCCATCTCGTCCAGGGTGAGGTCGCCCACACCGGTACCAGCGTCAATCAGGACGTTGTCGTCGAGCAAGAAAGAGGTGGTGCGGCAACCTTGGGCAATGGCGCCGGAACACCCGAGTACGCGGACCCTCATGGGAAGCCTGGGCAGTGAAATGGCCGAAGAACCCGGCGCATCAAATGAAGAAACAGGTTGGCCGGACTCTGCTGGAGTCCAGTGGCAACCGCCTGCCGAAGGCTACCGCGTTGAACAAGTCCCGGAAAGGACTTTTTTGGCACTTCTGCCTGATGGCTCAACGCCTTTGGGCAGGCGTTGGCGAGGGTGGCTCAATGCTGCACGAACTGCATCTGCGTGCCGGCCAGTTCCAGCAAATCGCCGTGGTTCAGGTTCACGGCATCGGTGCCGATGGGGTTGCCATTGATGGTGGGCTTCTGGGTGCCCTCCACGAGCGCCACCACATAGCCATGGGGCCGCCGCGTGATGGCCGCCACGGCCACACCCGGTTTTCCGATGGTGGTCACGACCTTGACCAGAGGTACCTCACGGCCTGCGGCCGTGCCCGACATCACCTTGATCGCTGCGTTGCCCAGAGGAGCGCCTTGCGCATCGCCGGACTCCACCACGGAGCCTGCGCTGATGACCATGGTTTTTTCGTAGCTCTCGCTGGCGCCTTCGTGCACGAACTTGATTTTGTACTTGCCGATCTCGACCGCATCACCGTTTTGCAGCTGCTGCTTCTTGATCGCCTTGCCGTTGACGTAGGTGCCGTTGGTGCTGTTGAGGTCTTCCAGAAACACGTCCATGCCGGACATCTGCATCACGGCGTGTTCACCGCTGACGGCCAGGTTGTCGATGACGATGTCGTTGTAGGGACGGCGGCCAAGCGTGGTGCGGTCTTTGGTGAGCTGCACTTCCTTGATGACGACACCGTCAATCGAAACGATCATTTTCGGCATGGCCGACTCCTCTGGAACCTATTGGTTAATTCTCAAAATAACGCTGATTATTTGCCCAGCATGCGCGAGAGCAGGCCCTTGCGCACAGGCTTCGAGCGAGCATACGCCAGTATCACCGAAATATTGTCGCGCCCGCCGCAGTCGTTGGCGGCGTCCACCAGCGCCTGCGCCTTTTCCTCCAGCGTGCCTGCCGTCACCACCAACGCAGCAATGCGCTCGTCGCTCATCATGTCGCTCAGGCCGTCGGAGCAGAAGAGGTACAGGTCCTCGTCCTCGACGCGGTACTCGTTCACTTCGAGCAGCACGGTGTCTTCCACGCCAAGCGCCCGGGTGACGAGGTTTTTGTGGGTTGCGTACTGCGCCTGCTCCAGGGAAATCAGGCCGGCGTCGATCTGTTCCTGCAGCAGGGAATGATCGCGCGTGATCTGCATGAAGTTGCCTTCGCGGAGCCGGTAGCAACGGGAGTCGCCGACGTGGCCGATCATGGCGCGGGTGCCATGAAAGACGCCCATGACCAGGGTCGTGCCCATGCCCGCGTACTGCGCGTTGGAGTTGGCTGCGTTGAAGATGGACCGGTTGGCGTTGTCGATGCAGATTTCCATGGCGCGCTTGAGCTCGCGCGCGCTGGCCTCGTGCCCACCCTCGGACATCCAGCGCCCGAGCTCGGTCTTGATGAAGGTGGTCGCCATGGCGCTCGCCACCTCACCTGCGTTGTACCCGCCCATGCCGTCGGCCAGCACCGCGATCTGGTTCTCGGGATCGAGGGCCACGGAGTCCTCGTTGTTGTCCCTGACCAGACCAGGATCTGTGAGGCAAAAATACTCAAAAATCATATGGTTGGAGTTATAAGCGGATATCGAAGCCGGAGGTCTGGGACTCGGTCGAGGAAACCGGGGGCGGCGTGACAACTGTGGCAACCATGGCGCTTTCGTCGCGCTGCGCGTTCATGGCCTGCGTTCGCTGAAACGCCTGGGCGGTAGCGCTCGGTGCCACGGGCGTGTCCGGAACAGCGCGCAGTGCAGCGGCGATTTCAGCCCCGGTCTGGTAGCGCTCCGAGGGCGACTTCGCCAAGGTTTTGGCCAGTATATCGGCGAGGTCCTGCGGCAACTCGGGGCGCAACTCGCGCACGCTTGGCGCGGGTGTATTGGCAATCTGGTACATCAAGGCCGCGATGGAATCGCCTCTCAATGGCAGCATGCCGGTGAGCAGCTGAAACAGCATGACGCCCAAGGAGTACAGGTCAGAGCGACCGTCCACCTGCTGACCGCCGAGCTGCTCAGGCGACATGAAGCTGGGCGTGCCGAGCACCATGCCGGTCTTGGTTTTGCTGGTGCCGGTGA
>JACBFF010000059.1_pt1 | contig 8827 bp, 8 predicted proteins | sample 7449211 | NCBI WGS metagenome assembly JACBFF01 (sample SAMN14896861, study PRJNA631923) | freshwater metagenome | isolation source: cyanobacterial enrichment | place: USA: Conesus Lake, NY | collected 2019-07 | reverse complement strand
TCTCAGCTGAGAATTGACCGTCATTCAGGCGGTGAAAACCCCGCCGATCTACTAAAGCCGAGGCAGCGACTGCGCGCTAGCGCGTCATCAACTTTTAGGCAGACCGGACGCTGATTCCCACCTGAGCACGCGGGAGGTGACGCTTTCGCCATGATCAATGCATCGACGCATCAATCTTTAGCGACCGAGGGTGTTCTGGGGGATCCAAAACAGATCATGTTAACAGAAGCTTCTTTACGCAATAGGTGGCAGTCTTTCTCGAGATTAAGTCACTCGACTTGCTCGTCTATACGAATATGTATTCATTACGCATTTTCAGCTGCTGTTGAACATCGCCTCTATTGGGACTTGTTGAATAACTCGGGAATGGTAATCTGGTATTCCTGAGAATGCTACGATTACGTAAGCCCATTACGACCTTGCGCCATGACAGCCCAATACTCTAAACCCATCTTAAAAAGTGCCCATAGAAGAATTACCTCCCTCGTTTGCGGCGAATTCTTCTCGAAGCTTGTGCTTAAATACTATGTTGCAGCCAGAAGAGCTCTTGAGACAAGGACGAACCAACATCCACTCGTCTCGATTATAATCCCAACATATAATCGTTGCGACATTCTTATAAATAGAACTCTGCCATCTGTTCTTGGGCAATCATATCAGAAGTTAGAAGTGATTATAGTCTCTGACGGGTCAACTGATAACACCATGGAAATGGTGAATCAGCTACGTGATCCACGAGTTAGGCTGATTGCCCTGAAAAGTAGATCGGTGCTTCCATCTGAATATTCGTTGCGATGGTTCGTGCAGGGAGCTCGGCCAAGAAACATAGGCCAATGGAAATCAAAGGGAGAGTGGCTAGTTCATATAAGTGACGATGACATCCTATACAAGGATCACGTTGCCCAACTCCTTGAACATGCGAAAAAAACAAAAGCAGATCTCATTAGTGCATCTTATGACACAATCAAACATGGCAAGAATGTAAGGATTAACCCTATGGAAATAGATGGCCCCGGTAGCCCAATGATTGGAGGAATGCAAACTTGGCTAATGAGGGCTTATTTAAAATGCTTTATTTGGAATCAGTATTCTTATCGCAACGCATGCAATAAGCCGATTGACTATGATATGCAAAACAGGATGTACCTCTCGAACATTGTCTTTTCCTCATTTGAAAGAGCCCTATTCTTTTCGCCTCCTGTTGGAAGCACTAACGACTCAGGTTACTCAGCTTACATGCTGGCAGCAGAGGGTGAGCTCCAATGAATATATATATAATTAACCAGGATAGCTATATTGAGCAGCACCACTCAGTTCATAGATATATTGAGCAGATCGCCTTGTATCATACTTGGAAAGTGCACGTAATTAATTTTAATTCAGGAACTCTATTGCAGAATCTCCAGCATGATTCCCCAGTATTCTCTTCATTCGATACCTTTACCACTTTTATTGATTCATGCGAAAGGACTGACCCTCCATTCTACACTAGTCAGGATATAAGCCATACATCGGTTGGAAGGTATGATATGCCGCTCAGTGCAAGTCAGTTATATGATAGCGGAGCAGATGGTCTCAGACAGTACTCCCCACCATTATTTGATTTGTTGTCAATAGATCTGTCAATATGTCGAAAGAAGCTGCTATCAGAGGCGTTCAATCAACAAGCAGCAAAACGCTTCGCTTCGACAACATTTATTTTGGCTTATAGTCTGGCATGCCATATTGAGAAACTCATAACAAAGCAGTCCAATGAAGAAGCTGTATGCCTTCTTTTTAATGTATACACTTGTTCGTCATATGTACAGCATCTTTCGGGGAGAGGTCGATTCAAAAGTCTTACAACGCGAACGGTTACTCAGAATCCTGCAACAGGGAGGCTTGTGTTGGCTGATTGTGTACATCACGAGTACTATAGGCGACGCCTAATGCAGAGTTCTACATTTGAATATGCAGAACCACTTGAATATTTTTCATATGCACAGAGTTATGTCGCCAACAAGATCCTTAATAGCAATTGCCCATGGACTTACTCGCCACCAATAGACAACTCTCCGATCAACATGCTAAATGATGAATCTCATTACAAGAGAATTGCTTTTTTTACCAGTTCTCCCGATGAGCTCCAAAGTATCGAAACAAGAAGTCGCTATTTCTCACCTTATCAAACTAACATGGCTCCATTGTTCGCCAGTGAGTTTGAATTTCTAAGATTTGTACTAGATCAGATTATTCTAGATCCTGAATTACACATTTACGTCCGCTTGCATCCAAGGCTTGGGATCGAGAAACGCTCAGGTTATCATAGTAGCGCACGAGAACTCTATCTAGACCTTCTTTCAGAGTACAGAGTATTATTAGGGGGTAGGTTGACAGTCTATGAACCCGAATCGCTAGTCAATAGTTTTCAGTTAGGCCTCTCTTGCGACCTTTCATTATACTGGTGGAGCTCTATGGGATTTGAACTCTCACTCTTGGGTGCAAGAACCCTGACCGGTGTGGCTAATTACCTCAATCTTAATGTAAATCTTTCGTTTGTATCGGATAATTTTCCGGAAACGCGTCTTGATTGGTTAGACTTGTTCAGACGCCATCTAAGTGAAGAATGTATTACAGATGCTGCATATGAAGCAGCTCGTGCCTTTTTTATCTGTAATATAGCTGGAACATTTGATTTGAGTGAGCCTATAACAATAGATAATAGCCTTCAATTCCGCGAGGCTTTGGAGAAAGGTACTAGTTCTTGCGTAGCTAAGCCATTCTATTCATCCAAATACCATAGCAATCACAGGGATTCATACCGGATGTACCTAAAGAAACTTTTCTTGGAATATCCAGGTCTCTATTGTCAAAAAGCAAAGGTGCGTATTGGTGTGAACACCCTTATTTGACAATGCCTCTTTACTATAATCCTGTCCGCTACGCAAAAGAGAGATCGGTCGAGAGTCTGTCTATTTACTTTTCCCACATTCCAAAAACTTCTGGAAGTTATATATCCAAGATTATGGCCGGGCTCAACTTGATTGAAGTACTATCATCAAGGAATCCCCCGCCAATTAGAATATCACTGCAGCATTTACCACTTCAAACTGCACGCAAACTCATTGACTTTAAACGGGTCACTTACTGTTTTTGTTTTGTCAGGCATCCATATGAAAGGTTTTGGTCAGAATATGTCTATCAAATGACTATACGTCGTGAACTTGGATTAGATCAGCCTGAATTTCGTGAGTGGGCTTGCATGGTATTCTCAACACTCAATAAGGATCCATTTGCGTATGACGCTCACCTTCTTCCTCAGCACTATTATGTTAATAAGCATATAGAAGTATTCAAATATGAGCTGGGCTATATGCAATGGGCAGACTATCATAATCGACAGGTTGGCAGCGCCTTTGCTATAGACATGTCAAGAATTGAGTACACGCCAAGAAAAGACTCAGGCATTATCTATGACAACAAGATAATCTATGAAGTGCAGAAATACTACTCCCGAGACTACGAGTCATTTGATTACAGTCCAATCTAGATCGACAATAACTGAATAGACGTTGGTGACCTCGGCGACCCAACTGGCGTACTGGCAATAAAGATTATAGGAACTAGCTGTCACTCGGCCTCGCATATCCTTAGAGTAAGTATACTCTCCTACTCAGAAAGCCTTGTCCATATCCGATAGTTAAATGGATCAATATCATTTACCTTTTCTCCTGTTATTCGAGTGTGAACTATTGATGCCGCAATAAGTGACTCAGAGCCTAACTTGTGCCGTCTTGGATTGGCTGTATTCTGAGAGCGGCTAAAGCTACCACTAATTGGATCATAAGCATTGTCTTTGGATAGGAGTTCGGAAACCGCTTCGCGTAACTGGCATTTGCTTATTCGCCTTATCACGTCTCTGTAATGATAGCTAATCGATGGCGGTCGTCCGGGTCCAGTGTCAGGAATCCACCAGTTGGAAACTGCAAGTGTTTGCAAGCCACACTCATGTGCTTCGATTAAGCAGCAGGATTCATCAGATATCAGCAAATCCCCCTGTGCGATGATTTCCATGATAGATATAGACGGGTCAGGAGCATAGATTTGAGCATTAAATTCATCAGGCAACTCCCGTATTGTAGATAGCGCTTCTTCTATGGCATCATAGTGGCAGCCATATCCCTTGTGTAATTTAGCCCACTTGAAGACGAGATTAATGCGAAGGACCTTAAGTGACTCTAGAATATCCAAATACTTGCCATCATTCTCCCACGAAGGTGCATAGATTACAGTTGGCCTATTAGCCAGAAAAGGCCTGGGGCTAAAGTCTTCCGGCGAGCCAAGCAATGATGCTAATAAGTCAAACTTAGGCCATCCACTATAATACATAGCCTCCTTTGGGAAATGCTTTTCGCCATCTGTCGCTTCTTGAATGGCCATTTTTCCCCACTGCACTGATGGAAGAAAGCCGATATCATAAGAGTGCCATGCCTCATTCTTCCAAAAATGAGGATGGTAATCATGATACTGCATTAGATCATGGAGAAAGCCAAAGGAAAGATCCGATGTAGCCTGCCAATCATGTAGGCAATAGAGGCCAATCTTCGAGAACGTGCCAGGACTCGCGAAACTGATCGAATGGCCCATCCGGACAAGCTGTTTAGCAATTGGCTCAATTGCCTCCCACTCGATCTGCTCAGTAACATAGACATTTATGTCAGCCATTAATCGCGAAGAGTTCTGTTGTACTGTATTGTGCAGGAGTCCCGCATTGTAACCAATGCATTGATTGTCAATCTTCATAAATGTGTAGCTCCAGCATGGTTATGCTCCTATTCATCGTTTAGACCTTCTCGGCTTTCTACCGATTGGCGACCTCACTGGACATGTTCCTCCCTAAGAGTTTGCTGAAAAACCCGTCCAATCCTGCGAAAATGGGGCATCTGCCCACCTGAAATGCGAGGTCACCGGGAGTGGAGCGTCTTCCTATCCTACGTCTCGATCCAGGGCTGATTCAAAGTGTGTCACAGGCATTCTTGCCGGGGCTGCGAGCATGGGTTGAGGTCGGTGGGATTGCCCCCTCTCAGTGCTCCAAAGCGTTTCTGCCACAACCGATCTCGACCTGATCAGCTACCTCAAGGCGATCCCTGACGCCCGGATGCGTCGAGGGGTTCGCATCCCGGCCTGGTACCTCCTGTTGGTGGCAGTGCTCGGCATCCTGAGCAAATGCGAGAGCCTCCGGGATCTGGAGCGTTTTGCTCGGCGTCACCACGCTGTGCTGACCGAGGCCTTGGGCATTGAGCTCAAGCGTCCGCCGTCGGATTCCGCCTTCCGCTACTTCTTCCTGCAGGTGGATGTCGCTGCCGTCTGTGCCGCCATCCGTGATTGGACGATTGCTCAGATTCCAGGCGGGGCAGGCGATCTCGATCAGTTGATCTGTGATGGCAAGACCCTGCGAGGTTCGATTGAGCCCACCAGTGGTGGCGGATCCGCGTTCATCTCCCAGGTGACGCTGTATGCCGCTGCCCTTGGCGTGGCCATCGCTCAGGCTTGCTACGCCACCGGTGACAACCACGAGCGTGCAGTGCTCCAGAAGCTGCTCGGTGAGCTCGATCTCGAGGGTGTACTCATCCAAGCGGATGCGCTCCACACGCAGCAAGCGTTCCTAAGTAACACACTGCACCGCAGGGGATGTGGGCTCTAATGGTTGTTTACCTACAAGGTCAAAACCCAGGAGCCTGGCTTTCCTGGTCAGTCGAGCAATTTCAAGATCTTTTTGCTTCTCTTCGTAGGTGTTAGTTCCTGGGTCGGCATATGATTTGCCATAACGAATGGATCTGTAAAAGATCTCGGCCAACTTCCTTGCGGTGGCAGCATGTGCTTTCTGCTTTCCTCGACGAACTGCCAAGCGGCGGCTGAATGCCCCAAGCGCAGTTGATGATCGCGATGCGATCAATGCTGCCATCCAGAATGCTGAAGCAGCACGGCTCGCCCCAGGGCGTATACGAGAGGACAGAACACGCCCGCCAGATACCTTGTTCTGCGGAGCCAAACCGAGCCACGACGTGAAGTGCTTTGCAGTGGGCCATTTTTCCATGTCTGTTCCACACTCGCTAACTATTGTGAGGAGATTGCCCGGACCAACACCATAGATATTCCCCAAGTCAACGCCTGCGAGAGTATTGATAAGGTCAGTGGGGTCAAACGAGAACTCTGATTTTCTTTTGCGCTTTGTATTGGCCGAAGCCTCCCTTTTAGGGTCTTTGCTTTGGGCCGCAAGCCTGCTCAGCAGCTCTTGAGCCTTTGCCTCACATTCGAGAACCCGCTGATGATATTCATCGAACATGCGTACCGCAATAGAGAGCTCAAATAAATGGTCCTCTCTGAAATGCCCATGCAGTGCTTCTGCAATCACGGATTCTGCATTCTTGCATCGCCGATCACGCAGCCTGGCAAGAGCTTCTGGGTCACGCTCTCCAGAGAGAATGGCATCTATAATCAAGCGTCCAGTTTTACCCATGACGTCATTAACGACATGGTGGAGCTGTAGATTCATCTGCATCAAGGCTTTTTGGATTCGCTGCTGGTGAGAGGCCTTCCCTTTCACCAGGCTCTCTCGAAGCCTCATCATGGTCCGAAGGTTGGTCACACCTTCATCAGGCTGAAAGCTGGGCCTAAGCAAGCCCCAGCTATGGAGCTTTTGGAGCCATTGTGCATCCGAGATATCACTTTTACGACCTGGGACACACCTTGCATGCCGGGCATTGACAAGGAACACTTCCAAGCCTGCTTCCTGAAGAATCTCGTAAACGGGTATCCAGTAAATACCAGTAGACTCCATGGCCACTGTCTGAATATTGTGGTCGCAAAGCCAATCCCTTAACCGCTTCAGATCGCCTGTAAAGCTAGAAAACTCTTGCACAGGCTGCTCCGAATAAGTGCTAGGAACTGCTACAACGTGAAACCTGCTTCCGATGTCAATACCGGCAGCACCTTGGTGAACGAGCGGCGGCTCTGTCTTCTTTGTCGATTTGGATCTGGGTATCGAACGCTATTGTTGAGTGGAAGGAAGCGACAAACAGAGCAGACGCAAAATTGACAGTTTCCTAATCGGGATCAAACCAAGCAACTTCGTTGAAGTCTGGTTTGTCGCCAGGCAGCAGGGCGTAGCAGGCTCCATGCCATGTTTTTCGACGGGGATATACCTCCAAAAAGGTTCCGGCAACGGAATGTCGCATCCCAATCTCCATTGTGGTGATTTTCAGCGGGTTGGCCGTGTGTGTTACGGGGCCAAGGGGTGCCCTATTGGGTGGGAGATGTTTTTCGACAGCTCAAGGAGCAGGGGGCCGACTTCCTCTTGACGGTTAAGGCCAACCAGAAGACTCTCTACCGGCAGATCGCCAGCCAGCTGGCTGGAAAGCGCAAGATCCCTTTCATAACAAGCGATCACGAGGTCAGCCACGGACGGGATATCACCTGGAATCTGAGTGCAAAGGAAGCGCCGGATCACATCAAGGCCAACTGGCAGGGCACCAGCTGGATCGCGGAAGTGATCGCGACAGGCACCCGTGATGGCAAGTCGTTCAGGGCCACCCACCGCTTTATCACCAGCCTGCGCACCACGCCAGAAGCGTTGCTGGGCCTGGTGCGGGAGCGCTGGAGTATCGAGAGCTGGCACTGGATCCGTGACGCCCAGCTCAATGAGGACAAGCACCGCTACCGCGGCAATGGTGCCGGCGCGATGGCAGCCCTGCGCACCGCAGCGATGAATCTCCTGCGCCTGACTGGATTTGGCTCAATCCGGGAGGGCCTGCAAGCGGTGATGCATGACATCACGGCACTGCTGGCGATGGCGCGACGACAGCCAGAGCTCTAACCATGACCAGACTTTCAATCAGCCCTGGCCACAGCGGGATCAAATTCGTGACGCCCATCCAGCGTCACAACGGTGATGCGGTTGAAGTCTGCCGCCAGCAAGCTGTCGTCTACGAACAGGCACGCCAGCACCATCCAAGGCGTTGGTCACGATCAACCAGGTGCTGGTGTCAACCGGCGGTGGTCTGGATCAATCAGCCGCCGGATGAGCTCAATGAACCAGGGCCGCTACCTTTGGTACAGGCCGCCTGAAGGGCAGCCCAGGAGTGACACCTTTCCTGAAAGTCACCGCAGGGAGAACACATCAATGATTTGCACCTTTGAGCCCTGGCGCCGCGGGCTTGGTGGTGGTGCCCAGAACATCAGAGCGCCGCGCTCGGTGTTGATGCAGCTGTCGGTCTGGTGGTTGGTTGGCATCAGGTGAGTAAGGGTCTTGTTTGCTTGAGCGAGGCGGGCATCATGGGCGCCCCTTGCATGGGCCCGATGGAGAGCAGCGAACAATTCAGGGAACAGGAGATGGTTCGGCTGACCCTGGAGCTCCCCCGGGATCTGGTGGATTGGATTGATGGCCTCAGGATCCAGATGGGCTTTCGCAACCGGGGTTTGATCGTGGCGGCTCTGATGCGGGAGCTCATGCCACAGCCTGAGGCCGAATCGATGGACGAGGCCGCTTGAGCGTTACAGCTTGCTGAGCGCTTGATCGAGCCCATCCACCACTCGGGAGAAGAACGGAAGATCCAGGGTGTCCACCGCATCAAACATCTGCTGGACATGTGGATTCCGCATAATCGAGATGTCCGTGACTGTGACTATCAGGGCGCCCCTGGTGGGTTTGAACGGCGTGGATTGAGTTCTCTCAGCCCGGAGCTCATCCCGTTGGTTCTTTCGCTTCAGCCAAGAGCATCATCAGGCGCTCCAGGCGATCGAAGCGTTGCGAGAGGCTGGCTTCCAAGGCTGAGAGGCGCTCCTCCAG
>JACBFF010000058.1_pt1 | contig 9589 bp, 6 predicted proteins | sample 7449211 | NCBI WGS metagenome assembly JACBFF01 (sample SAMN14896861, study PRJNA631923) | freshwater metagenome | isolation source: cyanobacterial enrichment | place: USA: Conesus Lake, NY | collected 2019-07 | reverse complement strand
CCAGATAGATTTGCTCAAAAACCTGCTCACTTCGTCTGCTATTGGCATCAGAGAGGGTACTACGTCTTGGATGACTTTTCATGCCTAAATGTGTAATCCGGTGTTCCCATGCAAGCATGCCAGTGGTTACTTCTCGAAGCGAGGTACAACGGTTAAATGTCGCATATAACATCGTAACAAGATGATCATAGCTCTTTAATGATTTACAGTACCTGTCTGAACCACTCTCCCGCGCAATCCTGATAACCAAGGATCGAGGAATGAAAGAAAGTATCTGATTGAAGATTGGCTGTCCGGTGAAAAAACTACCTTTACTCATGGTTATTTTGTGTTGTGGTAAACTAAAAATAACCAAAAAGGAGGCGAATAAAGCCTCCTTTCTTTTTTAAAATTTAATTTCACCGGACAGCAATGGCTCGTAGCTCGCAGCTTCTTCACCACTCAACATCATACCTCATCGATAACCGAATCTGAAAATTCTTTTTATCAGAGAGTGTGGATGGACTTCCGAAATCTCCATCCAGTTTTAACCATTTATAATTGATGGAACTGAGGCGATCAATTGAACCGGCAATCATCAGTTGTTTGAATTGCCATTGTGCAAATAAGCTGGCAGAGATATCCACCCAAAATGCCGCAGTATTGCCCAAACCGATAGTGCCACTAAAATAATTGTAATAGTAAAAATCAGTATTCCGCATCACCCTTTGCAATTGTAACCCTATTTGGTTCTGTCGTTGATGCCAGGTGATGTTGAAAGTCTGACTATTACTACCCGGACCAATCGCTGCTCCCATCACCCTGCCATCATTCGTATAGCCATGTCTGATACTGGAACTGGTATACCAACTGTAGGAATTGGGATTGGGTCCACCGAAAATATTGTTACGGTCAAAGATCATTTCTGCCTTGGGAAGACCTAAATGTGTGATCTCTGTTGAGATACTCAGGTACTGATCTTTTTTGCGTAAGGAGATCAATTTGCGGAAACCAATGGTATATCCGCGAGGCACACTGTCGCGCACCAGATCAAAGGGACTGATATGTTTATCAGACCTTCCATACTCTGCATAGATCTCGGCCTTGTCTTTGGGCATTACATATCGGAAAAACATCGATCCCAAAGATGATGCACGTGCATTGGAATCGCTATATCGGTAACTGGCATAAGACATACCGATGAATAGATTGTCCATGCCTTTCGGACTAAAAGACAACACATACCCAGTAATGGTTCTGTCTTTGTTATTGGGAGGTGCTTCATAACACTGCGGACAACCCAACTGTGCGATTCTTTCAAATTCAGGAGGGGTTACGCCGGATCCTTTCAAAGTTCCATACACCAATTGAGCTTCCAGTTTACCGATGGGGGTTACCAGCGGCTTCATCGTATTGATACCCACATGCAAAAAACCGGGTGCATTGTTACTCATCACCAAAGCATTGAAACGGGAAGGTCCCCACCACAGGTTTTCATTGGAAACACCGATGGCAAACTGCTCGGTCTTAAACCGTAAAGAAGACTGCCCCAAATAGAATTTGGTAAAAGAAGAGTCTCCAAAACGAGAAGGCATATCAATGCGGTTGCCAATCATGGCAAAAAACTTTCCCCAGTAATTGTTGAGGGTGTTTGAACTGGGAGGAATCAAATCATTGTTCACCCTATTCGTAACACCCACCCATTCCGGCTGAAAACGGATACTAATATGTTTGCTCTCCATCTGCACACCCGCCGTAAACCGCTGCTGAAATCCGGTAGCCGGTACAAAAGTCTCGGCATTATAGCTATAGGGCAAGGCACTATTATTTTGCAAAGCGTAGCCGATAATTGACTTGACCAATATCGAATCTTTTTTGGCTACCGATTGCATACCCGCAAAACGATACTGATAGGGTACCAATAAAAAAGATTGTCGGATAGTATCTCCTAATAATTGTTGACGTCTGTATGTATCATCCAATGATATCTGTTGCAGTAAGCCTTGTTGTGCACTAAGATCTTGCACACATAACCCTAACAGCAGCGCCACAAAATATCGGTTCATTGTTTTTACCATAAATAAGTAGCCGTTATAAACCCATAAAAATTAAAGCGGTCATTCCCCTTTTCCCAAGCATAGTTTTTAGTGCTCACACTTTGCAGCTCAGCACTCAATATCCAATCTTTGAATTTTTTCTGACCATTCAATCCAATCGCAAAATCATTCCATTTAACATCCCTTAATCCGAAATTAGATAAAGGACCTGCCACCAGTACAGATGGACCATGTTGTATCCCTTGTACTATCATACCCAGTCTAGAGAACCCATTCAACCACTGGGTCCTAAACGTATAACAATTATTTCCTCTGCCAACCCCGGCTCCTATAATACGGCTTTGATTCGTATACCCACCTTCATACCCATACCAATCACCGGCAGTACGCAGCAAATAATTCACTGACTCAGACATTTTAGTCATCTCTGCTGAAAAATCCAACCATTGTTGTCCACGATTCAATTTTTTCAGTTTACGAATTCCCAATACATAGGCGGTTGCATGTACTGCATCGGTATTCCAATCACGCAGGTTCAGGAAATTATCACCATATCCATACTCAGTATAGATCTCAGTGTGTGATTCGGGGAAAACCATACGGGCAGATAAAGAAGCCATTTGTTTATAGGCAATACCCTTTCCCCCTGTGGGTGTTCCATAAGGATAATTCTGTCGAAGTACCCCGAACAAGACCGGAAAATATTTTTGCATAAAACTATTCCCCACACCATTGCTGTCAATATTCATCTTATATGCGTACCCCACCCTGGTGACAGACAGAAATAATCCCCTCACCCATTTCGGATTATAACTCAATGTGACTGCACTCAAGTAACGCCAATTTTTTTTCAAATCATTCGGACCCGAAAAACCATCGCCAGTATACGTCAATGGATTATAATAAGTCGTCCTCAGGTTTTTATTTTCCAACAACAAAGAAGTATCCTCTACCATCTTGCCACCGATCAACTGAAACTCAAAATTCCCAATGGGTGTTTTAAGGGGTTTGGTGGTATTGAATGTCAGATGCGCGAAACCCGGAGCATTATTGCTCATCAATAAAGAATTGTATACGCCAGGTCCCCACCATAAATTTTCGGTAGACAACCCCAACGACAAACCCGCCTTATTCACGCGAATAGAAGATTGTCCCAAAAAAGCTTTGGAATAAGTGCCGCGGGTAGGGGCTCCATAATTACCATTGTAAGGAAAAGAAGGATTGGCAGCATATACCACTTCGGGTTTCAACTGTACATCCACCCAACCATAAGAAGCATACACACCTGTTGAAGCCAGCGCTTGCAACCCTTTGGCCTGTATAAACCCTGCCTGACCCCAGGAATAAGGTCTATCGCTGTTGAATTTACTATACACATGCAAGGGCAACACTTCCATACGACCTTTCCCATTGAAAAATGATCGTTGTACAGGTGTATACGTACTATTGGAATCAATCAATCTATACAAACTATCCGTACGCATCCCTCTAGGCATAAAAAAAGGGCGAGCCATCAAAGAATGCTCCACCCCAATTTTCCCTTGCAATTGCAATATTTTCAGCTGATCATCAAACCCCACCATCCCCACCGGCACCGTCTGCCCCACCACAAGACTGCTACTCCCAATCAACCCCACCACCCCACACCAAAAGAGCTTCCATTTCATGTATTCGTTGTTATTGATTATCTAAATTCTGAGCGCAGCGAAGAACGTCATGTCGAGCGCAGTGAATCAACCTTTTGACCGTCATGTCGAGCGCATCCCGCTTAAAGCGGGAGAAGCCGAGACACCCCCTCATCGATAGCACCATCCCATGCAAATCCCCAAAAACCCCGTCATGTCGAGCGCATCCCGCTTAAAGCGGGAGAAGTCGAGACATCCCCTCATCGATAGCACCATCTAAAGAAATCTTCCTAAAGTCAGGAGATTTCTTCCGCCGAGGCGGATCGAAATGACGAACTCATTTTTATAAACCGTCATGTCGAGCGCAGCGTAGCGAAGTCGAGACATCCCCCCATCGATAGCACCATCTAAAGAAATCCCCCTAAAGTCAGGAGATTTCTCCGCTTCGCTACGCGCCGGTCGAAATGACGAACTCTTTTTTAGAATCCCTATAAAACACAAACACCAACCCCGCACAAACCAACACCCCACCCAATGCCCCAAACAACATTAACATCCATAATGGTCTACGACTATCCTTCAATGGATATTTGGAAACATCCAATACCTGCATCACCGGTGTTTGATTGGCGATGGTCATTCTGCTGGCTTCCAGATTTTTCATCACTTCCGCATAAATGGTATAAGCCACCATGCGCTCTCTTTGAGAAACTTCAGCAGGTACTGCTTCCGTTTTATATGCGGCATTGGCATCCAATAGTTGCAAGGAAGCAGACTGGTATGACTTCGCATTAATGATCCGTTGTAAAGAATCGGCTCTTCTTTCCAAACGATCCATATTAGCGGCAGCTACACTGGTTTTAACATTGATGTATAGTTTTCGGGTCTCATCCACCAAACGTTCAGCAAACAGTTTGGAAAACACCGGATCTACCGACTGTGCCGTTACCGTAATGATCGACCCTTTTTTATTCAATCTTTCAGCCTTGATATGTTTTTTGATTAATCGCTCATACAACACATACAAAACACTGTCTTGCACCAAGCTATGAGCTGTACCGGGTTGTAAGGATGCAAAACTGACGCTCGCAATGGGACCCTCTTTTTTACGCCACTTCTCTTGTAAACCGGAAAATATCAAATAACGGTCAGCCAATGTAGGGGATGATTTACCTGCAGTAGTATCTGTCTTCGACAAAAGCACAGTCTCCACGATAGATTCAGAAGTAAGGATATCCAAAATATTATCACCCGCCAGCATCCCGGAATTACCACCCAATGCCCCCACATCAAAACCAAATTGAGAAGCTAAACCGGCCAGTCCCCCGGCCATACCACTACTTTTCTCATCCAAAATAAAACTCACTTTGCCCTTATACGCAGGTTTCTGTACCCAAGCATACACCAACCCCAACAAAGCCCCGATCACAACAATCAACAGCCCCTTAAAAAAGTGTACCCTCAAATACCCCAAAAACCGCCCCAAAGCATCAAATATTTCCGACATTTTTACTGGTTGCATAGTTATTCTTTTAGTCAAAAGTGAAAGGTGAAACGTGAAAGGTGAAAAGAAGTCAACGTCCATTTCACGTTTCACCTTTCACCTTTCACTTCTAATCATCTCGCCGTATTAATCAACACCACCAACAATCCCAAAAACGAAGTCAAACCTGATACTACGGCTACAGCTTCGCCTGTGGTGAGTTTTTTCTTGTCTGAGCGAGAGGGTACATAGATCTCTGATCCCGTTTTGAGGGATGGATAGGAACGGAAGAATAAAAAGTTACGTGTGGTTCTGATCTCACCATTGGCATACACCACATATGAATGTCTACGCGCAGCATTTACCGCAAAACCTCCCGATGCACGTACTGCTTCTTTAAAACTCAGTCCATCACGATACACAATTTGTTTGGGCAAGTTCACCATTCCAAATGTTTGAATGGTTTGAATGGATTTAGGGATCTTGATGATATCACCTTCTTCCAAAAATACATCTGCAGCACTACCTTTTTGACCCAAAGCATCTGCCAAGCGAATACTCACCGGTTTCTGCTGGGCTGATAAATTTTTGAGGATCGTACTATCACCACCATCTACCGGTACAATATTTCTACCACTTTGTTGATTGATCAGTCTCGCTTTACTACCCACCAAAGAAGCATCGGAAGAAGTGACACCCACATAGGTATTACGAATCAACACCGCCCCTTCAGCAAAGGCAGAAGATTTCAATCCACCTGCTCTATTGATGATATCAGACAAACGCTCATTCTTACCCGATAATGTATAAGTACCGGGATACAATACTTCCCCTTCAATACTCACTTTGATCTGTTCTTTGTACACCGGTAATCGACGAACCGAAACCATATCAAATGGCTTCAGCTCAAATAACAAGTCTTGTGGATTATCCAGACTAATATCCTTGATCACTGCATAAGAAATCGTATCTCCACCCGCAGATAATCTTCTGGAGATTTCTATTTTTTGTCGGGCAGCTCCTTCACGATATCCATTCGCCAATAGTACCAAATCCTGCACCCGCATGTTCTCAAAATAATCATATCGACCCGGCTGATTCACTTCTCCATCGATCTCTACGGTATAACGCTCACGTAGATCTGTAGCGCGGAAAATATGGATCGAATCTTCTCGCTGTAAGTTCAGGTTAAATGAACCTTTTAGCACTTCCTGCACACTGAAGGAAACCATCGAGGGCGTAAGATCCGTTTTCAATCTTCTCAATAACCCTCTTTCCTGATAAGCATCTTCACGCAGTCCTGCTAATTGCAACAAAGTCTTCAAGTCTTGAGTTTGCGCCAAGCCATAAGCGCCACTATGGTATACCGCACCACTCACCCACACTCGGTTAGCATAGAGAGCGGGTAATGAGTCTACCACTAAAGTATCTCCCGATTGCAATTGAAAAGTTGATAATCCGGAAGAGGGTACGGTTAGCACCTCTCGACCACTACTACCCAATCTGGTTACCCTTACTCTTTCTTTAAAAGCCAAATCGGCAAAACCGCCTGCATATTGTACAAGATCAGCAGCCGTTTCACCCGCTTTCATATCAAAAATGGCGGGCTTCTTCAATGCACCTTTTAAAGCTACTCTTCTATTGTAAGTACCCACACGAATCACATCATCATCTTGTAATAAACGGTTCTTACTCAAATCACCTTTCAGGAGGAAATCATAGAGATCAAAACTCGTCACCACTTTCCCCCCACGTAACAATTCTATTGTTCTAAAAGATCCAATATCATTCGGACCACCCGATGCATACAAAGCATTCATCAAAGTAGCCAATGCAGAAATGGTATAGGTACCCGGTCTGCGCACCTCACCTAATAAAGTTATCTGTATACTACGTATCTGTCCAACCGACACCTGCACTGCCACCGCACCGGTAGCAATACCCGGATAAATACGGGTCAAAGCTTTTTTGATCTTCGCTCGCGCATCATCTACAGACAATCCAGCCACTTTAATAGGCCCAAGATTGGGAAAACGAATATCTCCCTCAGTGGTTACTTTCAATTTCTTGGTCACATCAGATACCCCATACACATCAATCACCAATTGATCATTTACACCAATAATGTATTGAGAAGGAGTTGCGATAGATAAATTTGGCTCAAAACTCAAGTCGAGGTTATCAAAAATTTCTGCCCCAAACACCTGCAACACTCCACTAGAATCTTTCGAACGAATAGTAGGTCCCTTAGTCAGCACTTTATTACGCAGCACATAGCTATCTGTTTTATTGCTGTAAGCCAGTTGTCCACCCGCAACAGAAGGGTCTAACAAAGCAATTCGCTTTTTCAGCATCAAAATCTGGTCAGACCCCAATCCCGCTTCTTTAGCTTTAGCTTCCAATTCACTCTCACTCAAACCCATGAGATTGTACTTGGTAGCCAACTGAATGAGTTGTTCATCAGAAAGACTTTCAATATTCACTGGCAGCCCTTGTGCCCCCACCCAAGTGGTAGCACAACCCAGCATCAAAACCAACACCAATAAACTACGTATAATCATTTTCATACACATCCTTGAGGATCAAATATCAGAAAAACTCGATAAACAGAAGAATAATGAATAATGAATGTTGAATGACCAACTTCAACCACCATCATTTCCACCGGCCTAAAGTCCGGTGCTATTTAATTGAACAAACCAATAATTTGGAACCGATCACCTAATCAAAAGAAAGATTCTTCGTCCCAAATAATAATCTACGGTTTATTAATGCTCCTCTCTCAAAGGAGTTCTACGAACCTATGGACAGAATGACAGAATAACTAAAGGTTGAGCCAGCGAAGAGTATTGGTAAAGCCAATTCTTTTCGCCCTTATCAATTCCGGCCTTAGAAAAAAAGCGTTAAGAAATTTACGTAGTGAAGCGTTAAGCAATGGATGATGTTGGGCTAAAGGTAAAAGTTGAAGCACAGCTTCGATCCATTGATAACTAATGTTGGGCTTTAGACTTCATCCATTGTAGCGTAACGAAGTAAATTTTAGCTTTTTTTCGACAGCCTAGACTTTTTTTGTTACTTTTTTGTGTCATGACAAAAAAGTAAACGGAGACTGACAGTCTACAAAACCATTACAAACGAAAAACATTCTTCGTCGCAGATAATAACCTACGGTTATTAATGCTCCTCAGAATGACAGGATAACTAAAGGTTGAGCCAGCGAAGAGGATTGGCTTTGCCAATCCTCTTCGCCAGTTTTTTCCACCAAACCTCGTCACCCTGAGGAGTCTTTCGACGAACAGTCGGAAATGACGACGAAGGGTCTCCTACACGCTAGTATAATCTCAAAAAGAAGATCACTCTGACGGACAAATTTGAAGAGCTAGGCGATAAGCCTATGAATGAATATTCACTCGATTATTCAATTCAATCGCTTTACTTCCCCAACTTCAGACAGAACATTAGATAACGTATCCCCATCCAAAGCCATACTACCAAAGAGATCAATATCAACTGATTTGCGATGACCGTATTGCAGTGCTAATGAAGTACCGCCTGCTAACCGTAAGGAAGAGAATGATGGGATCGCAAGTAATCTCCTCAAAAGCTCCAATGTGGGTGTGTCGATTGTATCGTAGTATAACATCTAAAATCTTCTTTTGATACCCCTGAAATATTGATCAAAAAAGCCATGGCTTTAGGATCAAGGGTACGCAGGTGCATAGCTGTTAGTAGAATAGTTTGAAATGGATATAGATGCGTTAAAACAATCCAGTCTTTTAAAAGTCCATATTCCAGTACCCGCTGAACCACCTGCGCCTGAGGCTGATCCAGACTGATCTTATTTCTGTCGAAATCCCAAAACAAATGATCAGAAAAATCAGCAACCGTATATTTCACTAAAGCAGACATATATAATTATGAATAAAGAATATTGAATAATCAACGAAAAACCCACCCCAAAAATTGCCCTATCACCCATACAATCTACCACTAAAAAAAACGACCAGAAAGATTCTTCGTCGCAGATAATAACCTACGGTTATTAATGCTCCTCAGAATGACAGAATAACTAAAGGTTGAGCCAACGAAGAGGATTGGCTTTGCCAATCCTCTTCGCCCTTATCAATCCCGGCCTTAGAAAAAAAGCGCGTGTCTGCCGTTAGGCAGGTTAAGAAATTTACATAGTGAAGCGCTTGTCTGCCGCCAGGCAGGTTAAGCAAAAGATGATGCTGGGATATAACCAAAAGCTGAAGCACAGCTTCGTTTAATCATTGAACAAATGCTTGGAATTAAACTTCTCCTCAGGAGTCCTTCGGACATCTTTTGTAGCGTAACGAAGTAAATTTTAGCTTTTTTTCTAGAGCCTTGATTTTTCTTTGTTACTTTCTTTGTATCAAGTGATTAGCAGTAGGAACTCCAAACCTGATAAAGTAACTTGTAAAAGC
>JACBFF010000055.1_pt1 | contig 10442 bp, 5 predicted proteins | sample 7449211 | NCBI WGS metagenome assembly JACBFF01 (sample SAMN14896861, study PRJNA631923) | freshwater metagenome | isolation source: cyanobacterial enrichment | place: USA: Conesus Lake, NY | collected 2019-07 | reverse complement strand
CGGCGAGGGCCATCCTCGACTCGCTGGACTTCGACTTCTTCGAGCTGCTGGACAGCGTGACCATCGCGCGCTCGCGCAAGCACATCCAGACCTTCTACGACACCAAGGACATCGGGCAGTTTCCTGAACGCAGAAAGCCGTTGACCTTTCAGTGCCCACTGACTGCCAGGTCCGATGTGCCGGGCTTCAACGGCATCTTTGAACAGCTCTCGCTGCTCAAGCTCGCGGTCTACGCCCCGATCAGCTACATCCTGCCCAGCCGCCTGAAAAAGTACGAAGACATGTACGACACCCAGGTGGGGTCGGGCAAAGGTACCTTGCGGCAGGTTGATCGCGAGCGCAGCCTGCAGGCACTCATGGTGACCAACCTGCTCAAGCGCCTGGAAAGCTCCGTGCAATCGTTCCGGCTCACGCTGGAGTCCCTGCGGGCCAACCACACGAACACGCTGGGCAAGATCAACGCTTTCCAGCAAAACGGCCAAGCCATCTTGGTGGGTGACCTCACCGAGGCGCTGGAGGGCCTCGACGCCGAAGAAGACGACATCCCCTTCCAAGGTGATGAAGAGATCGGTGGCAAGGTCAAGATCAACCTGGCGGACATGGACCTGCCATCGTGGAAACACGAACTGCAATCCGACCTGCAGGTGATCGAGGACCTTCTGGCCACCATGCACCTCGTCACACCCGAGGACGACGCCAAGCTCCAACACCTCAAAACCCACCTGCTGAATAAGATCGCCAACCCGATCAACCCCGGCAACAAGAAGGTGCTGATCTTCACTGCCTTTGCGGACACGGCCGACTACCTCTACGCCAATCTCGCCCCCGCGCTGCAAGCCGCCCACGGCTTGCACACCGCCAAGGTGACCGGCAAGGGCGCGCCGAAGTCCACGCTGAAAAAGGGTTACGACTTCCAGGAGCTGCTCACGCTGTTTTCGCCACGCTCCAAGGAGAAGGCTGTGGTACTGCCGGGCGAGCCCGCCGAGGTGGACCTGCTGATCGGCACAGACTGCATTTCTGAAGGTCAAAACCTCCAGGACTGTGACTACCTCATCAACTACGACATCCACTGGAACCCCGTCCGCATCATCCAGCGGTTTGGCCGAGTGGACCGCATCGGCTCACCCAACAGCAGCATCCAGCTGGTCAACTACTGGCCAGACATCACCCTCGACGAGTACATCAACCTCAAAGACCGGGTGGAGAGCCGCATGATGATTGCGGACGTGACGGCCACGGGCGACGACAACGTGCTGTCTGCACAGGCCAACGATGTGTCTTACCGCAAGGAGCAGCTGCGCCGCCTGCAAGAGGAAGTCATCGAGCTGGAAGACCTGAAGACCGGGGTGTCCATCACCGACCTCGGCCTCAACGATTTCCGCATGGACTTGCTCAACTACGTCAAGGAACATGGCGAGCTGAAAAACGTGCCCAACGGCATGCATGCGGTGGTGCCTGCCAAGCCTGCCATGGGCTTGCGCCCTGGCGTCATCTTCACGCTGCGCAACCTCAACACGGGTGTCAACGTCAACCAGCACAACCGGCTTCACCCCTACTACCTCGTCTACATCGACCAGACCGGCAACGTGGTTCACGACCACACCGAGGTCAAGCGTCTGTTGGACCTGGCGCGCACTTGCTGCAAGGGCCAGGACAAGCCCATTCCTAACGCCACCCAACTCTTCAACGAAGAGACGGCCGAAGGCCGACAGATGCAGGTGTACTCCGACCTGCTGGGCAAGGCCATTCGCTCCATGATCGAGGTGAAGGAAGAGAAAGACCTGGACAGCTTGTTCACTGGCGGTAAGACCACCGCACTGACGAACACCATTTCCGGCCTGGATGACTTCGAACTCATCACCTTCCTGGTGATTCAGGAGGCTGAGTGAGTTCGCAGCCCAGTGCATTGTTCGCCTACCCCAAGCAAGCAGAGTTCGCTCGCCCGCTACCCAAGAACAAGATTTACGAGCGCAGCGGTGCCAACAGCCGCTTGAAAGACCTGTTCGTGGAGCAGGTAGAGCAGATCGTCTGGCGCTACAAGCTGGCACCCGAGACCATCAACCTGCCAACAAAGCCGGGCGTGCCGGAGATTCAAGTCTTCGCGATCCAATTGAAGACACAAGATCTGCACCGTGACGTGCTCCGGTGCATCGACGGCGCAGTGCAATACCCCATCATCTTTGAACTGACTCAAGGCCAAGGAGCCGAGGCCAGAACGCAGGTCGTTGCTGCCTACAAGCGCCCCAGCGAAGCCGATGCTGCCAGTTGGGTTTGCTCCGACTACTTCGAGTCTGACTGGACTCCCTCTACGACCGAGCGCATCCCCTTGCCACTGGCACTAGACCTCGGCGGGCTTTATGAGCAGTTGCTTCGTCGACTTGTGCCCGTAGCTGCCAGACCCAGTGAGTCTTTGGGCGTTCAAGTCATTCGAGCCGAACAGGTCAGGGCCAAGGAGCGCGAAGTCGCTCAGGCTCAGGTGCGCCTTGCCAAAGAGAAGCAATTCAATCGCAAAGTGGAAATCAACTCCACGCTGCGTCAACTCAAAGCTGAACTTAAATCATTAACTTCACAATAGCAGAGGAGGAATCGAGATGACTGAAGGAATTGATGCGACAAATGTGACTCATGCTGCTGAAGTGGCGCCGGAATTCAAAAATATAGTGAAGGTTCGAGATGATCCAATTCCAGCATGGTTTTCTGGAAGCAATGGGAAATACAAGCTCAAGGAACACACTGAAGTTTCATGGCTGAGCAAGAACGAATTCAGCAATAAAGATCTTCGCCAACGTATTGAGCCGTGGCTGACATCGCTGTTTCAATCTGAGCATCTCTCACTCCTAGCCGGCTCGGGTCTGACCCATGCAGTGCACTACTTGGCCGCCCAGAAAGGCGCTGCTGGCATGGGTGCCTTGACGTTGAGCAACCATCAAGCCGTAATCAATCAGGCTGCTGAAAAGGCTTCTGTTGCGGCCGGGCGTAAGAAGGGCAACTTGGAAGATCAACTTCGAGTTGCCAACGAGTTGCTGCGAGGTCTTGAGATTCTGCAGAAGAACGATGAGGCCAAAGCCCTGTGCAAGGAACTTCAGACTGGCATGCTGGCTTTCGCTCAATCAATCCTAGCGAGCGAAGCGGGCATTGCCGCTTCAGGTCACGAGCAGCGTGAGCATGCCTTCAACACCCTCGTCACTTTCCTGATGAGTTTCGCCAGCCGCACTGGCGTGCGCGATCGCCTGAACATATTCACCACCAACTACGACCGGCTGATCGAGGCTGGGGCCGAGTTGGCCGGGCTGCACCTGCTGGACAGATTCCTGGGCAAGCTGATGCCGGTCTTTCGCTCTTCGCGCCTGGATCTGGACATGCACTACAACCCGCCCGGCATTCGTGGCGAGCCGCGCTATTTGGAAGGTGTGGCCCGCTACACCAAACTGCACGGCTCGGTGGACTGGGTGCAGACAGACAAAGACATTCGCCGTATCGGATTGCCGTTTGGGGCTGCCAGTGTTGAACCCTATTTGCAAGCACCGGGCCTGTGTGGTGTGTCAGCGCACGAACTGATGATCTACCCCAACGCAGCAAAGGACAGGGAAACGGCTGACTACCCCTATGTGGAGTTATTCCGCGACCTCGCAGCTGCGGTGTGCCGACCGAACAGCACACTGGTGACCTACGGCTACAGCTTTGGCGATGAGCACATCAACCGAGTCATCCGTGACATGCTCACTATCCCATCGACGCATCTGGTGGTGATCTCGTATGACGACCCATTGGGCCGGATCATGCAGACCTACCAAGAGCTGGGCCGGCCCTCTCAGATCAGCCTGTTGATCGGCCCGGCATTGGCAGACTTGACCATGCTGACCGAGCATTACCTGCCCAAGCCGGCCATCGACAAGACCACTTTCCGCATGAGCGAGCTGCTCAAGCAGCGCATGGGGACAGAGCCGAAAACTGCCAATGGTATAGCTCCGGACGCAGGTGCCTCAGATGGGAGTGACCTCGTATGAGCATGTCCCCCCTGGCGTATGCCGACTCATTGCGCATCGGCACCATCGACTTTGTCTCGCCCGACGAAATCAAAGTGCTGCTCGACATCGAGGCGCCCGATGGCGTGGCACTCAATACCGGCACGCCGCGCCCCTTCCCTCGCATCAACGGCTATGTGCTGATTCCCAGTGACGAAGGGCATTTGGTCGCCCAGGTTGAGTGGATCACCATCGAACGTTCTCAATACCCCAAGCGCAAAGGCATGCAGGACTTCGGTCTGGTGGACTTGCCCTATCCGCTGCGCAAGATGAGTCTTAACCCGCTAGGGGTGCTCACCTATGAGAGCGAAGACGCAAACGGCGGCGACGTATATCGCTTTCGGCGCGGTGTCGAAAGTTATCCGACAGTTGGCGATGCAGTGCTGCTGCCCACACAAAATCAGCTGCGTGCCATCGTCGAGTCAGGCGAAAACCGCCATGTGCTGATCGGCACGAGCCCATTGGCCGCCAATGCAGAGGTCAAGATTGACCCGGATCGGCTGTTCGGCCGCCATCTGGCCGTGCTGGGTAACACAGGCAGTGGCAAGTCATGCTCTGTTGCAGGCTTGATCCGTTGGTCGATGGACGAGGCTCGCAAAGCTCGTGGCGGCGCAGACCCCAATGCCCGCTTCATCGTGCTTGACCCCAATGGCGAATACGCCAACACCTTCCGCGACATGAGCAAGGTGCGGGTATTCGCCGTGGAGCCCAGCGAAGGCGTGGGGCAACTGCAAATCCCGCTGTGGTTCTGGAACAGCGCCGAATGGAGTGCGTTTACGCAGGCCAGCGCAAAGACCCAGCGACCAACCTTAGTACAGGCGTTGCGATCAGTCCGTGACGGGGTGTTCGGCGCCACGGTCACGCCTAGCCATGAAATGCGGCGCTATCTACGCACCCTGGTCAGTATCTTACAACTAGAGCGCAACGCCGGTAGTCCTTGGGGTAAGTTTCCACAGCCCAAAGGCTTCTTTGAAAAACTGAAGAAGTGGCAGGAGGGTTTAGCTTCTCAGGACTCATTCTCAGACGGCGAAAAAGCGTCACTCAGTGCTGTCCGAGACGAGCTCACCGGCTTGATCAATGCGCGTGCCGGTCAATACCCGACCTACGAGTTCACGCGTAGCGAAGTTAGCCAACTCTTGTCGTTGATCCAGTCCGCGCACGCCAATTTCGGCGGCAGCGACACCGACATCCTGCCCATTGACGCCGATGTACCGCGTCCGTTTACCGGCGACCAGCTTCTCCGCAGCGTCGAAGGCACAGCTGAGCTGCTCGGCGTCTCCGAGTACGTAGAGACCATGCAGATGCGCATTCGTACTTTGCTGTCAGACAACCGCATGAAGGTCGTCTCGGGTACCGCCCAGGACCTCACGCTGGATAACTGGCTGGGCAGCTACATCGGTGACGACCAGGCATCCAACGGCTCAGTCACCATCATCGACCTCTCGTTGGTACCCGCCGAGGTGGTGCACATCATCACGTCCGTGATCGCCCGCATGACGTTGGAGGCGCTTCAACGCTATCGCAAACTACATCATGGCAAGACCTTGCCTACCGTGCTGGTGATGGAAGAAGCACACACCTTCATCAAGCGTTACCACGACGACGCAGAAAACCAGAACTCGGCTGCTATTTGTTGTCAGGTATTCGAGAAGATCGCCCGAGAAGGGCGCAAGTTTGGACTCGGTCTGGTGCTGTCATCCCAGCGTCCAAGCGAGCTATCACCTACCGTGCTGTCCCAGTGCAACAGCTATCTGCTGCACCGAATCAGCAACGACCGGGACCAGGAGCTTGTCCACAAACTGGTGCCGGACAACCTGCGTGGGCTGCTCCGCGATTTGCCGTCTTTGCCGTCCCGCCATGCCATCCTGCTTGGCTGGGCGTCGGAGCTGCCCGTACTGGTGCAGATGATCGCGCTGCCTGATCAACATCGTCCGAAGTCCGACGACCCAGATTTCTGGGCAGTCTGGTCAGGCAAGAGCCGCGATGGTGAGGCGATTGAGCGTGGCGTCAACTGGAAGGCTATCGCGGATGACTGGCAACAAATGTCGGCAACACAACCAGTAGCCGCTACGGCGAAAAGTGAGGAGCAACCCAAATGAATGAAATCATCTGTCCCCACTGCCACAAAGCCTTCAAGATTGACGAGGCCGGCTATGCCGACATCCTGAAGCAAGTACGCGACAGCGCATTTGAGCAGCAGCTGCACGAGCGGCTGGAGCTGGCCGAGAAGGACAAGCAAAGTGCGGTCGAGCTGGCCAAGGCACAGTTGACCACCGAGCTGCAAAAAGCTGCCGCAGCCAAGGATGCTGAAATCCAGGCCCTGCAGGCCAAGGTGACCTCAGCCAACCAGGAGCAACAACTTGCGGTGGCCCAGGCACTGAGCAGTGCCGAAAAAGAGCGCGACGCGCTGGCCCACCAGTTGGAGCAGGCCAAGCGCGACAACCAAGCCGCCGCCGCCCTCGCGCAAGCCCAACGGATGGCCGATCTGCAGCAGGCGGCTGCTACCAGCGCAGCGGAAATACAAGCCCTGCGGGCCCAACTGGACGCCGCCACAAAAGACCAGCAACTGGCCGTTACCCAGGCGCTGAGCACGGTTGAACGTGAGCGCGACGAGTTCAAAAACCGCTTTGAACAAGCTCAGCTTGAAAAGCGCCTGGCCGAACAGTCACTCAAAGACCGCTACGAAACCCAGATCAAAGACCGGGACGAAGCCATCGAACGCCTGAAGGACCTCAAGGCCAAGCTCTCCACCAAGATGGTGGGCGAAACCCTGGAACAGCACTGCGAGACCGAGTTCAATCGCCTGCGCGCCACTGCCTTCCCCCGCGCTTACTTTGAAAAGGACAACGACGCCAGCAGCGGCAGCAAGGGCGACTTCATCTTCAAAGACACCGACGAAGCAGGTACCGAAATCGTCTCGATCATGTTCGAGATGAAGAATGAAAGTGACACCACCGCCACCAAGAAGAAGAACGAAGACTTCTTCAAGGAACTGGACAAAGACCGCTCCGAGAAGGGATGCGAATACGCCGTTCTGGTCTCACTGCTGGAGCCAGAGAGTGAGCTCTACAACACCGGCATCGTGGATGTGTCGCACCGCTACCCCAAGATGTACGTAGTGCGCCCGCAGTTCTTCATCCCCATCATCACGCTGCTGCGCAACGCGGCCCTGAACTCGCTCAAGTACAAGACCGAGCTGGCCTTGGTCAAGTCGCAAAACATCGACATCACCAACTTTGAGAACCAGCTGGAAGGCTTCAAGGAAGCCTTTGGCAAAAACTACGACCTGGCATCACGCCGTTTTCAAACGGCCATCGACGAAATCGACAAGTCGATAGACCACTTACAGAAAACGAAAGACGCCTTGCTGGGCGCCGACCGCAACCTGCGGCTGGCCAACGACAAGGCCCAGGATGTGACGATCAAGAAACTGACCCGCGGCAACCCCACCATGGCGGCCAAGTTCGCGGAACTCAAGCAAGCCGCCAAAGACACGGAATAACAAGATGGAAAAACTGAAGATGCATTCGGCCAATCTCGCACAGGACAACATCGCCCGCATCCGCGATCTGTTTCCGGGCTGCGTCACCGAAGCCAAGGGCGAGGATGGCAGTGTGAAGCTGGCGGTGGATTTCGACCAGTTGCGGCAAGAGCTTGCTGAGTTGATTGTGGAAGGACCGCAGGAGCGCTACCACCTGAACTGGCCAGGAAAGCGTGAGGCATTGTTGGCTGCCAACGCGCCGATTGCCAAGACGCTGCGCCCTTGCCGCGAGGAGAGTGTGAACTTCGATAGCACAAAGAACCTGTTCATTGAAGGCGACAACCTCGATGCGCTGAAGCTTTTGCAGGAGGCTTATCTCGACCAGATTAAGTTGATCTATCTTGATCCTCCATACAACCGGAAAAAAGGTAACAACCTTGTCTACCGAGACGATTTTGTTGGGAACACCTACGAGTATCTGACGCAAAGCAATCAGTCCGACGAGCATGGAAATCGCCTTGTTGCCAACACCGAATCTAACGGAAGGTTCCATTCCGACTGGCTTGGCATGATGTATCAGCGGCTAAGAGTCGCACGAAACCTTTTGGCTCCTGCGGGTGTAATTGCCATCTCCATTGATGACGCTGAAACAGCGAATGTTCTCCATCTTTGTTATGAAGTGTTTGGGGAGTCGAATTTTCTTGGCACCCTGATATGGAAAAACGTTACCGACAATAATCCAAGCAATATCGCCATTGAGCACGAAAGCATTCACGTTTTTGCTCGAAGCAAAAGCGACCTTGAAGGTGTCTGGAAAAGTTCCGTCTCGGACGTCAAGGATGTTGTTGTGAAAATCGGCACTGAGCTTATTGAAAAATATTCAAATCCATCTGAGCTGCAGTCTGCCTATACCGCTTGGTATCGCGAAAACAAGGCGCAGCTTGGGCCGTTGGCCGACTATAAATTCATCGACAAGGGTGGGGTGTACGCCGGAAGCCGTAGCGTTCACAACCCTGGCAAGGAGGGATACCGATATGACGTTATTCATCCTGAGACTGGCAAGCCTTGTGTTCAACCACTTATGGGCTATCGGTTTCCAGAAGAGAGCATGAAACGCTTGCTTGAACAGAAACGGGTTCTGTTTGGAGATGACGAGACCAAGCTTGTTGAGCTGAAGGTCTATGCATGGGAGTATGAAGATAAGCTGTCTAGCGTTTTCGATTTAGATGGAAGGTCTGGCCCATACGACTTGAAGACGTTATTCCCTGAAGGTAAGAAAGTGTTTTCGAATCCCAAACCCGTTCTATTGATGGAGCGCCTCATTTCCTTTATGACAGGCCCCAAAGACATCTGTCTTGACTTGTTTGCCGGGTCGTCCACCCTCGCGCACGCAACGATGGAAATCAACCGACGCGAAGGAGGCAGTCGTCGCTTCATCAGCGTGCAGTTTCCCGAGTCGATTGGCCAAGACAGCAAGGATGCGAAGGAGGCGTTCCAATTCTGCACGCAGGTGGGCCTGAAGCCCTTTATTTCGGAGATCTCGAAGGAACGTACTCGTCGCGCCGGATCAGCTGTGCGCCAGAAAGATGGAGCGGAAGGATGGGGGCGAGACACCGGTTTCCGCGTTCTCAAAATCGACACATCCAACATGGCCGACATTTACTACGCGCCCGATGCGCTCGACAAGGCCAAGTTCGACCTTTTCGTCGACAACATCAAGCCCGACCGGACGCCTGAAGATCTGCTGTTCCAAGTGATGCTCGACTGGGGGGTTGACCTTGCTCTGCCCATCGCCAAGCAGACCATTCGAGGCAAAGATGTGTTTCGGGTGGACGGCAATGCACTGGCGGCTTGCTTCGACGCGCACGGCGGCATTGATGAGGACTTCGTGAAAGAGCTGGCCAAGGTGCAACCACTGCGCGCTTTGTTCCGCGACGCGGGCTTCAAAGACAGCTCGGTCAAGATCAACGTGGAGCAAATCTTTAAGCTACTGTCGCCTGCCACCGAAGTGAAGTGCATCTGAAGGGCTGGCGATGAAACTTAAGTTCAAGACCCAGGCCTACCAGTCTGCAGCGGTGCAAGCCGTGGTGGATTGCCTCAAGGGCCAGCCCCCTGCATCAGCGGAGGCCATTTCCTATCGCATAGACCCCGGTCGGGCTGCACGCGGGCAAACCTTGGGCAGTACGCTGGGCACCGATGACGGCTTCAAGAACGCGGACCTGGCGCTGACCGATTCAGCCTTGCTGGAGAACATCCAGCAAGTGCAGCGCGGCCAGAACCTGCCCGTGTCCGACACGCTGGTGAAGCACAAGGTCGCCCGCGTCAACCTTGACGTGGAGATGGAAACGGGCACGGGCAAGACCTACTGCTACATCAAGACGATCTTCGAGCTCAACCGCCGCTATGGCTGGAGCAAGTTCATCATCGTCGTGCCCAGCATCGCCATCCGCGAGGGCGTGGCCAAGTCACTGGAGATCACTGCCGAGCACTTCCTGGAGACCTACCAGAAGAAAGCGCGCTTCTTCATCTACAACTCCAAGCAGCTGCACCACCTGGAGAGCTTTTCGTCGGATGCGGGCATCAACGTCATGGTCATCAACGTGCAGGCCTTTGCCGCCCGTGGTGCCGACAACCGCCGTATCTACGAGGTGCTGGACGACTTCCAGTCTCGCCGCCCGATTGATGTCATCAGCGCGAACCGGCCCATCCTGATCCTGGACGAGCCGCAGAAGATGGAAGGCGCACAGACCTTGAAGTCCTTGGAGGAGTTCAAGGCCTTGATGGTGCTGCGTTACTCGGCCACGCACAAGACAACGCACAACAAGATTCACCGCCTGGACGCGCTGGACGCCTACAACCAGAAGCTGGTGAAGAAGATCGCCGTGCGAGGCATCGCGGTGAAGGGGCTCGCGGGCACTGCCGGCTACCTGTACCTG
>JACBFF010000052.1_pt1 | contig 12230 bp, 5 predicted proteins | sample 7449211 | NCBI WGS metagenome assembly JACBFF01 (sample SAMN14896861, study PRJNA631923) | freshwater metagenome | isolation source: cyanobacterial enrichment | place: USA: Conesus Lake, NY | collected 2019-07 | reverse complement strand
AACGCTCGAGCCGGCGCACAATCACAGCCATCAGGCCCAGCGAACCGGCCAGCGCCATCAGGAGAACAATCGTCATGGTTCGAGAAAATAACGAAAGTGATTCTGATGCCTTGAGGCTCCGAACTGGAGCGCGCGAAGACCTCACCTCTTGAATGAAAGAAGCGTCAACGAATGCGCGGAGGATCAGAGAGTTAGAAGAGAGGCCAGTTCCAAAAACGCAGGCCGTGCTCTGAAAAGCGTGAATTGCTCAAGAAAGTGACCTTGATCGCAGACAATCAGAGTCATACCTTAAGGCACTGAAAGCGCGTCAGAGAAAGACCGGAATACATAAGGCCGTGATCCCATGGCTTCGCAAACGTAGACAAAACCAGAGCAGTAGCAGGAGGTAGAACAAACTAGTGGTGATGCTGATGGGCGATCGAGGCGTCAGCGATTAGCACAGACGAAGAGTCGAGAAGATTTGGGTGGAGCTGAGTAAACGACGAGGCGTAGCTAGCACCATCAACATTGAGACCGTTAGCAAGCGGAGAACTCTCGCCAAGGGGATAGGAATAGTTACCAGACAATACCTGCTCAAGCGAGCGTTTCGCTTCAGATAGAGATTGAGACGACGCATCAATAGAGCGGAACGAATCAAAGAGCAAGCGCCGGAGGCGAGGCGACTCGCCTAGATACATAAAGATATCGCCGTCGAGATTCATATTGTTAACTAATTGAGCATCGAGGTAAAGGCCGTAGTTTTTGATATTGTTGAGAGTAGCGCTATCGTAAGAAAAACCAGCGCCAGACGCATCGTCGGAGATGAGGCGATAACTGGACCTCCTACGGAGATCGGAAACGCCTTGATAAGCGTAACGAAAATCACCAAGATCATGGTCGTAGTACTGATCAGATATTGCATCCATGCTGACCTGATTGGAGGCGTTAACTGAACCCTTGTAAGTGATGACATCCTGCACATAAGACAGAGACTTGCCATCAATCACGACGCGATTAGCAAGACGGTGGAGCTCAAATGGGGAAGGAAGCCGTCCAAGATTGGAAACGAAGAGCCCAATAACATCCTTTGCCGCAGAGGCATACTCACTATTAGTGCTAAAGAAAGGAAGTCTAGCCCGGGTTGTCTGAGTTGTGTAGTTGAGAATATCAGTGGCTGAACCTGAAGAAGCAATAAGAACAGGGTTAGCGAGGTAGCCAAGGAAGCCAGCCTCTAACGAGTAAGAGGCACCAGTTACCGGGTCAATAGGTGGCAACGACTCAGCCAGAGAAAATTGATCAGCAAGAAGCCAATTAAAGCCAAGATCAGCGCGAATCTTGCCGACAGGCTTTGTGAGAAGAGCCTGCTCGTCAGCATCTTCATATCCGTAATATTTTGCGGCATCGTAGTAAGGATTATCCGCAAGTCTAGAATGAGCAACATATTTTGCTGCACGCATAGTCGCAGCTTTAACAACGCCATCGGGATGATCTGCCTGATACAGATAGAGAGTTTCCAACCCAAGGTTGTGATAACTCGAGTAACCAGCAGACAGGCCAATACGACCTTCAAGACCAGGCTTAAACAAAGAGAGTACAGTGCCTGAACGAGTCGAGCGAACCTCGATCGGGCTACCATCCTGTTGATTGCCAATAAAGGCTATATCTGAGAAGTTATCAGCATCAAAATCACCTATCTTAAAGCGTGTTTCGGAGATGTTGGCGTACTCCGGGGAACTTGAGAAAGCCTGAGTTTCACCGCTGAACTGAATGCCATCAGGAACTCTTGTGAAGACACGAAGACGATTACCACCCCCAGAACCAGCACCAAGCACAATGTCACTAAGACCGTCACCGGTCACATCGTTCACATCGACATACAGCCCATGCTTCCAAGACGACTGAGAGGGCAATTCAGGAAGAGTCTGCCCAAGCTGATAGTCGGAGAACGCACTGAAAGTGTATTTAGATTCTAATGTTCGGCCATCAACGATCGTAACAAGATCAGAACCGCCATCGCCACTGACAACAATAATGTCACTAAAACCATCCTTATCAACGTCGCCAAAAGCGATCCTCCGGGTGGAAGAAAGATCGGAATTAATCAGGCGGGACTCAAGGCTCGAAGAACGGTAAACCTCAATAGCCTGACCAGGCGCAAACTCTTTTTGAGGGGCAAACCAGCTGCGCTGCATATTATCAATGATCTTTACAATCATGCCCTGCCCAGAGTCTTCATGAGGAAGGATATGACAATGCTGAAGAAAACCTCCGGTATAATTATCGAATGTTGTAGCAGTAGTAATACGGCCTGGGTCAAGCTTATTGTAGATTGCAGGCGTAGGATAGCGGTTAGAACTAGGAGAGGAAAAAGATTGCTCTTGGATTAAGCCAGCCGGCAGGGCTACATTATCCATGCGAACCGGCGAGCCTTCGTAAGCCTCCCCGTTGGTAACATTTGCCGGATCATGATCAACAAGTTGATCAATCAAGGGGAGAATACGAGCAACAGATAAATCATTGTCAGTAATCTGTTGATTCAGAACCCGAAGCAATGCAGTTGCAACGTTAGAAAAAGGCTGAGTCTGCGCAACCTTATTGACGGCATAAAGGGCGGCGGTTGCCAGATTATCCAAACGTTGGCGTGTAACCTCGCCAGAAGCACCCGCAGTTAAGCGATCAAGCAGGGCGAGTGGAAATTCTTCAACGCCAATTTCCTTGAGAAGAGAAGCATACTTCTGAGATTGAGCGACGTCATAAATATTCTCTCTTGTAATCGTGTAAAAAGCACCATCGGCTATCTGCTGGTAGCGATCTTTCGTGAGATCACGTTCAGACACATAAAAGCGATTAAACTCAGCCCGATATTTATCAGATGAAGAAAGAATCTTAGCGAGACCTTGCCTTGTCAAAGAGCCTGACAACTGCGCGGAGTACTGAGTGAGCTCTTCGGGCGTTGGTATTCTGCCTAGATAAGTAACAAAGAGAATGATCGCATCTCGAGTTCCAGGCGAATCGGCGATTGTTGCAGTAAGCGGCATCCGCTCCTGCGGAGCATCTGTTGTAGGAACAATCTGAAAATGGTTTTGATGAGGATGAAATGGATGCTGCTCTGTTGCCCAATTCTCATGGTGCCAATACTCTAGTGAATCAAGCTGGGTGATAAGGGCGGGATTATACGGAAGAACATTATCATTGATTAGAAAGGGTGGATTATAGCCAGCGTAGCGATTAGGTTCTCCATTTTTTAGGATGGTATTAGTGTTATAAATGCCACCATTAATCTTGCGGAAGCGGTTAGGACCCTCTACAAAAGAGTCGCCGGACCACGTAATTCTTCTGTCACGCAAAGGTTGGTAACTAGCAAGATCTAGATTAATCGACTCATAGGGACGCTCAGGGGTCACATCCGATGGAAGAAGGGATGGAGCAGCAACTGATGAGCCGGTAACCGAGATAGTACCCAGCTCAATATCAGGCCAAATCCAGCCTCCTGCCCGAAGACCTGCTCCAGTCCAGGCTTCAGAAATAATCTTATAGTCACCAGGCTCAGTAAAATAAGCTAGAGTCTCATATCGGCGAGCAGGACTAAGATAAAGATTATTCTCTAGATTAGGGGATGGTAAATCAGTAACAGTATTTCCTACGGGATCCTCAAGCTGCAACCCGTTTAAAATAGTATTATTAATGCCGGTATAGGCCTTGTCAACCGTGGGCGTTTGATATCCATCTTTTCCATAGATATACAGATCTACAACTTCACCCCATGTCGATTTATTCTTAATGTCAAAGGGAATACCATCGATAGTTTTGACAATTTTAGCATTCAGGAAGCTGTTGCTAGTATAATTAATAAATGAAAAAGAGTTCCACTCGCCAGTGGTGAATCCTGATTTCACCGGAAGATACTCACCATTAATAAGATAAATATTTCGAGCAGTCTCTTCTGGGGTGAATCCACTGGTGACCACCTCAAAACGGGCTGTTTGCTGATTATAAGTGACATTAAAGTTTTTGATCCCTATAAAGTTTCGCTTCGCTGACTCGAATCCAGGTAACTGGTAAAGGGAATCTCCAATCTGGAGGTTACCGAAAGCACCTCCGTACACCTGGCCGTTGGCCGATCCATGGAAGTGGGGATGCCACCAAGACAAACCTTCATGGTGCGACTTAGGGACTTTAATTGAATTAATGTAGTCTTCACGATTTTCAATATCAACGTTATCTCCGTAACCTTTGGGAGATGTATTAAGGCCATGGTAGTGAGTATTTGTTGAGCCGGCACCGCCGCTTTCCATAAAAGCGACACCAGAGGTAGCTGTCGCCGGATGCTTACCGATAGACTTCACATCAGCAGAAAATTTAGTTTTCAGCTTTAGAGTCTGACCAGGATCAAGGGCCAGATGCGCTCCAGGACTATCAAAGTGAATAGCTCCCGAAGAATCCCTGTGACCATAGGAGTAAAGGTAAACAGGCGAATAAACGCTTTTGTCTTGATTATTGATATCCTCAAAGGAATACAGAAGATCACCCCTTGTATTAGGGTTGTCGGGGAATTGAAGGCCTAAAACATTTCTAATATAAGATGAGATGCCATCAATATGAAAAGGACCATTGCCAAAATATGTCGTGTAAGATAGAATACCGTTAGCGGAGCCATCCTCATCATCGGGGCCGCCATCATAAACGTAATACTTGGGGAAAAATCCTCCACGCAAGGACTGAGGGACAAAAGAAGAACCTGACATGGAGCTTTACTATCTGGTTGTATGCTAACCCGCAACCAAGCCAATCGGATGAAGACTGGCTGAGAATCGGATTAGAGATCCACACATGTTCCATTAAGAAAAAAGGAAAAACATGCGAGCTGTATTGACATAGCTTTTCTTGTGGTTATGATTGATGTTATTTGTGAGTGGCATGCCAAATCGGCTTTGTACCTGGCTGATTGCGTTTGGAGTATTCTCAACCTTCACTCCAATCTTGGCTTCAGAAGCCGAGATTGGCGAAGAAATTTACAGGGCAAAAAAAAGTATTGTCGTTAATACAGACTGCAAAAAAGTATGGGAAGTCATCTCCGATTTTAGCGGTATTGCCAAATGGTACAGCGGGTTTACTCAATCGAAACGAGTCGGCGGAAGTCAGGGTCAAGTTGGGGAAGTTAGAGAACTCTTAAGGAGTTCAAATGGACAGGTGGTCCGCGAAAGGCTTATTTATCTCAATTCCAATGAAATGGAATTAGCTTACACTCATACTTTTAATGGACCTGTCAAGGAGAGTATAGCAATCGTTAGCATGAGCAACTTGGCAGGAGGACAATGCTTAGTGAGCTGGTCTAATACAATGAAGCTTAAGGAGGGACAAGAACCGTCGAATACTGTAGAGAAGTTCAATTCGGCGTACAAGAGGGTGCTTGAAGATCTCAGAGACTATCTCACAAAAATAGGAATTTAAGCAAAATTGTCTATATCCAAACCTTTAGAGAATCGGCTTTTTTTTGCCAAGGCGTCCAAGAACGCTCACACAACCCAATACCGGGTGTAAAGCTGTCACACAGTGCACCGCGGTACAGTTATCCATAGCCAAGAATGCACCGAGTTGCATCAGAATGATGAAGGGCATCCGAGCTGTGGCTGCAGGTGCTGCATTCGTTGTATCGCAACCGTTAACTGCCCTGGCAGCTCAGCCAGAGTTGGATCTTCTCCTTCACAAGGCTCAAGCCAATGGGTGCTTGATCAAAGACTCTCTCAGTTTAAACGTAATACTCGACCAGGTTGATAAGTGCATCGCCTCGAGCAATCTATCTGCTGTGCAATTAGAAAGTTTAAGGAGTATTAGAAATAGCTTTGAGAATCTGAAAGTAAGTGCCCACAATCCTAAGTCATTAGATATTGAAAAAGTTTTAATCCAGTTTCAATCCCAAATAGATCAGCTCAAATCTGACATCGCTCAACTCTCTGCGGCTAAGAATCAGTCGGATAAGGCTTACGAAGCCAAAGAATCCCAACTAAACCGGACGATTGCAGAACTGAAAGGGCAGATTGTTGAACTAAATGCATCTAAGGCTTCTCAGAGCGCCGACAAAGTAGCATCAGATGAGGACGCCGCACCACCGCAAGAAGCCCCAAAATTTAAGCCTACTCTCACAATATCCGGTTCTGCCAATCTTGTAATAGGGGGTGTTACCGGGCCAAACGATAGCTTGTCCTCTAACTTCTGGAATTCTCGAGTAGTTAATGTTAATAGAGCGTTTGCTAATGATGCCGTTGAGTTAATGCCTAAGTCGGTCTCCGGTGCCACCAATAGTGCCGGCGGCAATGCATTCGCTTATTATAAATCTGGGCAAAGTAGTGATTTTTATCCGCCTAGTGGTTTGAACGCTGTTGACAGCTCGGTAGCTTCCAACTATGCGGTTGCATCGAGCTGGACTGGCGGAAAAGTCAAGTTTACATCTCTAAGTCGTGGCGGTAATCTCATTATTACGAACAAATCAGATCCCAACTACAGTGCCAGTGATCCGAAAACTCTCGATAAGTCAGGATATGAATTGTCAGTGAATCTCAGAGGCCAGCCTATTCTCCCGAATTCGGGACTTGGAGGTCTTAAGAATCCTAAAGCAAACTATGAAGTCGTCAATGCATCTAGTTTTAATCAAAAGAATCTAGGTTCAGACATTACCTTTGCCGGAATACCCTTGGCAGAGAGTGATATGCAAAAGCTAATTGATCTCGGTAATGCGGCACGATTTGAAAAGGTTGGTCGCAAAGCCAATGACTCTTTTACTTATGTAGCTCGAGCTGGTGACACGATTAGCACAGTTGCCAATCAGAATGCAACCTCTGCTAGCCGGCTGCTTGAGTTCAATCCGAACCTTCCTCAGTCTGTCAATAAGAATACAGTTCTTAAGCAGGGAACGAAGCTCAATGTACCCACAGTTGGATGCGTTAAACTATGCCAAGGAATTAATACGGTCGCCAACGGAGGACTGGTATCAAACACTACGCAATATGATGACCTATTGAACATCGCTGTGGCTGAATACGGTTCGCTAACAACTCGTCAGCAGGATAAGAGTTCCGTAAAGCTAGCTGCACAAGGCTTTATCCGTTCACTCTCCGGTAGCGATGTTTCCGACGATATTGAATCAGAAGACTTTAACTTCCAACGCAGTTACACGTTTAACAACGATGTGAAAGTCCATTTCCGGACAAGTTTCACTGGTACAGATCTACTCAATATATCTCTGAGATACCGCAATATTCTCCCTTATGGTGATCGGGGTCGTTTCCCAGCACTGAACCTCGCCTACGGTTTTGGGAGTATCGAGAGCACGGCTGTAACATTTGATCGCTTATGGTGGAAGATTCCGCTTGGAAGCGATGCCAACTTCTGGATAGGAACTAGATATAAAGACTATGATATGCTACCTGTTCAGTACGGAACCTTTTATCCTGTCGAACAACAGAATTACTTTTTTGCAAGCGGAGCAGGTTTAGCCGACTATGTCGGATCAGGTGCGGGACTTACAATTAAGAATATTGCCAAAGACTTCCTTGGCGGAAACTTGCATATCGGTGGTGGCTACATCGCTAACCAACCGGATGCACTCAATCCGGTTTCCAACAGCTATCAGCAAAAAGGTATCGTAGGCCGAGACACGCGCTTTAGAGCACCTGTTCAGCTTGGATATGTCTCCAATGATGGCAGTGTTATTGCTTCTTTGAATTATGTTTACAGTAGAGGGGACACTCTTAACTCATTTGTGGGAACAAACCTGTCTGCTAACCCATTCTTCTATGATGTTGATTCGTTCAGCCAAGTTGGCGTAACTCTTGGCTGGCAGTTTACCGAAGATGTCTCATTGAATCTCGTCTATAATAACTTCTTGTACACATCAAGATACGATGTAAATGTCTTGGGAGTTCCAATGGCCCAAGCCGGAGATACAGCAAGAGCCCAGAGTTGGATGGCGGCCTTAGTCTTTACAGACTTCCTTGTAGATAACAGTACCTCAGCTCTAGCAATCGGTCAGGTTCCTTACGTCTACAGCAATGAGTCTGCATGGGGTACCAATGCTGCACCTCTTGCCTTTGAGGCCTGGTACAACTACCCGCTCTCGGATCGTGTCTTTGTTCAGCCTGCAGTCTTCTTCGTGACCAACCACGATGGATTCTCATCTGGCGGGACCGATTGGGGAAGTACATTTAGGGTCTATCTGAATTTCTAGACGATTATCACCATAGACGACAAGCCCCTTTGCGGATACTCGCAAAGGGGCTTTCATTTCTGTGTCAGATTCTATGCAATATCATTCCTAATAATGTTATCCATACAGCGTTCCGCTAGTGCCGCAATTGTTAACGCTGGATTAGCGGCAGCTGTACCTCGTGGAACTAACGCTCCATCGACAACATAGAGTCCTTTGTAACCCTTTACTCTGCCATAGGTGTCACATGCTTTATCCATGACAACGCCCCCACAAGGATGAGCTGTTGCGCCACCGGATACCTTTACAGATTCAACAGCAGCAACTCGTGAAGATTCAGGACTGACCTGGCTGGCAAGTTTATTCAGTGTATAGTGCATACGTTTATCCATCAGCTTCAGAGACTCCGACTCTCCCGGACTAGGCCAATGTAAGACTGCACGTTTAAGTTGGTCACTATACTCCCAGTATCCTGTTTCGTCAGGTAGAGCCATTCCAAGAAAGATGAGGGAGTCGTGAGTATTATCAGCCTGTGGAAAAGCAATTACTGTTTGCGGTCCATATGGATTATCCTGATAGTCTAGTCCAACAATATGAGCAGGCCCACCATGACTGCTTCCAGCAGGTGATCCGATGCGGATAGAACCGAATGTGTCTCCATTATTACCCCAATACTTACCGATATCATTATTCAGTTTTGATAGGGTTCCCTTATGCTTAGCTTTGACTAGCAGCGAAGTAGTTCCCATCGACCCAGCTCCCATAAACAGATAGTCACAGGTAATCGTATGACGACTAATAACAGTTCCCGACTCATCGAGGCGATCAACAGAGAGCTGATAACCTTTATCTAACTCTTTAATTTCGGTCACATTAGAGAGTGGGCTAATCTGGACGTGACCAGACTTTTGGGCGTGGAGAAGATAGTTCTTGTCTAGACTATTTTTATAGCCACTATTACCACCATACCAGATCTCTCCCGCAATTGCTGAAGCCTCCAGTTTTCCTTGCAACTCTTTGCGTACGATATGCCAATTTGTCGCTGTGTTAATGCGTTGCGTGGGTAAACCTGCACGTGCTGCAAAGTCTAGGAAGATCCTCGCGCCCAGATAGTTGGGGCTAGAGAGTATATCATCGGGAATCGGGCCCGCATCCATCATCTCAACCACACGAGGATAATATTCCCTGCTCATTTCGTCATAATTTATTGATGAGGGGAATACCTTATTAAAGTTCGCCTTAGATGGTTGCAGAAGAACTGTATTATAGACAAGCGATCCGCCGCCCACGCCAGAGGATGCCCAGACGATAATTCCATCTTCGTTATATCTTTCAACGAGCCCTGTGTACCGATTTATAGGATCCTGAGGGCCGTCTGTGACTAATAAGTCGGTTTCAGATAACCAGAGAGCGCGCCCATCTGGAAGCTTTGATGTCGTAAAGGGGCCTGGTTGCCCTTCCTTGACATCCCAGCGTCGACCTCGCTCTAAAACCAGAGTCTCAACCTTGTTCCGTCCTAAGTGATAAGCAGCAACAGAGCCGCCAAAACCACTGCCAATAACAACAGCCTTAACTCTTAGGGATGTAGGAAGCTTGGAGTCAGTCGATGACTGTGATTTCGTTGACTCAGATTTAGCTGGTTTTGCATGACCAGTATTAATCCCAGCGGCAACCAAAGATGCCAAGCTACCAAGGATTAGCTTTCGACGAGTTGTTTTGAGCATTGGGTAAACCTATCTATCGATGTGAATGATGGATGTCTAGAATGAATTCTTGAGGTCAATCAAGATGACTTTATCTGCAGACGTGACTAAGATCTGCTTATTCATACGACCACCTGGAGCCAAATTAGCCACGTGGTCGTGAAACGGAATGGCGCAGAGTTCCTTTCCGCTCGAAGTGAAAACGGCAATACCACCAGGTCCTGTAGCCCAGATATTACCCTTGCTATCAACACGCAGTCCATCACTCGCATTTGCCGCGATATGACCTCCTTTAATCTGGTTAAAGGTGAACAGCTTAGAGGCAGTCACTGGTTTACCAGTGAACGACGCTACATCAATGGTATAGATGGCATTATTTGATGTGTCGCTGACATATAGAGTCTTATCATCAGGGCTCAGACCAACGCCATTAGGTATAGCAAGTTGATCATTTACTAGTTCAAGCTTGCCGTCACGAACACGATAAATACCTTTAAAGGAGAGATCAGGTTTGGCCTTGACGGGACCATAGCCTTCTAGTCCAAAGGTTGGGTCAGTAAAATAAATATCACCTGTCTTAGAAACAACCACATCATTCGGGCTATTCAGCTTTTTACCTTGAAAGGTACTTGCAATCACTTTATATCCGGAGCCATCACCGTTGACTGTGCCAAGGGTACGATCGTGCTGTGCAACCACGAAATTGCCGCTGGGCAGAAGTGCATGTCCATTAGGATAGCCAGCTGGCGCTCTAAGACTTGTGAGAGTACCGGTTGGTGTAATTCCATACTCAGTCTCTCCCATAAGATCACTGAAGATCCATCGATTCGCCTGTGGATCCCAAGCGGGACCTTCAGTCCACTTAAAACCTATTTTAAGGGGCTTAATACCACTAACAAACTCGGGGCATGGGACATTCGGCATCGGCGAGGATGCAACTGATGGAAGCGTCGTTAGCTGACCTACAACTGCGCTCAGGCCAAGAAGACCAACGAATGTTCTGTTGAATTTCATCGTATGAATGGTTAGCTACTGTCACGAGGAACGAGAGGTGGTCAAGGGTCTAAGACCAAAACCTCGAGCAGCAGGGTGCAAATCTATGCTAGGCAGAATTCAGAGAGAGCCTTGAATCATTACAATTTTTAAAACAAGTAAAAGATGAGCTCAGTGCAGAGAAACTTTCAATATCTCTCAATGACAAGACTAAGGCTGGCTATTTGGCGCAACGACTTGAAGAACGAAGAAATGCAGGACTCGAAAATGGGCATCATGTAGTGCCCATACACCACAAGTAAAACAAGACCATTCGCACTAATATATAGACTCAGCGATCAATGTGGCGCCTGGCGCCACTGGTAGAAACAAAGAGGCTGCCATATTACTGTGTGTAGACAGTTTTGCACACCTTGTATTCGTCTATAGAATTCTCAAGCGATGCCTGACGCGCCACCAACGGACACGAGCAGAGGTCTAGGCCGGGTAAAGTCTCAAACTATCACTGTGTCTCTACGAACTTGGCCCGTGCCCGATGGCCGTGGATGACAGTAGAGCTATCTCCAGGATTCAAGGATAGCTTTAAGGTTGAGCACAGTGCTGCTCCATCAGCTGGATCACTCTGAGGGTGAAATGCGACTATCTCAAACTTATCGACAATACCCCAACGATACCCGAAGTGCTTGAAGTAGGTCCGCGGTCCGTAGCAGGTGAGATATTTACTAGTGATGGTTACCGGCTGCTCCTAAGGATCACAGACCCGCTTTGGACGAGGACATAACCAACTAACCGACTCCCGACCTAGTGTAAGCAGCGAAGCCAAGGTGATGAACTTAAATTAAAGAACAATAATTAAGCCAGTTGATGCCGCAGCAAAACAACAAGAACAAGCACCATCCAAGTACAGCAGGCTCTGACAAAGGCAATTACCATGCAGATCTGATTATGTAAAGCCTATATTGTCAGACCATAAAACGCCGTAGCAAACCGAGCTTCACCATACCGATGGTGGCGCTCCAGTGAAAAAGCAGAAAATTAACTCCAGAGTCAAAAGATAAGATCATGAGCTGAAAGTACTGCCAATACTTGAGTCACGGAGCAGGAATAAGTGCAGACAAACGGCCCGGTAATTGGGAATTAGGTTTCTTCTCCCCCCTGAATATCAAACGCCGAGGGGGGAGCGCTGCAACGCCAACTCGCTGTTTCAGATTGCCTGCATCGGCACGGGCGTGATCCGCACCGTGAATGCCGATGCCGTGATCGACATCCTCTGCCCGCGCGATCAGCAGAGCTCAGGAACGCTCGAGCCGGCGCACAATCACAGCCATCAGGCCCAGCGAACCGGCCAGCGC
>JACBFF010000051.1_pt1 | contig 14209 bp, 12 predicted proteins | sample 7449211 | NCBI WGS metagenome assembly JACBFF01 (sample SAMN14896861, study PRJNA631923) | freshwater metagenome | isolation source: cyanobacterial enrichment | place: USA: Conesus Lake, NY | collected 2019-07 | reverse complement strand
ACATCCGACATCCGACATCCGACATCCGACATCCGACATCCGACATCCGACATCCTAAGTCATTTGCGTTGAAATATATCTCACCAAACTTCTCTTCGCAATAGGTAGTAGTGTTTCTTCCAATGGTAAGCTTAGTTCTGTTTCAACAGAGTATACAGCGGGGTTGGGGAGGTCAGATCTGTTTCTGATCAACTCTGCTTTGATGTTTTGATAAGAATTCACAATACTTCTTTGCCAAACATCTACAAATTCGGTTTTAATGCTTCGGTATTTTTCATCATGTTTTTCAAAAATACTGAGGCGGTATTGATATACCCATGTATTCCTGCAAGCACCTTCGCACAAAAGAAAATAACCTTCATTGTGATCCAATGGAATTAAGCCAATAGGTTCGATGGTGAGCTTGTTTTCTACGAATTCATAAATCTCTGTTCCACTGGTAATGGTTTTTTTCATGTTGGATGAAGCATACTGAATGATATCCTCTAACTCCTGCATCAGTTCATCATCTTCTACCATGGATTCGTATAAGAGCTGCAGTTTCTCAATTTGTATACCCGTTAATCTTTTCGGAAACTGTTCCTGCAGGTATTGTTTATTTTCTTTGAAGGCAATAAGGTTATTGTAATGGAAAATAATATCTGCCAGCTGTGGATACAATTTGTTCTGACAGAAATAGCGATTGATTTCCTGTAAATAAGCGAGAAGGGTATATTTCTTTAATTCAAAATCAATATAACCATCCGCAAACCAAGTTTGTGATAAGGTCTTCATACTGATCCGTTTTGTTTTCTTAATTTACGAATACCTCAAATTGTTAGGTGCATTTGTTTATTAACAGGATGTGAAAATCGTGGAGAAGTCTCAAAGACAGGAAGTATAGCAATACACTGACTCAAAAGCTCCTGATACAAAACATACTACTCCCGTACTTCCATAAAAAAAGCCCGCCAATATTGGCGGGCCATATGATCTATGCTACTTGATTAGCATTTTTTAGTACAACCGGGAGGTGTGCAGGATTTGGTACAATCCTTTTTACCCTTGCAATCCTTTTTATTACATACTTCTTTGGTAGCTTTTTTGGTTTCGGCTTTTTTGTTGTTTTTATTATCAGAAGCCATAGTTATGCCGGTGATCAGCGTAAAAGCGATCAGGGCCATCATTGTTTTTTTCATTTGATGGTATTTAAGTTTTTTAAAAAATAAGTATTGTTATATCAAACGAAAAATAACTCGGGAGGCTGCCAGCAGTCGGTTGAATATCCTGAAACAGGACTTTCAGTATAATGAGGATTTAACTTAAGATTTGAGGTTGACCAGAAATTTTTATAGGGCGATTGTTCGACCGGTAAATACTGACAAGCAAAACAACAAGAGGAAGAGTTATTGCACCTGGTAGTGGCATCACAGTTTTTATTTTCTGTCTGTTGTTCAGGCTCGCTTTTTCCGCAAACCTTGCTGCAGACAACGGATGGCTCACAGGTATCTGTATGCTGTTGCGTATACATCATTATCAATGGCTGCACTGTAAAAAGTGCGGTCAATACAATGAATATATATGCCGAAAGCTTCATCAACACTAAGGTAGAAAACAGCAGACAGCAACAAAACCGTTCATCAAAAACAACAAATGCTTAGAGGTATTGGAACCACTGACGATTAGCATCCCATTTCTCAAATTCCTTGGCTACTTCGGTCAGGAAACTGGCACCAATACTGCCATCTACAATACGATGATCATAGCTTAATGAGAGATACATCATATGTCTGATACCAATAGTGTCACCTTCTTTGGTTTCAATGACCATGGGGCGTTTTTTAATGGCACCAACAGCCAGGATCGCTACCTGTGGTTGAGAAATAATGGGTGTTCCCATCAGACTTCCGAAAGTGCCTACATTGGTTAAAGTGAAAGTACCACCGGTGGTATCATCCGGTTTCAGTCTGTTGTTTCTTGCGGCATCAGCCAATCCATTTACGGCTTTGCTTAATCCCACAATATTCAACTGATTGGCTCCTTTGATTACCGGAACAATCAGGTTGCCGGATGGTAGGGCAGTGGCCATACCAATATTGATGTCTTTTCTAACAATGACTTTATCACCATCCACCGAGCAATTGATCAATGGATATTTTTCAATGATACGTGCGATACATTCGATGAACATAGGAGTGAATGTAAGCTTCGTGCCTTCTCTCTTTTCAAACTCATGCTTCACTTTCTCACGCCACTGTACCATATGGGTTACATCTGCTTCAGCAAAACTGGTTACGTGTGGACTGGTATGCTTACTGTCTACCATGTGTTTGGCAATCAGTTTACGCATTCTGTCCATTTCAATGATCTCAGTATTGCCATTGATAACTACTGAAGATGGGTCACTGAATTTACCGGAAGGAGAAACAACAGCGCTTGTTGTTTCAGTAACTGGAGATGCTGCAACAGTTGGTTTAGTTGTTGTTTCAAATCTGGGTGATGCTTGTACAGGAGCAGCCGGAGTTGATGCAACAGCCGGTGCCGGGATGTTGCCGGATTTTTTATTGGCTACATATTGTAAAATATCTTTCTTGCTAACTCTGCCATCAATACCTGTACCGGGAATTCTTTCCAATTCACTCAGGCTAATGCCTTCACTATTGGCAATATTGAGTACCAATGGTGAATAAAAACGATTCACTGCAGGTTTGTCAAGAAGTTCTGTAGATGATGCAGTGGCAGCGGCAGGAACAAATGGAATTGTTTCTGGTACATTAACTTCAACCGGAGCAGGAGGAACGGCAATGGGTTCAGGACTTACTTCTTCTTTGGTGATGTTTGCCTCTTCAACTTTGATTTCCTCTTGTGGGGCAGGAGTTGCTGCAGTTGGAACAGTGGTTGCAGATCCATTGGCAGCAGTATTGATTCTGGCAATAACGGTACCAATAGGTACCACATCATTGACATTGAATAAAATTTCAGTAATCACACCTTCTGCAGTAGAAGGTACTTCGCTATCAACCTTATCAGTAGCAATTTCTAATACAGTCTCATCCTGTTTGACTTGATCACCCACCTTTTTATTCCATTTCAGAATGGTGGCTTCCATAATACTTTCGCCCAATTTGGGCATCACCAATTCAGCAATTGCCATACAGTTCGTAGTGTTTAAAAAATTGATCTAAAATTCAGAAAACCCTTTACAATCCTTCTCGAAATATCCCCTACAAAACTTACGCCTGTTTGTTTTCTGGGGGCAATATTATGAGAAAGTAGGACAATTAAAAGATGAAAACAGAAAAATCTATCCCCTGTTTATGCACAGTGCTTTTTAACAAAATATCCACATGCTTTTTTGCAATAATTAAAGTTTTCTAAGTATGAGTTTTCGTAACAAATTCAATGCGTTAACAGCAGTTAATTCAATATTCCTAGATCGATCAAATCGAAATTGGAAAAGCTCGGTTATTGTTTCTTCTGCGGATGCCACAGCCACCCATACCATACCCACCGGTTTTTGATCTGTACCACCCCGGGGTCCCATGATACCACTAACTGCCACTGCATAGTTTGTATTCATGGTTGTTCTTGCGGTTTCTGCCATCACTTTCACTGTCTCTTCACTCACCGCTCCTTTGGTTGCTAAAATTTCATGGGGTACCGACAGTAATTCTTCCTTTATTTCATTGGCATAACTAACGATACTGCCCTTGTAATATGCAGAAGATCCATCATGTTTGGTGATGAGATGGGCAATATATCCACCCGTACAGCTTTCAGCAGTTGTTACGGTTTGGTTTCGCTCTTTCAACAATTTGCCGACCACCAATTCCATAGGGATGTCGCTATCTGTAACCAAATATTTTTCAGTACGTTGTAATAGTTGTTGGAAATAAATCCCGATCTCATTTTCTAGTTGAGCGGCATCCGACCCCGTGCCACTTAAACGAAGTCTAACCATTCCATAATTGGGTAAATACGCGAGTTTGATATGAGCTGGTAAAGAAGTTTCTATGTCCTGTATCATTTCCGCCAAGAATGATTCTCCAATTCCGGCCGTTAATAAGGTTCGATGCCTGATGAATCCGGTGCTGAATTTTTTTTCAATCAAAGGAATTACATGCGCCTTCATGATCCACTTCATTTCATGAGGTACACCGGGCATCGAAACAAAAATAACACCCTCTTTTTCAAATAACATTCCGGGTGCTGTACCTCTTTCATTTTTCAAAACGGTACATACATCCGGCACTTCAGCCTGCTTTCGATTGCGTTCAATCATCGGACGCTTGAGTATCCTTTCAAAAATATCAGTGACATGGGCTAATGTGGCTTCATCCATGATCATCTTTCCGCCAAAATACTCACACAGTAATGGTTTGGTAATATCATCAGCAGTAGGTCCAAATCCACCTGTAATCAATACGATGGATGCTTTCTTACGTTCAGTGTCCAATGTATTCCAGATATCCTCCCACACATCTCCCACTGATACACGGTTTTTTACCAGTATACCTGCTTTATTCAATTCCTGTGCGATCCACGCGCTGTTCGTGTCAATCACCTGTCCGATCAACAACTCATCTCCAATCGTTACAATTGAGGCAAAAACTTTTTCCATACTTTACAGACGCTTAATTTTAATGCAAGGTAAAACGCATTTATGAGAAGACTTGTTTACGTGTCTATTTGTTTATTTGGTTTCATCCATTCTGTGGTATCTCAATCTGTACAAGAAAGATTGGATAAGGCTTTTCAGCAATTCATGACCGATCCTCAGATGCGCTATGCCATAGCGGGTATTTCGGTGGTGAACAGTGAATCCGGACAAACACTCTTCGAATACAATGGCAATATCGGATTGGCACCCGCCAGTTGTCAGAAACTGGTGACCAGTGCTACTGCTTTGGAGTTATTGGGCATCAACTATCGTTATAAAACTGAAATTGGCTATGACGGAGAGATCAAAGATGGCAAATTGATGGGTAACTTACATATCAAAGGATATGGAGACCCCACCTTGGGTAGTTGGCGATATACTGGTACCAGTGATACCTCCATTATCAAACAATGGCAGAAAAAGATCCAGGATCTGCGCATCAAAAAAATAGAAGGGCAAATAATGGTATATGCTGATCAATGGGAGACAGCTTCTGTTCCGGGTGGTTGGCCCTGGGATGATATGGGGAATTATTATGGCGCAGGTGCTTATGGATTGAATTGGAGAGAAAATCAATATGATCTGGTATTGAAATCGGGTCCTAATCCGGGTGATAAAGTCATGATTGTTAAAATGATTCCCGTACTACATAACATGATCTTTACTAACGAACTCGTGGCAGGGAAAAAGGGGAGTGGTGATAATGCTTATATCTATTCAGCTCCCTATAATGATCGGGCCTTTATTCGAGGAACCATTCCACCCGCGCAATCTGCTTTTACCATTTCAGGGTCAATGACGCATCCCGGAATGCAACTTGGCTATACCTTGGCCGCTGCATTGACAGATGGAACAGGAAAGCAGCCGGGTGTGCGTGAACAATCGACTAAAAAAAGTATTCAACCCATTCATGTACATTATTCACCTGTATTGGATAGCATCAATTATTGGTTCATGCGTAAGAGTGTAAACCTCTACGGAGAAACCCTTGTAAAAACATTGGCTTTTGAAAAAAATAGAAAAGGGGCTACGGAAGATGGATTGGAGATCATGAAAGACTTTTGGAAAACCAAAGGTATTGATCCGGCTTCTTTGCGTATGATTGATGGAAGTGGATTATCTCCCCAGAATCGGGTAACTGCCAACAGTCTGGTAAAAGTATTACAGTACGCTCGCTCTCGATCTTGGTTTACTCAGTATATGGCTGCATTTCCTGAGTACAATAAAATGAAATTAAAGAGCGGAACCATCGGAGGATCAAAGGGATTTGCTGGATATCATACTTCAAAAGAAGGAATCACTTATACAGTTGCCTTCATTGTAAATAATTATAATGGTTCAGCCAATGAGATTGTGCGAAAAATGTTTTTGGTATTGGATGAATTGAAATAAATGTATTTTTTGCATTGCCATTCTATCAATAAAAAACAGCTTTATGAGTCAACAAAGTTTTAACAGCCACAGACGTTATGTGCCCCTATGGCATTATGTAACTGCACCCGCCATATTTAGTTTATTGATCGGGTCATTTTATAACTTGAAAGATGCTACGGAAAGTAATCTCTATTCCGCCTCTTTGATTTGTTTGATTGCGGTCATTTTGGTGTTGGTTTTCTGGTATGTCCGCGCATTTGCCTTGAAAGCCCAAGACAGGGCTATTCGTGCAGAAGAACAATTCCGTCACTTTATCTTAACAGGTAAGCCCTTGCCTAAGGAACTAAGATTGAGACAGATCATTGCCTTACGTTTTGCTTCTGATGATGAGTTTCCTGCTTTGGCAGAGCAAGCAGCCCGTGAAAAAATGGGAAATAAAGAAATCAAGGCTTCAATAAAACATTGGAGACCAGATTACAGCAGGGTTTAATTCATAAAATACGGTAATAACTTTTCTCTAAGGGTTTCCGGCATGGAAGCCCTTTTTCCTGTTTCGATGTTGATGAAAAATAAAGTGACTTTACCGGTAGTTAATAGCTTGCCTTTTTCATTGTACACTTCATTGTAAAACGAGATGCTATGGTCTGCTGGTAACTCTTTTAATATGGTTTTGATGGTAATGAGGTCATCATAATGTGCTGGACGCAAGTAACGAACTTCCATCTCAACCACTGGCATCCGGATACCCATTTCTTCCATCGTCTTATACGTGAAACCTAACTCACGGATACATTCTGTTCTGCCTACTTCAAAGTATTGTGCATAATTGCCATAGTATACAATATCCATTTGATCTGTTTCTGCATACCTCACTCTTAAGCTGGTTACATGGGTGTACATAGTTATCCTGATTTGTTGACAAACTTACACCCTCCATCTGTTTTTCCACAAATGCATGTTAAGTCTTTGCTTACAAAACGCTAATACTACCTTTAAAACAGGGTTTTCGCTTTTCATTAAGAAAGAAACAAAAATCTTTGTTACCAAGCAGACCGAATATTATGAACAAACTCTTCTCTATATGCTTGCTCACCGCGGGATTGGCGGTTAGTACACAGGTGAATGCACAATTGAGTCAACAGTTACAAGATCCCGATGCTGAATTCAAACAGGCGAAGGAAATGTTTCAAAATGACCAGTATGGTTTGGCTTATCCTGTTTTCAAAAAAATATATAGTCATGGTACTGCTACTACCAATTTGTCGTTTGCTGTACAATTGGAAGCTCGGTATTACTATATTTTATGTGGATTAAAACTCAATGATTCTACAGCTGCACCGATGGCGGTAGATTTTGTTGAACAGGAAAATGATGTGCCACATGTTCAAATGATGCGTTTCCATTTGGGTGAATATTATTATCGTAGGAAGCAATTGCCGGAAGCAGTTGCCTGTTACGAAAAAGCAAATATTGCCAACCTGAGTAACCGGGAGATTGCTGATATGAAATTTCATCAGGCTTACGGTTATTTCACCATGGTACAGTTTGATAAGGCTAGACCTTTATTCAATGCGATTCGCCAGATTCCACAAGATCCGAATTACATTGATGCCAATTATTATTATGGCTTCATCGCATTCAATGATAAAAAATATGATGAGGCCATTGCTAGTTTTCAAATTGCCGAGCGATCTAAAGATTATCAAAATGTCATTCCCTTTTATTTGACTGAGATTTACTACTTCAAAGGCGATAGAAATAAAGCACTGGAATATGGAGAAGCTGCATTGAATAAAGGCGGACAATACTATGATCTGCAATTAAGACAGTTGGTTGGACATTTATATTTTGAAAAGCGGCAGTATGCGAAAGCGCTGCCTTATATTGAAAAATATGTAGCAGGTACGCCAAAGGTTAGAAGAGAAGATATGTATGAGTTGGCGTATTGTTATTATGAAGCCAAAAACTGGACAAAAGCCATCGAGGGATTAAAACAGTTGGGCGGTGGTGAAGATTCTTTGGCACAGAACAGTATGTACCTGCTGGCAGATGCTTATTTAAAAACAAATGATAAGCAAAATGCACGCAATGCTTTTCAATTTTGTTCCGATAATAATAGTAATGCTTTACAAAAAGAAGTTTCACTTTTCAATTATGCCAAGCTTTCCTATGATTTGGGCTATATGGATGCAGCGCTGAAAGGATTCCAGTCTTTTACAGCCGCTTATCCTTCTTCCAATATGCTGCAGGAAGCAAGAGAACTTCTGGTGAGTACTTTGGCAAATACGAGTAACTATAAAGACGGCCTAGCACTGTATGAAAGTTTGCCTGTAAGAAGTGAGAATGCCATGAAGATTTATCCCAAATTATTATATGGCAGATCGGTAGAATTGATCAATGATCAGCAGATCAATCAGGCGGAACCTTTGTTAAACAGACTACTGGAAATTCCGTACAATAATAACCTTGTTGCACTTACGCGTTTTTGGAAAGGAGAAATTGCTTACCGAAACGGTAATAATGAAGCAGCTATTCAGCATTTTACTGAGTACATCAAAAATCCTGTGACCAACGGAGAGGTCAATGTGGTGAATGCCAGGTACAGTTTGGGGTATGCTTTATTGAAAACAGAAAATTATCCGGCTGCAAAAGAACAGTTCGAAATGATTACAAAAAGCATCACTGCTAATGCTTCTAACATTGAAAAAGATGCTTATCTGCGTGCAGCTGATTGTTATTTTATGAACAAAGAGTTCAAAAAAGCTTTGGGAATGTATGATCAGATATTGGCCATGCAATTAAACACAGCTGATTATGCACTATATCAAAAAGCAGTCATTGCAGGGGCGATGAACCAGAATGCAGAAAAATTAAAGTTGTTACAAAGTCTGGAAACCAGATTCCCTTCCTCTGCATATATCGCTGATGCAGCATTAGAGCAGGCCAATACGTATTTAGCTGATGAGAATTATGAGGCAGCATTGGTGCCACTGAATAAAATATTAAAGTCGCAAAAAGCAGTCAGTATCCATCCTGAAGCTTATTTGAAATCTGGAATTGCTTACTTCAACCTGGATAAAAATGAAGAGTCATTGAATCAATTCAAAACTTTGGTATCAGGTTATCCGAATTCTACCGAGACCGATGCGGCAGTAGAGTATATCAGGAATTTATTCATAGAGAGACAACAACCAGGTGAATTTGTTGCTTTCATGCGTTCAAATGGAAGACCGGTTACCTATAACGAAGAAGACTCCCTGACTTTTAAATCGGCCATGTTGCGCTATGATGTGAAAGATATGCCGGGTGCTAAAAATGGGTTCAAAGATTATTTATCGAAATTCCCTGATGGTCGGTATGCCATTGAAGCCAACTATTTTTCAGCAGAAATTTTTGTAACAGAAAAGCTATTAAAAGAAGCTTTACCTTTTTATGCAGCAGTGGCTGAAAAGGGAGTGAGTGTATTTGCTGAAAGGAGTGTTTTACAGGCTGCACGTATTCATTATTTCGAGTTGAAAGATTACCCCAATGCTGAAAAATATTTCAGTCAGTTAAAGTCCATTGCCACACAACAGGAAAATAAACTGGAAGCCATGCGTGGATTACTTCGCTGTCAGTTTAAAGCACAAAAATGGACAGAAGCGGCGCCCAATGCAGAAGATTTATTAAAACAAACCGGTATCGCAACGGATGATCGCATGATGGCCAACTTGGTAGTGGCGAAAAATTACCAGTTGAATAAACAACCTGATCTTGCCATTGCTGCATACCGACAAGTGATGCAAACCGGTAAATCAGAGTATGGCGCGGAATCTCAGTATCGTATTGCAGAGATATTATTCCAGCAAGATAAACTTACCGAAGCCGAAACTGCCGCTTTTGATGTGATCAAAAAATCAGGCTCTTATGAGTTTTGGGTAACCCGCAGTTATTTATTGTTGGGAGATATCTACTTCAAGCAAAAAGACCTGTTCAACGCAGAAGCCACTTTCAAGAGTATTGTTGATAATGCTACCATTATTGAGTTAAAAGAAGAAGCACAACAAAAATTGAAACTGGTATTGGAAGAGAAAAACAAAATCAATAAAGTAGAACAAGAATAAACTGGCATACATGAAGCGCATATTATATACATCTTGCTTAACCTTCATCTCTCTTTGGATTGTAGGTAATGCAGATGCCCAAAGAAGACGCAGTACAAAGAAGAAAGTAACGGTCACAAAGAATGAAAGTAAACCAGCGATATCCAACGAAACCCGAATGGATGCCGCGGCACTTGCTGATACCTCATCGCCCAGGGTCGTTACCATTACATCTGCATTTAAACCTTCGCTGAAGAATGCTGCAAAAATTAATTTTACGGCAGCATCTACTTATGTAGATTCTTCACGTACACCTGTAACTTATTCAGTGCCGGCTCAGAATTTGTTTTTCTCATATCAACCGGTACCTATCAAACCATTGGCATTGCCTGCGGATACAGGATATCGTTGGCAAAATGATCATTCCATTCGGGCAGGACTAGGTAATTTTAATACCTTTTTAGTAGCAGGGGCTTTCTCTTTTGGAGATGGGGTTAAGAGTAATACCATTGTGAATGCAGATTATCTGTCCAATAAAGGAGATCTATTTGCACAACAATATGCAAAGTTTGGATTGAGCGTATTGTCTGTATTTAATACCAACAATAACAATGAATGGACTACTAAGGCAAGTTATAAAAATACAACCCGTTATTTTTATGGTTTTGATAATAGCACGCTGAATCTAAAAAAAGAAGATTTACTTCAACGATTCAATGAAGCCGGTATAGAGATTGGGTTAAGGAATAAAAAAGCCAATGCATTTAATATTACGTATGCTCCAAAACTAAGTCTAAAATATTTCGCTGATAATCGTCAAGGTAAAGAATACAACGCTATTCTGGAAGCGCCACTGCGTAAAACTTTCGCCAAGAAATTTGCGATTGATCTTGGAGTCTTTGCAGACATTGCGAGTACATCTTTTGCACCCCCCAATCAAAGTAAGATTACGAACAATTTGTTCTATGTGAGTCCATCTGTACAGTTTCAATCATCAGCCTTTAAACTCAATGCGGGTATTCGTCCCTCTTGGAACAATGGTAAGTATGAGACATTACCCAATATAACTGCAGAAGCCAAGGTAGGAGAGACAGGATTATTGGTTGAACTGGGATGGGTAGGATATTTTCAGAAAAATGGATATCGTACGTTGACAGATATCAATCCATGGATTTTACAGCCCAATCGTCTCGAAAACACAAAAATTGGTGAACAATATGCTGGTATTCGTGGAGCTGCAGGTAACCATCTGACCTATCGTGCCAGACTTTCCTTTATGCGAATGAATACCCAACCTTTATTTCCGACCTGGGTTACAGGAGCAGGAAGATTTTTTGATGTATTTTTTGAGCCACAGATGGATGTAGTACAGTTACATGGTGAGATTGGCTATACATTACAAGAAAAACTATCATTACTGGGTGGTGTTACTTACCGTCAATTCACTTCTTTACAAACTGCCGAAAAAGCATGGGGGTTATTACCGTTAGAAGTTACGGGTGCTTTGCGCTGGAAAATGTTCAAAGACTTACAAATAAAAGCGGATGTTTTCTTGTGGGATGGCAGTCACTATAGAGACGTAAATCAAGCTACTTTTAAATTAGATCCTGCCGCAGACCTCAATATTGGTGCTGAGTTTTCAGTGATGCCCAAATTGAATTTATGGGTACAATTGAACAATGTCCTGAACAATCGATATCGCCGCTGGCATCAATATGAAGTTCTGGGCTTGAATGTTTTAGGCGGAGTTGTATATTCGTTCCGGTAAATGGGAACCATGATACAACAGTTACTGATCAAATACCTTATCCAAAATGGCCGATTGGGGATACCGGATATTGGTGTATTTCAGGTTAAACGTATACCTGCGCAAGTGGTGGCTGCTGGTACAGCCATCAAAGGTCCTGTATCTGTGATTACGTATCATGCAGAACCGGTTCCTGCAGATAAGCACTTGTTTGAATTTTTGTCTTCAGAAACGGAAACGGATGAAGTTGCCGCTATTGGTCAATTCAACGCATGGACGCAGGAATTAAAACAGAAAATTTTTGATCATCAGTCTGTTGAATTGCCATTTATTGGTACGCTTTTATTGGATCAGGATGGGAGTATCATACATACAGCACCCGAATCAGCAATTGGATATCAGTCTGTTTCATTACCGGAAGGGGTGGTATTGGAAACCTCAATGGCAGCAGAAGGAGAAGAAGCTTCACCATCTGATGCATCTTGGTGGATCTATGCCATTATTTTATTACTATTAGGTGTTGCCGCCATCGCCTATTATTACCTATAAAGTTTTGTCTGCATGAGCGCAAGCCTTGTTTATTATCAGGATTGTCCCTTTTGTCATAGTCAGGATATTCACCCATTATTGGTGGCCAAAGATCATACCGTCAGTAAAGAGAACTTTGAGATCTGGCATTGTGGTCATTGTACCAATCGCTTCACGCAATCGATCCCTGATCTTCATCATATTGCACCGTATTATCGGGCAGAAGCATATGTGTCGCATACCGATACCAATAAGGGATTGATCAATCAACTGTATCATTGGATTCGATCTTATACATTGGGGAATAAGCGCAAACTCATTAAGCGGGTAAGTGGGTTACAAGAGGGTAGTTTATTAGATATCGGAGCAGGTACAGGTGCTTTTGCACACACCATGTCTGCCGCAGGATGGAAAGTGACGGCACTGGAACCCGATGCTGTTGCACGGGAGAATGCAGCTAATAAATATGGACTACAGCTTCGTTCTGCCGAAGAAATCTATAGCTTACCGGAAGCTTCATTTGATGTCATTACACTCTGGCATGTACTCGAACATGTACATGATCTGCATGGCTATTTTGAACAGTTCAGGAAATTATTGAAACCGCAAGGCAAGCTGGTGATTGCCGTGCCGAATTATACCAGTAAAGATGCAGCCATCTATGGTCAGTATTGGGCGGCATGGGATGTGCCCAGACATCTGTATCATTTTTCTCCCGCAGGTTTGCAACAGCTGGCTCATTTGAAAGGATTTGATATTCAGCAATTGCACCCAATGTGGTTTGATGCATTTTATGTATCCATGTTGAGTGAACAATATAAAACAGGACAGTCTCATCTCCTGGCTGCTTTTTGGAATGGACTCCGATCCAATATACGAGCATTGGGTGATCCACGAAAGTGTAGTTCATTGATCTATATCCTGAACCGAAACTAACCATTACATGTACTCAGTTCAACTTGATCTCGTATAAAGCCGGCCATTTTTTTCCGGTGATATAAAAGCTATTGGTAGTAGGGTTAAACGCGATACCATTCAATACATCTGTATCTGCTGTGATGGGCTGACCTGTTTTCTGTAATAAGCCGGTAAAGTCTAATCTTCCTTCTACCAATCCCGTTTCAGGATTGATCTTTACAATGTAATCTTTCAAATAAACATTCGCAAAGATGCTATCATTCACAAATTCTAATTCATTAAGATTAGATAGATAGCCATTATTGTCATACACACCCAACGTTTTTTCAATGGCGAAAGTTTCAGGGTTGACGAAATAAATGTTACTATCGCCAGTACTGATCAGCAATTGTTTGCCATTATGCGTAATACCCCAGCCTTGCATATTCCAATCAAATTCTTTGATCTTCTTAAACGTAGCTAGGTCGTAAACAAAGACTTTGTGTTCTGTGTAAGTTAATTGATAGATTTTATCATTGAGAATCGTTATACCTTCTCCGAAATAATCTTTTGAAATATCAATTTTTTGGGTTGATTTCCCTGTCTCAAGATCAATCTTCATTAAACGGCTTTCTCCATTCAATCCGCTTCCTTCATAAAGTGTATTATTAAACCAGATCAAACCTTGTGTGTATGAGCTAACATCATGCGGATAGATCTTTACAATAGTATAACCCATATTCGCCGGTGTTGGGATAGCAGCACTGGTATTTTCGGAAGTTGATTCTTCTTTTGTATCATTACAAGCCAGCATCAAAACCGGCAACAAGAGCAGGGCGATTTTTTTCATATTGATAGGTTCACTTCAAAAATAGAATAACTAATAATAACCCGTTGGCGGAGTTAATTAGCCAAAGCATGTTTAACTCTACTTACAGGTTT
>JACBFF010000050.1_pt1 | contig 14250 bp, 20 predicted proteins | sample 7449211 | NCBI WGS metagenome assembly JACBFF01 (sample SAMN14896861, study PRJNA631923) | freshwater metagenome | isolation source: cyanobacterial enrichment | place: USA: Conesus Lake, NY | collected 2019-07 | reverse complement strand
CATTACAACAATTTAACTTAGTTAAACTGTTGCGTTAGAAACTTGAAGCTGAGATAAGAATTGATTGATCACTCATATTTTTATTTTAAAAATAAAAAAAATACCGAATATTTTCATTTCTTTCTTCGAAGAGTCTCCGAGGTACGAGGGCCTCTTCGTGTTAAACAGTTATGGTGATTGTATTTCTTTCTCCGAAGAGTCTCCGAGGTACGAGGGACTCTTCGTGTTACACAGCTATCCGCTTGCATTTAGTTTTTCAACTACCATATCCTGCACAACACCAGACCCTTCCTCGCAATTCACGATCTACAATCGAGATGCTTCCTTCAATGCTTTCAGGATAAACTTCAGGGTGACGTAGGCGTTGTAGTAAATCAAAAGAGCCTGATATTTCAATTCATACATCAGGCCTCATGTTGCTCAATTTTCGAAGAATCAGGTTAAATTAATATCCATAAAATTCTTAATTTTAATAATCCCCCCATCATTTATCAAACCTTTACTATGCTTATGAAAAAACTATTGATGCTTGGGGTATTTTGCAGTATTTTATCTGTTGGCTATACACAATGTGAAAAGCTCTCTGTTAGTAAAACCTCTTCAGGTCGTTTCATCCAAAACAATGTAAAACAAGCTGACATTCCATTTGAAGCTACCATTACCATTAGTAAAGAAAAAATTACGTTATCTGGAAATATTGCAGGTCAATCTATCAACATTGATAACGAGATCAAATCGGTGGTGCTCTGTGAATGGAAAGAGTATTTAAAAAATGGTCAATCCGTATATAAAGTTACGACTGATAAAGGCAATGGAGTTTTCGAAAATTCGATCATTAAAATAATAGCGAAAGATGGCAAAACAACCATTTCATTCGCTGCAGAGGCAGACGAGAAGAATGGGCTTGAATTAGACATTTTTGAAAGTTGGATTGAGAAACAATGATCCGTTTACCCGTTTTTCTTTGAATAGCTTTTGGAACTATGAAGGCTTCTTCGGGAGAACAAACTTTAAAGCTGTGAGGAGTTGTACTGGTTTAACCTTACACCACTACGGGTAGTATAACTTTTATGGGCCGCAGATTTTTATGATTAGTTATGATTGGCGCTGACCAACATTATCATAAACAATCATAAAAATCTGCGGCCCATACTTCTTTCTCCGAAGAGTCTCCAAGGAACGAGGGACTCTTCGTGTTAAACAGCTATCCTGCTTGCATTTAGTTTTTCAACTACCCTATCCTTTACAACACTAGCCCCTTCGTCGCAATTCCCGACTTCCAGTCGGAAACTGCGACGAAGGGGTATCCGTACTTGGATTACGCTAACATATTTATGTGGTTTTTCAAAGCATGTATCACTCATAAGTAACTATTTGAAAATCTCCCCGTATACACTGATAAGAAAATACAATACTATGTCAGCAGAACTACAACACTTACAAAAACAAGTCGCATGGATGCGTTGGTATATCTTACTCACATCCGGCATATTGATCAGTTTAGTCCTTTTTGCGTTTACAAATCCTGGGCAAAGTTTTGGGATCATTCGAGCCAAAGGAATCATCATTGAAGACAGCGTCGGAAGAGATCGGATACTGATCGGTTCTCCTATCCCTTTTTCAAAGGACCGGGTGAGAAATGATACTAATATGGTAAGAAAATATTGGGCCAAGCGATTTGGCAACGGTCATCAATACATGGAATGGTACAAAAATTATTACCATGGTGCAGAAGGAATTGTAGTGATGAATGAACAGGGTTTTGATCGCGTATTGTTAGGAGATAAACTTGCAGATCCCAATACCGGAAAAAGAATGTTTCAGAGTTCGGGTATCTTATGGAACGATAAAGAAGGATGGGAATTAGGTGGCGCCGGTGTAAATACCACTGAAGATGGTAAATCCAGATCTGTGATGGGCGTTGATGATAAAGATGGAGAAGCCGTTCATATTGTTGCTTTGGAAGATGACACCAAAGGATTGATCATCGGTGGAGCAAACGGTAGACTCATGATCGGCATGTCAAAAAAAGATGGCCAATGGTTTCAAAATAAACAAGCTTTTACTGGTATCAAATACTTTGATAACAAAGGAAAACTCATTTGGGAACAAGCAATGGATACTGTTGTCAACAAGTAAATGTTTGCATCATGAACAATCAAAACACAGTAATAAAAAATCTTTGCAATTTGTAAGGCATTAATACAATGGTCGTCCTTTAGGATGTTGAGCATAAGTTTTTTTAAAAGATGAACAACATGCTTGGCATCCTAAATTATTACATCATGGAATTGATTAGAAACATTGAGAAAAAAGATATCCCACAACTTAAAATTGTAATTGATAGTACAGGATTATTCCCATCAGAACTGTTGGATGATATGATCGCTGATTATTTAACAAACCCAAACAGTTCCGATATTTGGTTGACACTGGAATTGGACGGAACACCTGTTGTTATTGCCTATTGTGCTCCGGAAAGACTCACTTCAGGTACTTATAATGTATACCTGATTGCAGTATTAAAGGAACACCAGGGTAAAGGATTGGGTGCATCCATGATGCAGCATATTGAACAGTTGTTGAAAGAACAAGGTCACAGAATTTTACTGGTGGAAACCTCAGGTCTACCTGAGTTTGAATTAACCAGAAGGTTTTATGATAAGTCCAACTACCAACGTGAAGCAGTGATCAGAGAGTTTTACCAGAAAGGTGAAGATAAAATTGTGTTTTGGAAAAAACTGCAAGACGAATGATGGAGCCTCTCTAAAAATCACGCTTCATGTTATATAAAGCGTGTTAACATAAAGCGTTGATTTATTGTAGCTCCACTCGTTTCTTTACGCTTCTTTCTTTAATGTTCTAAAGCGTACTAACTTTTGGAAAGTTCCGCCATTAAACTGCTACTTCCCTTTTCTTGCTACTGGTTTTCATCACATGTACAGGAACTACCAATGCATAAGGACGATTAAACGCTTCCTGAGATACTTTAAAATGTGCTGCCAGTTTTCTGATCACATCTTTTGAAAGCCCTTTTTTGTAATGCAAAATATCAGAAACATATCCTTTGCTCACATTAAGTAGGGCAACCAAATCTTTCGCTTTCATCCCCTGTTCATCCATAAAAGACTGAAGCAATTGAATAGGATCCAAATCAGTGGTGGAAAGGTGATCTGCATCCCACTTTTCAATGAGAAGCGTTAAGAGTGCAATTTCATCTTTGGTGTTTTTATCCTTGGCATCGGAGAATACCAATGCTTCCAAAGTATTACAATACTTCTTGTACTGAGCAATGCTGGTGATCACTTTATATTTTAATGTTTCCATGATAGTAGTTTTAATAATTATGAACCAGATATTGTTCCCCCGTTTTACATAGCTTGTCGTATTCAGCATGTGTACCTATCCAGCAAATAAATAAGTGGACTTGTATATCGCCAAACGCATACTTAGCAATGAGCCGATACTTATTTCCGCTTATATCAAAGACAACTCTATTACTACCCTTCCCTAATAGATCAGCACTCGGAAAAGTAGACTGAATATCCTCGGGTATCACCCAATCAGCATACTTCAATTTAACCAGCCATTCCTCGAAAGAGACCCGACTTTGTGCATTTTGTTTTTTATAAGTATCAACAGTTTCTCGTCTTATCAAATGAATTTTCATAACAAAGGTATATTTTATTTTTTAAAAGTTCTCATTATGAGAACTTTTTTATTCACATTGTATAAAAATACCTCTGTCACTATGATATAGCCGATTATATCCGTTTAATTCCGTTTATGAGTATCTAATGGCTCCTCCCTTTTCGTGCAGCTTGCAGCGTATAGCCTGTGGCTCAAAAGGGCATAAAAAAAGCCGCTCCTAAGAGCGGCTATATTTTGTGGTTAACACTAAAGTGTGTGAATTACTTCACTTCTACTTCAGCACCAGCTTCTTTCAGCTTAGCAACGATATCGTCAGCTTCAGCTTTAGAGATACCTTCTTTAACAGGCTTTGGTGCACCGTCAACCAGGTCTTTTGCTTCTTTCAGTCCAAGACCAGTCAATTCCTTAACGATCTTAACTACGTTCAGTTTGCTTGCACCGCCGTTAACAAGAACTACATCGAAAGATGTTTTCTCTTCAGCAGCAGCAGCTCCACCGCCGTCGCCAGCAGCAACTACAACTGCAGCAGCAGCTGGTTCAATACCGTAATCAGCTTTCAATACATCAGCTAATTCCTGAACTTCTTTTACTGTTAAGCCTACTAATGTTTCGGCTAATGCTTTTACGTCTGCCATTTTGTTTCAATTTTTTCCGGCTTCATATCCGCCTCAGGCGAATCCGTCGGATGGTTTAAAAAAATTTGATTTTTATTAATTTGAAAATTTGGGAATTTGAAAATTTGAAAATTTTCAAACCCGGCATTTCAGTTAATACTTTGTTTTAAAATGATCAACCTGAAAATCATTTTCAAATTTTCAAATTGGTTCATTTTCAAATTATTCCGCGCTAGCGGTAGCCTGCTTCTCGTGGTGGTGCAATAAAGCAGCCAATACACGCTTAGCAGGAGATTGCAACAATCCGATCACTTCACCGATCAATTCATTCTTCGTCTTGATCTGAGTCAGTGCCTTCAGGTTGTTATCACCGGCATAAATATCACCGTTGATGAATGCCGCTTTCAATACAGGCTTTTCACCATTGCTTTCTTTGCGGAAAGAACTGATGATCAAAGCTGGCTCTTTTGGATTCTCAGAGAACAACAATGCAGTTACATTGTGCAGAGAATCGTATACACCGGCATACTTTTCAGCATCCAGTGATTCCAAAGCCTTGCGGATCAAAGTGTTCTTAGCCACTTTCATTTCAACCTGCTTATTGAAGCAAGTACGGCGTAATTTAGATACCTGCTCTACTGTGAGAGACTCAGTATCAGTGATGTAGAAGTTATTGTATTGGGCGAATTTCTCTTTTAAGAGCTCAATCACCTCATTTTTTTGATCTTTTGTCATATCTGATCTTTTTTAAAAACCCAGGTCATTTCCTCCACCTCTGGCGGAGAATCACTGGGAATTAGTTCATTAATGATTTGGTGTCTAAAGAGATACCGGGACTCATGGTGCTGGCCATGCTTACACCTTTCAGGTAAGTACCTTTAGATGAAGATGGTTTCAGTTTGATGATGGCATTGATCAGTTCAGCACTGTTCTCAGCGATCTTCTCAGGAGCAAATGATACACGTCCGATAGAAGCGTGAACGATACCTGCTTTATCCACCTTGAAAGCGATCTTACCACCCTTTACTTCATTTACCGCAGCTGCTACATCATTGGTAACAGTACCAGTCTTAGGGTTAGGCATCAGGTTACGAGGACCTAACACTTTACCTAATTTACCGATCTTCGGCATGACAGCTGGAGTAGCGATGATCACATCGATATCTGTCCAACCACCTTCAATTTTGGTGATGAACTCATCCAACCCTACGAAATCAGCGCCTGCTTCTTTTGCAGATGCTTCTTTATCAGGAGTACAGAGTACCAATACTTTTTTGGTCTTACCAGTACCGTGTGGTAATGATACAGTACCACGTACTTGCTGATCAGCTTTCTTAGGATCAACTCCTAAACGGATGTGCAGATCAACAGAACTATCAAATTTGGTACAGTTAATTTCTTTTACGAGTGTAGAAGCTTCCTTCAGGGAATAGGCTTTATTCTTATCCACCTTGGCTGCTGCTACTTTTCTTTTCTTAGTCAGTGACATTTTTTACAGTTTATAAGGTGAATAATTAATTGTTTTCCCAAGGGGCTTTACCATCTACTGTCAATCCCATACTGCGAGCAGTACCTGCTACCATGCTCATCGCACTGTTCAGGGTGAAAGCATTCAGGTCAGACATCTTGTCTTTCGCGATTGCTTCAACCTGTTCCCAGGTTACTTTACCTACTTTCTGACGATTGCTTTCTTTAGATCCTTTCTGAATCTTAGCTGCTTCCATTAATTGAACTGCAGCAGGAGCGGTTTTGATGATGAAGTCGAAAGACTTATCAGCGTAAACAGTGATCAAAACAGGAACTACTTTTCCCATTTTGTCTTGGGTTCTAGCATTGAACTGCTTACAGAACTCCATAATGTTGATACCCTTCGAACCAAGGGCTGGACCTACGGGAGGTGCCGGGTTGGCTTGTCCGCCTTTAACCTGCAACTTCACATAGCCGGTGATTTCTTTGGCCATTGCTTTTTGATTTAATTGGTGATAACGTCTCGCCTTATGGCGGAACTCCCAAACTCAATCATTCTTTCGAAAAAAGAACTTTTGGGGCGGCAAAGGTAAGCAGCTGTGAGGGAATTTCAAAGAAAAAGAGAGGAAAAGCTGCAAGCTGCACGCTACAAGCTACAAGTTTTGGAAGAATTAAACCTTAAAGTATTGATTATCAACAAAAAAAGCAACAGACCCCTTGGCCCATTGCTTTTCTTGCATATTCCTTGAAGCTTGTGGCTTGTAACCTGAAGCTTGTAGCTCAATGCTTATAGCACTAATATTCCCGCCGCCTGAATCACAATCTCTTTCTTCGGCTCTGTGATCTTGGCAATTTCTTCTTTGCTTTTACCTGCATCTTCGGCATAGTGCTTCAGTTGCTTTACAGATGTGGTGGTCAGTGTACCTACACCATCAATCACCACTTTCTTACCATTCAGCACTACCGGCACCGCAAATTTGTGATCTTTCATTTTCACCATCAGGTTGCCATTGGGCGACTCTACTTTAATCCAGCAACCTTCTTTCTGACATACTTCTTTCACAATACCAATGATCTTTCCTTCCAATGGCTTACCATCTCCCTTGGACTCAAGTTGCTTTACATATTCTTCCATGCTTACTGCATTCTCGGCAGTGGTTGTTTTACCAAATGTAGCACCTGCATCCGCCGGAACTTGTGGTGGTTGGGCCTGAAGAATAGCTACGGTAAAGAATGCAATGACAATACTTAGTATTTTTTTCATAAAGTTTGATTTTCGAATGATCTAGAAAATACGAATAACAAAAATACATACTACTCTCTCATGTTGCTGAACCACTGATCATAAAGTTATTTAAAAGTGCTACAATTATGAAGCTGTATGTGTAGATGATCCGGGGATACGTACACCGGCTTCAATAAAGATGGTTTTGATTTCATCCTGAATTGGCATTGAGCGCATGGGCGGAACATTAGCACCTCCTGTATTACCAACAGGAATAGTTCCCACAAATGATTTCACGCCTCCTACCAATAAACGCGGTATTTGACCAAGTATCTCTTTTACACTTTTGATCTTACAGCCAAAAACTAACATTTTCCAATGCACCAGACTATGCTGATAAGGATACGCTTGTCCAATCACATGCGCTCTTTCCAACTGATGCCATGCTTCTGTAAGATTCTTTTGAAGCATTGCTTTAGTATAAAGACCTAATGCCTCTTTAAAAAAAGGCTGAAGTGAAACAGGCATTCGTGTATAGAATTGCATTCCGGTGGATTGATGAACTACTAAATTACAGTATCCGATAAAGAATTCCAGTATTTTTGATTGATCATCTTTTACTATGGAAAACGCTTCATCATTAGGTAAAATCATTATCAGCACACCTGATAACAACGATCCCAATTTCGTTCAAACGCCCATCCTATTGGTTGAGCATAACGATAGAGGTGCTGTAGGCTTTGTTCTTCATTTCCCATTGAAGCGAAATCTGAACGAACTGAGTGAGTTTACCCATTACCCTCCTATTCCTATTTATATTGGTGGACCGGTAGATCAAGAACATCTTTTCTTTTTACATCGTCGTCCGGATTTGATAGATGATGGTACGCATATCATGGACGGAATCTATTATGCCGGTAACTTTCAACAAGTATTGATGCACTTACAAGATCAAACACTCACAGAAAAAGATATTCGTTTATTTATTGGTTATGCCGGATGGGATCCGCAACAATTAGAAGATGAGATCAAAGAAGGAAGTTGGATGGTTTCAGAGCATCCTGCTTCTTATGTCTTTGATTATGCTCAAGCATCTAATAAAGTCTGAATATCGAACTTTTGCATTTTTAAAAAAGCTTGCACAACACGAGGACCTTTCTCAGGATCACTCATTAGCTGAGAAAGAATAGATGGAACGATTTGCCAGGAAACACCAAACTCATCTGCCAGCCAACCACACATATCATAACGACCATTTTTTCCTAACGCTTCCCAGAAAGCATCAATCTCTTCCTGCGTATCACATTCCACCACGAAAGAATTACCGGGTGAAAAATCATAATCATGTTGCAGCGTGCTACTCATAGCATTCATGATAAAACCATTGAGTTTAAATTGCGCAAATAGCAAACTACCATTTGGCATACCTGCTTCCGGAGGATAGGCCATATTCATCAATAGCATAGATGGTTTGAATATAGCAGTATACTTCTCTCTTGCTTCATGTACTTTGCTATTCTTTTGATTGACAAATAAGAGATTCGGTACAATCTTTTGTGGACTATTAATGGCTTCAACATCCAATTGCCAATTCACACCAAAACGATCTTCGATCCAGGCATAACGTGGACTCCAATCATATTTATCCAATGGCATCAAAATCTTACCTCCTTCTTTCAATGCATCATACAATCGATTGATCTCTGTTTCAGCCTCACAATACACGAAATAAGAAACAGCAGATGTAGGAGCATATTTGGGACCGCCATTTAAGAGCATAAAAGAAATTCCTCCCGCTGAAAAGCGAGCCACCATCGGATTTGATTCCAATAATCTCGCATCATTAAATAAGGTACAATAAAAATCAGCAGCTTCTTGAGCATTGTTATTGAACCAGATACAAGGGTAAATAGGCATTGACATAATAAATAAAGATTCAAGAATGAAAATACAAGCAACAAGTTAGAAAATTATTTTCCAATCAGTATCCCGTATTCAGAAGGAATTGCAATCCCATTAAACCCATTGGTTAATCCATACATCAACATAAATACCATTACAACTCCAACTATTATTATTAACCTAGACTGTTTCCTTGCATTTCTATTTCTTTCTTTCATCTTGTTGTGATGAACAGAAGCAATATGAGCAAAGAAGGAAAAAATAGCCAATGAATAATAAGGGATAAAAAATAGATTGAATGGAAATCGATTCAGTCCCGCTGCCCCAAAATAAAAATTGGTGTCGAGTTTTAAAATGAATCTACCGACCATTACCGCTGAAAGATGAATCACAAAAAATATCGCCAAGTACAACCCTGACCATAATTGCAACTTTTCATAAAATCCTTTTGCGGTTTTGAATCTTGATCGATAGAGTTGAATACCGGAGAAAATTTGTACGCTAACCGCACTTAACAAAAGTACTTCTGCAAAAATATTTCGATAAATTTTCCTCAATTGTGTCATCACTTCTATATGCTTTTCGATACCCATCAAGCTGACTGTATGATTGGTCAGATGAAGTGTTACGAATAGGGCGATAGTCATACCGGAGTAATGATGGATTCTTCGAGTAAGCATAGTTCAAAGGGTTAAACTGAGGAGTTCTAAGATACTCAACTCGTCAAAAAGACAACTACCACTCATGTAGACAAAAAGAAAAAGGCCATCCGTCATGGATAGCCTTCAATTATTTTGAAAAGAAAAATCTTAGCTTAATTTTTCAACCTGCATATAATTCAATTCAACAGGTGTAGAGCGACCAAAGATCTTTACTGTTACTTTCAACTTCTTCTTCTCATCGTTCACTTCCTCGATGACGCCGTTGAAGTCGTTGAACGGACCTTCAATGATCTTAATGGTTTCGCCAATGATGAATGGTTCACTCATAGTAACACCCTGATCATTCATTTCATCTACCTTACCAAGCATCTTATTTACTTCACTCTTACGGAGAGAAATGATATTGCCTTTAGAACCTTTACCATCTGTCAGGAAGTGCATTACGTTGCTGATATTACTGATATGCTGCACCATGTCATCATTCAGTTTACCATCTAATACTTCCATCATTACGTAGCCTGGGAAATAGTTTTTTTCGCGCATTACTTTTTTACCGTTCTGCACTTTGTATACTTTTTCCATAGGAAGGAAGATTTGTTTGATCACTTCCTGCCAGCCACTGCGAATAATATCCTTGTCGAGATACTCTTTTACCTTACGCTCTTTACCACTCACCACACGCAAAACGTACCACTTGGTATTATCCTGTGGTGCTTCTGTGGTTTCAACAGTGTTATTATCGACTACTGATGCTTCCATGTTCTATTACTTGAATAATGAATAAACCAGTTTCAGCAACTGATTGCTCGAGAAATCCATCACCCAAACCAATGCGGTGATGATCACAGTAGCTACCAGTACAATAACGGTACTCTGCTGGAGTTGTAACCAAGTAGGCCAGGTCACTTTCTCCATCAGTTCCTGATAGCTTTCTTTGAAGTATGTGGTGATTTTGTTCACGCTTTACAATTTGAGAATTTGAGAATTTGAGAATTTGAGAATTTGAAAATTATACCCTTTTCAAGGTAGAATTTGAATTGAATGCTTTAATCTTTCTCTTGCTTCGCAATAGAAAGAACCAAATTTTCAAATTTTCAAATTCACAAATTTTCAAATTTTTCGCACGGGCACTAGGATTCGAACCCAGATCAAAGGTTTTGGAGACCTCTATACTAACCGTTGTACTATGCCCGTAAAACCCCAACCCCTAAAGGGGAAAGGTCTTTTTTATTAACTACAAAGTACTTAGCGGGCTAAGTACTTTGCAGTTATAAAGGTAATAAACTTTTCCGACATCCCCTTTAGGGGACGGAGGGGGAAGCTTATTTAAGGATTTCAGTAACCTGACCGGCACCTACTGTACGTCCACCTTCGCGGATAGCGAATTTCAGACCCTTCTCCATCGCGATTGGCTGGATCAGTTTTACAGAAAGGTTGATGTTATCACCAGGCATTACCATTTCAGTTCCTTCTGGCAAGGTAACTTCACCAGTTACGTCAGTAGTACGGAAATAGAACTGAGGACGGTACTTGTTGAAGAATGGAGTGTGACGTCCACCTTCTTCTTTGCTCAGTACGTAAACCTCACCTTTGAAGTCAGTGTGTGGAGTGATAGAACCTGGCTTACAGATTACCATACCACGACGGATATCTTTCTTTTCAATACCGCGGAGCAACAGACCGGCGTTATCACCAGCTTGTCCTTCATCCAACAGTTTTTTGAACATTTCAACACCAGTTACAGTAGAAGAAAGAGGAGCATCCATCAAACCAACGATTTCAACACCTTCACCTACTTTAATGATACCACGCTCGATACGACCTGTAGCTACTGTACCACGACCAGTGATCGAGAATACGTCTTCTACAGACATCAGGAATGGCATATCTACCGGACGTGGAGGCAATGGAATGTAAGTATCTACAGCTTCCATCAGCTCTTCAACGCATTTAACCCATTTTTCTTCACCAGCCAAAGCGCCAGTTGCAGAACCTTTGATGATTGGAGTGTTATCACCGTCGAATCCATAAGAAGACAACAGTTCACGGATCTCCATTTCAACCAGTTCCAATAATTCTACGTCATCAACAAGGTCAACCTTGTTCATGAATACTACGATACGAGGTACACCTACCTGACGAGCAAGCAGGATGTGCTCTTTCGTTTGTGGCATCGGACCATCGGTAGAAGCCACTACCAGGATTGCACCATCCATCTGGGCAGCACCGGTAATCATATTCTTCACATAGTCAGCGTGACCTGGACAGTCAACGTGCGCATAGTGACGGTTAGCAGTTTGATATTCTACGTGAGCAGTATTGATAGTGATACCACGCTCTTTTTCTTCAGGAGCGCCATCGATCTCATCATACTTTTTAGCCTGTGCCAGACCTTTCTTAGATAAGATGTCCGTAATGGCAGCAGTCAGGGTGGTTTTACCGTGGTCAACGTGACCAATGGTACCAACGTTTACGTGAGGTTTCTCCCTCTTAAAGGTCTCTTTAGACATTTTTATCGGTTTTTAGTTGTGTTTTAAAAATCTAAGGCTTTCGCCACTTGTTTATTTATTGTTTATCCGCCTCGGCGAATCACTTTTCATACTTCACTTTGAGCCGTTAGTGAGAATCGGACTCACGACCTCTTCCCTACCAAGGAAGTGCTCTACCACTGAGCTACAACGGCTTTTATTCTTTATCAGCTGTTGTCTTTTTTTAAGAACTCACGACCTTCCCGATTACATCGGGATGCTCTACCACTGAGCTACAACGGCTTGTTTTTGTCAGCTGTTGTTTCTTTAAAGAACTAAAAAGAGCGGGAGACCAGGCTCGAACTGGCCACCTATAGCTTGGAAGGCTATCGCTCTACCAAATGAGCTACTCCCGCTTGTTAATTTGATCCGCCTGAGGCGGAGAAAATTTGAAAATGTTAACAAAACACTTCGTGACTTCAATGATCGGGTTTCAAATACTTTTAAAAGATCTCTTCACAATCTGATTATTCTCAAATTATCAAATTGTTCCGTGGGCAGGAGAGGATTCGAACCTCTGAAGTCGAAAGACAGCGGATTTACAGTCCGCCCCCATTAACCACTCGGGCACCGACCCGAACCACACCCCAAGAACTTACCAGCCGGTGGGTCTGACCCTGGCTCCTCTCCTTACGATCAGGGCAGTGGAGGCCGATCAACGGCGCTGGCGATGCGGGTGCTGCTGCTCAACGGGCCGAATCTGAATTTGCTCGGATTGCGGGAGCCGGGCCTCTATGGCGCCGACACCCTGGAGGCGATCGAGGCGGAGCTGGCTCGCCAGGCCGATGGGCTCGGCGTGGAGCTGGAGTGTTTCCAGAGCAACCACGAGGGGGCGTTGGTGGATCGCATCCATGCCGCCCGCGGCAGGGTGAACGGCATCCTGATCAACGCCGGCGCCTTCACCCACACCTCGATCGCCTTGCGTGATGCCCTGCTCGGGGTGGCCATTCCTTATGTGGAGCTGCACCTGAGCAACGTGCACGCCCGCGAAGCGTTTCGTCACCACTCCTATCTGGCTGATAAGGCCCTGGGGGTGATCTGCGGCTTCGGGCCAGGCAGCTATGGCCTGGCCCTGCAGGGCCTGGTGATGCGGCTGCGCCAGGAGGCCGCGGCATGACAGCGCTGCTGGAGAACCCCACGGCCCGGGTGAAGTGGCTGGCTGCACCCAGCAGCGCCAGCTGGCTTGATCAAGCTTGCGCCCGGCCTGATTTGGTGTTGATCGATCACGCCCACTGCGAGCGCAAGGCGGCAGGTGTGGCCCTGCAGCTGATGTTCCGTTACCCCTCCGATGAAGGGCTGGGAGCGCTGTTGAGCCCACTGGCACGGGAAGAGCTCGAGCATTTCGAGTTGGTGCTCCAGCTGCTGCAGCGGCGCGCCATCCCTCTGCGGCCTCTGCCGGCGCCTGGCTATGGAGCCACCCTCACGGCTGCGGTGCGGAAGGGTGATCTCGAGCGCAGGCTCGATTCGTTTCTGGTGGCTGGCCTGATCGAAGCCCGCAGCCATGAGCGGATGGCCCTGTTGGCGGCCCATAGCCCTGATGAAGAGCTGCGTGCTCTCTACGGCGAACTGCTCGCGAGTGAAGCGCGCCATTTCGGGCTGTATTGGTGCCTGTGCGAAGAGCGTTTCGGGCGCGAGGTCACGGTTGGGCGGCTAGAAGAGCTTGCTCTTGTTGAAGTGCAGGCTCTAGAAGGCGTTTTGGCTAAGCCTGAAGACGTGCGCATGCACTCGGTTGGTGTTGAATCGCACTAAGTCGCTCCATGTAATCTGCGCCGGAAAAGTTATGGGCTGGCTCTCTTTTCAGCGTTTTGCCATGCTGAATTACGTATAGGCAACAAATCTCGTGGGGCGCACCAGTTTGAACGTTGCAACAGGCGGTGCGACTGGTGAGGATGAAAGTCTCACTGCATTTGGTCTTAAGCTTTGAGCGCTAAGTGGTTTTTCGCTTTGTAGGAAGTCATGTGAAACCCCCCTCCCTGAGCATATTCAAGGGAGGGGGGTGATGGTTGGGAGGAGGAAATCAGATGCTTGATTGGGACTTGGGGAACAGATTGTCGAAGTTGTACATCAAGATTTGTCCGCCCTGGTCGGCTTCTTGGGCAGCGACCTGTCCTGCAGACTCGCCAGCATGTTGGACTGTTCCGACAAAAGTATGCTTCCTAAGTGGTGTATCTAACTCAACTCTCTTCCTGCCCGTTCCATTG
>JACBFF010000047.1_pt1 | contig 17569 bp, 16 predicted proteins | sample 7449211 | NCBI WGS metagenome assembly JACBFF01 (sample SAMN14896861, study PRJNA631923) | freshwater metagenome | isolation source: cyanobacterial enrichment | place: USA: Conesus Lake, NY | collected 2019-07 | reverse complement strand
AATCGGAGTCGATAACCCCGATTTTTAATATTTACACAGTTTTTGAGATAGTGTCATTTAATCTGACAGCAAAGGATATTTCTTCTAGATCTCACGCTTGTGGCTTGTAGCTTGTAGCTTCCTTGTGTCTTGTCTTCTTGTTCCTTGTTTCTTATTCCCTTATCTTCTTGGTTTCAACCAAAGCTCCGGATTCATCGGCGCTGCTTTTTCGTTGCTGATCATAAAGATGATGGCGCCTTCTCCGTCGATACTTTTACCGGATCTGCCCAGCAGGGAACCGGCTTTTACTTCTTGTCCTACAGAAACGGAGATGGTAGAAAGTTGATTATAGGATGTAAAGTATTTTCCATGTCTTACAAATACAGCCAGATCTCCATTGATCTCACCCACATAAACCACTTCACCATCAGCAACACTTTTCACCGCTGACCCTTCCGGTAATGCAATCTGTATACCATCACTTTTCTGCGTGAGCTTGGTACCCGGAACGGTTGAGATACCAAATGGTACATATACATTACCACGATCTACCGGCCAAGGTAAACGACCTTTGTTTTGTTCAAACTGAATAGAAGTTTCTCTGCCTTCGGGAGTTGATTCCAGTGCTGAATAGGGTCTGTCAGCCACCGGCTTATTCACCAGTGGTTCATTAATAGCACCACTTTTAGTAACATTGGTATTAGCAGCCGTGTTGTTTTTAGTAGTTCCCTCTGTCGTTGGTTTTGTGGTATTCGCTGAAGCTTTTTTGGCATCTTCCGCTGCTTTTTGTTTGGCACGTCTGGCAGCTTCTTCAGCTTCTCTTCTGATGATGGCAGTAACCGCCTGCTGCATTTTCTGACGTTGTCTTTCTTTATTCTGTATCTGTGCAGATATTTCTTTTTCTTTTCCTTTCAACTGAGCAACAACCTGGTCTTGCGATTTTTTATCTTCTTGTAATACTTTCAACTGTTCACTCTGTTTCTCCAGTGTGGTGATGCGTTCTTTTTTATTGTTACTGAGTAGATCAATTTTTTCTTTCAATAACTGTTCAGATTGCATAATGGCTTCTGCCTGTGTTTCACGGTTACGACGATAACTTTTCAAGTAGGTAATTCTTTTAATCGCATCATTGAAACTTCTGGACGAGAAAATAAAATTCAGGTATTCATAACTGCTTCTATTCTTGTAAGCAAATACAATGCTCTTGGCATATTTAACACGCAAAGTATCCAACTCTTTTCGCAAACGATAGATATCCCTTTCATTCAAAAAAATCGTATTATCCAGATCACGTATTTGACGATTGATGGAGTTCACCAACTGTTCACGCATCGCCACTTTGCGTTTGATGATGGCTAGCTGACTCAAAGAAAGTTTTTTATTTTTTTGGGTTTGAGACAGCAGATTATTGAGTTCCGCCAATTCCTTTTTCAGGTCTTGTTCCTGTTTTTGCAGTTCTTCACGGGTTTGGGCATGCACAGCCAATCCGATGAAACATATCAGGAAAAAGGAGAAAAAAGATTTCAGCATAATCAATGAATTTTATCCGCCTCTGACGGGTGTAAGTCCGCCTCAGGCGGAAAAGTTTGTCTGATAACGAAAAATTGAAGGGTAAATTACTTACGCTTATAGTTTTTTGGCGGCTCGAAGTTGTATTTTAACGGATCATTTAACGTAAACTCTTTAAAATCAAGGTAAATATCCAGTTTTGCCTTCTCAGCCATCGATATTTTACGGTTGGTAGCAAACATATAATCACCCATAGGCTGGTAGCCACCGAAAGTGATATCACAAGTTCGATTGCGTTGCATATCTACATCATCCAGTTTACTGTACAATACGCGATTATCATTTTTATCCAGATTGATGAGATGCTTAAACAGTTCTCCCACCATGACTACCAATAACTGCGTATTACTGTTTTTGTACGAAACCAGATTCTTGCTCACAAAAATGGGGTTCCCTATCAACAAGTCTTGAAGTGTAGCAAAATCAAAAGGTATTTGGGTAACTTCCTGCAAATAATTGATGGAGCGATTCATAACATACTTCTCACCTACTTTACGCACCAGTGTCACACTGTCTTTATTAATTTTCACCTGTAGTCCTTCAGCAGATATCCCCAGGAATGAACCTTTTACACGAATAATAATCACACTGTCTTTACGCATACTCAGGTAAACGGTGTAATTGTCTTTGTTCTCTGCACCCTCATAATCCACTTTGATCTTGGCATTAAAAGTCTGAAAGTCGATCTTATTCTGAATCACTTTCCCCATAATATCCGCCACAATAGCAGCAGAATCTACCTCAGGTGTTTCCTTAATCACCACCACCTGCGCCGTATCTTTTTTAGTAATGGCTTCTTGAATGGCTTCTACTTTCTTCACTGTTTTGCAGGAGAAGAGGAAGAGGAGGAGGAAAGCTGCGAGCTGCGAGCTGCGAGCTACGAGCTTTTTTATAATCAGCGAAATATTTGAATATACACTTCCCAAAATGATCATTTTTTTAACTATAAAAAAAATCCCAACACCTATTACCTATTACCTATAACCCATCACCCAGTACCTTGCACCCATCTCGCCAAAGGCGAGACCATTCCCACCAAAATCCAACATCTGCCATCTGATATCTGCCATCCAAAATCAGACATCCGACATCAGACATCCGACATCAGACATCCTAAATACTCCCCGTACTCCCAAATCCCCCACTCCCTCTATCGGTAGCACCCAACTGCTCCGTCACATGCCATTCAATTCTTTCTACTTTTTGCAACACCATTTGAGCAATACGATCACCCGGTTGTATGATTTGCGCATCAGCGGATAGATTGATCAGAATCACTTTAATCTCACCCCGATAATCTGCGTCGATGGTACCAGGCGTGTTCAAACAGGTGATCCCTTGTTTGATGGCCAGACCACTACGCGGACGAATCTGGATCTCATACCCAACCGGTATTTCCACAAAAATACCCGTAGGTACCAATATGCGCTCAGAAGGCTGAATAGTTATGGGTTGCTCTAAAAAAGCCCTGATATCTACCCCGGATGAACCAATCGTAGCATAATCAGGTAAAGGGTTATTGGATTGATTAACAATACTCACCCGAATCGGCTGAACTGACATAGCCGCAAAACTACTAAATCTGGGGGAATGGTTGCTGGTCGATGGTCCATAGTCCATAGCATCGTTTCACTTTTCACCTTTCACTTTTGCACCCCTACCCCCTTTGAAGCACAATCAATCATAATCATCCGCCCCATCCTACTATACTTGTAGCTTAAAGCTTTCTTGTTCCCTGTTTCTTGTTTCTTCATTCCTGATTCTTCACTTTTTCATTACAAACGATTTTGTAAAAAACAGAAACCGCTCCCGATATAGTTGCGCTTTTGGAAAAATGGATTGCAATTCAGCCTTTGTCATCAACCTGATTTCCCGAACTTGTCGTTCTGCTTCAGATCGTTCATTTTGCCTAGGGATATGTCCAAGTGGAAAGTGTTGTGTTAACCATACACGCCAATTGAAAGGCAGATACTGAAAAAAAGGAAATACCCAATGTGGCTCAATAGGAAACCAATAATTAGGTGTTTGTATGAAATATGTTTTACCCACTCTCTGTACTTCTGTCGCCATTTTTTGCTGTTGCTCAAAAGTATAGAGGTGTTCAATGACCGAATTTGAAAAAACAATATCAAATGACTGATCATCAAAATCAAGTGCAGTAGCATCACCAGTAATACTGATAAAACAGGGTTTCAATGGGTGTTGTACTTCTAAATTCAACAAAGTAATGGTAACCCCATCCTCTGAAAACCCCATCCCCTCCCAAAATGCCAATGTACCGCCAATATCTAAAATCGAAATAGGCTTAGGAAGTGATCGAACCATCTCCAGAAAAACACGAAACCTACGCTGTCTAAATCGATGAGATAAAGATTTCTTATTGGTATTATCAGCCATGTTTTTCAAAATTCCAAGCATATCAGCATCCCGTTATTTGTTGAAGATAGGTACCAATTTTTCTTTCTTACTCAAAATACCGTGAATATTTCTCATGAGCTGTGAGCTACGAGCTATGAGCTATAAGCTGCAAGACAAATGACCATGGTCCATGGTCCATAGTCCATAGCATCGTTTCACTTTTCACCTTTCACTTCTCACCCCTACCCCCTTTGAAGCAAATCATGATCATCATGACAATCCGCTCCATCCGCGTCCCATCAGTCCATAGTCCATGGTCCATGGTGAGTAGTTAGTAGTGAGTAAATCATTCACGATTCACAATTCACAATTCACTTCTCACCCCTACCCCTTTGAAGCAGATCCTGATCATCATGACAATCCGCCCCATCCTATTATACTTGTGGCTTGAAGCTTTCTTGTCCCTTGTCCTCCGAAGGAGTCCTCTGGACCTTCTTTCTTGTCTCTTGATATAATAAATTGGTTTTATATTGCAATCAAATCCGATCAGGAGATGTTCAAAGGCAATCAAATTAATTACATTGTTAGGATTCTACTGGATTTTATGCTGTTGCTTGTTTGTTTTGCAGCAGCTTCTTATTTTGATACCGGTAAAATACTTCATATTGTATGGCCACCATTGGTGGTGATCTTTGGCAGTAGTTTATTGATATGGTATGTAGTTGCACGGATTTTTTTACTGTATGGCGAAATCACTATTTTTTCTTTTTCACAGGAAATGACTGTTTTTCTTCGTCATCTCGCAACCCATTTGTTACTACTGATATTTTTACTCTTTCTTTTTTACCAAGATTTCTATATCTACCGATCGTTGATATTTTATTATCATATTCTCATTTTCGCAACGATACCATTTCAAAAATATTTTTTCAGGGTTACGGTTGCCTTTATTCGAAAGCAATACAAATACGAAAAAAATATTCTCATCGTAGGGGCAGGTGCATTGGCGGCTAATTTTTACAGAACAGGAATTTTAAATAACAGTCTTAAATACAATTTGGTAGGGGTGATTGATGATGTAGAACATCATTCCTTCAATGGTAAATACCTGGGCAGTATTCAACAACTACCGGATTTACTAAAGTTCAATAACATAGACGAAGTATTTCTCGCACTTCCCAATGATGAAACAGAAAAGATCGACTATGTGATCGATGTGTGTGAAAAAAATACCAAGCGGGTAAACCTGATACAGGATTTTGGCAGACATGGTCTCCCCTCTTTAAAAGTAACCAACTATGCAGGTTTCCCGGTGGTGGGCTTACGTTATTTTCCACTGGATGAAGCAGAAAACAGATTTTTCAAAAGGCTTTTTGATATCCTCTTTTCATTAATCTTTCTGGTACTTATCTACAGTTGGTTAGCACCTATTATTGCAATAGCCATTAAACTCAATTCGCGCGGACCTATTTTATTCAAACAGGAACGTTGGGGATTGAATAACAAAAAAATCATCTGCTATAAGTTCAGAACCATGTACATGAGAAAGAAAGAGGAAGATGAGAACAATTTTGAGCAGGCAAAAAGAAATGATAAGCGTGTGACCAGTGTAGGAAAGTTTTTAAGAAAAACTAGTTTGGATGAACTACCACAATTCATCAATGTATTATCAGGAAGTATGTCGGTAGTAGGTCCCAGACCACACCCCATTCCCTTATCATTAGAGTCAAAAGACATTATACCCAACTACATGCTACGACACCTCGTAAAACCCGGTATCACAGGATGGGCACAGGTCAATGGAAGTCGGGGTGAAACTTCCCTCCCGGAAGACATGCACAAACGCGTCAACTATGATCTTTGGTACATCGAAAACTGGAGCTTCTGGCTCGACTGTCAGATCATCTTCCAAACCATCGTGAACATGATCAAGGGAGATGAAAACGCCTATTAAACAGAAGAATGTAGAATATTGAATATCGAATGTCCAACTTCGAAATTGGACATTGGACATTCGATATTTTTCTGTTTCTACAGCCCATACGTCAACCCCACACTAAATACATTCTGCTGATCAAATCTGCGTATTTGCATGTTGAGGTTTAGACGGTAGATGTATTCATAAGATGCATTGAACAAGAATTCATCGGAGCGTTGTTGAAAATCGAAGAGAAATGGAGGCTGTGGTTCTTGAAGATATTGCTGATCCAGTGTACCGGCACCTCCTTTGCGTACATGCATGTAGCGGGCATACAGTTTCAAGCGGGGCAATGGGGTATGACGTGCATACACAATAACCCTGTCTGCATTACTCCCTACCCAGTCTCCCATCAGATAGCCTTGATGAATATAATCTTGCGCAGATAAAATATTGCGATACACAAATGGACGTACACGGGTATATTCAGCACCCAGACTTAAATAAGGGATGCCTGCCACATCGGTGATCGATCCTCCAACAGTATATCCCAATTGATTTCTTTGTTTTATTCGATTGAATATTCCGGTTAAACGGATCTCATCAATGAAAAGAGTACTATAGAGATGGGTATTTTTAATTTGGTTACGGGAACTCAATTGAAAAAAGAACTGACCATTCGATCCTCGCTCCAGAAATGTTGAATTAGAATTGTTATCAATCGCTTTAAAGAACATGATAGGAATCAAATAACCAATATTCAAACGATCATTATAAATAATAGACTCTCCTAAAGACAATACCAGTTTCTTTGTAAGGTTAATATCAACACTGTGTGAAGCCATATACTTGGCAATTTCAACAGTTCGATATCCGTTACCCGTAGGTATGGGATAGGACCGTGAAGAATCTACCATATTAGAACGCAACCAGGCATGTGTATAATTGAATTTCAACCAGGGTAAAGGGTGATAATCGAGCCTGATATAAGGATATACAGGCGCTTTATCAGATAATACCAGTCTACCCCCTTCCCCATATCCCCAAAGCAAATAATCTTGCCCGATACTCACTGCTCCCTTTTTAAACTCATAGCGCAGATTGGCTCTCAATTCAGTAAAACTTGCAGCATTGGTCGCAAAGGGTCTTTGATTGACGATTCCCGTGGTAGCTCCGGCAAACAATGATTTTTTGGAAGTATCCAGACCCTTACCTTTTTCATTGATATCATGAAAAGAGAATTGATAACCCAAATTTTTTCCAATCCGGCCCCAAAAATTAATACCCAAACTGCTTGACTTTACATCCATGCCTTTTCCGCCTGTATAGGAGGAAGTAATGATAGGGTCTGCATAGAGGGTAAATCCATCCCCGCGAGCCGTCATGATTCTTTTTCTTTCCCCTTCTTTGAATTCACGTAAATAAAAACTCAACTCTTTCTTCTCCACCTCACTCAACAGGGCCTCTTTTGCAGCAACAGAATCCAAAACGGCGTGGATATATGACTTACTCAAAGGCCTCACATTATCATTAAATGTAACAATCCCTTTTTGGGCAAGACGATACAGGTAGTTATATACTTCATGCGTATGACGCTCATACGCCGGCTGCGCAAATACAACCTGCTGCATCAACACCAACAAAATAACAGATACAAAAACCCTTTTCATGATAATCATCGGATAATAGATAAATGATATGTAAAGATATAGGAGAAAGGAGGAATGTAGAGCTGTGAGCTTTTTTTATTTGCTGCAAGGGAGTATTGCGAGATGCAGCTGACCATGGGCCATGGACCATAGACCATAGTCGATAGTCCATAGTCAAGTATCCGTACGCCCAACTTCAAAATCCCCCTGTCATCTGTCAACTATCAACTGTCAACTATCATCGCTGTCTGCAAAAAAAAATGCCCAACTTCAAAATTGGACATTCAAAATTCTACATTCAATATTCCCCCACTTCTATCGAACACTCTCTACAACTTGTTCCAGCTTATTCACCACCTGTGTGGATTTTATTTGAGACAGAATCCATTCATAAGTCTTCGTCATTCCTGTTTCCAAAGCTGCTGATGGACTCCAGCCCAATTGTTGCTGAATGAGTTTATTATCAGAATTACGTCCTCTTACACCGGTATGAGGTACTAATACATTGTTGATGGAAATATCTTTTCCGGAAATACCAATCACCATTTCTGCCAATTGATTCAATGTTACCATTTCTTCGGACCCAATATTGAACGGACCCGTCAAATCTGAAGCCATGAGTCTTGACACACCTTCCAAACATTCATCGATGTATAAAAAAGAGCGGGTCTGTTTACCATCTCCCCATACTTCAATCGAACCACCATCAGGAGCTTGGGCTACTTTTCTGCAAATGGCTGCCGGTGCTTTTTCTTTTCCACCCGTCCAAGTGCCTTCCGGACCAAAAATGTTATGAAAACGGGCAATCTTAACGTTCATTCCATGATTACGACCAAAAGCAAGGTATAAACGCTCACTGAATAATTTCTCCCAACCATAATCACTGTCCGGATCAGCAGGATAGGCAGAGTCTTCTGAACATTTCGGATTATCAGGATCGGTTTGGTTATAGGATGGATAGATACAAGCCGAAGAAGAATAGAAAATCTTCTTAGACCCCGTATTCAATGCTTGTTGTAAAACGTTCAGGTTAATACTGGCTGAATTATGCATCACATTGGCATCATTCTCTCCGGTAAAAATATAACCGGCACCACCCATATCAGCCGCCAACTGATAAATTTCATCAAAGCGCATATCCAATACAGAACGAACCACATGCTGTTCTGTTAAATCACCCAGTATAAACTCATCAGCCAGAGAATTGCTGAATTCATGTTCTTTGATGTCAACCCCTCTCACCCAAGCTCCTTCCAGCTTCAGTTTACGAACCAAATGTCCTCCAATAAACCCCCCGGCCCCACATACCAGCACTTTCTTCATACTCATATATACCTTTTTTTAGAAATGTAAAAATCCAAAAATTCTTTGATATTCAGCCAGATAAACTTAGGAACTATTTCCAAATATCGCTTATACAACCGTTTCGGCTCCATTAATACCCTGAAAAACCACTCTAAACCCATGTTTTGCATCCATTTAGGTGCTTGTTTGACGCGCCCGGTATGAAAATCGAAAGCTGCCCCTACGGTGATGATATAATCCGTTTGTACATAATCACTCAATTTTTTGGCAAATCTTTCCTGTTTGGGTGTACTAATACCTATCCAAACTATATGAGCCCCTGATTGCTGAATCTGTTGCCCCAGTTCTTCCATTTCGGCAGTACTCATGTCCCTGAAGGGCGGACAGTACACCCCTGTTACCCCATGATTCATGAATTTACGACCTACCTCATTTTTTAGTTCTTCCGCAACACCTACTTTCCCGCCACAAAAAAAATGACGAATGGGCTCATGGGCAGTGGCTTTCATCATGGCTTCAAAAAAATCGGGACCGTAACAACGACGCATTTGGGAGGACCCTTTTAATCGGCCTACCCAAACCACCGGCATGCCATCGGGCAAATTCATGTAAAACTGCTGCATCAATGCATGAAATTCCGGATCCTTATGCGCTTCAATCAAACCATGAGCACCTGTAGCACTTACGCATCTGTTTTTACCACGAGCGCTTCCTGTTCGAATATCTGTTACCATTTCAGCTACAGCTGATGGAATATTCTGATCATAGATAGGAACTTTCAAAACAGCAATCATAGGATGGTTCTTTCCATATACTATAAATAAAATGCCCGTGCTGATAGATACCAGACACTTGCAATCATATTATCGACGCTTCATGCCTAATACAGATTTGATCAGGCCAACAGCTTTTGCTTTCATATTAGAATATACCAGAAAATAACGATTAATACCCTGGTTCTGCCAATCATTGATCAATATTTCTTCCCCTGTTTTTTTAAAAAAAGCAGTTTTATCTATCAAAGCATCCAACTCCCAGTTCTTTTCATTTTTGAGGAATACATACAAATTACGAACGGAAGGCAGGTGTATATCATCTACCACCATATACCCACCGGTTCGCAGTTTTTTTTCCGTGAAGTGGTAGTCAATTTCTGCGTAGGGATAACGATGTGCTCCATCAATAAATACAAAGTCCAGTGCAGGTATGTTGTTGACCAATAAGGGCAACACCTCCGCTGAACTATTCGCTATAAACGTAAAATCAGTTACGATCTGGTTGGCGCTGCAATAATTCCGTATCCGTAATTCCTCTCCCGGATCCGGCGCAATGGCGGTATGCTTGCACCCTGCCAGCAGAAAAGCAAAGGTAGATTTACCAGAGCCCGTCTCGAGTGTCACATCACCCGGTTTTAATTTACCATAGATATACTTTACAACCCGATCCGATACGCCAAAATTGGCAGCACTACCATCGCTCCACACGTGAAAACTAGGATTGTCTTGTAATAACTTTTCGATTTGCATAAATAAATAGCTTTTTAAATACCCGAATCGGCCACTTTTAGGGCTGAATCATTTCCAAAAGATTCTTCCGCATAAACCAGTCCTACAAATATCCAGAAAGGCATGGCACCCATCGGTCCTTCCAGAAATACATCAAAAGATGCATTGATCAAAAAGGATAAACTAATGGATAGCAATACCAGCATGAACGGACTCAAATCCGGTTTTCGGATATTTCTCAGATGCAGGTATATCCAATACAACCATAGGAAAAAAATAGGCACGCCAAACCTAGCCAATACGGTCATGTGAAAGCTGTGCGGAGATCGAAGATTTCCTTCGGTAGGGTCATACTCTATATCATCGGTTGCTGCCAAACTCATACCCAATCCCCTGCCCCATAAAAAGTAATCGCCTAAAAAAGTATACTCCACAATTCGTGCCCACCAAACCAATCGCCACACTTTATTATCACTTAAACTGGTACCATCATCTTCTGAGGAAAAAATACTTACTGCATTATTTTTCAACTGTTCAATACTCAGCGATCTTCCCTGAAAATTTTCTTCCAGATTGGTAGATATAAACAAAGGCATTGCCAGGATAATGATCAACGGTGCATATTTCACCAACTTGATCATTTGTTTTTTTAATGCAAGATTTTTTGTCAGCAAAAAGAAAACACCCATGGGTATCAGTACCGATATCATTCCGGATCTGCTATACGATGATACGACCAAAAACAGATAAGCAATCAGTATCCACTGTAGTATTAAAAATCGTTTGGGCATCGTAATATATCCATTCAGTAAAAAAATACTGGCAATGAACAAATGCACCCCCATATCACCAAACTTGTATAAAAAAATACGCTGATCCCCAAAAATGATCAGCTCACGGAAAAAAGTAGAGTAAGAAGATAGCAAAAAAAAGCAACACATACATAACGGATACCACTTGTAGATCGTTATAAGTCTTTGTTTCAAATAGGGCAATGCCTCTTTAAGGTAATACACAATAAAGGCAAATATGATATAATTGAACACCACAGAATCACGTACTACATCTACAATCCCATAGCCTTCCAATATACCCCTGCCAATATACAAAGTAGCCACCAGCATGAACAGCGTCAGCAATGCCATTCTTTTGTCCCAGGCAAATTCATAAGAACGCAGATCCCATAATACCATTAATAAGCCCACCACAATCAATAGCTCACTTAGATACGTATAAGCAATTCCTTTGTTGAATAGCGCATACAACAGATACACAAAAACAAAAAAATTAAAGTAGATCCGTTTAAATACACTCATTCATTTCATGACTTATAGAGCAAATAAAGCAATTTTAAGGCACAAAAACTATATTTGCCATGAGTCTAAAGACATGATCCGCTGAATTCATGTCTGCATCTACCAAAGTGCCATAACAAATCGCAGATGACGCAACCTTCTTTTGATTACCTGATTGTTGGAGCCGGTTTTTTTGGCAGCATCTGTGCACATGAATTAACCAAAAGAGGTAAACGCGTATGTGTTATTGACTCCAGGAACCATATTGGTGGCAATTGTTATACTGAAGAAAGAAACGGCATCCATCTGCACATGTATGGACCACATATCTTTCACACTTCCAATCCCGAAGTATGGCAATGGATCAACCAATTTGTTCATTTCAACACATTCTCCTTACGCCCGGTTGCCAATTATAATGGCGAGATTTTTTCACTGCCATTCAATATGTGGACTTTCGCCAAATTATGGAATATCACCACTCCCGAACAGGCAAAAGCCATCATTGAAGCGCAGTCGGCCCATATCATGCAGGAACCACAAAATCTGGAAGAGCAGGCCATCAAACTGGTGGGCACTGATGTGTACCAGAAACTCATCAAAGGATATACGCAAAAACAATGGGGAAAAGACCCTGCCGCCTTACCGGCCAGTATCATCAAAAGACTTCCGGTAAGATTCACGTATGATAACAATTATTTCAACGACACTTACCAGGGTATTCCGATTGGCGGATATACGCAAATTTTCACCCAATTACTCCAGGGTATTGAACTGCGTTTGAATACAGATTATTTTAAAGATGAATTACCCGCACATGATCGGGTGATTTATACCGGACCTATTGATAAATTTTATGATTATCGCTTTGGAGAACTGGAATATAAAACACAAACATTTACCCACGAATTCAAAGAGCAAGTACCCAATTACCAGGGTGTTGCGATGATGAATTTTACAGATGTTGAAACGCCGTATACACGCATTATTGAACACAAACATTTCGATCCTGTTGATCTCCCACATACATGGATCAGTTATGAGTATCCTGTTCCGTATAAAGCATCTGAAAGCGAACCTTTTTATCCGGTGAATGATATGCATAACAATGCCATCTATGCGAAATACAAAGCATTGGCAGATCAAGAACCAAAAGTGAGTTTTGGAGGACGACTGGCAGAATACAAATATTACGATATGCACCAGGTCATAGCCTCTGCTTTACAATTCATACGAAACCACCATCCATGAAATACCTGATCATAAGTGCTGTAGGCGATGAGTCTTTACATACAGAATGGATAAAAGAACAACCCACATTTGATCTGGCACTATTGTATTATGGTACTGATCCCGAAATGGCAAAAACCTATGCCAGGCAGGCTACATATTTCCTTCAGACCAAAGGAATGAAATATCACCTGATACATGCTTTTATCCAACAACACCTCTCTTCCATCATTCAATACACTTATATCTGGATGCCGGATAATGATGTTGCTATATCCACGCAAGACATCCATCGATTATTTCAACTGGCAGAACAATATGACTTACAATTGTGTCAGCCTGCGATGACAGGTTATATTTCACATCCCATCACACAGCCTGACCCCGCTTCCTTGTTACGCTTCAGCAATTTTGTAGAAGTACTGGCACCACTCATGAGTTTACCTGCATTGTTACAATTGTACAATACTTTTAACCTCAATTACTCCGGTTGGGGATATGATTATATATGGCCATTTTTATTAGGTTATCCAAAAAATAAAATCGCCATTATCGATGCAGTGGTTATGAAACACACCAAACCCATCGGGGCAGACTATTCCCGATTTCCCAAACATCCGAAACAAGAAATGAAGGAAACATTGAAACCCTACGGAAGAAGCATGCAGAAAAAGCAGGTCATTTACAGTTCTATACCTGCAGGAGAATAGATCAAAGCGTATCGGTATCCATTAACCGATCTTACGCCTGAATTGAGTAATCAGATAGTAGGGATTATAGATAAAATTGGTCAGCAATAACGCAATCAGAGAACCTATTATGAATCCAATGATGCCCATGCTTTGCAGTAAGAAATAACCCAGCACCAATGCCAAGATCCCTTGTCCGATAGAAATAATGGTTTGCATCTTATTCAACCGCAACGCGTGTAAAAAAACAGAGGACACATTGTCTAATACAATTAATATAGTAAACACACAGAAGAGAGTATACAACTGCTCAATAGACTCCCCGCTCAATCCACTCCAATACTCGAATATAAACTTACCGATGGTCAGTAAAAAGCATAACATCAATATGCATAACAGGAATACGCTCCTCAATACTTTGAAATAAGTAATCCGTAATTGTTGCCATTCGCCCATGACTTCCTTTTGTGCGAGCGTAGGAAATAAAATAACGGTAAAATTGGTAGCACCCATACGTACCACATCCAGGAAGCGGGAAACCATGATATAGCTGGCAACTTCTGCTTTGGTTGTTACATGGTTGAGTAATATGATCTGTGAGTTGAATACAAAAACGACACCAATGGAATTTAAAAAATACCAGAAACTATAACGAATATGATCACTCAACACTAGCCAGCTGAACTTCGCTATCGATAAATGATAACTGGTCTCTTTTTTAGAGAAGAAAAACAAAGTACAGATAAATAAAAAATTAACCACACTACTTGCTGTCAATAACAAAACAGCAGATCCTTCTTGGCTGCAATAGTACAATACCCCGAATTCAATGATCGTTTTCCCGATTCGAATCAGTTTACCAATAAAGATTTTATTGGCCGACTGAAGTATCACATCAAACATGGCAGCTACAACCGTTTGCAATACCAATAGAGAAGTCAGTAAAGCATAGGAAAAAAAATGATCCCCGTTAGCAAGTAGCTGTGAATGGTATAACCACAAAAAAACCGGAAAAGCAATCAGGAATAGCAACAAATAAAAAAAGAAAGAAGAACTGATCAATACCGATGCCCGCAATGGTTCCTGGATTAAACGCCGCATCAGTCCTAAATTCAAACCCAGATCAAACGCTGATGTAAACAATACAATATTCAATAAAACCCCATAATTACTAAACTCCTCAATACTGAACCGTTCATTCAATACGGGGATGAGCAAAATGATCAGTCCGGCACTACAAGCCTGTGATAAAAATGTAGTAACAAGATTCAGTATGTAAGGACGTGAAAAAGCTATTTTCAATGGCATTTTTATTGGTTGGCAATGATCAGTAATTCATTCCCCTCATTACGTTTACGACGCAGAAAAGAAACAAAATAAGAGATCGGAGTAAAACACAATCTAACCAGTTGATTGATCCGAAAAAACAAACTGCCGCCACCGCTATCCTCATACTGCCGAACAGTATTACGCGATTTGTTACGGTAAAACAATAAGCTGATCAACAGGTCGTATAAGTTCTGATCCCAGGTATCAGAAGTACGAATACTGCGGATGGTAAAGCCCTTACTTTCCAGCAAACTGCACAAATTGGCAGCATTGTAATGATTGATATGAACATAAGGCTGTTGTAACCAGCCCCATTTCTGTTGCGTAAGTTTGAATGATAAACTATCGGTATTCGGCACAGCAATAATCAGCGTACCCCCCGGATGTAAGCGCGCTTTGAGTTCTTCTAATACAGCATCCTGATCGCGCATATGTTCCAGTACATGCCACATCGTAATGACATCAAAATCTTTTTCCTCATAATCAGAAAGCCGGTATCGATTAGTGATCTTACCATTGTTATGATGCATGATCTTATCACTACCGATATCAAAACCAAAAGCATGAAAACCTTTTTTCGACAAAGCCTGTACAAAAAATCCATGCCCGCAACCAAAATCAAGCACCCGTTTTTTATTTTTCAAATGGTTCCTCACCTTATATAAACGATGACGTGCCTGCCATCGCTTAAAAAACATATTTTTTTGAAACCAGTCATATGCATATTCATGCTGGTAATAAGCATTCAATTCCTCCTGCTCGGGTATCGGGCTTGCCTGTATAAATCCGCAATGGTGGCAACGCACATAATCATAATGAATACCATTCAATATCCATTCAGCAGACTCTATTGTATCTTTAAACAAAACAGTCTGTTCACCAGACTTACAAATTACACAACCCATCGTACGATTACTTATGAATGCGATGATACAAACAAAATAATGAATAATGAATGATGATTCGATATTCATTATTCATCATTTCCCCATCCTCATCAATGCAAACTATTTAAAATAACACACGATACTGTTCCTGACATCTAATACCAGCCAAACAAAAAATTCCTTAAACCGATTCCGATTCGTTTGTATATAACTTTTTTCCCGTCCGTTGGTTACGATTAATTCCGGATGCACACCTCCAATTCGAAGTGTTTCAATGTTCATAAAGTATTTAAACTGATCTACCGGATAGGCAACTCTTCGGGTAGCTTTCAATAATAAAGCTGCTGCTTTTTTATTCACTGAATATCCGTAGGTACAATAGACGCTCTTGAGATAAGGTTCTCCGATATCAAAACCCTCCGCCAATTGCTTACGCGTACTTCTATGGAGTTTCATATGCCCCTCCCATGCACCCCAAAAAAACAAATCATATTGGTCGGCTACTGTTTGGAATTTTGTTTTCAACAAAGCCAAATTGGCAAACGCACTATCCGACTCCAGTATGAGGAATAATTGATCTTCATCCACATCTGCAGTCAGGATTTTTCTCCATACAGAGCGATGACTCAATAAACATCCCAGTTCACCATCACTCAATGCATGACCGGTACGTTCTAAAGATGTATTTTTTAGCGCAGATAAAAAGGGCACTCTTTCATAGGCTGGATATACCGCTTCAACATATTGTAAAGCAGGTAAACTTGCCTGCAAGGTTTTGATGTGAGCAAGTCTTTCTGTTTCATGAACAGATCCAATAATGTATCCGGGTATTTCGTCAGTTCTCATGGGGGAAAAAGGATGATCGCGCACAAAGATCTTCAAAAGAAAAATAAGTCTGGTGCTGGAGTGCAAAGGGTGTAAAAAACTGATCTTTTACAGAAGAGGGGTAGAGTATATAATGCGGTTTCCTGAATAATTGTGCTACATGTATCGGCATGCTATCACCTCCTATCACCAGATCTGCAGATCGTATCAATGCAACCAGTTCTGTAAAGTTGCGATAGCCGGTATCACCATTTGCTACTGTGGTTGATTTCATGAATCTTGCTACTTCTACCAAAGACCCATTCAACTCAAAAGCTGCTTTGATTTTCATGATGATGTCGGAGCCAATCTCTCTTCGCTTTTGTCGGGCATCCGGTATTACCAAAACACGTATCCCTTTTTGATGTACGTTAAAAGGTAATGCTGTCAACTCAGTCATCGGCACAGAAAAAAATCGGGCATAGGACGCATACACTTTTTCTGTTGATACCACATATTCAAAAGGATAGCCACAGTACCAACTGACCCATGCACTTCTTTTCTTTTGTTCAAGATAATGACTACCTGCTGTGCTCTGTATTCTAACATGCCGTCGTAAACGTGCCAGCTCAGTCAGACTACTGATACGCAAAAGATAACGATCCGTAAAACAACCCATGATTCCATGACGAATACCAAAATCATGAAACTGCAACACAACATTATCCGGTAGAATGATCCCCAAAGATTGATACAAGGGCTCCAAATGCGCAGATGCCACCAAACTAATCTTTGATGCTATCCGATTTTGTGAAGCCATATTCACCGCAATCACAAAATCGCCATAAGCACGGAGGAGGAAGAGGGTCATGGGTTGGGTTATGAGGTGCAGGGTACTAGGTACTAGGTGCTAGGTGCTAGGTTTTAGGTGTTAGACTCGCCGCAGGCGAAAAAAGCTCACAGCTCGCAGCTCGTAGCCATTGCTGTCCGGTGAAACTTTATTTTTGATACCGGATGTCTGTGATTGTTGGATTAGAGCTATCCAATACAGT
>JACBFF010000046.1_pt1 | contig 18039 bp, 13 predicted proteins | sample 7449211 | NCBI WGS metagenome assembly JACBFF01 (sample SAMN14896861, study PRJNA631923) | freshwater metagenome | isolation source: cyanobacterial enrichment | place: USA: Conesus Lake, NY | collected 2019-07 | reverse complement strand
TCTTATTCCAAAGAACTTTTATACCCCTATTTTCACTAATTTGTAAACATAGGAGAACGCAGAGTTGGGCTCAGAGTTGCACGGAGTTTTTAGATTTTAATCAGTCATATGAATAGAAGACATTTTTTGCAACAGTCTGCTTTAACAACTGCTGCTGTTTCTGCATTGCCGTTGAGTGGCTTGGCAGCTTCTGATGCCAAGCCCTCCATTCGTTTTGCTTTTATGACGGATGTGCATATTAAAACCGGTGCTGTACCGGAACAAGGTATGCAACGTGCGTTTAAACATGTGAATGCATTAAGACCCAAGGTTGATTTTATTCTCAATGGGGGAGATGCTATTATGGATGCGATGAAAGCTACCAAAACTAAAGTAGAAGAACAGTGGGATTTATGGAATACAATACTGGCAGAACAAAACAAGTTGCCCATGTATCATTGCATTGGTAATCACGATGCCTGGGGTTGGCAGATGACAGAACCAGAGATTAAAAAAGATCCATTGTACAATAAAGCTTGGGTAGTACAGCAACATCAAATGCCCGGTAGATATTATAGTTTCATCAAAGCCAACTGGAAATTCATCGTCCTTGATAGTGCACATGAAAACAATGGAGGATACATCGCCAAAGTAGATGAAGAACAAATGCAGTGGTTGCAAAAAGAATTATCGGGTACTGATCAAAGTATGCATATCTGTATCGCTTCTCATATTCCGATCGTATCTTTTGTATCCGGATTCTTCTTTGATAAAACAGAAGACAATGGCGACCGGAAAATTTCCAGAGCATTATTGCATACAGATTCTTTTACACTAACAGAGTTGTTCCGCAATCACCCAAATATCCGCTGCTGCTTAAGCGGACATATTCACTTACAAGACATTGTTGAATACCGAGGTATACATTATTACTGCAACGGAGCCATCAGCGGCAACTGGTGGGGCGGCGCTTTCAAAGGATTTGATCCTGCATATGCAGTATTCGAATTCTTTAAAGATGGGTCGGTGAAGCGAGAGATGATACGATATGATCTGTGATTTCTTGATCTTTGATTTTTTGATTGAAGAAAGTTAAAAGTCAAAAGTAAAAAGTAAAAAAAATCAAGAAATCAGAGATCAAAAAATCAAAGATTTTTTTCAATGATGCTTACTACTTTTTCCGCCCACGCCTTATGTGATTTAGCGGAGTAGTGGAGTTTGTCTGAAGCCAGTAAGCTCTCATCATTTTTTGCCAATCTGGTTTGAGTAGTAATATCGATGAAATGTCCACCTAGTTTTTTGACCTTTTCTTCGCATACTTTGTTGTAAGTATCAATCTCTTGACTGATCTTATTGGTATCTCTTTCTGCAGCAAAAGGTGTTACACCCCAATCGGGAATAGAGAGAACGATAACCCGATCAGGCTTATTGCCGGCAAAATAAATGGCTTTTTTGAGCAGGTATTCAAAGTCATTTTCAAATTCACTGATTTCCAATCCTCTATATTGATTGTTGACACCGATGAGTAAACTCACAAAATCATAATGTTCATTGAGAGCGGTATGCAATATATGATCAGCGAGTTCAAAGCTGGTCCAACCGGTTTTGGCAACTACTTCCGGTGCATGGAAATGCAATCCCTTTTTTCTCAAGAGTTGAACGGTTTGATAAGGAAACCCTTCATGTAAAGGAACCGATTCTCCAATTGTATAAGAATCGCCTAAAGCGAGATAACTGAAATAGTGTTTGGTCATAAATACTTTTTTCTGTGATCTTCAGTGCATTCAGTGGCAATTATTTATTTATTGCCACTGAAAACACTGAGATACACTGAAGTTAAAAGTTAGTTTTCAAAATCTCATAAAACCGATATACATCTTCAAAGCTACAATACATCGGTGCAGGAGCAACGCGGATTACACCGGGTTCACGGTAGTCTACGATGATGCCGCTGCTGATCATTTTATCATGAATTTCTTTTCCTCTCTCTTTAAAATACAAACACAATTGCGCGCCTCTCTGTTCAGGATCAGCAGGCGTAATGATTTCAAAATTCAGTTGGGGTAATTGTTTCAATAAATACTCCAAATAAGCTGTTAAATGCAAACTTTTCTTTCTCAGATTTTCTATACCTGCTTTTTCAAATAATTCTAAAGAAGCTTTCAATGCCCCAGTATTAAATACCTGAGAAGTACTGATATTCCATCCACTGGCATCTGTTTTTGGGATAAAGCCCTTCTCCATTTTAAAACGGGTCTTCTCATCATTACCCCACCAGCCTGCAAGTCGGGGTGTATCTGCATTGCTGGCATGTTTTTCATGCACAAACACACCTCCAATAGCACCCGGACCGGCATTCAAATATTTATAAGAACACCATACTGCAAAATCAACCTGCCAATCATGTAATTGCATCGGAACATTACCTGCAACATGCGCCAAGTCAAATCCGGCGATGGCACCAACAGCATGTGCAGCTTTTGTGATGGATGCAAGTTCGAAGAGCTGTCCGGTATAATAATTGATCCCCCCAAACAATACCATCGCCAATGAGTCTCCGGTAGATTGAATGGTAGCAAGGATATCTTCTGTTCGTAACGTTTTTTCACCTGCTCTTGGCGCAATCTCTAAAATGGCGTCATTTGGATCAAAGCCGAAATGTTTAACCAATGTTTCCACGGCATACTGGTCAGAAGGAAAAGCGCCTGCTTCCATGATCACTTTAAAACGAGAAGCAGTGGGCTTATAAAAACTCAACATGAGTAAATGAAGATTCACAGTTAATGCATTCATGACTGTGATCTCATTTTCTTTTGCCCCCATCATTTTCGCCAATGTGGGAATGCAGTATTGATGGTAGTACAACCAAGGATTGGGTCCATTAAAATAACCACCCACCGCCAGCTCTCGCCAACTGTTCAGCTCAGTTTCAATGGCTGCAGCTACGGTACAAGGCTGTAAGCCCAGTGAGTTACCACAGAAGTAAATGACATCCTGTTCCCCTTTCTTCGGAAAATGAAATTCCTTCTTATATCCTGCCAACAAATCAGCCGCATCAGCCTCTTGTGCATAAGATCGTTCTGTTGTAAAAGCAAACATGGTGTGAATTTGGGTGTAAAATAGTGTTTTTGGGTTGTTGGGTGATCAGGTGATCGGGCAATCAGGTAATCGGGTGGTTGCGGATGGCTGTGGGTGTTATGACATGAAACAGCCCCCCGATTACCTGATCACCCGATCACCCGATTTCCCGATAACCTAACACCCCGCCCCCTTCACCGAATTTTACCAATTCGATTGGGTCGTTTAAGCTGTTTCGCCTAATTTTCAGCTCCTCAAAAACCAAATAACTGTATGAGAAAATTCCTGCTGTTGTCAGTATGGCTGCTGTTAGCATTTGCTGTTACTGCACAACAAACCCCCGTTACCAAGGCTAATTACGCATTAGCCGCCCGTTTTTCTCCCAAGAAGTTAGGTAAAATGATCTTCAGCACGGCTGTTGATCCGCACTGGCTCAAGAATTCAGACAAATTCTGGTACATGTATGAAACCACAGAAGGGAAGAAGTGGTACATCGTGGATCCGGTGAAAGGTGAGAAGAAAGAGTTGTTTAACAATGCGGATCTGGCTGCTAAGATCACGCGTATCGTTAAAGATCCTTTTGACGCACAGAACCTTGGACTCGACAGTATGCGTTTTGTACGCGATGAAAACTGGATTCAGTTTGAAGTTAAGAGTACACAGGATGAAGTGAAAAAAGATACAGCTACTGCTGGTCGTCGTGGTGCTGCCGGTTCAGCGGCTGCAACACCTGCTAAGAAAGTATTTTATTTTGAATACAACTTACAGACAGGTGAGTTGATCGAATTGCCTGATTTCAAAAAACTGAAGAGAAAACCCAATTGGGCGAATATCTCTCCGGATGGTAATGTGATTGTATTCGGTAAGAATTACAATGTTTACTGGATGGACAAAGCCAATTACGAGAAGGCTTTGAAAAATGAAAATGATTCTACCATTGTAGAATATGCATTGACAACAGATGGTATTGATGGATATGGATATTATAATGATGGTAATCTTTCCGGCAGCGGTATGACCGATGATGAGAAAGAAAAAGAAATGAAAAGAAGAAGACCTCTGTTTGCTTTGTGGTCTCCTGATTCAAAATACTTTGCATTGCGTCGCGTGGATAACCGTAAAGTAAAAAATCTTTGGGTAATCAATAGTGTAGCGAATCCTCGTCCAACATTGGAAACCTATAAATATTGGATGCCGGGTGAAAAAGAATCGCCAACCGATCACCTGTATTTATTTGATGTTGCAAATAAGAGCAGCAAAGAATTAAATGTTTCTCAGTTCAAAGACCAAGCAGTGGCTGTATGGTCTGATCCCGGAAAAGTAAATACCCGAGATGATGATTGGAGACCTTCTGTATGGTTAGGTACCAAAGACAAGTTCTACTTTACTCGTACCAGCCGTGATCAGAAGCGCATTGATGTATGTGTGGCTGACGTAGCTACAGGTACTGTAAAACCTGTAGTAGAAGAGCGTTTCAATACTTATATCGAGATCAACCGTATTGGATTGATCAATGGCGGTAAAGAATTCATTCACTGGAGTGAGCGTGATGGATGGGCACATTTTTATCTCTATGATGAAAATGGTAAGCTAAAAAATCAAATTACTTCAGGTGCTTTCCATTGTGAAGATATTTTGGGTATCGATGAAACCAAACGTGTATTGTATTTCTCTGCCAATGGTAAAGAAGCAGGTGAAGATCCTTACTACTTACATGCTTATCGCGTAAACTTTGATGGTACCGGATTGAAGTTGCTGAACCCCGGAGATTTTGATCATGCCATGCGTATGAATGATGGCAATAGTTTCTTCATCGATAACCATTCTCGCGTAAATACCGTTCCTAAATCGGTATTGTACAATGCAGATGGTAAGAAGATCATGGATCTGGAAACTGCAGATTTCAGTTCATTGTTTGCATCCGGATATAAATTCCCTGAGATCTTCAAAGCCAAAGCAGATGATGGTATCACAGATATCTATGGTGTGATGTACAAACCTTTTGATTTTGATAGCACCAAAAAATATCCATTGATCGAGTATGTATATCCGGGCCCACAAACAGAAGCGGTGAACAAAGCTTTTGGTCGAGGTTTTGATAGAACAGATCGTTTGGCGCAAATGGGTTTTGTGGTGATCACCTTGGGTAATCGTGGTGGACATCCTGCCCGCAGCAAATGGTACCACAACTACGGTTATGGTAACCTGCGCGATTATGGTTTAGCAGATAAAAAAGCGGTGGCAGAACAACTCGCTGATCGTTATAAATACATTGATATTGATAGAGTAGGTATCCATGGTCACTCAGGTGGTGGCTTTATGAGTACCGCTGCCATGTTGGTATATCCTGATTTCTTCAAGGTAGCCGTGTCTTCAGCTGGTAACCATGATAACTCTGTATACAACCGTTGGTGGAGTGAACAACACCATGGCGTGAAAGAAGTGATCAGCGATAAAGGCGATACTTCATTCTTATACAGTATCGAAAAGAATCCCGATCTGGCGAAGAACCTGAAAGGAAAACTGATGTTGTCGCATGGTGATATCGATAACAACGTACACCCTGCTAATACCATCCGCATGGCCAATGCATTGATCCGTGCCAACAAACGTTTTGATCTGGTGATCTTACCAGGACAACGTCATGGTTATGGTGATATGACTGAATATTTCTTCTGGAGACAAGCCGACTATTTCGCAGAACATTTATTAGGTGATAAGACCGGACGTTCTGAAACTGATATTGAAGAGATGAATAAAGAAGTGGAGCAGAATGGACGTGCTGGAGGGAGGAGGAATTAGGAATTAGGTGATAGGTATTAGGTACTGGGTATTATTTCCTGTGGCTCTCTTTGGGGAGCCACATTTTTTTTGCGTCACCCGACGAAGGAGGGGTCTCGCACCGCTAGCCGGTATGGTTAAAACAAAACGATAAGCACACAACTTAGCGGTGGGAGATGCCTCCTTACGTCGGCATGAGGTGCGTGTCACCCCGACGAAGGAGGGGTCTCACACTGCTAGCCGGTATGGTTAAAACAAAACGATAAGCACACAGCTTAGCGGTGTTAGATGCCTCCTGACGTCGGCATGACATTTTTAGCTTCATAGAGCCATTCAATCTTTCTCAACAACCCTAGACATCAAAAAGAAAAGATCTTCGATTTCTCTTCGAGAAAACTACCCTGCAAAAGGGGGTATCGTTATAAAGATGTAAAGCTGATACAGTACAATCCCCAAAACTGTAAAGCCAGAGCCGTACAACACCTCTCACCTGTAAAGTTTTTTCAGTACAAGACACCCTTCGTTAACTCAGGGCAGGCATGGAGATTAGCCGTACCTCAGCCGCACATCCTTCGAGGTTTCTTCGAGAATCCTCGAAGCCGCTTCGGGAATCCTTCGAGAGCTCTCGAAGAACTCTCGAAGAAACCTCGAAGAAATACCGAAGGATGTATTGAGATGCTACGGCTAAGATCTAAAGCTTGTTCAAGAATTTTTTGAAGAAAACAGTACAGGTATATAGGAAAAGAACTATATTAGTATTCCCCACTTTTAATAACTCCCCTCACATAGAGAAAATTATATCGTTCACAAAAACGGTAAACCAAAACTTGTATATGAAACTATTCAAACAACAGGAAGCGCAGACAATTGTAGCGCATGGTAAAGCCCTTACTTGTGCTCATTGCGGACATGACCGTTTTTGGACCAAAAAAGTATTGCTCAACAGCTCCATCAGCGCCTTCTTTGGTTTTGATTGGGCAGACCGTTCTGCACATTGCTACGCTTGTGAACAGTGTGGGAGATTGGAGTGGTTTGTGAGGAGGTGAGGGAGTGGTCGAACGGCAGTGATCGGCAAAGACTTCTTCAGTTTTTTTACTCATAATAAAGAATTAGGTTATGAATATCAATTTTACAAATTTCAAGAATTGGATTTTAGCAAGTTTTCAATTTTTAACTGTTGGGTTATTAGTTTTTTTAATATTTCTTATAATAAAACAACAAAATGATATAAGAGTGCTTAAATCTCAATTAAGTAACGTTGAAAATAATACTGATAATTTAAGTAGTGAAATTGATGATATTAAAAGTAAACTTGATGACGTTGAAAGTAATTTGAGTAGCGAAATAGATGATGTTAAAAGGACTGTACGAATTTGGAGTAACTGAAAATATAGTTAATGCGAATCAACTTTTGGAAAGTTCCGAAACTTTCCAAAAGTTTTTGCAATAGCGAGAGAATATTTTCTCAAACTCTACAGCATTCTTATTAAAAAAATAAAGAACAAAATACGATGGATACAATTAACGAAAATCCAAATGTTGCTAAACAAAGACACGGCTGTGTAACAGCCTGGTTAGTACTAATGATTATTGCCAATTCACTGACGGCAATGACTTATTTTTTTTCCAGTGAAATGATTACAAAAAATTTGTCAATGGATGTTTCAAATTCAATGATCATATTATTGGGGATCATTTGTATAGCTAATGTTATTTTTTCTGTTATGCTTTTTCAGTGGAAGAAATTAGGATTTTGGGGTTTTATCATAACAAGTATTGGCGCATTTATTATTAATTTAAGTATCGGATTAGGTATTGTCCAATCCTTATTTGGGTTGGTCGGTATCGCAATTTTATATGGAGTATTACAAATCAAAAAGGATAATATTCCTGCCTGGGACAATTTAGAATAAAACATATTTGTATCACACCAAATGAATGCCATGAAAAAAGTATACTTGTTTTTGTTGTTGTTGGCAGGTTTGTTATCTGCGCAAGCCCATCCTTATGCCGATACCGCAACAGAATCACCATATAACCTTGTAACATCCAATGGTACTATCATGGGTTCTCTCTTATTGCCATCAGGCGCTGCAAAAATGCCGGTAGTCCTCATCATAGCAGGTTCCGGTCCAACAGACCGTAACGGAAATAACCCGATGATGAAAAATGAAAGTCTGCGTATGCTGGCGCAAGGACTTGCTGTAAAAGGTATTGCTTCTGTTCGGTTTGATAAAAGAGGTATTGCTGCCAGTGTTTCCGCAGGTAAATCAGAAGCCGATTTGCGTTTTGATGATTATATACAAGATGCCAAAGCATGGATTGAACAGCTTAAAAAAGATGCACGCTTTTCCAAAGTAATAGTTGTTGGACATAGCGAAGGGTCACTCATTGGTATGATTGCCGCATCAGGAAAAGCTGATGGTTTTGTATCCATTGCCGGAGCTGGTAAATCTGCTGACCGTATTCTGAAAGAGCAGTTAGCTACTCAACCTTCCGTGATCAAAGATGCTTCTTATCGTATCATTGATAGTTTGGCGGAAGGTAAAACAGTGAAAGAGGTACATCCGATGTTGTTTTCTTTGTTTCGTCCCAGCGTACAACCATATATGATATCCTGGTTTCAACCCAATCCTGTTGCAGCAATCGCTAAGCTCAGCATCCCTGTATTGATAGTACAAGGTACATATGATTCACAGATTACGGTTGCAGATGCGCAAGCTTTGGCTGCTGCACAACCTGCAGCCAAATTGGTTGTAATTCAAAAAATGAACCATGTATTAAAAATCATTGGTGACGGACAGGCCGCAAATGCAGCATCATATAATAATCCATCCTTGCCGGTGAGTGAAGAATTGTTATCTGCCGTGGCAGATTTTGTATTGGGGAAATAGTCCTTCGCTGCGCTCAGGATGACTCGTTTTAATTTGTCATAGAATATGAAGGGAGCTGAATGGTAGGATAGGACGCAGATTTTTATGATTGATTATGATTTTTATGATCGATCATAAAAATTCGTGTTCCATCCTGAGCGTAGCGAAGGATGCCATTAATCAATTCTTCTTCTTACTCCCTCAAATGTCATTTTCACACGTCGAATGATTCCATCTTCGTTGAAGTAAAGTCGGCCTATACAAGTACTTTTTTCATTTATCTTTACTAAGAGTAAACTATAAAAGATATCCAATATCCAAGTTTAGTACTTCGATATCGGATATCTTTTTGTTAGATACTCCTTCAGAATATTAATTACCGGGAATGATATCAATAATCACTGACCTGTTATAAAATCTTTCTTCAGGAAACTTATTATTAAATGGTGCTAGATTTTCATCTTCACCAAATCCGAAGCTTTCAAACTTTACATTTCTTTTTCCGGCTCTGCTTAAGGCGCTTTCTATGATTCTTTGTGTGCCGATAGCTCTTTCATGGGAAAGGTTATGATTGTATTTCGCATCTCCGATATTATCTGTATGTCCATGAATAATTACGGTGCTATTTTCTGCAATTAATGGGGTAACCACGTCGGTCAGAAATTTTTCATAAGATGCCAGTGCGTCTGCTTTGTCGAAATCAAAGAGAATGCTATAACGCAAACCCTCTTCTTTACTGTCTTCTTTTTTCAGTAAACGCACAGCGCTCTCTTTTTTGATCATACGTCCGGTAACGGTTTCTCCGGTCATAACGATCTTATAATTACCGGATACATTATCTCCCAAAATTGTTGATCCCGGAACAGATGCTCTGTCTGTATAATAAGGGCCATAATACTTTGAAAAACCTCTTTCGTCAGTTACTTCTACAGACCATGATTTCAGGAGTTGACTGGCACCTTCTGCATTCAATATTACATGGCTGTCTAATGGATCTAACTGATAAGATGTAAATTGAACCGGTTTCAGAAAAGGAGAACTACTACCACCTACTTGTAATAATAACTCATTTGAGTTACTTTCAATATCAACCCTTCTGTCGCCTTCTCGTAATAAAGCTAGGTCTTGAGTAGCACCCGGTTGTTCAGATGGTACAACAGGTTTGCTTCTCCCTACAGTATTAATTCTTGAAGCGTCAATGGAAAAATTGTTGACCAAATAGGCTTTAATATTTTCTGCCATCAATTTTCCTTCATCAGGGTTATTGGCAGATGCACCTGTTAATGTTATGGTGCTGTTCGGATTACTACGTAAACGATCTCCTTTTATATTGAGGATATTGTAATACACAGCCATTTGTCGGGCAGAACGTCCTGTATTCAGGTTGTCTGGCTGATTTTGTTGTAAGCCTTCTTCTCTAAAAGCAGCAGCTTGTGTACGATTGAGTTGTACATATCTGGATGGAATATTGCTTGATCCCATATCAAAAAATATAGTATTTCTTAAAGGGAAGGTTTCTTTTACTTGTCTTTGTGCAGGTACTACTTTAGGAGCACGTACGGTAAAGAGTATATCTTTTTCAGCAATTACTGTCACCGGCTTTTCTTGTACCACCACCACAGGGGTTGCAACCATTGCATCAGGAACTTTTTTCAAAGCAGATTTTTTAGTTCCGAACTTTAAAGCAATTCCTGTACGGATTGTATAGTTGGACCATGTTTCAACAGTACGGGGTGAATTTCCCAAGTCTGATTGAAAAGAAGCGAAAGGTGATATTGTCATTTGTGTTTCGCTGTTTTTGGCAGATACGGGAATATCAATACCCAGACCTGCTTGTGCAGAAAAAACAGTCTTACGGATATCACTCCAGTCTTCTCTTACATCTACTTGTTTATCTTGTTTGTATACAAATGCTTTTGATAAATTAATACCAAGTGTTGGCCCTACAAATACATAAAAAGCGGAAGAGAAAGGTGCTAGTCTTAAACTGGGTTCAATCGCTAAATAACTAAGACCGGTTGAAAGGTCGGCTGGACAGTTACATGGTGCTATAACGGTATTAAATTCACCGCCACGATTGTCCCAAGCTATATTCAGCATACCACCAACTGTTTTATTAGGGCGATATTCAGTTAATAGTGAAATATAAGGGCGAACACTATTGCCTTTATGAAAGGCAGTAGGAACACTCAAATTACTATTCAGCATTTGTGTAGTACCTCTATAGTTGTTGAAGTTAAGCGCCCCCGATTGTCCGAACCACCATGTGGGTTGAACACGATTTGTTTTTTGCGCAGACGCTGAAATACTTAAACCACTCACAATTAGTAAAAACAGTATGAGTTTTTGAGAAAATTTATAAAAGTGTAACATAATTCGTTATTTAAGATTGGCTGTTAAATGAACCCGTCAGAATCAATTCGATTCTGACGGGAGCTATTATTTATTGAACATTAATGGTGGTATTCACCATCGTTACTGAAGCATTTAAAGAAAGGGCACGACCATTTAATACAGTCTGAACTGCATTTCCTGCGGTAGAGAATGTAACTCCTTGTGCAGCAATAATGTTGCCCGACATAATTCCACCACCTGCACCATTAATAGTAGCAGAACTTCCTACATACCAGAAAACATTTTTTGCCTGACCACCATTGATCATGGTAACACTTCGTGCGCCTGCAGGTCCGGCAATACCAACGGTTAATCCTGCATCAGTTTGAAAAATCCATACTGCATTCGGATCGCCTTTGGCATCTAATACCAGATTGCCATTACTAATTTTAAAAGTTCCACTGGCAGATTTGTAGATACCTGGAGCCAGTGTTAAACCTCCTAATTCGCCAGCGCCGGGATCTATTCCTCCAGGTTTAGATGCAGGAGAAATACTATTAAAGGCTGTAGTAGCATCAGATTGAGCCAGTGTTGCTTTATTGAATGATGTGGATGTTCCGGGAGCAGGGGGAGCTGTAAAAATACCACCTGTTACATTTCCTTTGTTTAATGGTGTTTCAGTGTAGACATCACCTGTTAATCCATCATGAAATCCTGTTACCAGAGTTGAAGCACCAGTAGTGCCCAAACCACCATTATTGATGACTGTATTTAATCCTTGATTCGTTACTCCTGCACTACCACCAAACGCACCAAAGGATGCTGCACTGCCCAATGATGGTGGAGGTGTAAGTGTGGTAAAATTCCACAAATAATTAGCAGCAAGTGTATTACCTGCAACATCTCTAACTGCTGTTGTTATGTTGGCAACATAGTTTGTACTGGCTTGAAGGGGGGAAGTTGGAGTAAATGTTGCTACTACTCCTGAATATGTTATAGTTCCAGGAATGGTAACTGCTCCAACTCTAACCAGAAAGGAAGAAGCATTAATGGAAGTAGGATTCATGGGTTCACTGAATGTAACAGTAATTACTTTATTCAGTGTTACACCCGTTGCATTATTAGTAGGGTCTGTAGAGATAATGGTAGGTCTTAAAACATCAGGAGCTGCTGCTGTAGTAAATGACCAACTATACGCAGATGCAATGGTATTACCTGCCAGATCTCGGGCACTGGTCGATATGCTTGCAGTATAAACTGTGGCTGCTGCAAGATTAGCTAATGGTGAAAATGTTGCAACAAGACCATTATAAGTAACGGTACCTAATACAGCTGTATTTCCATTTCTTAATGTAAATGTTTGTGTATTAATTGATAATGGGTCCATCACTTCGCTGAATGTTGCAGTGATTTTTTTGTCAAAAGAAACAGCTGTAGCATTATTTACCGGATCTGTACTAATGACAGTAGGACGAACTACATCAGGAGCTGCACCCGTAGTAAATGACCAAACATAATCGACCAACATTGCATTTCCTGCAAGGTCAGTTGCAGCTTGTGTGATAGTAGCTGTATAAACCGTATTGGGTGTAAGATTAGAACTAGGTGCAAATGTTGCAATCATACCGGTATAAGTAACGGTACCAGGAATAGCGGTCGAACCCTGATTTAATCTAAAACTGGAATTTGATATAGTTGCAGGATCCATCGCTTCACTAAATGTAGCCGATAACTTTGTGTTAAGCGGAACATTAGTAGCTGTATTGGTTGGAATGGTAGCAGTAACAACCGGACGGGTAATATCGGGAGCAGCACCTGTAGTAAAATTAAATACATAGTTTGCTACCAATGCATTACCTGCAAGATCTTTTGCAACAGTCGAAATAGTTCCTGCATAGGTCGTATTGGGTAATAAATCATCAGTAGGTAAAAATACAGCCGTTAAGCCTGTATAAGAAACAGATCCAATTACATTGCTTCCTCCTGCAGTTGTATTTGCCAATGTAAAACTTTTAGTTACAGATAATGAGTCCATTGTTTCACTAAATGCAACACTTATTTTTTTATTCAGTGCTACACCAATACTTGCATTTGCAGGATCAGTAGAAGTTACAGTTGGAGGTATAATATCAGGACCTGCACCTGTAGTAAAACTCCACACAAAATCGGCAATCATTGCATTTTTTGCTGGATCTTTAATACCCGTAGTAAGTCTGCCTGTATATACTGTATTAGGTGATAGATCGCCTGTTGGCGTAAAAGTTGCAGTAACGCCTGAATAGCTTAGCACGCCTGCAACAGGTACAGATCCTTTCGTTACAATGAATGTTGTTGCGGTTACAGAAGCAGGATCTAATGCTTCATTAAAAGTAGCTGTAACACTGCTATTTAAGTTAACACCGGTAGCAGCATTTGCTGGACTGGTAGATAAAACTTCAGGACAAATACCAACAGTGCCTGTTTCTTCTACCGTTTTTTTGCATCCCGCTGAAAGCAGGATCAGTACAGGAAGAATAAGCATTTTTAGCGTTGTCATTCGAGAATCAATTTTCCTAAATGGGAAAATGATATGAAAGATCTTTGATAGTTTTTTTCTCATAATTTAATTGTTCCAACCACTTTGAATTGATGATAACGGTTGAACATGTAAAACTATCTTACAAAAAATGCCTTTTGTTATACGATGGAAACTATTAGTTGTATTCTTCACAGGTTGAATACTTGCGTATAACTATTCACTTCTCTATATCCTTATAAAATGAAGTAGCCATAGTACTTCCTTGTATGAAAATGGGCATTAGGGTACTAGGGTAATTATATTATTTATATACACACATACATTTTATACCAAAAGAGACGGAGCAAAATAATAGAAGTATTTGTTTCGGATTGAGCACTGTAATGTCCCCAATCCTTTACCTTCTCGAATCAACTTTTGAAAAGTTCCGTTACTTTCCAAAAGTTTTTAATAGTGTTCTCTAAAAAATAGCAGAATTGAACACTGATTTTCTCCCAGAAATCTGGTGGACATGATCGTCATGATTGATCATGATACATTATATTCTACATTTCATTAAAATCAGATATCCGACATCTGCGATTAATCCATCCTCCTTCTCACTCCCTCAAACGTCATCTTCACAGGTCGTATGCTTCCATCTTCATTGAAGTACAATCGATCAATACAAGTTACCCGATGGTCTCTATCCAGATTGGGAATGGGTCTGCGATGATACACGATGTACCATTCATCGGTGCCGGGAATATTGAGTACGGAATGATGTCCGGCGCCAGTGGCAATGCTACTGTCGGCTTCGAGTATGGTTGTTTCTCTTTCAAACGGACCAAAGATGGAATTCGCCCTGGCATACGCAACTTTGTATGTGCCATTTGTCCATCCACCTTCTGACCACATGAGGTAATAAATGCCTTTACGAATAAAGGCTGTTGGACCTTCAACATATCCTTTAGGTGTGATTTCACGCACCAATGTTCCATCCGCGAATGGAACAAGAGCGGTAAAGTCTGCATTCAGTTTGCCGATATTACAACGTCCCCAACCGCCGTAGAGGATATAGTATTGTCCGTCTGAGTCTTTGAACACATATTGATCAATAGGTTGTGCATCATTATAAAATTGGTTGATCAATGGTTTGCCCAAATGATCTTTGTACGGACCTTCAGGTTTGTCGGCAACAGCAATACCAATACCACCATTATGGTCATCTTTTTCACCGTTTCTTTTTTTGCTTTGGATATCATTGGCAGAGAAGAATAAATAATAACGATTGTCTTTTTCCACAATCGATGGTGCCCACATCGCCATGTAGGCCCATTTGATGATAGATGTGTCGATGACACGAGGATGTTTTGTCCAGTTCACAAGGTCTTTAGAAGAGAATGCGTCAAGAAAAACCTGGTCTTTGTACTTGGCAGAGAAAGTAGGGAAGATCCAATATTGTTTATTAAGAATCACTCCTTCGGGATCTGCATACCAGCCTTCAATGACAGGGTTGCCGGTTGGTTTCTTTTGTGCAGTAACAATGGTTTGTAAGAATAAAAAGAGTACGGAGTAGCAGATGATTTTTTTCATGGCGGTATTGCTAGGAATCAAATATAGCCATACAGTGATAAGCGAGTAGGATAGGACGCAGATTTTTATGATGGGTTATGATAGTGCATATAAAATCATAACAAATCATAAAAATCTGCGTCCCATAATAACAACATCCCACAAAAGATATTTTAGTATCTTAAATTTTAAAAATCAATATATGCATCCCGATATAGTTTCTTACAACCAACAACAGTCACCTGCAGAACAATCTATTTGTGATTTGTTAGCTCAAGAAATTGATGGGGTATTGAAAAAAGCAGAAAGTAAAATCTGGCACGCACATCCCGTTTGGTTCTTAGATGGAAATCCTATTGTGGGATATAGTAAGTTGAAAGGGGGTATTCGATTGTTATTCTGGAGTGGACAATCATTTGAAGAAGATGGCTTGCAAAAAGAAGGTAAATTCAAAGCTGCAGAAAAAAGATACAGTTCTGTTGAAGAGGTCAACACCAAAGACCTCAAACGTTGGCTCAAAAAAGCAATTGATATCCAGTGGGATTATAAAAATTTAGTGAAAAGAAAAGGGGTCTTAGAAAGACTATATTGACCCCTCGTTTCAGTCTGTTCTATCCTTCGTTTTAATCAAAAGATTATCTGGGCGTTGTTGTGAATTAAAAAATAAAAGAGCCGTGAATTAACTTTTGAAAGCTCCGTAACTTTTAGAAAGTTTTTAAGCTTTTTGATGGGTCGCAGATTTTTATGATTAGTTATGATACATCATGACCCATCATAACTAATCATAAAGATCTGCGTTCCATCCTTCGCTACTCTCAGGATAACTAGCTTTGTCAATTCAAATATCAGACATCCGACATCAGAAATCTAATATCTGCCATCATACATCTTCTTCAACGTACTCTTTCTCACTCTTCGCAATCACCAAAGTAGCAACCCCGTTGCCAATGATGTTGGTAATAGCCCTGGCTTCACTCATGAATTTATCTACGCCGAGTAAGAATGCAAGTCCCTCAAGTGGAATGGTTTTAATGGCTGCAAGGGTAGAAGCCAGTACAATAAATCCACTACCGGTAACACCTGCTGCTCCTTTGGAGGTGAGCATGAGTACCAATAAAATCGTTAATAGCTCACCCGGACTCAAATGAATATTGTACAGTTGTGCAAGAAAAATGGCGGCCATGGATAAGTAGATAGATGTGCCATCCAGATTAAATGAATAACCTGTTGGGATCACCAATCCCACCACCGATTTACTGCATCCCATTTTTTCGAGCTTTCGCATGATGGAAGGCAGTGCCGCTTCAGAAGAAGAGGTGCCTAATACAATTAATAATTCTTCTTTGATGGATTTTAAAAAGGATCCGATCCTGAATCCATAATATCGCATGATGCTGCCCAACACAAAAAAGATGAATACAAACATGGTGAGGTATACACATGCCATCAGTTTTCCTAATGGGATTAAAGTGTGTAGTCCAAATTTCCCCACTGTAAATGCCATACCACCAAAAGCACCCAAGGGTGCCAGGTACATGACATATTTCAATGCCAGGAAAACATAATGTGCTATTCTTCCAAGCCAATGAATGATCTTCAGTCTGTGTTTTGAGTAGTTGAGAATGATTCCTATCACAATGGCTATCGCCAATACCTGTAAAGTGAGATTGGATTTAAAAAATGCAGACCAGCTAAAACTGCTTCCTGCTTGATGGGTATACTTACTGGCATCTTGTAATTGTAATCCTGTTCTATCGATATTCCCTGGTTGTACAATCAATGCCACTACAATACCGATACCTAAAGCCAATGTGGTAACAATTTCAAAATATATCAGTGATTTGATACCAATGCGACCAACTTTCTTCAAGTTGCCAATACTACTGATGCCCAACACGATGGTTAAAAAGATAATAGGTGCAATAAAGAGTTTGATGATATCAACAAAAGTCTTTCCAATCCATTCGGTTTTGATGGCGGTAGCAGGGAAATAATGTCCAAGTAGTACTCCTGCAATAATGGCAATGAGTACATAAAAAGTAAGATTGGTGAATAAAATGTATGGCCAGCTTTTTTTTACGCCTGTTGATTGCTCGTTCAATGTTTTCTCGTTAGTGGTTGTAAATGTAAGATGTTACAACCACAGAGATTCTGTGTTAAGAAACAAAGTTTTGATTAATCTTTTTAATTTTGTTCTTTAGGCGGTTTTATACCAGCCTGTTTAGGGGAGTTCCCTTTATGGTACTCCTCTAATTTTTTATAGACAGATCTTGCATTTCAATCGCTATTTTACCCTCACTTTTAGTTAGATATTCATGGTTATATTTTTCCTGTTTTTTGTATAGCGTGTATGCCATTTCTAATAATTTCCTTTGTATAGCAACAGCAGCTTTCATTTTAATACCATGCTTTGATACAATACGAGCAAATATGGCTTTAAAGCGTTCATCATGCCGTATAGCTGTAAGAGCCGGTAAATGCATTGCTTTTCGTAAATACCTGTTTCCCTTTTTAGATATCCTTGGCTTGCCTTTGACCGATGTGCCCGATTGTTTCTCCTTTACATCAAGTCCGGCATAGCTGGCCAGCTGTCTTTTATTTCTGATTAAATCAAACCCATTGGTTTCACCCAATATTGTTGCCGCTGTTAATAATCCTATTCCCGGAAGGGAACATAGAAGCACCACTATTCTTTTTACTTCCTCATCCTCTTTGATCATTTGAGCCAACTCTTCTTTGATCTCTTGTTCCTGTTTGTCTAAAAAAGCAATATGTTTTTTGGTCCTAGCTATTGATCTCTTATTCGGATAAGCTTCTGCTTCTTCAGCATGTAACTGATTCTTCGCAATCGTTCTGGTGACCACTACCTGGTCTCTTTCCCTCGTTAATTGTCTCAATGAGCGGTAAACACCTTTGGGTGGC
>JACBFF010000045.1_pt1 | contig 18382 bp, 16 predicted proteins | sample 7449211 | NCBI WGS metagenome assembly JACBFF01 (sample SAMN14896861, study PRJNA631923) | freshwater metagenome | isolation source: cyanobacterial enrichment | place: USA: Conesus Lake, NY | collected 2019-07 | reverse complement strand
TTGATTCCTTTCCCATTTGGTTTCTTTGTCCCCTTGAAATTTTGTATATCTCCAAGGGCATTGAGTCTATTGCAAAAACATAAGATTGCTTGTTGAGCCTCTCTGCCATTGACTTTCGAGCTATTTCAGTTTTCTCAAAAAGCGATTTTCTACGATCATTATATTGCCTCCTGCTAATTAAATTATCAAAATCACCTACATATTCTGTAGCTAATTTTGAAAACAAAAGATTCTCGCTATCTATAACTAAACATTCAGATGTAAGGCTTAATGCTATCACTTCTATGTCAGAGAACTTTGGCACTGTTCCTCGTCTCGTATAGTTTCCTTTCTCATTGATTTGCTCACTAAGAATTTCCTTTACAACTTTGAGAATTTTAATGAAATTTGAGCGGATGTTGTGCATGTTATTTTAGGAAGTTTGGTCACTAACTAAGACAACTTCACAACATCTTTTGTCCCATATTCTTAAAAATCAACTCCGCCAACAGGTTAATAATAGTATTCCGTTAAAAATCCTGCAAAACAGTAGTGGTTATCTGTTCCGCAATCATGGGTGTTAAAGCCACTCCCATTCCATTACAAGCCAATGCTACATAATAGCCCTGTTCAGTACGTCCCTGATAAGGTTTTTTATCCTTGGTAAATCCCATGATACCACTCCAGGAATCTGCGATCTCAAATGACAGGGAAGGATGCAAATGTGTTCTCAAAAAATCCATCAATGCATTTTTGATCGTTTCAGAACCGTCCATATCCAGCGTCTGCTCAGCATCAAAATCCATGTTTCTAGCACCGCCAAGTAATATTCGATCTCCTAAATGTCGCCAATAATAAAATCCCTCATCAAAATGAAACGTACCTTTCATGGGGAGATGGGGGATAGGTGTTGTTAAAATGATCTGTCCTCTACCAGGCTCAACAAGTGACTGATTCAATAAGTCATCTGTAAATCCGTTAGTACAAAAGATGAGTTTTTTAGATGCGATCGTAATTCCTTTCGTACTCGTGATCATTGCCCGATCCGGATCTGCTTCCCAACTGTGTACACAAAAACCATCCAATATATTCACGCCTGATGAACGAACCAGTTGAGTTAATGCCTGCACCAATTTGCCACTGTGTAAAGCGGCTTCAGAACTATTCTCTACCAATACATCAAAACCCATCAAACCTAATCCGGACATTTTCTGTCCGGCATATTTAAAAATGGATCGCTGTCCTGTGATATCTTTCAAAAGCTTATTCAACTGACTCACTCTGTCATCAAAAGCATACCAATATCTCGAATCTTGGTTGATGCATTCATAACCACCACAGTATTCGTAATCAATAGTGCTTTCGGTAAAATGAGACTTGATCTTTTCAATGCCTTTATAACGCAGTTCTACAATACGCAGCATTTCATCTATGCCCATGGTTTCCATATCGCTCATTAACTCTGTGGGACTTCCAAAACAAGCAAAACCGGCATTACGGGTAGATGCACCTAATGGGGTTGTATTGCGTTCTACAATGGTAATCTGTAATTGTGGACTTCTTTTCTTGAGTTCATAGGCCGTCCAAAGACCCATCAGTCCTGCACCAACAATAACAATATCCTGAGGGGTGTAAAAAGATTCTTTCTCCCAGATAGACAAGCTAATCATAAATAAAATTACCAAATCTCTGCGTAACCTCCATTGCTCTCGTTCTCTGCGGTTCATGATTAGGGTAAGAAACCGCAGAGAACAAGAGGACGCTGAGTTTGCGCGGAGGGGTTATACGTTGAATCGGAAATGCATCACATCGCCGTCTTTTACGATGTATTCTTTTCCTTCAATTCTTAATCGACCATTATCACGGCAAGCAGCTTCACTGCCATACTTGATAAAATCATCGTAAGCAATTACTTCTGCCTTGATAAATCCTTTTTCAAAGTCTGTATGGATAACGCTTGCAGCTTGCGGAGCTTTCCAACCTTTGAGGATGGTCCAGGCACGAACCTCTTGAACACCGGCTGTGAAATAAGTATCGAGGTTCAGTAATTTATAAGCACTGCGAATCAATCTGTTCAAAGCAGGTTCCGTCATTTTGTATTCTTCCATGAACATCTGCTTATCTTCATCAGATTCCATTTCGGCAATTTGTGCTTCAATATTGTTACACATCACAATCACTTCAGCACCTTCATGTTTTACGGCTTCTTTCAGTTGCTCTGAAAACTTATTGCCGGTATGCATACTGGCTTCATCTACATTTGCTACGTACAATACAGGTTTGTCGGTAAGCAAGAATAAATCAGCGACCGCTACTTTTTCTTCTTTGGATAATCCCAGTGAATAAATACTCTTACCAGTTTCCAAATGTGCTTTACAACGAGAGAGGATCTCAAATTCAGCTTTTGCTTTTACATCGGTTCCAACACGCGCCATCTTCTCTACACGCTGCATTTTCTTCTCTACACTTTCCAGGTCTTTCAACTGCAGCTCTGTATCAATGATTTCTTTATCACTCACCGGATTAATCGCCCCTTCTTCACGTAATACATTTTCATCCTCAAAACAGCGGATCACATGGATAATAGCATCCACTTCACGGATATTGCCTAGGAATTTATTACCTAAGCCTTCGCCCTTACTGGCGCCTTTTACCAATCCGGCAATATCCACGATCTCCATTTGCGTAGGAACAATCCTATTAGGAACCACCAATTCGGCCAGTTTAGCCAAACGCTCATCCGGAACATCCACCAATCCAACATTGGGCTCAATGGTACAGAAACGATAATTACTCGCCTGCGCCTTAGCACTGTTACTCACTGCATTAAAAAGGGTCGATTTTCCCACATTGGGCAATCCCACGATACCTGCTTGTAAAGCCATACATCTTTTTTTCGAGCCGCAAATATAGGCTTTTGTGGGTTAGCGTAGAGAATAGCTAATGGCTAATGGGTCATAGCTTATAGTAGGAAGGGGTTCGTCATTTTTCTAGATATAAGTACGTTTAAGTAACGCTAAAATAGATTTTTATGCTATTAACCATAAACTATACGCCATTTACTATCTGCTATTTACTATACGCCATGAACTATCAGCTATCTGCTTTTCTCCCTATATTCACCCCATAATTCATTCCCATGGCACTCAATATTGTATGGATCGCATTTTTTGTCATTGCATTTGTGATTGCGTTGTATAAGTTCATTTTTTTGAATGATACAGAGATATTTAAGACACTAGTGGATGGGATGTTTGACAGTGCTAAAAGTTCTGTGGTGGATGTGGCATTCCCTTTGACTGGTGCCATGGTCTTCTTTTTGGGATTGATGAGTATTGCCGAAAAAGCAGGTGCTATCAATTGGTTGGCACGTATACTGAATCCTTTCATGAAAAGACTGTTTCCGGGTGTTCCGGATAAGCATCCTGCTATGGGACAAATGGTCATGAATTTTAGTGCGAATATGTTGGGGCTTGATAATGCTGCTACTCCTTTTGGTTTAAAAGCGATGGAAAGTCTGCAATCCATTAATCCGGAAAAGGATAAAGCATCCAATGCGCAGATCATGTTTTTGGTATTGCATACGAGTGGACTTACACTGATCCCGTTAACAATCATCTCTTATCGTTTGGCATCGGGATCGAAAGAATCGGCGAGTGTGTTTATTCCATTGGTGTTGGCTACGATTTGCACCACATTGGCATCTATTTTTATTGTTGGATTCTGGCAGAAACTAAAATGGGATAAAGTTCTATTTGGATGGATCGGGGCCTTATTGGGTTTGGTTGCATTGATGTTGTATTGGGTACAATCCATGGGACCTTCTGAAAAAGAAATATTCAGTAGAATCACAGGCAACTTATTGTTATTGGTGATCGTTGTATCCATTATACTCGGAGGTGTATGGAAAAAAGTAAATGTATTCGACGCATTTATTGATGGGGCAAAAGGAGGCTTTGATGTGATCCTCAAAATACTACCTTATCTGGTAGGCATGTTGGTAGCCATTCGCATCTTCCGTGATAGTGGCGCACTGGGCTATATCGTTGAAGGCATTTCATGGGTACTCATGCAAACAGGAATGAACACAGAGTTTACACCTGCTTTACCGGTAGCTATTATGAAACCTTTTAGTGGCAGTGGTGCCCGCGGATTGATGTTGGATGTAATGCAGGTATATGGACCTGATTCCTTTGCCGGTAAACTCGCATCTACTTTTCAAGGTTCGGCTGATACTACTTTTTATATCATCGCGTTGTACTTTGGTAGTGTAGGTATCAAAAAAGTTCGCTACGCCATCTGGGCAGGAATGCTGGCAGATTTGTTAGGAGTGGTGATGGCGATTGTGATTGGGTATATCTTTTTTAAATAAAAAATAGGAAACAAGAAACAAGGAAACAAGACACAAGGAAGATTCAAGAATTAAGATACAGGATACAAGAAAGCTACAAGCCACAACTCTTTTCCGGCGGACTTCTGTCCGACGCTATTTGAAATTGCGTATTGGCTAATTAAAACATAGATGTTTAGAACTATCCTTGTGGCTTGTAGCTTGGAGTTTTCTTGTTTCTTATTTCTTGAGCAATACCTGTTGCAAGGTTTTCACCCCCTCCGACGCTGTTGCTTGTATAGGTGTTATGAAAGCAGTATCAACAGCCGGTATTTGTTTATCAATGATATATTTCGGTATAGATCGATGAACATAGTCTAATAATCCGGCAGCAGGATATACTACCAGTGATGTACCTATGACAACAAAAATGTCCGCACTGCGCGTAATTTCGATTGCTTCAGCAATTTTGGGAACAGGTTCTTCAAACCAAACAATGAATGGACGAAGCTGATGTCCGTCTTCAGCTGTATCACCTGGTTTAATATCGTTATGAATGGGGTAGATCAAAGATTCATCCTGCTCACTTCTCATTTTAAAAATCTCACCATGTAGATGGAGTACCTTGGTGCTACCACCTCTTTCATGTAAGTCATCAATGTTTTGCGTGATGATATGTACATCAAAATCTTGTTCTAAATCCGCTAATCCTTTGTGTGCATCATTGGGAAGGGCTTGGGCGATATCCCTGCGTCGTTGGTTGTAAAATTCCAGCACCAGTTCCGGATTCTTTTTCCATCCACGTGGTGATGCGACTTCATATACATCATATCCTTCCCATAAGCCATCGCTATCGCGAAAGGTTTTGATACCACTTTCTGCACTAATGCCTGCGCCTGTAAGTACCACCAATTTCAGTTTCTTTCCCATGCTTCACTGAATTTATACAATACACTCTGCGATACCTCTGCGTTCTTCTTTCTCAGCGGTGAAAAGTATACCGCAGCGAACAAGAGAAAAGGAGTTACGCTGAGTATTTATTTGGTTCCGGAGAGTTCCATGATGATTTTCCATTCTTCATCTGTCACCGGTTGCACAGATAACCTTCCTAATCGAACCAGTGCCATATTTGCCAAACGTTTATCACTTTTGATTTGTGCCAGTCCAACCGGTTTCTTTAATTTCTTAGCAGGAGCGAAGTCAACCGCTGACCATGTTTCATCATCAATGGTAGGGTCGGGATATGCTTCTTTGATCACTTTGGCAATGCCTACGATTTCAAGTCCTTCATTGCTATGGTACCAGAAAGCTAGGTCTCCTTTTTTCATGGCGCGTAAATTATTCCTAGCAGCGTAGTTTCTCACGCCATCCCAAAAAGTGCTACCATCTTTTTCAAATTGTTCCCAACTGTATTTGAAGGGTTCTGATTTAATAAGCCAGTATGCCATAATACCTTGAATATTTTATGATCAATCAAATGATGCTAATACATCTGCCAGATGTAATACTTGTAATCCACTTCCTTTGTGTTTGATACAACCATCAATATGCATCAAACAACTCATATCGGTGCTGATGATATATTCAGCTTCGGTAGCGGAAGCGTTTGTAATTTTCTGATCACCCATCGCAATGCTGATGGGTTCAAACTTCACGGCAAAGCTTCCACCAAAACCGCAACAGGTTTCATTGTCTGCCATTTCAATCAGTTCAAGTCCCTTGACCTGACGCAATAATTTTCTAGGCTCTTCTTTGATCTTACATTCGCGAAGGGCTGCACAGCTATCATGATAGGTTACTTTTCCATTGAATTGAGCACCGAGATCTTCGACTTTTAATACATTGACTAAAAAGTCGGATAACTCATAAATTCTTTCAGACAGTTTTTTCGCTGTTTGTTGTTGTGCGGAAGACTCGTACAACTTTTGGTAGTAGTTTTTTACAAAACCTACACAACTGGCACTCGGTGCAACGATATAATCAGATCCACTAAAGTCCTGAATGAATTTATTACAAACATCTTTTGCTTCTCCCCAAAAACCCGCATTGAATGCGGGCTGGCCACAACAGGTTTGATTGGCGTTATAAGTAACTGTACATCCTGCTTTTTCCAATACTTTCACCATATTGAAAGCAACAGTTGGATACAATTGATCTACAAAGCAGGGTACAAATAACTGAACTTGCATTTTTTACTTTTGATTCCTCAATTTACGATTCAGTGCCATCATTTTGATAGCAGTGATGGCTGCTTCTTCACCTTTATGACCATGTGCGCCACCTATTCTTTCGATGGCTTGTGTTTCATTGTCTACGGTTAATACACCAAATACAACAGGAACATCGAGGGTAAGGTTCAATTGAACAACGCCATCGGTTACAGCTTTACACACATAATCAAAATGCGGAGTATCACCCCGAATGATGGTTCCTAAAGTAATATAGGCATCCGGTGGTTGAGGGCTGTATGCGTAATGATTTTTTACGGCGAATGGAATTTCAAAAGCACCGGGTACAACCAGTGTTTTACAACTGACACCTTGTTCTTTTAAAACCTTCTTGGCACCTGCTTCCAGTTTATTAATGATATGTGCGTTCCACTCGGTTTTTACGATAACAACAAAGGCATCCTTTATAACGGGGATGCCTTTGTTTAATGAAGTATTTCCTTTTGTTGCCATTAGTTAGCTCCCAAATCGTTTTTTTCAATGCTTAAACGATAGATATATCTGTCTGCTTGAAAACCTTTATCAGTCTTAGGAAATTTCGCCTGAATATTTTTGAAGATTTCCAATGCTTCAGCTGTTTTTCCTTTTGTTTCCAATAAAAGCGCTGCGCGAAACAGGTATTCAGCAGAATTATTGTCGTCTTTTTCGAAAATAGTTCCTGCTTTTTTGTAATAGTTAACAGCATCATCTGTTTTGCCTTGTTCAGCATAAGCATCACCCAATGCACCATAAGCCAGTAATTGAACTTGTTGTGCATCGGTTGAGAAATCTTTTAAGTACTTAACAGCGTTGTTGAAGTCGCCTAGCTTTAGGTAACTGATACCTGCATAGTAGTGAGCGAGGTTGGCAGCTTTTGTACCCCCAAAATTCTTGATCACATACAACGCACCGCGACTTTGACCATCGCCATTCAACACCAGATTGGAAGAATCTATTCTGAAATATTCTTCTGCTTTGAAAAGGGCTTCAGCCGCTTTTTCTTCTTTGGGCTTCACAATAAATTCACTGTATGCATACCAGCCACCAAAACCAATCACAACAGCGGCAATACCGCCAATGATGATTTTTTGATATTGTTGCCAAAATCCTTGTGCTTTCGCCAGAGCTTGGTTGTCTTGCATCACTTCATGCTTATCACTCATGTTAGTTAGTTGTTCGTTTTTTGAATGGGATATATTTCTAAAAAAAATTAATCAACAATAAAAGAGTAGTTCTGATCGATGTACACATCTTTCAATACTTCACTGTCATCGGGCCATGGACTTTCTTCTGCAAAGCGTACGCTTTCTTCTACCACAGCATCAATGCGTTTATCGATATCATTCAGAAATTCTTCAGTTGCAAAACCATTTTCGAGAATGGTGGTACGTACCTTGGAAATAGGATCCTGCTCTTTGTATTCATCTACTTCTTCCTTAGAACGATATTTCTGAGGATCGGAGATGGAGTGACCTTTGTAGCGATAGGTCTTCATTTCCAGCAGGGTTGGACCTTCGCCGGCACGTGCTCTTTTTACGGCTCTTGCAATACCTTCATGTACCGCTTCGGCAGTCATGCCATCAACTTTATCAGCGGGCATATCATAAGCATCAGCCAATTTATAAATATCGGTTACGTTACTGGTACGTTCAATAGAAGTACCCATCGCGTAATTATTGTTCTCGCAAATAAAGATCACCGGCAATTTCCAGGTCATGGCAAGGTTAAAAGTCTCATGCAGCATCCCTTGTCTGGCAGCACCATCACCAAAATAACAAAGCACTACATTTTGTGTGCCTTTGTACTTTTCAGCAAATGCCAATCCGGCGCCGGTTCCAATTTGGGCACCTACAATACCATGTCCACCAAAAAATTTATTCTCCAAGCTAAAGAAGTGCATGCTTCCACCTTTTCCTTTCGCACAACCAGTTGCTTTACCATACAGTTCAGCCATACATGCGTTGGCACTAACACCTTTTGCGAGTGCTAATCCATGATCGCGATATGCAGTAATGAATGGGTCATCGGGTTGGGTAGCAGTCATACATCCTGCAGCGATGGCTTCCTGTCCAATATAGGCATGGAAGAAACCGCGGATCTTACCCGCCATTTTGTACATTTCCTCGGCTTTCAATTCAAACTGGCGAATCAGCTGCATCAGCTCATACCAGTAGAGATAAGTTTCTTTTGAGAATTTAGTCGGCACTTGGTCAAATTTTGAGGAGCAAATATAGGGGTTAAAACCCAAAAATGTCAGTAGGGTGGGTAAGAGACTCAGGCTGTGGAATCCCTTGAAATTCAGGGTCTATATGGCAAAACAAACCCGATTACATGTTTTTGGTAACCGGGTCAATGATTTTGAAGATCAATTAGTAGGCTACTTCTGCACTTGGTTCACCCTTCAAATTGAAGGAAGGCAATGGTATCTGTGCAATAAGTTGCTCCTCCAGGAGATCGGCATAAGTTTTAAAATACAGGATTACATCAGCTCGTTGATTTCGCTTTAACCAACGAAAACCACCCGGTAAAGCATTCAATACAGTTCTGTCCTCCAAGTATTCGAGGTTGTGGATATCAGTGGGTGTTAGTCCGGTATCCTGCAATTTTTTCAATAATAAACTGATAGGCGCATCTGTAACACCACAATATTCTTCTGCTAATTCTGTCCATTCTCCGATACCTGTATGGGCATAAGTGAGAATTTCTTCTTTGGACAAATCTGTAATAACTTGTAATAAGTTTCCACAGTTACAGGAGCCATGATTTCCCCATGCGTATTGTGCTCCTTCTTCTAATCGCTTTGCAGTCTCGCGCAGCGCCCCAATCAATGCTAAAGTTGGAATGGCCATTTGGAATTGTTTTTATTCTAAAATAACATTTTTTGAGGAAGAAAGTTGAGGCAGATCGCAGATGTCTGATGTCTGATGTCTGATGTCTGATCTGTATGAGAAATAAAGTTAGGCTACCACAATATATTTTTTTAGGAAGAAGTTTTTTCCTAGCACCTAGCACCTAGCACCTAGCACCTAGCACCTAGCACCTAGCACCTAGCACCCACTGTTTAACCCATACACTCAAAAATCCTGAAACCTTCAACAGGCCTGTTAAAAAATTAAAAAAGAAAATTTTAATTGAACTGTTTAATGATGGCACATGTAATAGTCCACACATACTATAAAAACTAAAAACATGAAAATGAAATTTTTCTCTTTTGCCATCGCATTGCTGATGGGTGCATTTGTTACTGTATCTGCTCAACAAACTGTAGTAGATGTAGCTGTTGGTTCTAAAGCGCACAGCACATTAGTAGCTGCGGTGAAAGCTGCTGGACTGGTTGAAACATTACAGGGTGCCGGACCATTTACTGTATTTGCTCCTGTGAATGATGCTTTTAGTAAGTTGCCTGCCGGTACTGTAGAAAGTTTATTGAAGCCAGAAAACAAAGCACAGTTGACCAAAATTCTGACTTACCATGTGGTGGCAGGTAATTTGGATGCTGCTGCTGTTGTAAAAGCCATTCAAGATGGTAAAGGTAAAGTGGTAGTAAAAACTGTAAGCGGCGGTTCTTTAACTGCTTCTTTAAAAGATGGTAAAGTAATCCTGACAGATGAGAATGGTGGTGTATCTACCGTAACTGCTACTGATCTGAAAGCAGGTAATGGTGTGATTCATGTGATTGATAGTGTTGTGTTGCCAAAATAATTGAAATAAGAGACAAGAAAGAAGAAACAAGGTTCAAGGAAGAATCAAAGATTCAAGAGAGAGGAAAACGAAAAAAAGGGAGATGTCGCAATAAGTGTGGCATCTCCCTTTTTGTTTATTCAAAAGTCAAAAGTCAAAAGTCAAAAGTCAAAATCAGACATCAGACATCAGACATCTGACATCCGACATCATCCTAAGATTCGTTCATAAACGGATATTTATAATCCACCGGAGGGTTATAGGTTTCTTTGATGGTTCTGGCGCTTAACCAACGATAAAGATTCAGCATACTTCCTGCTTTATCATTGGTGCCTGATGCGCGTGCGCCGCCAAATGGTTGTTGTCCTACAACAGCTCCTGTTGGTTTGTCGTTGATGTAGAAGTTGCCGGCTGCATTGCGTAATTTATTGGTGGCTAACTCAACGGCTGCTCTGTCTTGTGATAAAACGGCACCTGTTAACGCATATGCAGACGTATTATTAACAAGATCCAATGTCTTTTCAAATTCATTGGCTTTGTAAGTATAGATAGTCAGTACCGGCCCAAAAATTTCTTCACACATGGTTCTGTATTTCGGATCTGTAGTTTCAATGATGGTAGGTTCAATGAAATACCCCTCTTTCTTACTGTAGTTTCCACCGGCTATGATTTTTGCCTTTTTATCTTTCTTAGCACCATCGATATATTTGGTGATACTGTTGAATGCTTTTTCATCGATCACGGCATTGATGAAATTGGTAAAATCTTCCACAGTTCCCATTTTCATGGTTTTCAAGGTAGCTACCAATTTTTGTTTTACTTCAGCAGCAATATTATCCGGTAAATAAGCGCGAGAAGCAGCAGAACATTTTTGTCCTTGGTATTCAAATGCGCCACGTGCCAATGCAGTTACTACGGCATCAACATTCGCGCTTGCATGCGCGATTACAAAGTCCTTACCACCTGTCTCGCCAACGATGCGTGGATAAGAACGATACTTACTGATATTCTCACCAATTACTTTCCACATATTGTTGAACACACCTGTAGAACCTGTGAAGTGTACACCAGCAAATTCAGGGTGGTTGAAACATACTTTTCCGATAGTCGGACCATCCACATAAATCAAATTAATCACGCCATCCGGCAATCCGGCTTCTTTTAGTATACGCATGAATAATTGTGCAGAATAAATCTGTGTGTTTGCCGGCTTCCATACCACCACATTGCCACACATGGCAGCCGAGGTAGGAAGATTACCGCCAATGGCTGTAAAGTTGAAAGGTGTTACTGCCAACACAAATCCTTCGAGCGCGCGCCACTCCATGCGGTTATGCATACCGGGGGCAGATACCGGTTGTTGCTTATAGATTTCACTTAAAAAGTGAACATTGAAGCGTAAGAAGTCGATCAACTCACAAGTGCTATCAATCTCCGACTGATAAGCATTTTTACTCTGACCCAACATCGTACTTGCATTCATCACATAACGATATTTAGTCGCCAGCAAATCAGCAGCTTTTAAAAAGATATGCGCTCTGTTCTCCCAGCTCATGGATGTCCAGGCATCTTTGGCTTTTAATGCAGCGTCAATCGCTTGGTTTACGTGTTTTTCTTCCCCTGCATGAAAATGTCCCAATGTATGCGCAATTTCATGTGGTGGGTGGATGGCTACTTTTTTGCCGGTCTTTACTGCTTTACCACCGATATACATCGGAATATCTAAGGTTTTCTTTTTGAGGTCTGCAATGGCTTTTTTCAAAGCTGCTTTTTCAGGAGTACCGGGAGCATAACTGTTTACGGGCTCATTGACCGGAATGGGGTAGGAGAAAGTACCAAAACTCATATGGGTATATTTTGAGGCTGCAAGGTAGGGAAAAGTCTCCGTAGGAGTCCTTCGGACAAAAGTGAAAAGTGAAAAGGTGAAAAGTGAAAAGGGGGAGGATGCCATTGAACACTTTTTAGCACTTTGTTTTTACAGACAGTTGGTAGATTGTACTTTAATACGATTCTTATGAGACGATCATTATTACTTGCCATCATTCTTTGCTGTACCCTAACATTATTTGCCAAACCGGTTCCTGTGCCGATTTTGGTGAATGCAAAATGGCTGCAAGAACATAAGGCAGATAAGGATATTGTTATCCTGCAAACGAATTTCCTCCGACTTGACTACGAAAAAGAACATATCGAAGGGGCTCGTTTTTTATGGCCCGACTGGTTGGCGGCCCATTCTCCTGAAGGCAATTTCAATGTGCCGGCTACAGATATAGCCAATCGTATTTTACAGTCTTTGGGTGTGAATAAAGAATCGCATGTTGTTTTAGTGTATACCAAATCAGATATCACAGTTACGGCGAGAATGTTTCTCACGCTAGAACATTTGGGATTGTATAATCGGGTTAGCTTATTGGATGGTGGATTGGAAGCCTGGAAAAAAGAGGGGTTGACTTTGGTATCCGGACCTTCGCCCATTACCAATAAAGGCAATTTTACGGTTCAGCTTACAAAATTACTGGTGGATAAAAGCTACGTACAAGATGCATTGCTAAAGAAAGATAAAATAGTAGTAGATGCCCGTTTGAAACGATTTTATGATGGAGATCCGACCGGGAATCCACGCGACGGACATATTACCGGAGCATTAAACCTTCCTTTTCCTGATTTAATAGATAGTACTACCCGTTTCAAACCTATAGCAGAGCTGCAACAGTATTTTGATCGGGTGAATACAGATAAGAATAAAGAAATGATCGGTTATTGTTTTATCGGACAAACCGCCAGTGTGGTTTATTTAGCGGGTCGTTTATTGGGTTATCCTATGCGTATCTATGACGGGTCTTTACAGGAATGGAGCCGATTGCCGGAATTGCCGATGGAGAAGAGTAGGCAGTAGTATTTATTGCCACAGAGGGCACAGTAATCCACTGAAATGTTTCTGTGTTCTTCTGTGCCCTCTGTGGCAATAAAAAAACTCCTTGAAATCAAGCTTCAAGGAGTTTTTATTGGGATGATGTTTATTCTTCAGGTAATAAAATCAACTTCACCATATTATTCTCATTGAATAATTTATTCGCCAATTCTTTGGTTTTATCCACTGTAATCAGTTTGATCTTATCAGCAGCCTGTAAAATCTGTGTTGGATCTGTGCCGCGGAAGAAGTTCTGTTCCAATCTAAAACGCCAGAAATTATTTTCCTTGATGTCATTTTCCAGACTTCTGGTTTGTTCCGCTACTACTTTTTCGATATTCACCGCAGGAACACCATTGTTTTTTGTGTTTTTAATTTCTTCCATCACCAGTGCGATCAATTTATCAACGTTCTCCGGCGCGCAACCAAACTGTATGGTGATACCATAACTGTTCACAGGCTCACGATTAAAACCTCCTCCTACGCCTACACCATATACGCCACCTGCATCTTCACGGAGTACTTCTCTGAGTTTAATGGCCAGTGCTTTGGTGAGCTGTCCAACCTGTACTTCATCCAAATCACTGATCTCACTCACTTCTCCTGTGAATGCTAAACGTACACTGGCTTTAGGCTCTTTCCCTTTTCTGATCACTTTACTCACAACACCTTTTGGATAACGGATACCCACATCTTTCCACTGTTCTTTTTGATTGGTGGATGGGAGAGAAGCAATGTATTTCTCAACGAGTGGTTTGATATTCTCCAGGTCAAAATTCCCTACAAATGTGAAGGTGAATTGTCCGGCATTACTAAATCGTTCTTTATAAATTTCAAATGCGCGATCTAATTCTAATTGTTGCATCGTTTCCATCGAGAATGGTTTTCTTCTCGGGTGGTAGTTGCCCATGATATAGTTCACAGAATCTGCAAAAACAGATGCAGGGTCTTTGTCTTTATTGGCCAACTGCACTTTCATCTGTTGTTTGATCACCTCAAACATATTTGCATCTTTTCTCGGTGCTACAAAATAGCCATGCAACCATTGGAAAGCTGTTTCCAGATCTTTGGTGGTACTGTTACCATTCAATCCTTGCATGTAGTTTGCAACTGAAGTTGATACAAAGCAATTTTTACCTGCCAGTTCTTTTTGTAAAGCCTGAATGTCAAAATCTCCAATACCGCCGATAGAGGCAATAACAGAGGCATTGGCGGCATTGACATAATCTTTATCATCATACAAAGAAGAACCGCCCCAACTGATGGCAGAGAATTGTATATCATCATTTTTGAATTGGGTTGGTTTTAATATCACTTTTGCACCATTGGATAATGTCCATTCAGTGGTTTCAATCGAAGGATATTTTTTCTCGCTTACCACTTTTCCTGCAGTAGGCTCAACCGGTAACAAAGCACCTTTGGTTACTTTGTCAACATAGGCATCCAATTTACCAATGGGTTTGTTGAGTAAAGCTGTAACCTGATCGGCAGTCATCAGATCCGCTTTTTCTTTTTCAGGGGCAGTGATCACCACCGATCTATTCTCTGTAGTGATCCAGTCTTTGATCAATGCATTCACTTCTGCCAATTGAATGGTAGGAAGGTATTTCTGATGCATTTCAAATTCCTTTTCAATACCAGGAATGGATTCTTGTTTTAGATAGTTTCTTACATATTCTTGCAATAACTCAACAGACTTTGTTTTATCTCTTTCATTGTACATGTTCTCGATTCGAGATAAAGTACTTTTCACCGCACGATCTAATTCAGTTTGCGCAAAACCATATTGCTTTACTCTTTCATTCTCTGTTAATAAGGTTGCAATAGATGCCTCAATGTCTTTGGCAGTTTTGGCAACTGCAATCAAGCTAAACGCATCTTTATCACCAATAAATGAGCCATAACTACTACTACCAAATAGGAAGGGTGCTTCCGGTTTTTGTGCGATCTCTTCCAGTCGACTACTGATCATTTGATTGAATAGATTTCTTACCATGCTTGCTCTGTATTCCTTTTCAGTTTTAGAAGCAGGAATTTCCGGGCGCAAATAATAGACCTGTACTACATTGTAAGGCTGTTCAGCATCTGTAAGTATGGATGCCCTGGTTTCAGGAAATGCAGGCACACCGAACTTGGTTCTAGGTTTGGGTGTTTTGGCTGCAGGTATCTTGCCAAAATGATCTTTGATCATTTTTTCTGTTTCCGCGATATCAATATCACCCACTACAATCACGGCCTGCAAATCCGGACGATACCAATCTTTATAAAATTTTGTTAGCTCACTGTAGGGAGATTTCTCAATGCTTTCTTTGGTGCCGATGGGTAAGCGTTTGGCATATTGAGAACCTTTTAGAATCACCGGGAAAAATTTATCACGAAGTCTGGCGTCAGCACCTCTGCCTAATCTCCACTCTTCAACGATCACACCACGCTCTTTATCAATTTCAACAGGTTCAAAACTTACCTGATGTGCCCAATCTTCCAGTATTTGCATGGCTTTTTTAAAAACCTGAATACTATCTGTAGGTACTTGCAATTCATATACCGTTTCATCAAAACTGGTATAAGCATTCAAGTCGGCACCGAAATTGACACCACTTTTCTCCAGGAAATCTACCAATTCTTGTTTTTTGAAATTTTTAGTACCATTAAAAGCCATGTGTTCCACAAAGTGGGCAAGACCCAGTTGTTGATCAGATTCCAGTATGGAACCTGCATTAACCACTAATCTTAACTCTGCACGATTTTTGGGCTCTACATTTTTGCGGAGATAATAGGTAAGACCGTTACTCAGTTTGCCGATCTTGACCTTGGGATCGATACCCAGTTTGGCATCTAATCCGGTTTGAGCTTGTACCATCAGGGTTACAAGCAATAAAATCAGTGTTTGTCTGATACGCAGCATGACAAAAATTTAAAAATGATCAATTAAATTCAAGACGAATATCCTGAATTATTTATGCATTATACCATCGTGTTGAACGATGCGGAGGGTAGACTAAGATAGGAATTTTATTGCCACAGAGAGCACAGAAATACACAGAAAAAAACTTCAGTGACTTTCTGTGCCTTCTCCGAAGGAGTCCTGCGGACAGTGGCAATTACTTACAACTGAAAACCCAAATTGCGAATCAAAGCTTCCGGTAATGCGGGTAATTTTTTTCTTTCGATGAGATAGGTTGATAAACCGGATAGATCCCGGTAAACATAATGTTTATTTAATGCACCTTCCAGGTATCCAGCGCCGGAAGTGTTACCGGTTCCTACACGCATACCAATCATACGGCGAACCATGATGAGGTGTTTGTGACGCCAATTACTCATCAAGTGATCAATTTCAATTAATGCATCCAATACCTGATAAGAAGTTTGAAACAAAGGAAAATCACGGTATAACATGATGAACAATGCGGAACGTAAAGCAGTAGGAGAGAAACTGGTTTTTAAAGAGGCCAATTGATCTTCTGAAAAACCAGCAGCATTGTCTTCAAAAAATACCCAATCAAACTCATGGATTTTATTTTTTTCCCGCTCTGTTAATCCTGCAGCATACACCGCTCTATAGTCGTTCCAAAAAGGATGCTGCTTGCCTTGGGTTGTTTTAGATACATATCCCTGCCAAAAATCATCCCTAAAAAATGGAATACGCTCCAGCCAATCATTCACAAGTGTCAACAAATGCGGTTTTTCTTCTGTTTCCGTAATGTGTTGATAGTCGCTTTTCGTAAAGCCCCCTTCATTGGTGCGTTTGTAATAATCTTTATGGTGACGATTATCCAATTCCAATCCCAATCTCGCTTCAATTAGTCTGAATTGTTTGCTTTGAAAACCGGAAGATGGGGTCAATAGGTTTCTGAATTCAAGAAAGTCGAGAGGTGTCATGGTATCCAAGACTTCTACTTGTTTATTCAACAGCTGCAGAATATGAATGATTCGATGGAGTCTATGACGAACCAGGTTCATATCTTCCGAGTTGTCATTGATCTTTTCTTTGCTGAAGACACCGGTGATATAATCCAACTCAAACAAAATCTGCTTGAACCATAATTCGTAAGCCTGATGAATGATGATAAATAACATTTCATCATGTGCAGGCTCATTACCCGGTTGAAAACTTACCGGATGTTGAGCATCCAATACTTTATCCAATCCCAGATAAGTGCCGTAGTACATTGGTTGTTTTTCCATTCTGAAGGGTTTCGGCGAAAATAGTGAATCAAGAAACAAGAATGAAGAAACAAGGCTTGAGGAAGACACAAGGATCAAGAAACAAGGGACAATAAAGACACAAGGGACAAGTATTACATATTACCAGCAGTTTTGCTTGATTTCTTGTATCTTATTTCTTCCTTGAGCCCTGTTTCTTGTCTCTTGTGTCTTCTTTTTTTACTTTTGTTTCATGACCCGCCAAGAATTAGTAGCACAAATACATTCCAAAAAATCATATCTCTGTGTTGGACTGGATACCGATCCGTTGAAAATACCCCGGCATTTGCAATCCAAACCGGATGGGGTGTTGGAATTTAATAAGGCGATCATTGATGCTACAAAAGAGCACTGTGTTGCTTATAAAATCAATACTGCATTTTATGAGTCGCAGGGTATCAAAGGGTGGGAGATCATGGAAGCTACTTTGGCACATATTCCAAAAACACATTTTACCATCGCTGATGCCAAACGAGGAGATATTGGTAATACCTCCTCTCAATATGCCAAAACCTTCTTTGAAGTGTTGCCCTTCGATGCGGTTACTGTTGCACCTTACATGGGAGAAGATAGTGTTCGTCCGTTTTTAGAATATACAGACAAATGGACAATTGTACTCGGACTCACATCCAATGCCGGTAGTTTTGATTTTCAGCGTTTGTCATTGGCAGATATGGATGGGAAACGATTGTATGAGCAAGTATTGGAAACGACTTGTAAATGGGGAAGTCCAGACAATCTCATGTTTGTAGTAGGTGCTACTAGGGCCAGTGATTTGAGCGATATTCGGAAAATCATTCCCGATCATTTTTTGTTGGTGCCGGGAGTGGGTGCACAAGGCGGTAGTTTGGAAGAAGTATCCAAATATGGGTTGAATAGGGATGCAGGATTGCTGGTGAATGCAAGTAGGGCGATCATTTTTGCAGGGGGAGGAGAGGATTTTGCTTTGGCTGCCAAGAAAGTAGCGATGGATTATCAAAGTGAGATGGCGAATTATTTGAAGTGATTTTTTTAACCACAGAGATTCTGTGTTAAGAAACAAAGTTTTGATTAATCTTTTTAATTTTG
>JACBFF010000044.1_pt1 | contig 19246 bp, 18 predicted proteins | sample 7449211 | NCBI WGS metagenome assembly JACBFF01 (sample SAMN14896861, study PRJNA631923) | freshwater metagenome | isolation source: cyanobacterial enrichment | place: USA: Conesus Lake, NY | collected 2019-07 | reverse complement strand
GTTTTTGAGTTAAAAAATCATTCAAAAACGGTCAACATATTTCAGGCTACCACAGAAGAGAAACTGTTTTCCTGTCAACTGTCAACTAACAACTGTCAACTCAAAAAACTAATTTCCATTCTCGAAAAAGCCCCTACAAGCCGATTTTGCAGAAACCTTGTAAATTTGTATCCTAATCATTTCTTTATGAGTACCATCACAAGTACACCTGTAAGCTTAACAGAAGGCGCAATTAATGAATTACGCCGTTTGATGAATGAGGAGGGTTTTGACCAAAGTCAATACCTGCGAGTGGGCGTTAAAGGCGGCGGCTGCAGTGGTATGACTTATGTATTAGGATTTGATCAGTCCACTGATGAGGATGAGCATTTCGAGATAGAGGGCATTCGTTGTGTGATGAATAAAAGCCATCAACTTTACCTGTATGGTATGGAAGTCGATTGGCAGGGTGGATTGAACAGTCGCGGTTTTACTTTTACCAATCCCAATGCCAGTAAAACCTGTGGTTGCGGCACTTCCTTTGCAGTTTAATTTTTTTCTTTAAAATAAAAATCCCCTTGTCAGATAACAAGGGGATTTTTTTATGTGATCAGATACTGATTATTTCTTTTCAGTAGCCTTACCCAATGGTTTGTTTTTAGCAAAGTCTACTAGGATTGGAGCTGCAACGAAGATCGAAGAGTAAGATCCGGTAATAACACCAATCAACATCGCAAAAGAAAACCCTCTAGTCACTTCTCCACCAAAGATGAATAAGATCAACAAGGTCAGGAATACTGTTACTGATGTCATGATCGTACGGCTCAATGTTTCATTGATTGCTTTATTAATGATCACTCCGTTACTCACACCTTTCATGAGACCGCTGTCTTCACGGATACGGTCATACACGATCACTGTATCGTTCATAGAGAACCCGATCACCGTTAATATCGCAGCAATAAAGTGCTGATCAATTTCAAGTGGGAAAGGAACGATGGTACGCGCATAGCTAAATACGATCAAGGTTACAAATACGTCGTGCATCAGAGAGAAGATAGTACCCAGTGAGTATCTCCAATCGCGGAAACGAATGAATATATACAAACAGATCACCAATACCGCAAGAATAGTAGCTTTTGTTGCACCTGCCTTCAAATCATCAGAAATGGTTGGCAATACGGTTTGAGAACTCTGCTTATATTTTGTTTCAAACTCTTTGAAGGTTAATCCGGCGGGTAGTTGTTTTTGAAGTCCTTCAAACAGTTTTTGTTCAACTTGAGCATCTACAGTATTACCCGTTTCTTCAATTTTATAAGAAGTTGTGATGTTTAGTTGATTATTGCTGTTAACAGTCTTAATGATCGGAGATTCTTCAAAGACCACTTTCAGTTGATCGCGAACTTCTTCAACATTCACAGGCTTATCAAATTTCACAGTATAGCTACGTCCACCAGAGAATTCAACACCCTCGTCAAATCCATTGAAGAAAGTAGAAACACCTAATAAGAAAATTACAAGAGAAATTGCATAAGCCACTTTTCTGTATTCAATGAACTTGAAGGCAGCTTTCTGGAATATCTTTTTAGAAAAGTCCGTAAAATATTCAAAGTGACGGTTCTTATTGGTATACCAATCAGTGATCAAACGAGATACTAGGATACCGCAGAACAATGATAATAAGATACCAATGATCTGTGTGGTCGCAAAACCTAATACAGGACCTAATCCGAAATAGGCAAGGATGATGGCCGTTAACAAAGTAGTAATGTGTCCATCCAATACCGGAGCCAATGAACGCTTATAACCATCGCTCACAGCCGCTTGGTAACTTTTTCCTTTCGTTAATTCTTCTTTGATACGCTCAAAGATGATTACGTTGGTATCCACGGCCATACCGATTGTCAATACAAGACCCGCAATACCAGGAGCCGTTAATGTGAAGCCTAATGCACTCAAGATACCAATGGTAAACAGTAAGTTCAGGATCAATGCAATATTGGCAACCCAACCACCTGTGTTAAAGTATACCAACATCAATATGAAAATCACCAAGAAAGAGACACCAAAAGAAAGTGCACCACCTTTGATAGATTCACTACCTAATGTAGGACCCACTTGTTGTTCCTGTACAATTTTAGCGGGAGCAGGAAGTTTACCACTTTCCAGAATCTCAGATAAATCCTGCGCTTCTTTCAATGTATAGTTACCGCTGATCTGAGAATTACCGGTGGTAATCGGATCATTTACATTCGGAGCAGAATACACAAAATTATCAAGTACGATAGCAATCGGCTTACCTACATTGCGTGTGGTCATTTTCGCCCAGATATTGCTACCTACCTTATCCATGTTCATTTTGATGGCAATACGTCCACGCTCATCAAAATCTTGTGAAGCACTGGAAATATGATCACCTTCCAGTTCTGCCTGACCATTATCCAATGTTTTGATAGCATAGAAAGCCAGGATATCTTTCATGTTGGCATCAGAAGATTCTGTTTTACCATACATGAACACCAGGTTAGACGGGAATTTCGCTTTTACGAAATCCAATTTCAGGTAATCATTCAGTGTACCGGTATCTTTTGCCTGGATATAACCCAAAGCTGCGGGGTAAATGACTTTACCTCCCTGATCTTGATAAGGCTGAGAGAACTGAATCAATCTAGCGATCGGGTTCTGGTTCAAACTGTCTTTTGGCGTTGTAGCAGCTGCAGTGGTACCGGCATCTTTTTTAATGCCGGAAATCGTAGCTGTTTTAGTAGTATCTTCTGTAGTGGTTGCTGCAGTTACCGTTTTTGCAGTATCAGCAGGTGTTGTTTGTGTTGAGCCATTCAGGTAATCCTGTACTGCTTTATCCGCAGCTACCAAACCCTCCTGCAAATCGCGACTCTCAAAAGTATACACTTCGAAAAACTGAAGGTTAGCAGTAGATTGTAAATAAGATCTTACACGCTCTTTATCATTCACCCCTGCCAATTCAATGTTGATGATACCTTTTGCAGGATCAGGATTGATGGTAGGAGATGCTACACCAAAACGGTCGATACGTGTACGTAAAATACGGAAGGTATTATTGAATGCAGCGGTAGCTTGTTCATTCAGGTAATTCCCAACCGCATCATCAGAAGCATCGAATTTCACTTTACCATTACTACGGGTAGCAAAGAAAGGAGCAAGGTTACCGGAAGGATTCAATTTTTTGTACTCTTCACGGAATAAAGTGATCAGGTTAGCACCACTATTGGCTTTACGTGCCACCGCAGCTTCCAATGCTTTATTAAAAACCGGGTCTTTCGTAAAGTTGGCCAATGATTTGATCAATCCATCCAGACCAACTTCCATAGTAACACTCATACCGCCCTGAAGATCCAGACCCAACATGAGTTCTTTTTCTTTCGCACTGCGGTAAGTTGTTAAACCAAAAGCCAGTTTGGTGTCTTTGGTACTGTCGAGCAAACGCTGCAATCTTTCCTTTTTCACTTCAGAAAGGCTGTCGGCGTAAATCGCCTGTAACTCTTTGTTGCCGGGGTATTTTTGTTCCGGGGTTGGAAAGCGGTTGATCCAGGCTTGCGCCTTTTCATCCATGGCTTTTTCGTGGCTGCGTACAAACCAGGTAAAAGATAGCTGGTAGAGGCAGATTAAAATCAGGGCAATCGCAAAAAATCGCACTAAACCTTTCAGTTGCATATCGGTAAGGGTTTTCAAAAAATTTTAGAGCGGCAAAGATAGGGGAATGGTAATGAAATTTACCAGTTCCGCCAAGTTTGAAGCTTTGGGGATATAAAATCGATAGAAAGTCTTGTTGGATAAGGGGTTCATCAGATTCGACAACACCAAAAATGGGTGGTCTGACGGGATATGAGCCCGCCAGACCTGTTATTTATTTTACATCCGTTAGGGTGATATCAAAAAAGAGTGGTGAATTCGGTGGAATGGAACCATCGGAACTACCAATACACGTATAAGCAAGTGCAGAAGGTATCACTATTTTAATTCTACCTCCTTTTTTAATTAATGGTATCGCAATTTTCCATCCTTCAATTAAGTTGCCAGATAAATTAAAACTTACAGGATTGGCTGTCGCATCAAACACTGTCCCGTTCAAAAGCGTGCCGGTATACACCACATAAATAAGGTTACTGCTGTTTGGAGTAATTCCGGAACCGGGAGCTATGATTTCATAGAGAATACCACTCGAATGCTCAGTAAAATTGATGCCATTAGCCTGACAAAAAGCCGCCATTGCCGCTTTTTCTGATGCAGGTGTCATGGGTTCACATCCTTTGTCCTGCTTACCACAAGAAATAAAAAGGGTTGCAATTCCTAAACTCAATAACAATAAGGCTCTTTTCATGTATAGATCGTCTGTTTACGGTTAAGACCATTTTTTAGCCCGTGGGGCTGCTTATACTTCTTTTTTTTCAAGTGTTTTTTTTCTGGCCAGTAACTCCCGGTATCGCTGCTCATGGGTTTCCCAACGGAACTTTCGGTATACAAATGCCATAAAAAAGGAAATGCCCAGTATCGCCAATAAAAAAACAAAGGAACTTAATCGGGAGTTTGCCACCATATTGGCTCTTTCATACCAGCCCGAAAAAACGACTGCAATCAAACTAATACCCAGCACAAACCCTGCGGAAAGTCCGATCATGAATGGACGTGTACTGTGTTTTTGTTGCAAGCTGTTCTTCTCCCAGTATTCCAAAAAATCAAGTTCCTCTTTACTCAACATGCCGCAAAAATAAAGAATCATCGTATTGCCATCGGGATATTCTATCGCCCCGTTTGTAACAAATGAGTGATTACCAGTGTTTCTGTTTGTAGTTTTGTTCTAAAGTCAGTCATTCGTGAAGCATCTCTCGGCACTCAATAAATATTTCTGGAAATATCGATTCCGATTCTTTCTCGGGATGCTCTTTGTAATACTATCAAACTACTTTGCGGTATTAGCTCCTCAGATTACGGGTTTTGTAGTGAATCAGGTGCAACAACAATTACCGGGTGCAAAGCCATCCTCAGTAAAAAATACAGACGATGGCTTGGTCACGCTCTTCATTCAATGGGTGAGTTCCTCGGAGTTCAGCTTTGGCTGGTTGGTAGCCATTTGCAGTATCACCATATTATTATTGGCGATATTAAGAGGTGTTTTGATGTTTTTTATGCGTCAGACCATTATTGTCATGAGTCGGCATATTGAATACGATCAAAAAAATGAAATATTCCATCATTACCAATTACTAGATACCTCTTTTTATAAAACCCACAGCACGGGTGATTTGATGAGTAGAATGACGGAAGATGTAAGTCGGGTAAGAATGTATACGGGACCGGCTATTATGTACCTCATCAACCTGGTTACTTTGATCAGCTTTTGTGTGGTAAACATGCTTCGAAAAGACGCAACCCTTACCTTATATGTTTTAGCCCCATTACCCGTTTTGGCAATCACGATTTATATCGTCAATAGTATCATCAACAAAAAAAGCGAAAGGATTCAAGCCCTGTTATCAGATTTAACCACCAATGCGCAGGAGTCGTATTCCGGTATCCGTGTGATCAAATCTTTTGTGCAAGAGAAGGCCATGATGGGCTTTTTTGAGAAAAATAGTGAATCTTATAAGAAAAATGCTATTGGATTGGCCAAAGTGGAAGCCATTTACTTCCCAAGTATGGCTTTGATGATTGGCATCAGCACATTGGTGACCATTTTTATTGGAGGTATTCAGGCCTTACAAGATCCGAGTAAAGTAGGCTTGGTGGTGGAGTTTGTGATCTATATCAATATGCTCACTTTTCCTGTTAGTGCCATTGGATGGACAGCCAGCATGATCCAACGCGCTGCCGCATCTCAAAAACGCTTGAATGAATTTCTATTAACAGAACCTGCTATCAAAGACAATGGAATGGAAAAAGAGCAAGAGAAAGTAGGCGGAGATATTGTGATTCGGGATCTTTCGTTTACATATCCGCATACAGGTATTCAGGCAATACAACAATTCAATTTATCGATTCAACAGGGTGAAAAAGTATTGATATTGGGGAAAACCGGGAGTGGTAAATCTACACTAGCACAATTGCTGCTGCGATTTTATGATCCAACAGAGGGCAGCATACAAATAGGAAACAAGGATATCAAAAACATTCCGCTACAGCAATTGCGTTCACAGATCAGTTATGTACAGCAAGATGTATTCTTGTTCAGTGATACGGTACATGACAATATCAGTTTTGGATTATCAGCATCAGCAGAACGAGACGTAGTAGAAAAAGCTGCTTCCTTTTCCAGCGTACATAAAGAGATCCAGGGATTTAGTAATGGTTATGAAACGATGATAGGAGAGCGGGGAGTAACATTGAGTGGCGGACAAAAACAAAGAATATCCATTGCCCGTGCACTGATTAAAGACCCGGAGATCATTATTTTTGATGATTGTTTGAGTGCGGTAGATGCTAAGACAGAATATGAGATCATTAGCAATCTTTATCAATACTTACACGATAAAACCGCCATCATCATTACCCACCGAATATTCACCAGTTTCAAATTTGATAAGATCATAGTACTCGATAATGGCAAGCTCAGTGAATCAGGTACACACGAGGAATTATTGCAACAAAACGGATACTACGCCGAATTGTACCGATTGCAGTTGACAGAGGGTAGTTGACGGTTGATAGTTGACAGTTGACAGTAAGAAGTTTTTTGTTTTCCTGTCAACTGTCAACTATTATCTATCAACTTTCTTCCCCCCAAACCTAGTCCCAATAAGTTTTTTGAAAATTTTGCCAATTCCGAAACATCCCTATATTTGTCAGGCATAAAAAATCTGAAAACCAAAAAACAACAACTGTGGCGTACGAGAACAACGACAAAAAAATGGAAAGTGTTTACAGCAAGCGAATCAGAGCTGGTAAAAGAAGAACCTATTTTTTTGATGTAAGGGCTACTCGCGGAAATGATTATTATCTCACCATCACCGAGAGCCGTAAGCGTTTTGATAACAATGGTTATGACAGACACAAAATCTTCCTGTACAAAGAAGATTTCAACAAATTCATCAAAGCATTAGGAGAAGCCGTTGATTATGTAAAGACGGATCTCATGCCTGATTTTGATTTCGACGCATTCAATCATGAATATGATGATGCAGAAGGTGCTGAGGGTCAGCCAGACGGTTATACCGCTGAAGCTGAAGTAGAAGAAGTGGTGGCTCCGGCTCCTGTAGCTGTAGCGCCAACACCTATTGCCGACGCAGCTGCTGCATCAACCACTGCTTCTGAAGAAGTAGACAAATGGTAAAACAACCAAAACCAACTGCAAAAAAGCCGATCGATGATCGGCTTTTTTTTGCAGTTGGTTTTGGTGTAAAGGATCAAGAATAAAGGCACAGGATTCAAGAAAGCTACAGGCTACAAGCTACAAGCATCAAGAGTTATAGATACTATACTAAGCCTTGCGGCTTGCAGCTTGTAGCCTGTAGCCTGTAGCTTCCTTGTACCCTGTCTTCTTGATCCTTGATCCTTCTTTAAATGTTTCTAATCATCCATATCTCACACCCATTATGCCCACTATTTCCCATGGGGCCATCGAGGTAGGTGAAGCCGAATTTTTCATAGACACTGACGGCTTTCTTTAATTCGGGCATGGTTTCGAGGTATACGGAAGTAAATCCTTTATTCTTTGCGGCTTCTAAACATTTGGCGATCATGGTTCTGCCCAAACCCAGTCCACGAGCAGAAGGAGTGAGGTACATTTTTACCAATTCACAAGTGCCTTCAGGTAACGCGTCGGTAGGATAAATACCTGCACCGCCTAATAATATCTCATCTTTTTCGGCAATAAAATATTCACTCAAAGGAGCAGCTTGGAATAATTCATACAGATGGTCAGTGCTATCATCATAATATACTGTACCGGGTCTGTTGGCGCCAAATTCTTCAAGTGATCGTCTGATCACATTGGCCATGGCTGCATTATCCTTGGGTTGAATATGACGAATAATGATCTCTTCCATCTTATGCTTTTCTAAATGCTTTGTAAGCATTGATCAATCCATTGGTAGAACTATCATGAGAACTAATCACGGATTCATCTGCCAGTTCCGGTAATACCTGATTGGCCAATTGTTTACCTAACTCAACACCCCATTGATCAAAGCTGTAAATATTCCAGATAACACCCTGCACAAATATCTTGTGTTCGTATAATGCAATGAGCTGTCCTAAGTTAAATGGATTGATCTCTTTGACTAAAATAGAGTTGGTAGGTTTGTTGCCATCAAAAATTTTGAATGGAGCAATTTTCTTGATTTCTTCCTGCGATTTATTGTCTTTCATCAATTCAACCTTCACTTCATTCTCAGATTTCCCATTCATCAAGGCTTCAGTCTGTGCAAAGAAATTGGATAATAATTTTTGATGATGATCTCCAACCGGATTATGACTGATCGCCGGTGCAATAAAATCGCAAGGAACCAACGGAGTGCCCTGGTGTAATAATTGATAGAAAGCATGCTGTCCATTCGTACCCGGTTCTCCCCAAATAACGGGTCCTGTTGAGTAGTTCACCGGGTTTCCGCTACGATCGATGCTCTTTCCATTGCTCTCCATATTTCCTTGCTGGAAATAAGCCGCAAATCTATGTAGGTATTGATCATACGGTAATATAGCTTCGCTTTGTGCACCAAAAAAGTTGGTATACCAAATGCCTAATAGAGCCATTAATACCGGTATGTTTTTTTCAAATTTTTCTTTTCTGAAATGTTCATCGGCTGCCGAAGCACCTTTTAAGAGTTGTTCAAAATGATCATATCCGATGGTCAATGCGATCGATAATCCAATAGCACTCCATAAAGAATATCTTCCACCTACCCAATCCCAGAATTCGAACATATGGTTCTTATCAATACCAAACGCCGTTACTTCTTTTTCATTGGTACTCAATGCCACAAAATGTTTGGCAATATGTTTTTCATCTTTGGCTGTTTCCAGAAACCATTTTCTTGCAGTATGTGCATTGGTCATGGTTTCTTGCGTAGTAAAGGTTTTGGAAGCAATTAGGAATAAAGTTTCTTCCGGTCTTAGTTTTTTCAAAACCTCACTAATATGTGTGCCATCGATATTACTGACAAAGAAAGTTTCAATACCTTTTTTCCAATAAGGTTTGAGTGCTTCTGTTACCATCACAGGGCCCAGATCACTACCACCAATACCAATATTTACGATGAAGCGAATTTTCTTACCGGTATAGCCTTTATGCTTTCCACTATGAACTTCTTCTGTGAATGATTTCATGTGCGCTTGTACTCTTTGTACATGTGGCATGATATCTTTTCCGTCTACTAGGATAGGGGTATCTGAGAAATTACGCAAAGCCGTATGCAGTACAGATCTTTGTTCTGTTTCATTGATCTTTATCCCTGCAAACATTTCATGGATTGCATCTTTCAGTTTGCAGTCTTCTGCCAATTGAAGAAGTAACTGTAATGTTTTCTGGTTGATGATATTTTTTGAATAATCAAACAGTAGATCATTCAACTGGATCGAAAATTTTTTGAAGCGGTCGGCATCAGCAGTAAAAAGATCGCGCATGTGTCGGCGATTCATTTCTTCCTCATAGTGCTTCTGCAATAAAAACCATGCCTGTGTATTGGTCGGATTAATTTTAGGTAACATCTCTTGCTTGCTCGTTTTTTTCTTTAATTCTTCTGGCTTTTGATAACAATCGTCTATAATGCTTTGATCGTTTGAATCGTTGTTTCGATCATAGCAGGGGTAATATCCAAATGCACCACCAGTCGTATTTGTGTTGGTGATATGGCTAAGGCAAGAATATTGGATTGTTTGAGTGTGGTCACCAAATCTGCTGCGGTGAATCTACCCTTGACCTCAAAAATAACGATATTGGTTTCAACAGGCAGTATTTCTCCCACGAAATCTTTTTGTCGCAACGTATCTGCTAACAATTGAGTATGCTGATGGTCTTCCTGCAAGCGTTGCACATGATGTTCCAGCGCGTACAAACCCGCAGCTGCCAACATACCGGCTTGACGCATACCACCACCAAACACTTTTCTAAATCGACGTGCTTTCTTGATAAATGTAGCTGGTCCAATCAACAAACTACCTACGGGTGCACCCAATCCCTTACTCAAACAAATAGAGATGGTATCAAACACTTCCCCATATTGTTTACAAGTTTCATTTTTTGCTACCAGTGCATTAAATAGTCTGGCTCCATCTAAATGCAATTTCAATTGATGCGCATCACAAACTTTACGAATGGATTGTATTTCTTGAAAATCATAACAACTACCACCGGCTCTGTTGGCTGTATTTTCCAGAGATACCAGCGTGGAGATAGGTTTATGAATATCATCAGGATTAATAGCCCCTAAAACCTGTTCAGCGGTAATGCGACCTCTATCGCCATGTAGCAACCTTACCGAACATCCGGAATTGAAAGCAATACCACCACCTTCATATTGATAAATATGCGATAAATGGTCACAAATCACTTCATCTCCGGGTTGGGTATGGCATTTAATGGCAATTTGATTGGTCATGGTGCCACTAGGACAAAAAATGGCTGCTTCCATCCCGAAAAGTGCAGCGGCAAAATGTTCCAATTGATTAATGGTGGGATCTTCTCCAAAAACATCGTCCCCAACAGGGGCATTATACATGGCGTTGAGCATCCCGGGGGTTGGTCGGGTTACGGTGTCGCTCCTAAAATCGATCATGGCTCAAAGATACTGTGTGAGAAGAAACATATGTCTGGCTGAAAAACTTTATTAATAGGGGTGGGCATTATATCCGGAAAATAGGGCTGCACAAGCATCAATGCTTCTGAAAACTGAAGTAAATGTGAATAAATAGTCATAAGTAACTGTAAATCAGTTCATTTTAATCAATATCTTGCGAATAAAGACGGATATTTTTGCCCATTTATGCAAGTTTTTCCACAAAAACTGGCATATTCAAAGGCTGTTTCGTACTTTTGCACGCTTCTGAAAGAGCCATTGCTATCAATTTTAACGAATCCAGCAACAGCTTTTATACAACATTCAGGGTCTAATAGTCGTTTATCATAATACAGTTAATAGCACACCATGAGGCAGCTCAAAATTGCAACACAGATTACCAACAGAGATTCGCAGGCGGTTGAAAAGTACTTACAGGAGATTTCAAAGATTCCGATGATCACTCCCGAAGAGGAAACCACACTGGCTCAGCGTATCAAAATGGGTGATCAGCGAGCACTCGACAAATTGGTGCAGGCCAACTTACGTTTCGTGGTATCTGTAGCTAAGCAGTACCAGCACCAGGGCCTTTCTCTTAGCGATTTGATCAACGAGGGCAACCTCGGTTTGATAAAAGCAGCCCAGCGTTTCGATGAAACCAAGGGTTTTAAATTCATCTCATACGCCGTATGGTGGATTCGCCAGTCCATCTTACAAGCGTTGGCAGAGCAGGGTAGATTAGTCCGCCTGCCTCAAAACAAAATTGGCACCTATAACAAAGCTAACAAAGCCTATATGGCTTTCGAACAGGAGCATGAGCGTGAGCCTTCTACCGAAGAGCTGGCTGAGATCCTGGAAATGAGCGAGACTGAGATCAACAACATCTTTCAAAGCAACACCCGTCACACATCCTTAGATGCCCCGGTTCACGAGGCAGAAGATGTGGCCATGGGCGATTTATTGGAAGGTAGTGATGACACTGACGATGATGTGATGAAAGATTCATTGCGTGAAGAAATTCGCCGTGTATTGAAATCATTGAGTCCGAGAGAAGCTGAGATCGTAAACGCTTATTTTGGTTTGGATGGTGAAAATGGGGTAACCATTGAGCAAATTGGTATGAAGTATGATCTTACCAAAGAGCGTATCCGCCAGATCAAAGAAAGAGCCATCAAGCGTCTTCAGAAAGCGCGTTACAGCAACGCCTTAAAAGCTTATCTGGGATAAGATTGTAAAGAAAATGACCAGCCCTTTCCAACCCGGAAAGGGCTTTTTTGTTTCATATAGTCTTAACATAAACTGAAATACCTTTGCAGCATGTTTCGTAACCTGATTTTTGTATGGGTCTGTATTCTCTTGATCGCCTGTGAAAGAGAAATCAATATTACACCTGTCAATAAAGACAGCCGATTGGTAGTAGATGCAGAAATTGAAAATGGTAGAGCACCCATTGTCGTGTTGAGTAAATCCTTAAATTTCTTTAGCACAATAGATTCTGCAGAATTAGCTAACTCATATATAAGAAATGCGACGGTAAGCATTCAGGAAGGAAATACCATTTACCCGCTCAAAGAATTTGAAATAAGGGATACAAGTGGTAATCGATTTTATTATTACAGTACCGACCCACAAGCAATCCCTCAGTTGATCGGGCAATTTGGGAAAAATTACAAATTATCAATTAACGTAGAAGGTATCTCTTATACAAGCGAAACAACCATTCCATTGTTAACAAAAACGATGGACTCTATCTGGTGGAAACCCGCACCCAATAATGACGATCCTAAAAAAGTAGTATTAATGGCAAGGGTACAAGATCCGCCCGGATTGGGAAATTATATTCGATATTTTACGCGTCAAAATAGTCAAGCATTTCTACCCGGACTCAACAGCGTCTTCGATGATAACATTATTGATGGAAAGACCTATGAGATACAAGTAGACAGAGGTGTGAATAGAAATGAAGATGTAGATTTTGAGACCTATGGTTTTTTTCAAAAAGGGGATACAGTATCTGTCAAACTTTGCAATATCAGCAAGTCGACCTATGATTTTTGGAGAACTTGGGAGTTTAACTTGCAATCTGTGGGTAACCCCTTTTCTTCTCCCGGTAAGGTGATTGGAAATATCAGTAACAATGCCTTGGGTGCTTTTTGTGGTTATGCTGCACAATACAGAACCCTGATTATCCCCAAATAAGGAGCGTATGTGTAAAAACGAAACCCGGAAACTGCAAGGGTTCAATAAATTTGTTCGTCTAATATAAAAATTCAAGTATGGCAAGTGAAGCAACAGAAAAAGTACATGTATTGATCATTGGTTCCGGTCCGGCAGGATATACCGCAGCTATATATGCAGCCCGTGCAAATATGAAACCTGTTTTATACCAAGGTATACAGCCTGGTGGACAATTGACCATTACAACAGAAGTAGAAAACTATCCCGGTTATCCTGAGGGCATTCAAGGTCCGGAAATGATGGTACATTTTGAAAAGCAGGCGGCAAGAATGGGAGCCGATATCCGCTATGGATTAGCAACAAAAGTTGATTTTAGTCAGCAACCTTATAAAGTAGAGATCGATGAGGAAAAATGGATTGAAGCCGATGCAGTGATCATCAGTACCGGTGCCTCTGCCAAATGGTTAGGATTGGAAAGTGAGCAAAGATTGAATGGTTTTGGCGTAAGTGCTTGTGCGGTTTGTGATGGATTCTTCTTCAAAGGAAAAGATGTAGCAATTGTGGGTGCGGGTGATACGGCAGCTGAAGAAGCATTGTACTTATCTAAACTATGTACTACAGTTCACATGTTCGTGAGAAGAGATCAGATGCGAGCCAGTAAAGTGATGCAGGATCGCGTACTCAATGCCCCCAATATCAAAGTATATTGGAATACGGATACAGATGAGATTTTGGGCGATAAAAAAGTAGAAGGTGTTCGTATCAAGAACAACAAAACACAGGAAACACAAGAAATTCCAATCAATGGATTTTTTGTTGCGATTGGACACCAACCCAATAGTGATATTTTCAAGGGTTGGATCGATATGGATGAAACCGGTTACATTAAAACAGTACCCGGCACCACCAAAACAAATCTGGAAGGTGTATTTGCAGCAGGAGATGTACAGGATAAAAACTACCGTCAAGCTGTAACAGCAGCAGGCAGTGGTTGTATGGCAGCATTGGATGCAGAAAGATACCTGACTGCAAAAGGACTGGCATAAAAACAGAGAAACCGAAAACAAGAAACAAGAAATAGGAAACAAGAATCAAGAAATAGGAAACAACAAATCAGGAAATTAAAGTAACCCACTCAACTCCTTGATCCTTGTCCCTTATATCTTCCTTGTTCCTTGATTCTTGTTCCCTGTTTCCTATTTCATATTTCTCATTTTCTCCCATGTTATCAATCCATCTACATCAAGTCATCATCCACGCCTACCATGGTCTTTATGCCGAAGAAAAGGTATTGGGAAATGATTTTCTGGTAGATGTATCTGTTGATTATCGTCCTTCCAAATATCCCATTGCAAAAATTGAGGATACTATTGACTATGTTGCATTGTATGACTTAGTCAAAAAAAGAATGTCGATTGCTACGCACTTATTGGAAACTGTGGCATCGGAGATCGCATTAGCTATTCTGGCACAATTTTCTCTAGCAGAAACAGTGACCATTGCGATCAAAAAACTACATCCGCCGATTCCGACTTTTCAGGGTTCAACGGGTGTATCACTAATCATTCACCGAAAAGATATTCAATGAAAAGAGCGCATATTGTACAACTGATTGGTTTTTGTTTGTTGATAGTGCAGTATTTCACAGTTCAAGCACAAGATATCAATGTACTTTTCAAAGAAGCCTCCAATTTTGAAAGGGTACAAAAAGAGAATGAGGCATTGGAGAAATATAAACTGGTGCTTACTCAAGACCCGGCCAATGTAAAAGCCTTGGTAAAAGCAACAGAGCTGAGTGCATCCATCGGAGGTAGACAATCGGATAAAAACAATAAACGTTTGTTTTATGAAACCGCATTATCATATGCCAAAAGAGCTTGGCAAGCTGACAGCAATCATGCTGATGCAGCTTATGCCATGGCGATGATTGCAGGTAGAATGACCGATATCGAAACGGAGAATAAACAGATCGTTGCATTTGTTAAAGACATTAAGCTATATGCTGATAAAGCTTTGACTATTAATCCTGATCACGCAAAAGCCAATTACACATTAGGTAAATGGCATTATGAAATGGTGACTTTATCGGGATTGAAAAAAGCGGCTGTAAAATTATTGTATGGTGGATTACCATCCGGTGATTTAGAAAAAGCCATTGCATACATGGAGAAATGCAAAACTTTAGAACCCTATTTCGCTTTGAATTATTTGGATCTGGCAAAAGCTTACAAAGAAGCCAGACAACCCGCAAAAGCAATCGAAGTACTCAATAAGCTGGTTAAATTGCCTGTGAGAACAGGAGATGATCCGGCGATCAAGGCAGAAGGAGCAAAAATGCTGGAAGCTATTCAATAAAATCTATAAAACAATCTCATGTCATTACTGGAACGTTTCACAACAGCTGTTGCCAATAGCAAAACATTATCTGAGAAGCCGGATAATGAAACTTTATTACAACTGTATTCACTGTACAAGCAAGCTACCGAAGGTGATAATACAGAAACCGGTCCATCTAATCCTTTTGATTTTGTTGCTAAATTCAAACATGAGGCATGGGAAAAATTAAAAGGAATGACCAAAGAAACTGCCATGGAGCAATATGCTGATTTGGTTGAAAAATTAAAAGGCTAAATAAAGAGGAGATGTACAGCACATACATCTCCTCTTTATTGTCTCTTATCTCTTGTTCCTTTCTTGTCCCTTGTCTCTTATTTCTTGTTTATTATTTAATAAGGTATCCAATCCCAATACTCATATTATTGAATGCAGTTCCCAATGCTCCTCCATAAATATTAAAAGCATTCGATTTGGTTTCATTCCCCGCATTGGAAGATGTTTTTCCATGATCAAAACGAATACCTGCCAATGATCCCATATTAGCGGAGAACACCCATTTCTTTTTGGTCAGATAAATAATTCCGATTGTTGCAGACGCACCTATGGTATAATTATTTGCCTTATTCGCAACCTGATTGTTATTCTTTGATTCAAAACGTGAAAAAACCGTGGTAAAAGTAAATGGGAAACTAAGGTATACCCTTTGTGCAAGTGGCGTTAAAATGGTATGCCCAAAACCGGCACCTACTGAATTTCGAATCTGCTTGTTCTCAATATTGCTGGCAGGATTTTGTTTGGTTACACTATGATTAAAAACCAATAACGAACTATTAAATTTCCTGTCGGATATGAATTTTGATGCTGATATACTAAACCCTGTCCCAAAATTTGAATTGGAGGCTGCAGAAGTGACGCTACTGGTCTTATTGGTTGATAAATCTATATAGCCGGTTAACAATCTATCATTTTTTTGAAACTGTGTATAACCGATCAAGGAAACCAGTAACAAAGGAAGTACTACTAATTTTCTCATGTTTAGTTTTTTTCAAAGAAAAGAAAATTATTACCAACGCTGCATGAATAAATGGGTTTAACAAGAGATTAAACCTCTATTATAGCTTTTGCTTTTTCCATCTTCCGCTACGCATATAACAGAATGAAGGTATAAATAGGGTAGTCCAATAAAGCATTTCACTTGCCCATCCCCATTCGATAGACCATTGAAGTTTCTCGAGTACGGTGTAGACATATAAACAATACAAAACGATGGCGGCAATCTCACTATACAGATTCACTTTGGTATTACCCGTACCTGTAACTGCATTCAACCAAATAACAGAAACCGACATAAATACAAGTGCTACAGACACAATACGCATAACCGGAATAGCAGCTGCAATAAAATCTTCTCCTTGACCATACACAGATAAGAAACTATGCGGGAACAAATTCAACACGGTACATACAAATACCGCAAACCCCACACTCCACAACATAATTTTTTTCACCAACTCTGTTACCCTTTCTTGTTTGCCTTGTCCGATGACATTACTCACCATACTATTCGCAGTAGCCCCAAATGCCCAGGTAAAACAACCAAAGAATCCAAAAATATTACGCATGGTATTCGAAATGGCCAGATCCCTGGCACCATGATGTTCAATTAAGATATAAAAGAACTCCCAGCTGATAATACTGATGGCAAACTGCAGAATTACGGGAAAGGATATGCGTAAAATCAATCGGATATTATTCCAGTCATATTTTGTGTTTTGAAACAGACTCAGGTTCTTGCCGATACCTTTTGCCTGAATGACAAAGAAGATCACGAATAAGCCAGCCACTTCAGAAATAATAGAGGCATAGGCAGCACCGTTGAAGCCTAATTCCGGAAGTCCGAGTTTGCCATAGATAAATCCATAATCAAAATAAACATTGGTAATGGCTTCTGTTGCGGTACCAATGATCAGGTAGCGACTTTGGTTGGTACCCACCAACAAGGCATTGCGCATTTGGTAGACATACAAAAAGGGTAGACCTAAAATACGGATATTCAAAAAAGATACGGCCATATCCACCCGTTCCTGATCTTGTAGTGCGTATTGAAACAATATGGGTGCGAAAAACCAAGTGACCAATATCCCCAACAAAGCCAATACCAATGAAATTCGTATACCCTGAAAAAACAAACTACCAATTTGATCGATTCGATTCTCGCCGGCTCTGCGTGAGATCAAAGCTTGCAAGCCATTATTCAGTCCTTGTCCAATCACCGCAAAAATCAAATAATACACACCGGTGATTCCGGCAACCCCCAATTCCTGCTGACCTAAGCCACTCAGGAAAATATTATTGGTGATAAAATTGATCTGCGGAACAATGATGGAAGCGGTAATGGGTAAGGCAATAGTCAATATCTGTCGATGGCTGATCGATACCTGTAAATTCATATTGCTTTTCCCGATTTCCATAAATGCGGGCAAAGCTACAATATTAACCTGTGCACAAATCAGTGGCTTTTTTTATATCATTGCAATCAATATCGATTGTATGGCAAGAAAAACAATGGCATTCTATCCACCCACACCGTTGGTAATGTCCCCGAAAGATCAACTTCGGGTGGAGATAGGTCCTTTGTACGTAGCTTGTTCTATTGCTGATCAACATACCATTCACGCATTTGAATTTTTTGAACTCGACAATGATATCAATGACTGGAGTGATGTTTTCTTTGAGATCAAAAACAACTCCGTCTTACTTGATAAATATTCCGGCAACGTACATCTATGTTACAATTTCCGGGAAGCATTGATCGTCCCTACTGAAAAAATGAATAGTGCTGCGGCAACTGATTTTTTATCCATGGTATATGGAGAATCGAACAGACATGAACAGAAACATGATAAACTAGCCGATACTAAAAATATGGTCAATTGCTATCGCATCAGAAAGACCATCTTAGACCAGGCAGTCAGACATTTTCATTTGTTTCAGGGACATCATATCTACACAGAAATTTTAAATTCCCTTTTTGCAAGACCCGATTTACCTGATACATTACTACATATTCAAGTATATCCTCAATCTTTCATTGCTGTATTGATGATAAAAGGGCAGTTGCATTTCATTCAGTCTTACACCTTTGAAACTTCTGCAGACCTTTGCTTTTATCTCTTATCCATACTCAAAGAGCATGACTTAAGAGCGGAAGATACCAACATTGAAATGAGTGGTTTTATTGAGCCACATGGTGAATTACACCAACATTTACAACAGTTATTCCCCAAACGATCGTTCAGCAATCTTTCTGAATCAGCACTGATTCCTGAGATACTTGAATCATATCATGCTCATTATTTTACCCCGTTCTTTAATCCGATTGTATGAGAATTATTTCCGGAAAATGGGGGGGCAGGAGGATCAGTCCGCCCGCACAAATGCCACATACCCGACCTACTACTGATATAGCCAAAGAAGGGTTATTCAATATTCTTCAAAACAGGATGGATTTTGAAGGCATCGAATCTTTGGATCTATTTGGGGGCACCGGCTGCATCAGTTATGAACTGGCATCACGCGGTGCAGCGCAATTAACCCTTGTAGAAAAAGACCCTATCATGCATGCATTCATCAAAAAGAATGCAGAAATGTTAGGGATGGAAAACTATAAGGTATTGAAGATGGATGTATTTGCGTATTTGCAATCCTGTGACGAAGACTTCGATTTCATTTTTGCAGGTCCCCCTTACGCCTTGGGAACCATTGATGAATTACCCAAGCTAATTGTCTCTAAAAAAATGATCCGTAAAGGCGGCTTTTTTGTACTGGAACACACACCGCGAAACAATTATGAAAAATTTGAGGGCTTTAGCTTTCAACGAAATTATGGGACTACTTTGTTTTCGTTTTTTATCAGTAGTCCATAGACCATGGTCCATAGTCCATAGTTTTAGAGCCTGTTTAAAATTTATTCAATAAAAGTTTTATAGCAGAAAGTTTAGTCA
>JACBFF010000038.1_pt1 | contig 29694 bp, 23 predicted proteins | sample 7449211 | NCBI WGS metagenome assembly JACBFF01 (sample SAMN14896861, study PRJNA631923) | freshwater metagenome | isolation source: cyanobacterial enrichment | place: USA: Conesus Lake, NY | collected 2019-07 | reverse complement strand
CAGCACTCTGACTTAAAGTTCCACTGAAGTTGCCTCCAGTAATATCTCCTGTTACCGTCAGATTGGTAAACGTACCAGTTGTTGCACTGATCGTATTCGCATCTACTGTTCCAGTTACACTCAAGTTCGTCAGACCAGCCAGGTTGCTGATGTTTGCAGTCGTTGCACTGATCGTATTTGCATCTACCGTTCCGGTTACACTTAAATTATTGACACCAGTCAGGTTTGTGATGTTTGCATTTGTTGCTGTCAGATTACCACTCACTGTCGCGTTCGTGGTTGACAGTGTAGTCAGGTTCGTCAGACTCGTAATTGTATTCGCAGATCCCTGATTGATTGTTCCACTGAAGGTACCGCCTGTGATCAGACCACTTACATTTAAATTATCGAAGTTACCGGTAGTAGCACTTACTGTTGTTGCTTGCACTGTTCCCGTAACACTCAAGTTTGCTAGACCACTTAAATTAGTGATGCTCGCATTCGTTGAACTTAAAGTTCCTGCATCTACTGTTCCGGTTACACTTAAATTATTGACACCTGTCAGGTTCGTAATACTTGCGCTTGTCGCACTCAATGTGTTCGCACTAATCGTTCCGGTTGCAGTGATCGTATTGATGTTTGCAAGGTTATTGATACTATTCTGTGCACTTGCTTCCAGTGTTCCACTAAAGCTGCCACCAGTAATCGTTCCGGTTGCATTGATGTTCGTGAAGTTACCGGTTGTCGCACTTACAGTCGCACTCTGGACCGTATTCGTTACACTTAAATTAGTAAGTCCAGCCAGATTGCTGATGTTCGCTGTTGTCGCACTGATCGTATTTGCATCTACAGTTCCGGTTACACTTAAATTATTGACACCAGTCAGGTTCGTGATGTTCGCATTTGTTGCTGTCAGATTACCACTCACTGTCGCATTGGTAGTTGACAGTGTAGTCAGGTTCGTAAGACTCGTAATTGTATTCGCAGATCCCTGATTGATTGTTCCACTGAAGGTGCCGCCTGTGATCAGACCACTTACATTTAAATTATCGAAGTTACCGGTAGTAGCACTTACTGTCGTTGCTTGCACTGTTCCCGTAACACTCAAGTTTGCTAGACCACTTAAATTAGTAATGCTCGCATTCGTTGAACTTAAAGTTCCTGCATCTACCGTTCCGGTTACACTTAAATTATTGACACCTGTCAGGTTTGTGATGTTTGCATTCGTAATGTTTGCATTCGTTGCTGTCAGACTTGTAATGTTCGCAAGATTATTAATCGTGTTTGCAGCTCCCTGACTAATCGTTCCACTAAAGGTTCCACCTGTAATCGTACCCGTTGCATTGATATCTGAGAAATTACCCGTCGTTGCGCTTACTGTATTTGCCTGCGCTGTTCCCGTAACACTCAAGTTAGTGAGACCCGACAAATTCGTAATATTAGCCGTAGTAAAATTACCAGTTGTTGCACTCATGGTAGCAGCTTGTGCAGTTCCGGTAACTGTCAAACCACTTAAGCTACCAACAGAAGTAATATTAGGTTGTGCTGGTGTAGTCAGTGTTCCACTAATTTGATTACCATAGATAAAATTGGTAACCGTAATATTCGTAAACTCCCCTGTGTTTTGTATACTAGCTAATAAAGCAGGAGACAATGTTCCACTGAACATCCCTCCTTCAATAATGCCTGTCACACTTAAATTCGTTAGTGGCCCAAGCGCCGTGATATTGGGCTGTGGTCCACTCGAAAGTGTTCCACTCAATGTATTGGCACTAATAGTCCCTCCTGCTGTAATGTTATTGGCAACAGAAAGATTGGTCAATGTTCCTACCGAAGTAATATTGGGTTGAGCACCTGTTGTAAGTGTTCCCGATAAGGTATTGGCTGTAATGTTACCGGTAGCAGTCAATCCTTGTAAATTCGCAAGATTAGTAATACTTGCCTGAGCAGTATTCGATAATGTACCACTAAATGTACCCCCACTGATTGTACCTGTCACCACAAGGTTTGGCAATGTATCAATTGCTTTGATACTTGCTCTGATAGCAGCCAATGAATCCAGAAATCTATTTTCACGAACATAGCCGCTTAACATAGCAGCTGTATCTTCTACAAAAAGAATATCAGAAGAAGCTATTTTCCTTAGAACACCGTTTAATGTAGTAACAAGAGAATCTGATCGTTGCCCATTGATAGTCGGTGCCGTTAAATTACCTATTGATCTTGGTTCCCAAACTTGAGTAACAGCATTATAAACATATACCTGTCCAGTGGTGGTGGGTAACGTTCCAGAAATCTGGCGTCCCATCAATCTATTGGCATTCCATAAAGCTATTGTATTGTTAGCAGCTACTACCCAATCATTCCCGCTTGTATTTGTAACTCTTATAGTAGTACCATCTCCATTCATATTAATGGTACCAACTTGTCCATTAAAAGAGACTACCCCATTACCATCTGCACTACCAAAAGGTTTCCAGATACCTGCCTGACGATAATAAAATTTATCATCTGCCAAACTGTACAACAACATACCATTCACTGCATTGGCATCCGGTATGGCCAGTGTATCTGAAACACGTGGCAGCAAAAGGGCTTTGTCTAATCCATCAATCTGAAGGGCAATATTGTTATTCAGAATTCGTGCTGTACCAATAGCAATACCTTGGGCATTCACAATTCTGAAATTGTTCATGCGCAAAGTGTCAGTCGCTCTGTGGTCACCCAAATTATCACCAAATCGCTGTGCATTGGCAGTAGATACCAAGGCAACAATCAGTAGCATACATATGACGATGTATTTGTGATTTTTTATTATTCGCTGATATGCCTTATAGAGAGATGCCACTTATACTTATTTATTTTACGACTACTATTTTATATTGACTTCCAAATACTGTTACCGGTTGTGCAGTAAAATTTGCGAAACGAACTGAAACAAACCCATCACGCTTACACCACGCTCCATACACTGTCCAGAATTGATAATCATCCAATGCAGTAATCAAAATCGGATCTCCTATCCTTGCATTTGGAACTTCAATTTCAACAACCGTAGTTGTATTAGCTCCAATTCTCGCATCTGCACCACTTGTTTGACTTAAATTAGCATTGGTCACTTGGGTAACACTAATATTTGCTGCCTGGGGTACCGTCCAGTTCACATTTCCCAAACTATCTGTAGTTAAAAAAGTATTTCGGGGACCGGGAGTAATATTCGTATTCACATTCGTAACACTTGCATTGCCCGCATAAATAGCATACACCGCACTCAATATTTGCTGGGTTCCTAAATCCACGAAATTATTGGCAGGTATCCACCATGGTGCCGGAATGGATGGGGCAATCGCAATTTTCTGATTCATAAAATAAGGTCCATTCGCCCAATCAATTTTGGATAATGAATCAGTTAAACCAGGACCGGTATTTCTGATTCCTCTGCCTACCACCACTTCATACACTCCATCATTGTTAGATTGTACACGGTGCGACTCTCGGTATACGGGTGTACCGATCACAGTTCCTTGAAGAACAGTGACTTCATAGTGAATAGTACGATTTCGTGCAGGATTGCCCTGGTTGTCTTTTGCAACACCTGTTAAATAAAAAGCTCCGGGTGGTTGTGCGAACAAGTTACCAGTCAGTAAAACCAACACCAGCAGCATGTTCATTTTAAAAATGGTACTTTTCATAAACGTTACTTTAAATACGGTTGCCATTAAGTTTTAGACTTAAAGGTTTTTCATAGGATACGGCTTTCAATAGTTGTTCAGAGGACATGACATTTAAAAATTGGTTTTTCATAGGATATGTCAATGTCTTTATATTCATTGGTATCCAGTAAGTTACGTTTTTTTTCGCTTACAAAAATACCATATAATCAACCCTTTACCGAATTACTACAATTTAATTAACCTTAAACTATAGCGCTTATTCATCAATTCAACCATCACTGTGTAATTACCTGCTGCCCATGCATTTCCGTTGATCATATAACCCTTTTTCACATCCTTCATGGGCACCATTTGACCAAAGAGAATTTTACCATCCATGGCAATCACTTTTACCAAACAAGAGAGTTTTTCATCGAAATCGCCGGTTGCCTTCAAAATCGTTGATCCCCTGGTTGGATTGGGATACACATTTAACGACAAAGAGAATGTTGTAGTATCTGCAACAGGAGGCTTTTCTGTACATCCTGATCCAAATAAGCCAGTACCATTGTTGGCAATATTCAATGCTGAAGCATAACCGCCTACCGACAAACATTTGCCAGACCCTGATACCGGCATGGTAGGAGTTGTAACAATTCCGCCATTTCCACTCAGGAAACTAGTTCCCATAGAGGATACCTGAGCTTTACCTACCGTGCAGGTAAAGATCAGGAACAGCATGAAATATGTTAACTTCTTAATTGGCATAATAAACTTCTCTCACAACCTTCGCTGGCGTTCCCGGAGGACTGGTCACCTGGATATCTAATGTTTTTTCTGTCAGCTCTTTCACTACATAATCGCGGGTAGCTGCCCCTAATGGACTATTAGTAATGACTTCTTTTAACTGGATCACGCTAAGCAAATAGGCTTCACCTCTGTTTCCATCGTCATCCAGAAATGTTGCTGTAAATGGAGTTTGTGTTCTAGTGTAGGTTTTGTAATACCGCTTTTGCGCATCAGTAAGAGGTTGCAGCACGCCATTTTCATAAATCGCTTTCAAGAACCATTGCTTGTTGCCTAAAGGGCTGGTCAGGTTATCAAATAGCTTTTCATGCTCTGATTTAGGAAGAATTGAATCTCCCTTACCACATCCCGAAAAAAATAAAGCACCTGACACCAATAGGGTAGCCAAAATAAATGCCCTGATTTTTTGAACTGGTTTCATCTTTGGTTGATTTCCGTGGAATTTGTTTGGGTTGCGTTCAAATCGGAACATCCGTTCGAACGGGCCTAACAGAGGATAACGTCTTATTTGTCTTCTGTGCGGTTGGTTGTTGGAATAACCCGGATGCCGTACAGATCAAAAAGCCGTGGATGGATTGGATCGGTTGGTTTCAAAGGATTGGGATAAGTCAGATTTGATATGTACCAGCATTAACCGGCGTTTATCAACGCTGCTTTCAAAGAATAGGATTTTTCGAAATCGCGAGATATTAATTATTTAATATGTCGCATAGATACAATACAGCTTTTCGAGGACTGGATTGTTGTTGTAGATGTTCAAATGAGGGGTTACTCATTTGGTTGTTAAGGCGCGGATTAAAAGCAATGGTGCTTTGTAGGATTGGATATTGTAATGCAAATATATTACTATATCCGTGTAGTAAAAACACTACTCATGGGTTTTAATGGAATTATAATCTCAAAAAAAAAGCCCTCCGAAGAGGGCTTATATGTAAAATTATTGTATTTATACTTTAAAGTGAGAGAACGCTTTATTAGCTTCTGCCATTCTATGCGTATCTTCTTTCTTCTTGAAAGCAGCACCTTCACCTTTGCTGGCAGCTACGATCTCATTCGCTAACTTATCCGCCATAGTGCGACCATTACGCTCACGGCTATAACGAACCAACCATTTCATACTCAATGAAATCTTACGGTCTGCACGTACTTCAGAAGGAATCTGGAAGGTTGCACCACCAATACGACGGCTTCTTACTTCTACAGAAGGCGTTACATTGGCAATCGCCTTTTTCCAGGTTTCATAACCATCTTCACCGGTCATTTTAGTAACCTTATCAACTGCATCATAAAAAATATTGATAGCAGTACTTTTCTTACCATCCCACATAAGGTTATTGATAAAACGGGTTACCAGTTTGTCATTGAAACGACCGTCTGGTGCAAGTGGTAATTTTTTGGCTTGTGCTTTACGCATGACGTATAGTAATTAGCTGATTAACAGATTATTAGGTTATTTTTTTGCCTTTTCTTTCTTAGTTCCGTATTTAGAACGGCTCTTCTTACGATCCTTAACACCGGCAGTATCAAGGCTACCACGCACGATGTGATAACGTACACCCGGAAGATCCTTCACACGACCACCACGAATCAATACGATTGAGTGCTCCTGCAGATTATGACCCTCACCAGGAATATAAGCGATAACTTCTACTTTATTGGTCAAACGCACTTTCGCTACTTTACGCAGAGCTGAGTTAGGCTTCTTTGGAGTAGTTGTGTATACACGAGTACATACACCACGACGCTGCGGACAAGCATCCAAAGCCCTTGATTTACTTTTGGCCCTGATAATTTCGCGACCTTTTCTAACTAATTGCTGTATTGTAGGCATTATTTACCGTTTAAAATTTCGGACGGCAAAGGTAATGGCTGCAACTGAAAAATCAAAAACTTTTCAAAAGTTTTGATCCGAACTGTGGATAAGCATTCATTTTTAAGTCGATTTAGGCATAATTACCCCTCTTATCACACCTGATAGCTTCTATTTTTTCTATCCATCAGGTAAAAATACTTGCTAATCCCATGAATTAATACGCGATTAAAACCCTAGCCGCGAACGCAGGTATTTTGATAACTAGGTTTATACCCTAAGACCTGGTTTATGAACAAATGGCCATTATTTCTAACCCTCCTTTTGAGCCCAATAACTCCTTTTGCTCAATTTTCAGCAATTGCCTACACAATAGCCGGCTCTACTTATGAGCAAAACTTTAATCAACTCCCCTCTTCCGGTTCTTTTAACCTAACCGGAAAAGGCCCACATGCATTGGATCAAGCCCCTCTCTCACGGACAACTCTTTCCGGCTGGCAAGTACTACAAATCAGCGGTAGTCAGACTAATACGAATATTCTCTCAGGTACAGGCTCGGGTACAGGCAGTGGTATTTACAGTTATGGGCTTTCCGGCAATAACAATCGAGCACTCGGTTCACTTGCCTCTGGAACCGGAGTCTATGCGTTTGGGGTTGTGTTTGAAAACCTGACTGGGAGCATCCTCAATAAAATACAAATTCATTATAAAGCCACTCAATGGCGCAAAGGTGGTTCGGGGAATAGCAATCACTGGCAATTTTCTTATCAAATCAGACATGCCAATAGTATCGATACCGGCAACCTAATTAAAAAAAATGATGGGAATCTGATCTCCATACACCATTCTACTGGCAGCGCAACACTGAACGGACATCTATCAACAAACCAATACCCGATCTCTATCACCATTCATGATATTGTTTGGAAACCCGGTGAAAAATTAATCCTTCGTTGGGATGATCAAGATGAAACAGGTAGTGATGATGGGTTGGCCATTGACGACTTTATTTTTTCAGCAAATACCGAAATCAATGCCCCCACTATTGGTAAACTTATGATAGATAGCATTGGAACAAAAACAGTATCTATAAGAACCACAGTGAATGATCAGCTTTCCGATACAGAAGTCAGGTTTGAATATGATACCATCCCTGAAATGTCTCACCCGATTATTGTTGCTAGTCCTACCATTACTGCCGGCTCAGGAAACACCGTTGTCAGATGGCAACTGCATGGACTTAGTCCGGGTAGAAAATATTTTGTGAGAGGTATTGTCAGTAATATAATTGGCTCAACAATCAGTGATACAACAGAATTTACTAGTATCACTGCTGCTCCTGATATCAGAACAGATACCATTATAAACAGTGACTTTGGCGTATTCCATGTGTCTGGAAAATTGATATCAGATAACGGCTCAGCGATTTCAGAAACAGGTTTTTGTTGGACTATAAATAACATACCGAACATTCACCATAATCGATTACCGGTTGTTATGATTGATTCTATATTAACAATCACTATCCAAGATTTTCCACTTAATACTACCATTTTTATCCGCCCTTATGCACTGAATGAAAAAGGTGTTGGTTACGGAATTCCATTCAGCTTTCGTACACCTGTTTCTATTCGTTCATTTACTTCATCACCAACGCATAGTAATAAAGACACTTTGTTGTATGAATTACGACTTCATCGGTCTGTAGACTTCATAACTACTACAGATTTTATGGTGAAAAGCATCCCTGAAAATGGGGCATCGGTTTTTGGATTAGAAAGAAAAAATGATTCCACTTATATCGTGAAGATTCATGCCGGTAACGCAGACGCCATTATTCTACCGGTAGTGTATCGCAATATTCAACAGTTTCCGCATATAGATCCGGCATCGTATGAAGGAAGCAAAACAATACTAGACAGAACTCCGCCAGAGATCGTAAAAGTGTTGATTCCTGATCGATCTTATAAAGTAAAAGATAGCATACCTATCAGCATTATTACACAACCAGACACTTCCTCATTCAGGTTATTGGAAGGACGTTTATCGGGCTATCCGATATTAGGATGGCGCAAACAACATGACAGTCTGTACAACGCTTTTTGCATCATAACCGCAGGAGGCAATGAAATAGAAGCCAGTGCAGCACATACCATTCTTCTGGAGATACAAGACAGTGCAAGTAATAAAAATCATGCTTCTGTTTTCACGATCACACAAGACAACGATGCGATTGATCACTCAAGACCTATCATTCAATCACTGATACTTCCCGAAAGAAAAAAATACAAAGCGGGCGATAGTTTGTCTTTCAACCTTCTATTCAATGAAAAGATTGTATGCGATACCGCACTGGGAAAACCTGTACTATCCGTTACAATTGGAACACGTATCCGCAATCCGCAACTCAATGCTGTTACTGATACTAGTATACAATTCACTTATGTGATTCAAAACGATGAATTTGATGCTGATGGTATCAGATTAGCTAATAGCATTACACTCAACAATTGTATCATTCAAGATCCTGCAGGAAATCTTTTATTGAATAGTATTCCATCAGCAGGTATCATCACAGATATATTAGTGGATGCGGTCTTACCGGAAATCATTGGAGTAACTACACCAACTGCTCAATTGTATGGTCTGAATGATACATTACAGTTTCGGATATTTTTTTCTAAGCCTGTTGATCTTCACCCACAAGAAATCCCTTTTCTTGAAACCGTAATCGGGAATACCACTTACAAAATTCCTTATAGCCATGGTGCCCCCGGCAATGCATTCGTTTTTCAGCTTCCTATCAAAAAAGGAATGTTGGATAAAAACGGCATCAGTTTAACCAACCAACTTTTTAATGCACAGTCTATCACTGATGATATTGGTAATCCTGTTAAACCCTTACTCAAAAATATTGGAGCATTAAGCGCTATTAAAATTGATGGCATCGCACCCATATGGATGGATTCTGTTGAAACAATTATTCCTGTATGCAAAAAAGGACAATTGCGCTTAGATAGGTTTTTGCAAATATATGATGAAGAAAAAGCGGGTGGTATACAATGGCATATCATAGATGGCCCAAGACAAGGCTATATTACCGGACTTCCATTCAGCAGTAAGCAAACTACAGATATACATGAACCTAAAAATTTAGTATACATACATACGAATCATGAAGCGTTGAAAGATACTTGTTTGATTGAGGTTTCAGATGGCATCAATCGTATTCGCAAACAACTGATACTTGAATTCTTCCCCGAGATCAGTAATAATATCCTTGATAAAAATCAGATTATTTGTGCAGGAACAATACCTGAACTGATCAAGGGTAATATTCCTTCCGGAGGTAATGGCTTGTATACTTATCAATGGCAAATGGCAACTCAACCTTTGTTGCCATCACTATTATCCAACACGCATGCTTTTCTACAACCCAATAGTCTTCAGCAATCTACTTGGTTTAGAAGAATTGTTCAGTCGGGTGGATGTACAGATACTTCTCAAAGCATTTTTATTGAAGTAAAAACAAAAGGACTTTGGCTTGGCAAACAAAACAACAGTTGGCATACCGGTAGCAATTGGTGTGGTGCCATGGTTCCGGATCATCAAACGGATGTCATCATACAAACAAATGATCAAATCGTACGAATCACTGATAGCGCATTTTGCAGATCCTTACAATTATTGGATCAAAGTCGATTGCTTTTATCCGGTGTGCTGAGTTATGGGGGGACTATGATTGGACAACAAGCCATTCAATCAGTCAATGGTACGCTTCTTGCGACGGGAAAAACCAAACAATATTTACCGGCTCAAACTTTTGAAAACAATCAGTTAGATCATCTGGTTATAAAAGGAACTGAATTGATATTAACGGATTCATTACATCTCAATCAATCATTACAATTGATACAAGGGAAATTTTTCACCCAAGATATGCTGATCTTACCTACACAAGCAATGATTGCTCCCAATGCTGCAGGTACACAAATCATCGGTCGATTGACGAAAAAATGGGAATTGAAAAATAACTGGATGGCACATCCTTTCAAAGAAAATATTCTCGTCACCAATATCCCATTTCAACATACATCCGCAGTTCCACCTCACGCTATATTTAAAGACCAGAAAAACGAAAAAGCAGAACCCTATACTTTGTACTTTCCAAATTATTCTGCATCTCAAAAACCTGTTTGGAAAATGCTTGAGCAGGACAACCATGCTTCAACATATCTATGGCAAAGATCAAACGGTATCGGCTTATTCCAACCATTTGAAAAAAAGTCTCATGCTACCCTTCATCTTTTCGGCAGTCCTATTATTGGTGATGAAGAAATACTATTTCTGAATGTACAAGACACACAATGCCATCTTATAGGGAATCCATACATAGCGAAAACACTCTCGAAAAATATTTCACGCAGTCATCATATCGGTCATTATTTCTGGGTTTGGGATAGCAGCTTGGCTGAGACGGGAGGATATACTGCAAAAGCTTTTGATGGCAATCATATCATTGAACCTATGCAAGGATTCATCATTAAAACCAAACCAGGAATCAACGCATCCATCAGATTCTCAGAACAAGCGAAAATCACTACAGTATTACCAGATAGTATTAATGGCATCATTGAAAACCGTTATCAGGTAGCGTTATCACTTCATAAAGATCAAATGCTATTAGATAGATTTTTATTGTTGGACTTAGATACTTCCAGTATTCGTTTTGATGAAGATGATGCCGAAAAATTATTCAACAAAAACTATAATATATACAGCCTGAGTTATGACAAGATCGCTCTGGCAGTGGATGCCCGAAACCTTAGTAATCAGACTTATATTCCCTTAGGTATTCAAGCAATATCCCAAGGATCTTATTCCATCAAATTTGATCGCGTTTGGTTACCACCCAAGTTACAACTAGAGTTGCACGATCATTTTACCGGAAATATCACAAAAGTAAAACAAGACAGTATCGTTCATTTTCAGATTACTGCCGACACCAGTAGTTTTGGAGAAAAACGTTTTGTACTAAGAACACCCATACCACCGGGTCCACAGGAAGAGCCTATCATTCTGAAAATATCTCCTGTTCCGGCACAACATCAGTTGAATTTTTATTTCAAATCGCATCAAGCCGGACATAGTTTTGTATTGATTAAAAATATGAACGGACAATTACTTCGTAAACAAATACTGGGGCAGCAGCAAGAAGGGAATTTTCAAGTATCGCTGAATGGACTATTGAAGGGTACTTACATTCTGGAAATTCATTGTGGCAACCGTTTTGTAGCCAATACTTTTATCAAGTTGTAAAAAAAGAGGCTGTATCAAATTTCTGACACAACCTCTTTTATTCCGAGCTCGATAGAGCAATTTTTCATGCAGCAGATCTCAAGCTCTATATTTTACTCTTAAGACCTCCACCTCCATATCCCATAGACCATGGACTATAGACTATAAGCCATACCCCACTAAACATGATACATCCAACCATGCGTATCAGCTGCTCTGCCCTCACGTATATCATTGAGTCTCTGTTTTAATTCAGGAGCTGTTTTCCATTTGTCTGTATCAAAATGCATTACATAATCTTTATAGCGCAATTCTTTGATCAAAGAAATGGTAGCTGCTGTTCCGGTTCCAAATACTTCGTATAAGATACCGGCACGATGAGCATCCATAAGGTCTTCAATACTGATCTTTTTCTCTATCACTTCAAAACCCATATCCTTCAATACAGTCATGGCACTGTCTCTGGTAACGCCCGCCAAAATAGTTCCCTCTTCCAAAGATGGGGTTACAGCTGTATTGCCAATGATGAAAAAGACATTCATGGTACCAACTTCCTGCAGGTATTTATGTTCAAAAGCATCTGTCCAAAGTACTTGATCATAACCGGCTTTCTTTGCCAAAGCAGTTGCCAACATGCTGGCTCCGTAGTTACCTGCATTTTTTGAAAAACCAACCCCACCCGGTGCAGCTCTAGTATATTTTTCCTCCACATAAATCTTCATAGGTGCGGTGTAGTATGGACCTGTTGGACTCAATATAATCATGAACTTGTAGGACTCCGAAGGTTTCACTCCAATCACAGGATCAGATGAAAACATAAAAGGTCTGATATACAATGAGTGATCCTTCATAGAAGGTACCCAGTTCTTATCTAAGTCAATCAGCATGCGCATACCTTCCATAAAAATCTCCTCAGGTACCACCGGCATTTGCATACGCTCAGCTGAAATATTGAAACGTTTAAAATTATCTTGTGGACGGAAAATAGCAACATTACCGTCTTTGTCTTTATAGGCTTTGATCCCTTCAAAAATTGCCTGCCCATAATGAAGTGCAGCCACCGATGGTTCCATTAATAAGGGTTGGTAGGGTTTGATCTCCACATTTTTCCACTCTCCGTTCTCGTAATCCGCTTCCAACATATGATCCGTAAAATATCTTCCAAAAGGGATATTTTCCAGCGTCATATCCTGTAACTTACTTGTCTCAACTTTCGTGATGTTTATGTCTAGCGCTGCTGTCATAATTCTATATTTGGCGCAAAGAAACGAAAAAAAAGAAAACTAACAACTGTTAATATTTATACAATGACCGATAAAAATGATATGAGATTACCTGATTTCGTGTTACCCGATCTTTACAAGCATCATTTGGTCATTGTAAATGAATCATCTGTCAACAATAAAGTTGAGGAAAAAATAGTCGTATCAGATACAAAAGAGCCGGAATTTTTAGGAAATAACCAGAAAAAAATCACCATTCTGGTATCCGACAAAGAAGCCGTTTTTGTTAATGATCAGGCTTTACAATTTTTATCTGCTATACTCACTGCTTGTAAACTGAATTTGGGTGATGTTGCCATTGTGAACCTAGCCAATCACCCGCTGTCTTACAGTGCCGTTAAAGAATGGCTTACCCCAAAGTATATCATCCTTTTTGATATTGAAGCATCGCTGATACAAATGCCATTCAAGTTACCCTTTTATCAGGTTCAACTATATGACCAATGTTCCCTTCTATTTGCCCCATCATTCCAAACCATGATGGGCGATAGTAGAGAAGCCAAACTTGAAAAAAGTAAGTTATGGTTAAGCCTGAAAAACATGTTCAATCTATAGTATGCACACACTTGTTTTTGCCACGAATAACCAACATAAAGTTGATGAGATCAATTCCATCATTGGAAAGCATATCCGTGTGATCACTTTAAAGGAAGCAGGCATTGATATTGACATCCCAGAACCACATGATACATTGGAAGCTAATGCAACAGAAAAGTCATCAGTAATTTATCAACTTACGCATCAAAATGTATTCAGCGAAGACACAGGGTTGGAAGTAGACGCTTTACAAGGTGAACCCGGTGTCAAAAGTGCCAGGTATGCAGGTGAAGGAAAAAACTTTCAAGCCAATATTGATAAATTGTTATCGAAGCTTGGCGATCATCCGGAAAGAACGGCACGCTTCAGAACTGTGGTATCACTTATTTGGGAAGGAAAAGAATATCAATTTGAGGGTATTTGTGAAGGTCATATTACAACCACTCAAAAAGGCACTGGAGGCTTTGGATATGATCCTATTTTTATTCCAATTGGCAGTAATAAAAGCTTTGCGGAAATGAGCATGGACGAAAAAAATCAATTCAGTCATAGAAAAAAAGCCATTGTCCAATTGATTCATTTTCTACAACAACAACCTGCATTATGAATCGTATTAAAATAACGTTACCGGATCATTTTCATTTCCACACCGATATAAAGATTCGCATTACGGATCTCAATTATGGTGGACATGTAGGCAATGATGTATTTCTTGCTTTGATACATGAAGCCAGACAACAGTTTTTAATGAAATATGGATATGCTGAGTTGTCTTTTGAGGGTGTTGGACTTATTATGGCAGATGCCGCCTTGGAGTATAAAAAAGAATTGAATCACAGTGATACTGTAAGGATTTCAGTTTGTGCTGCCGATTTTGATAAATTGGGATTCGATTTATTTTACAAAATTGAACTTGTACAAACAGATGATCTTGTTCTAGCAGGAAAAGCCAAAACAGGTATGATTTGTTATGATTATTCTGTGAAAAAGAAAACCCCAATACCCGAAAAAGCTTTACAGAAGCTGCAACATCTTTAGGCAGTCATCAATACTACCATATCGCGATATATTGACTGTTTATGATGGTTGAATGGAATGAATAAGGTGGTTTAATAAATGAATTGAGAAGACATTTATTTTGTTGATTTAAATCTCGTTCCAAATACGCCAACTCTCTTCCGCTTGAATGACAAGCATTTCAGCCCCATTCTGAACAGTTGCTTTTTGTGCCGCCGCTTTTTGCAGGAATACTGTTTCAACAGGATTATAAATGAGGTCAAAGCAATGATGTTTGGAACATAACCACTCATAAGGCAATGGCGGACAATCATTCACCGATGGAAACATGCCGAGAGGTGTAGTATTGATAATAAGGGTATGTTCTTCTATGATTTGCTGATCTAAGTCCGCATAAGTAATGTTATTCGTTGCTTTTTGTCTGGATACATATTGATAACGAATACCCAATTTTTGCATTACATAAGCCACAGCTAGGGCAGCACCACCGGTTCCTAAAATCAATGCTGCTGTATGTTCAGGCTTGAGAAAAGGACGTAAAGATTTTTCAAAGCCGATAACATCTGTATTAAATCCTGAAACTTTTCCTTCAGTAATTTTGATACAATTACAGGCTCCAATCAATTCAACTGCCGGTGAAGATTCATCTAAGTAACTCAGTACTTCTTTTTTGTAGGGAATGGTAACATTCAATCCAAGAAGATCCTTGTGCGAAGAAAGCACTTCTGGTAATGCTGCAATAGATTCAATCGGAAAGTTCTCATATACATGATCCATCATTCCTTCTCTCAAAAATTTTTCAGAAAAATATTTTTGAGAGAAGGAATGCGTCAATGGGTAACCAATGAGACCATAACGTTTCATGAATTAGAGCTTATTCAGATACAATTCAAAAGTATCACCACGTAAACCGATACGCATGGCTTCCAATGCAAGAATTTCATGAGGTGCTATATTTCCGAGGTTTACATTACAACCGATCAATTCCAAGAAATACAGTTGTTGTGCTTTTTGTGGTGCTTCCCAAATGATTTTCTCTTCAGGTATTTGTGTTAGAATTTCTTGTACAAGTCCTTCTCTTACCTCACCACTACCTCTGTAGATACCCACATTACCGGCCTCACGTGCTTCTGCAATTACGTAGGAAGATCCTGCTTCCAGTTCTGCACGCATTAATTCGATCCATTTATAAGGAGGGATAATATGTGCGGCATCTTTACTTCCCACTTCACTTAATACAGTTCCATGTTGCGTAAGTTTTTCAATATACCCGCATTTTTCAGCATGTGGAATACTGATGGAACCATCACTCACTTCCATATACTTGATACCATAATCTTTACAAACACTGATATAATCTTCAAATTGATTTCTGATCAGAAAAGCTTCAAAAAGAGTACCGCCGAAATAAATGGGCATGTTGTAGGAATGATACACTTCAATTTTCTCACGGAGATTAGGTGTAACAAAGGAAGTACCGAATCCTAATTTTACAATATCCACATGGGGTCTGCCAACACTCATAAAATTATGGACTTCATTAATGCTAAGTCCTTTGTCCATGACCATGGTTAAGCCAGATGTACGAGGTTGCTGTGTTCTTACAGGTATCTGAGAAAGGTTAAAATTCATGCAGGTTGTTTTTTCGCACGCAAAAATAAGCTAAACAGCTCATTTAAGCATCCCTAAAGAAATTAGTAAGGAGATAGCCAGTTATATTTTTTTGCCCTTTTTGTATCGGGCTACCAGATCCACTACCTGGTTGTTTTGCAATATGGATGGATTGATTTCAATAAACTTCTTCAGCGAACGGGGAGCTTTCTCCATAGCTGCTTCTAGTTTTAACAATCCTTCTTTGGATTTGCCAAGCATAAACAACATGGCACTATGGTAAAACAAAAAGATAGGTTTGTCATCAGTAGCTTTAGCAGCAGCAATACATTGTTCAATGGCTTCTTCATGAAAACCGGCTTTAATCAGACAACGGATCAAAGCTTCCCAGCCTGCTACATTTTTGGTTTTCTGACGAACAACGGTGCCGAAATATTGAATGGCGTCTTTAAACTGATTCAAGTTCATTTTACATTCACCCATGGCCAGATTGTACTCCGGTATGGAACGATGGATACGCATAGCCAACTCTAATTGTTTCACTGCACTTTGCCATTGTTCTTCCAACATATAAGTCACAGCTATCTTATAGTGCAGTTTACTGTCATCAGGATTGAGATGAACGGCTTTTTTATAGTGAAATCTAGCCTGTGCATAATTCCCCATCCTGTGGTAACAGTGCCCAATGGCTTCATAGATCACATCTTCCGGACGTGTTAATTCCAACACTTTCTCTAGTACATCAATGGCTTCCTTGTATTTACGCAAACGCAGATATGCATCGCCCATGTTGCGGTAAGCATAATCAAACTTTTCATCAATGGCTACTGCATACTGATACGCATCAATTGCTTTTTCATACAACTTCAGCCCCTGATAAGCAGCCGCCAAATTAAACCAAGCTAATTCACTAAAAGGCTGTTCTTCTATGATCTGCTGGTGCAAACGGATACTTTCTTCGTTACGACCTGTGAAATCGGTCCAAAAGCAAATTTTATATAATGCCTCTTCATTGGAAGGATCTTCCTCCAAAATCAGTTTCAAACAGTCGAAAACCTTGTCAAACTCCTCGTAATCGTCGTACACATCCGCCAATTCGAACAATAAATCCAGTCTTTCCTCCCCTTCAAACATACACAATGCCGCTTCCAGCAGTTCCACAGCCCTGGGTTGTAGGTCAAGTGCCAGATAAGCGTCTGTTTTTAAAATATAGAGATTAATATCGCTGCTATCATATAATTCGGCATTCTCCAATACATCCAATGCTTCCCTGTATTTACGGGATGCCAGCAATAAATCTGCCTTTTTGATCATCAATTGAGAAGAATAAGGATACTGCTCCAATCCGATATCGGCAGCCTCAAGTGCTTCATTGATATCGTCTTTCTCATCGTAATAATCTATAATACGTTCAAAAGCATCTTCTTCAATAAAGCTGTGGTGACGACCTTGTTTGAGATTCTGGTACTGTTGGAGGAGTTCTTTGAGGGCTTCTCTGTCTTCGCGGTACGGATTTTCTCTCATCTTCAATGGGTTTACCTAAAATAGACTTAAAAAACCTTTTTTCCAAGTTTCCCGTAACTTTTTTTATCCAGAAACGTTAACATAATAGTATGATAATTATGTTTTAATTTAACAAATCAGTACCTTTGTTCAAATGTTAGTACGTAAACATATCAAAAAAATAGCTATTGCATCCCTACTGATTGTAGGCGTGCAAATGGCATTTGCTGCGTTTACATTGACTGGCATTACTGAAAAGAAGGCTAAAGACAGCAAGTATACGTTGAAAAATATGCACCACTTGTCTGCTAAAGCTGCTTCTTACTCTTCACTCAAGTATTCATTACACTTGAAGAGCACAGCTTCCTTAATCACTCAATCAACGTTAAAAAACGGTGTTGAAGTTTCTTCTGTATTACGTTACGATAATGGCAATACAAGCTTTGTATATCCTTACAAATTCAAAGTAAAGGTTCCCAAGTTCAAAACACCTTCTCCGGCTCAACGCTAGGAATAACCTTTCATCTTTACAGTATTCTATAACCACTTGTTGGGATATCAAATTTTGAGGGTGGTACCGGATTGAAGTTGATTTGCTTCGCAGTATAACGAATTTTATTTCCTTCTGCATCTATGCTTTCTGATTCAAGTACCAATCCGGGAATATCTTTAAACTGATATTCAAATTCTTTCACTGATGGTACAATAGCAGGCGTATAGTACACTGAAAAAGTACTTCCGTTTGACAATAACAGGTTTACCTTTTTACATTCATAGCCAATAATGGTTTTTGTCTCGGAACTTGTCTCGATTCGCATGCCTTCAAACTTTTTATTTTCCTCTTTCCATTTAGTTCCATCAAGCTTGGTCATGAATTTATTGGCACCGAATTCACGTAAGATCACGGCAGTACCTGTATTTTTCTGATAGATCATAGACTGCATAAAAGTGGGACTTACAAGGTCGGTTCTACTGTTCACTCCTTTGATAAACACCGTTTTACTACTCGATTTCAAAGAAGCGATGGCATCATTGCTTGCTTGAGTATCATCAATATTAATGGCATAAGTAATGGTACATTCTGCCACCACACGCTGCTGTGCAATAACATTCAACCCCATCATCAATAATGCAAACAATCCGATTAACTTTTTCATGCAAACGATTTTATATATACTATGATACAATTCCATGCCAAGATTAATAAAAAAGCCCCACAAGAGTTGTAGGGCTTTCTTAAAGTTTATAAAAAGCTGAAAATCAATGAAAGACTATTTGTTTCTTTTTTGATTTTTTTCTTTCAAATCCTGCAATTTCTTTTGGCTTTCCATCATTTGTTCATAACGCTCCTGCCATTTGCTTTTCTTCTTGGGTGCTTTGCGCTTTTCATCAATCTTAGCAAGAATCAGGTCATGATTAATGATATAGTTCTGTATCACAAATTGTAATCCCAATGTTACCAAGTTAGAAACCGTATAATACCAAGTCAAAGCCGACGGCAATCTGTTGAAGATGAATAAGAGTATAAAAGGAAAGATATAAGGCATGTACTTCAACATAGGATTATCCTGTGTTGGTGTCATACTCATATTATAAATAGAGATCAAAAAGCTGGTGATCACCGCTGTAATGGTGAATAAACTGATATGATCTCCAAAGCCTAAGGGAATAGAGAAAGGCAAAGTAGCAATCACATCGTACGATGAAAGATCATCACTCCAAAGGAATGATTGTCCACGTAATTCAATATTCGCGTTAAAGAAGCTATACAAGGCAAAGAAGATAGGAATCTGCAACAAAGCCGGTATACAGCCTCCCAAAGGATTAACGCCTGCTTCACGGAATAATTTCATTTGCTCCATGGCAAATCCTTGTTTATCATCTCCAAACTTTTCACGCATCGTATCCAGTTCAGGTCTGAGTGCTTTCATTTTTGCACCACTGAGGTAACTACTGTAGGTCAATGGTGAAGTCACCAAACGAATAAAGAGGGTTAACAACAATACCACCCAACCATAGTTAGTAACAAAACCGGCAAAGAAATCAAATACCGGCATGATGATATATTTATTGATCGGGCGAACAAAAGAATACATATCGCGACCCAGGTTCACAATACGATCCATCTCAGGTGCTTGCTTTTTCAATATCGCATAATCACTCGGACCATAATACAACTGAAATGGTACCGTTACGGCTGCCGCTACGGGCAACTTCATTTGAAGATTGGTTTCAGTACTGGCCAATGAGTTCGTGGTATCGGTTTTACGCTGCCACTTCACATCACCGGAATTAAAATTATTCTTAGCAATCAAAGTATGATTGAAAAACTGCTGTACCACACTCACCCATTGTACCGGTTTTTCAAACTGCTTCTCTGTATTCACTGAGATATAATCAAACTCATTATCTTCCGAAAAACAGATATTAGACATCTGACGCTCATACTCCGCAGAACGTTCCAGTTGCGTGGTTTCCAGATTCCATTTCATATTCAATGCACCCTGACTCAATAGTTTATCAGCACCGGTAAGGGATACATTCCAGTCGATCATATACGCATCCGGATAAATGATATACTGATGACTGATTTGTTGTCCATTAGCAGATGACAATGTGAAATTAACCACCTGACTACCATCCGCTTTCTTAACAGGTTCAGCAGCTGTGAAGAATAGTTCATTGGTATTTGCAGATTGATTGGCACCTGTGTTGATGGTATATCCTAACTTATTTTTATCAGATAGAACAACCGGAGTACTATCAGCTTTGCTATACTTTTTTAATTCAATCCCTTTTACTTGTCCACCCTTATTGGTGAAAGTGATCTTCATCACACTATTTTCAAGGGTAACCAAAGACTCAGTACCGATAGCAGCAGCCGTAAAATCTCCCGCCATCACCACTTTGCTCAATGAGTCTCTTTTCAGAGAATCTAATTGAAGTGTTGCACTATCTACAACAGGTAACTTTGCCGCATTCACTCTGGCAATGGAGTCTTCCTGTCTTTTTTTCATTTCTACCAAGGCCGTTTGTTGCTTATTGCTGTACCAGAAATACAGAAAAAACAAAATACCCAATAAAACAAACCCAATGACCGTATTCTTGTCCGTCTTCATACTAGTTTCAAATTGAGGGGCAAAGGTAATATTTGCGGGGAAGATTAGAACCCTAAGTTTCCTACCGTTAAAATCAGCCCAAAATGGGTGCAAAATGTAGAAATCAGGCAAAATCGTTGTTTCTTTATATCCTCTCCCACTTCAACCAAAGGCAGATTTCCAACTTCTACCCATTTTACTGCTTAAAACCATTATATGTCCGAAAATGCAATCATTTCCGAAAAGGAGAATAATGTGCCTACTACCAAATGGCATCGATTTTTATGGTGGCTTTCCACCGCAGAAGAAGATTTAATCAAGACCTGTGTCATCGACAGAAACAGGTATGCTATCGTTGGAATGACCGTATTGGGTACCTGGTTATTTGCCACACTAGCATGGACTTATTTCTTTTTTACTGTTACTGGTTCATGGTTATCTGCTATGCCGCTGGGATTATTCATGGGAGGCATTATTCTTACCATTGATCGAGCGTTGATCAAGGGTATTTCCAGAAATAACAAAAAGAAATTCATTCCGGTATTGTTTCGTATTGCACTAGCATTAACGATAGGATTATTCATGGCACAACCTGCTCTTTTATATCTATTCGATAAAGAAATCAAAGTGCAGGCATCTATCGATAATGAAAAAAGAAAAAGAGAAAAAAGAGCCAGTCAGGACACAGTATATGCATCTGCCAAAAAACAATTGCTGGATCAAAAAAATCAGATAGAAACACAACTTTCATCCCGCTATCAGGAAGTAAGTGTTGCCAGAGATCGGTTCATCGCTGAGACTGATGGTACTGGAGGAAGCGGCAAAATTGGATTAAAAGCTATTGCACAAGCCAAACAAAGAGAATATTTACAATTGGATACCGACTATCGTATCCTTGAAAACCAACTAAAGCCACAATTGGCTTCAATAGACAGCTCTCTTTCCTTAATAGAGAGTAATATCAAAAATGAGCAGGCCAATTTTGAAGCCTTACTGAACAACGGTTTTATTACAAGAATTGAAGCACTGAATAATCTTGTTAGTAACAATACTGCTGTTGCCATACGATACTATTTATTGGTGGCCATATTAATGTTGATAGAACTCATGCCCGTAATTGCAAAAATATTATTACCCAATGGCAGTTATGATGAAAAAGTAAGACTACGTGAAGAATTAGAAACAACGCTTACACAAAACAATCATAAAAGAGAATTGGATTTAAAAGAACAATTCAACCAAACAGCTTTTGAACAAGATGGTCAATTTGTTCAGCAATTTTTTGAAGTATCCGCATCAGAAAGAAAAGAAAAAATGAAAGAACAGATCAGTGTTTGGAAAAAAGAAAATGATCGGTCTTTGAACGATACTTGGACAGATTTGAAAAGAGATATGATGATGAAGCAAGAAGAGTAAAAAATAAGAAACAAGAAATAAGGGACAGGAAACAAGGAAGTTTCAAGAGCCATTAAATAAGTTTAAATAGCGCCGGACTTCAGTCCGGCGAAAATGAGAAAAAGAAATAAGGTCAGAGGACTCCTTCGGAGAACAGGAAACAAGGAAGTTTCAAGAACCAATACACAAGTTTAAATAGCGCCGGACTTCAGTCCGGCGAAAAGAAGGAGATATTAGGATTAGAAAAAGCCCCGATATAGATCGGGGCTGAAATAGATGTATGTTGATATAACTGCGATGAATTATTTTTCGCCTTGCAGACTTGGCTTTTTACTTTGACTGCGCTGCTCATTGTATTTTTTAGCTGCTCCAATGAAATGTACAAACAATGGGGCAGGATTTTCTACCGTACTTTTCAATTCCGGATGATACTGAACCCCAATAAAGAATGGATGTGATGGTATCTCCATGATCTCTACCAATCCTGTTTCAGGGTTACGACCACTGGCGATCATTCCTTTTTCTTCGAATTGTTCAAAGTATTCGTTATTGAATTCATAACGATGACGATGTCTTTCAGAAATATTTGTTTGACCATAAATTGTATGGGCTAGACTTCCTTCTTTGATCTCACATGGGTATGCTCCTAATCGCATCGTACCACCCATCATTTTGATCTTTTTCTGTTCTTCCATCATATTGATCACTGCATTATCAGTAGAGGCATCCATTTCCATTGAGTGTGCATTTTTCAGACCCAGAATATTTCTGGCAAACTCAATCACGGCCATCTGCATACCCAAACAAATACCAAAGAAAGGCAAACCTTTTTCTCTGGCATATTGTACTGCGATGATTTTTCCTTCAATACCACGATGTCCGAAGCCGGGTGCTACCAGCAATCCATCCAATCCTTCAAGCTTCTCTGCCACATTCTCTTGTGTGATGTATTCACTGTGTACATTCACCACCTGTACTTTTACCTCATTCATCGCACCTGCATGGACAAAACTTTCGAGGATAGATTTGTACGCATCCTGCAACTCTATGTATTTACCGATGAGTCCGACAGTAACCTTACTCTTTGGATATTTTAGTTTATCGAGAAAACCTTTCCATTTATCGAGATTGGGTTCACTGTATTGTGTAATATTTAATTTTTTCAAACAGATCAGATCTAGTTTCTCACGCAACATTAACAAGGGTACTTCATAAATAGTAGATGCATCCATTGCCTCGATCACTGCTTCGGGTTTTACATTACAGAACAATGCGATTTTGCGTTTGATATCATTGTTCAATGGCTCTTCAGTTCTGCAAACAATGATATCCGGATGAACCCCTGTTTCACTCAGCATTTTTACACTGTGTTGTGTAGGCTTTGTTTTCAATTCTTTTGCAGCACGCAAATAAGGGATCAATGTTAGGTGTACCACCATTACATCTTCTTCAGGCAACTCCCATTGCAATTGACGCACGGCTTCAATAAAAGGGAGACTCTCAATATCACCAACGGTACCACCAATTTCTGTAATGATGATATCGTATGTATTGTCTGCCCCTAATAATAACATTCTTCTTTTGATCTCATCAGTGATATGCGGAACCACCTGAACAGTCTTTCCTAAAAACTCTCCTGCTCTTTCCTTATTGATCACCGTCTGATAAATACGACCGGTTGTAACATTATTGGCTTGAGAAGTGTAAATGTTTAAAAAACGCTCATAGTGACCAAGATCCAGATCTGTTTCTGCACCATCCTCCGTTACATAGCACTCCCCATGTTCATAAGGATTCAATGTACCCGGATCAACGTTGATATAAGGGTCAAACTTTTGGATAGTAGCCCTTAATCCTCTTGCCTGCAATAATTTGGCGAGAGAAGCCGCAATGATCCCTTTTCCTAAACTACTTGTTACACCTCCTGTAACAAAAATGTACTTGGCCATGTTTATCGTATTATTATTTATTCGTTTAAAACCTATCCGTTCTTACTTTTTTTATTGCATAAAGAACTGCGACGGAGTCCGAAAAATCGGTCAACAGCACTGATCAAGGTTCATGAAACAATAAAAAACCGATACCTATTGTATTGAAATACAAGCAGATAACGGAAAAAACAATTTGACCTTGTAAATGAACGGTGTAAAAAAATTCAGAGGTCGTACAAACGTACAGTAAAAAGACGGATAAAAAAAACAGCGGCTTTATTTTGAACCACCAGCTCTAGAATGTGTTAACTTGACGTGAACATCTTTATCAAAAAAAATTTGCTATGAAAAAATTGATTGCTCTGACATTCGCTGCATTTTGTACTGCTGCTTTTCTCAGCTATAGTTACAAAACACCCGCTCCTCAGCCATTGACATCAGAATGTTATGTAAGCTGTTTTACCAGTGAAATCATGGATCAATTCAAAGCTGAAGCATCTACTGCTTCATTTGCGATGATGCATGACAATCCGATTCCATATGTTGCTGCCGATCCACTGGGCAAAGCTGTTACATTTAAAGCGGCGGATGGAAGCAATGCCATGGGTTATGAGATTCGCAGTAAGAAAAAAAGTAACAAATGGTTATTTGTGATTCAGGAATGGTGGGGATTGAATGATTACATTAAAAAAGAAAGTGAAACCTATTATAATGACCTGGAAGATGTGAATGTCATTGCCCTGGATTTGTATGATGGAAAAATTGCCGCCACAGCTGATAGTGCCATGAAACTGATTCAGTCTGTAAAAACTGATAGACTCGAAAGCATTATCAAAGGCGCTATCGCGTATGCAGGAACTGATGCCAAAATCTACACAGTAGGTTGGTGCTTTGGCGGTATGTGGAGTTTACAAAGCACACTATTGGCCGGTAAACAAGCAGCAGGTTGTGTGATGTTTTATGGAAGACCTGAAAACAATGTAGAGAAACTCAAAACATTGAACTGTGATGTCATCGGTTTCTTTGGTAACAAAGACCGTAGTCCTTCCCCTGAAGTGGTGAATAAATTTGAGGCTGATATGCAAGCAGCAGGAAAAAAACTCATCGCCAATAAGTATGATGCCGGACATGGTTTTGCCAACCCTAGCAACCCCGTATTCAACAAAGAAGCAGCAGCAGATGCACATGCAAAAGCAGTGGCTTTCTTAAAAGAGAGAATGTAGAGAGCAAAGCTTCAAGCTACAAGCCTCAAGCCGCAAGAAAGCAGCAAGTTTTAGGTTACAAGAAAGTGGATAGCTAATGGCGAATGGGTTATTGCTTATGGTTCTACTATAAGCCATGGACTACGGACTATAAGCCATATACCATAAGCCATTAGCTACCCCTACATATCCTGCACAATCTTCTTATAACTCGTAACAATACCCTTGATCAGCGAAGAACTAAATCCTTGGTGTTCCATTTCGTTGAGGCCGGCAATGGTGCAGCCTTTAGGGGTTGTTACTTTATCTATTTCCTGTTCCGGGTGCGTATTTTTTGTCAACAATAATTCTGCTGCACCTTTTACTGTTTGTGCTGCAATTAAAGAAGCTACCGACGCACTAAAACCAATTTCAATACCACCCTGGATATTTGCTCGAATATAACGCATCGCATATGCAGTGCCGCATGCCCCTAGCACTGTTGCTGCATCCATTAATTTCTCTTCTATATTGACTGTTTTTCCCAGCTGATTGAATAAAGAAGTAACGTAGGCTCGTTGATCATGATCTGCTTCAGATGCGCAAATACAGGTCATGCTTTGTTGTATGGCAATTGCTGTATTGGGCATCACGCGAAATAGAGCAATTTGATTTCCCACAATCTCACGAATATCATTGATCCATACGCCTGTTACAACGCTCACCAGTACATGTCGCTTTTCATTCAACCCGGACTTGAGTTGCGTTAATACTTCTTTGATTTGAAAAGGTTTCACTGCCAGTATGATACAATCTGCATACTTCACTGCTGCGGTATTATCATCACTAATGATGACTCCTTTTTCTTCAAGCGATTTTAATGATTCAATATTTCGCTTGGTAACAATAAGATGTTCAGGTAAGATGAACCCACTATTAATTAAACCCTCAGCCATAGCTGCACCCAGATTACCTCCACCAATGATGGCTAATTTTTTATTCATGACGATTGCTTTTGTTGAGCTAATAGTTAATAGCTTATGGCATATAGGATAACACTTACAGTAATATAACATTAGCATTTGCCATGAACCATCAACTATAAGCTATTAGCTATGATCTATTAGCCATAACGCATACTGCTGATTCCAAATTTACCCCAAAGTTCTCAGATAGTTCCGGACATAATCGTTAACGCCTGCTTCCAGAGATGTGAAAGGAATTGTATAGCCTGCGTTGCGTAGTTTTTGCATATTGGCTTCGGTAAAATATTGGTATTTGTCACGAATATCTTCCGGCATATCGATAAAATGAATCGCCGGTTCCTTATCAAGACCGGCAAATGTGGCTTTTACTAGATCAATAAACGTTCTGGCTTGACCGGTACCTAAGTTATATAAACCGTTTTGGTCCATAGTCCATAGTCCATGGTCCTCCGAAAGGAGTCCTTTGGACATAGATTTGCGAATCCATTCAATGACGCTCACTACATCTTTGACATAAATAAAATCACGAAGTTGTTCTCCATCTTTAAAATCAGGACGATGGCTTTTGAATAACTTTACGTAACCTTCTTTTTGTATCTGATTAAATGCATGCCATATCACACTGGCCATTCTTCCTTTATGGTATTCATCAGGACCATACACATTGAAGAATTTGAGTCCGGCCCAAAAAGGTGGATGTTCATTTTGTGCTAAAGCCCATTTATCAAATTCATTTTTGCTAATGCCATACGGATTGAGTGGTTGTAATTTTGATACTACTTCATGGTCATCATTGTATCCAAATGCACCATCCCCATAAGTGGCTGCAGACGACGCGTAAATCAATGGTATCTGATGCAGTGTACAATACTGCCAAACAGCTTTTGAGTATTCAACATTCAGTGTTTCATGAATACTATAATCAAACTCCGTAGTATCTGTTCTGGCGCCTAGGTGAATGATGCATTCAATATTGGGTTGATGGAGTTCTAACCAATCCATGAGATTGTATCGCTCAACAATATGTGCATATGCTGTTTGTTCCCAGTTTGTTCTTTTGGCTTCTATTCCAAAATCATCCACCAGTATCAAATCCCGGGATCCTAATTCATTTAGGTATTTCACCATACGAGAACCGATAAATCCGGCAGCTCCGGTGACAATGATATAGGAAGGGCTTGTTGACATGTTTACTTGATCAGTTTTTCGATAGCCGTATCATACAAGTTTTTCCAAGCCTCAATATTTCCCCAAGCTTCTCCATTCACTTCAATATTACCTGAAGTAACGGCACCTAAAACGGTAACAGCGATACCTGCTTTCTGTGCTGCAGCTTCAATATGATTCAATTGTTCAGCGGAACAACTCACCACTACTCGACTTTGTGCTTCTCCAAACCAGAAAGCATCATTACGAATAGCGGTATTGGCTTGTACTGCAAATCCCAGGTTACGATGGAAACCACTCTCCAATAAAGTGATGGCTAATCCACCTTCACTGATATCATGTGCACTGTTGATCTTCTTTTCTTTGATCAATGATGCAATCAATTGCTGAACTGTATATTCTTCATCCAGATCAAAATGAGGGGCCGGAGAAAATTCTACTTTTTTGAGTTTATGTAAGTATTCTGAAGATGCAATATCATTTTGTTGTGTACCGATAAGAATAATAAGATCTCCTTCATTTTTAAAATCAAGGGTCATCTTCGCATGTACATCGTCTACAATACCCACCATACCAATGGTTGGTGTTGGATATACCGGACCATCCGGATTCTGGTTGTAGAAACTCACATTACCTCCTGTTACAGGTGTATTGAATTTTCTACAAGCATCGCCCATTCCGGTAACTGCTTTCACGAATTGATAGTATACTTCAGGATCATAAGGATTACCAAAGTTGAGACAGTTGGTAACACCGATGGGTTCCCCACCACTGCAAACAATATTTCTGGCAGCTTCTGCTACAGCAATCATTCCACCTTTATACGGATCGGCAAATACGTAGCGACTATTACAATCAACTGTTACTGCTAATCCTTTTCCAGTTCCTTTTGCCAATACTACAGTTGCATCACTAGGTGAATTGGTAGAAGTGTTCGCTGCTCCTACCATGCTATCATATTGCGTGTATACCCAACGCTTAGAAGCGATATTAGGAATCTGAACAAGTTGTTCTGCGGTAGCTTTAAGATTTGTTACATCTGCAATAGTATTAATATCAAACGCCTTGATCTTTTCAAAATATTTGGGTTCACGGTATTCGCGCGTGTACTGAGGAGCACCACCGCCGAGTACCAGTTCATGTGCCGGAATTTCTGCTTCCAGTTCTCCATGCATATAGAACTTCAATAAGCCGTCACCGGTTACTTCTCCGATATTGCTTGCTGAAAGATCCCACTTCTCAAATACTTTCAATACTGCTTCCTCTTTACCTTTTTCAACAACGATCAACATGCGTTCCTGGCTTTCACTCAGTAACAGTTCCCAGGCTTTCATATTTTGTTGACGGGTAGGCACTTTTTCCAGATCGATACGCATCCCTACTCCACCTTTCGCACTCATTTCAGCAGTAGAACAGATGATACCAGCTGCACCCATGTCTTGCATACCTACTACAGCACCGGTATTAATCAATTCCAGACAAGCTTCTAAAAGTTTCTTTTCTTGGAATGGATCACCCACTTGAACTGCAGGTAGTTCTTCCGCACTTTCCGCAGTGATATCAGCAGATGCAAAAGACGCACCTCCAATACCATCTTTACCGGTTGCACTGCCCACGAAGAAAACAGGATTACCAATACCAGCGGCAGTAGCACTGATCATATCACCCGCCTTCATAATACCCACACTCATGGCATTCACCAATGGGTTGGTATGATAACAATCTTCAAAATACACTTCTCCTCCTACCGTGGGTACACCAAAGCAATTGCCATAGTGACCAATACCATGTACCACACCACTTAGCAAACGTTGTGTTTTTTTATCTTTTAGATTTCCGAAACGTAGACTATTCAATGAAGCAATAGGTCTTGCCCCCATCGTAAAAATATCTCTTTGAATACCACCCACACCTGTTGCTGCTCCTTGAAAAGGTTCAATGGCACTGGGGTGATTATGACTTTCAATTTTAAAGACCACGCCAAAACCATTACCCATATCCATCAATCCGGCATTCTCTTCACCTGCGGCTACCAGCATTCTGCCACCATCACGGGGAAGGGTTTTTAACCATTTTATGGAGTTCTTATAACTACAGTGTTCACTCCACATACCACTAAAAGCACATAGCTCAGTAAAGTTGGGAGTTCTGCCTAATTTTTGCTTGATGAGTTCGAATTCTTCTGCTGTAAGACGCAGTTTTTCGGCGGTTTGAACGGTAATTTCCATGATGCTGCGAAGGTAAGTAAGAAAGTCAAAGGTGAAAAGTGAAAGGTTGGCTTATGGTTAATAGCTTATAGTTTATGGCTTATGGTTCATAGTCTGTCAATGCCTAAAATACGTTGACCGTTTTTAAACTTGGATTAATATTATTGATTTGGTCTCCTATTAAAATCTGATGATTTTTCTGATACTGTTGATTTGTATTGGTTTTGATGC
>JACBFF010000037.1_pt1 | contig 30182 bp, 38 predicted proteins | sample 7449211 | NCBI WGS metagenome assembly JACBFF01 (sample SAMN14896861, study PRJNA631923) | freshwater metagenome | isolation source: cyanobacterial enrichment | place: USA: Conesus Lake, NY | collected 2019-07 | reverse complement strand
TCTCAATCTTCCTGCTATTTTTGAATGGAATTTACCAATAATCAAACATACGAGATGTCTCCCGAGGTACGAGGGGACTCTGCGTATTACACAGCTAAGAAGTAACATTTAGTTTTACTTCTCTTCCATGCCACAAAAACACTCATAATAATCAGATCCTTCGTCGCAGATGATCACTTGCGTGATCAATGCTCCTCTCCGTGGGAGTCCTTTGGACAGGATGACAGTTCAGTGTTATGTGTTAATGCTGTGTTGGCTTCGCCAACACAGCCGAGCGATCTTTCTTATCAATTCACTTGGAACGAATTCAACCAACTGTTCATCAAATTTGCGGGAAATACGATGGGCTGTATCATTATTTTCGGTTCTACTGATTGTTTCGCTTTACAATTAATACCATGCAACAACTATCACTTTTAGAGTATACACCAAAAGTATATACCTTTACAAAAAGTAATGGTATGAAAACTTTATCACTCAAACTAGATGATCATACATTTGAAGAGGCTGAGTCTATAACAGCTCAATTGAACATAGCCCGTAATCGCTATATCAATGAAGCGGTAGATCTCTACAATCGTTATCATCAGAGAAAGTTATTGAAGCATAGATTGGCAAAAGAATCTGCCCTTACGAGAAAAGAGTCCATGAACATCTTACGTGAGTTTGAAAAATTGGCTGATGAAGATTAAGCAGTATGATATATGGCTAGCCAATCTAAATCCGGGTAAAGGAACAGAACCGGGTAAAACCAGACCTGTTGTTATTGTGCAAACGGATCTATTGAATGATACACATTTGTCAACGATTGTTTGTCCGCTTACCACCAATATTCAACCTGATATGAATATTCTTCGTGTGCATTTAAAAAAATCGCAATTGGATCAAATAAGTGATGTTCTCATTGATCAAATCAGGGCCATTGATAATAAAAGATTGATACAAAGAATCGGCAAACTCAATCAAGATCAAATTCAACTACTGAAAAAGAATTTGATGATTGTACTTGACCTGTAAATATCTATCAAACCAGTAGGTTACTTTTTCAAATTTTCAGCATCAATAGAAAAAGTAGGATGTCGCTTTTTTATCGACATAAAATTTCCAGTTTTTTCCTTCTCCGCAGAGTCTTATAAATAAAAAAAGTTCTTCGCAGATGTCTCCCGAGGTACGAGGGGACTCTGCGTATTACACAGCTAAGATGTAACATTTAGTTTTACTTCCTTCTCCGCAGAGCCTTATAAATAAAAAAGTTCTTCGCAGATGTCTCCCGAGGTACGAGGGGACTCTACGTGTTACACAGCTAAGATGTAACATTTAGTTTTACTTCTCTCCTATGTCATAAAAACACTTATAATAATCAGATCCTTCGTCGCAGATGATCACTTTCGTGATCAATGCTCCTCTCCGTGGGAGTCCTTTGGACAGGATGACAGTTCAGTGTTATGTGTTAATGCTGTGTTGGCTTCGCCAACACAGCCGAGCGATCTTTCTTATCAATTCACTTGGAACGAATTCAACCAACTGTTCATCAAATTTGCGGGAAATACGCTTGTATTCTTTACGATGTTGCTTGCATGAAAAAGAATATTAGTATCGAGGTAAAAGGCGTTGCCATTTCCATGTTCAAAGAACAAGAGGCTGACTATATCTCATTAACAGATATGCTCAAAGCAAAAGACGGTGATTTCTTTATTTCCGATTGGTTAAGAAACAGAAATACCATTGAATTTCTTGGCATTTGGGAAACCGTTAATAACCCCCATTTTAATTATGGCGAATTCGCCATAATTAAAACACAGGCCGGTTTAAATAGCTATAAACTGAGTGCCAAAGAATGGATAGAAAAAACCAATGCAATTGGTATCAGATCTAGAGCAGGTCGATATGGCGGCACTTTTGCACATGTGGATATAGCTCTTGAATTTGGCATGTGGATTTCACCGGAGTTCAAAGTGTACCTTATCAAAGAATTTCAGCGACTAAAGTCAGCCGAAGAAAAACATTTACAATCCGGATGGAGTCTACAACGGACTTTATCAAAAATCAATTATCATATTCTAACAGATGCTATTAAAGAAACCCTGATACCCAAATTATTATCCGCTACTGAAAGTGTTAGACTATATGCAACAGAAGCCGACTTATTGAATATGGCATTGTTCGGCAAAACAGCAACACAATGGAGAAAAGAAAACCCAAATACTACCGGTAATATCAGAGACTATGCCACACTAGAGCAACTGGTCATACTTTCCAATTTAGAAAGCTTGAATGCCGTTCTTATACATCAAGGAATCTCATTCAACGAGAGACTACTATTATTAAATAAAGTGGCGATTCAGCAAATGCAAACTTTGTTAAACTCAAAAACTATAAAAGATCTCAAGTAGCTTCAACACCGATTTAAAACTTTTTTAAAAATAAATAGGTTACTTTTTCAAATTTTCAGCATCAATAGAAAAAGTAGTATGTCGCTTTTTTATCGACATAAAATTTCTAGTCTTTTTCTTCTGCTCTATCTGCTTTGGTGGATGTATATGATTTATTACATGTTAAAACCAGCCGGAGAACCCGTCTGTGATCCGTCACCGGTTGCTTTTATCATCATCACCCCCATTTGGGCCTTCATTTATACTTGTGTATTGCTGGGTAAATATTCAACAACTCCTCCCGCTTATCGACAAGATTATCTACTTTTTATTTTTCTATGCAATTGTCCATTGTTGGTAGGATGCTTAGTTTTTTTTAACGAGCTTATTGGTTAGCAGAAACTTCTTCTCCGAAGAATGTTCTCTACCGATTTCTCTCGTAGAAGACTCGGCGTAGGTTACACAGTTAAGATGTACTATTTAGTTTTACTTCTCTCCTATAGCCATAAAACTCCCACTAATAGTCAGATCCTTCGTCGCAGATGATCACTTGCATGATCAATGGTGTTAAAATTAGACGATTCATAAATCTATTTTTGTATACTTGTCTATGGTCTTCATCATCTCAATCTTTTGAATTGGAATGAAGGAGATTAAGGTTATAGCCATTTTTCGATGGCATTTATAAATACATCCGAGTAAAAGACATACAAATGAATCGCCATAAATTGATATGCTTTCTGATACTTTTTTTTGGTTCGATAACGATATATGCCGGTGATACAATTTATCTGAACCCGTATTTCAAAGAATTGAAAACTACGGATGTCATTATTGACGGGAAGAAATACAAATTTCTTTTTGATTCAGGTGGCGGAGAGACTTTTATTTCTCCTGCCATCGCAAATACCCTGAATAAAGAAATATATGGCAGTTCAACGGGAATCAGAATGGATGGTGAAATGATTAAATATCAAAAAGCAAACAGTGTTTCTATAAAAATGGGATCTACTGATTTATTCCATCCAACAATTGGTGTATGGGATATCATGAGTATTCTACCTAAAGAGCTGCCCACCATTGACGGTGTTCTTTCATTAAAATCTTTTGCAAACCGGATATTAACAATTGATCTTTCAAAGAATATTCTAATTATTGAAAATAAAAATTCACTAAAAAAACAAACGAAGACAAAAACCCTCGTACCAAGTCGCTTTGCAAACGGTCCGGATGGAGCCGAATCAGCAATATTTATTGGTATTCCCAAACAAAATAATTTTTATTGGTTCCTTTTTGATACCGGTAATATTGGAGATATTATACTTTCTCCTGAATGTGCCCAACTTTGGGCCCTTCAAACTGATACAAAGAGTGCTAACATTTCGAATACTACAACTAAGGGTGAATTTATGATTGGGAATAATAAAGTTGAATCAAATACATATTCAAAGAAGATAATCTACGATGGCGTCTTAAACTTTGCTTCTATTAGTAAGTTTGTTTTTACTATTGACTTTGAGAGAAAGCAAGTTTGGATGTATTAACTTGATTTTTACCAATGTAAAAAAGCTAATTCGCTCTTAGCGTTTTTTCTCTTCCCTAAATATTTTTTGTCGATATCTCTCAAAGGATTCAGCGTGTTACACAGCTAAGGTGTGTTATGTAGTTTTGCTGCTCTCCTATAGACATAAACCCATTCGCAAAGCATTTATTTCAATCGGACAAACTTTTATATCTTCAAGTATGCATATAGCCATCATCGGAACCGGTAATGTAGGAGCAGCGCTTGCTACAAAATGGGCTGCGAAAGGACATACCATCCTATTGGGTGTTCGAAACACACAGCAATTCAAAGGAAAAGAGTTATTGGATATCGAAGGTATTCAAGTAACAAGCATCGCCGAAGCGGTGCAACAATCAACAGTTGTGTTATTATCTACCCCTGCTCCTGCTGCCATAGAAGTTGCTAAAAGTTTGGGAGATACCACCGGCAAGATCATCATCGATGCGATGAATATTATCATGGGTAAAGGTCCGGAAGGATATCGTAATACCACTGATGCGATTCTTGATCATACATCAACCAGAGACGTGGTCAAATGTTTCAACACTACCGGATTTAATAATATGGCTAACCCCGTTTATGGAACAGAAGCTATTGATATGTTTGTTGCCGGTGATAGTGTTACTGGAAAAGCAGCAGCAACAACATTGGCAAAAGATGCAGGATTCGCAGAATGCTACGATGTAGGGGGCAATGAACAATTTGAATTAATGGAGCAATTTGCCTGGTTTTGGATCAATCTGGCGCTGTTCAAAGGACAAGGAAGAGAAATAGGATTTAAGCTGCTCAAACGATAACGAATCACTACTTGTCTTTTGCAGGCTCTTCAATGCCGAACTCTTTCATCAGTTCTAATCCATAGTTTCTGATCTGGTCAATCACCATGATGGCCTTCTTGCCTCTTTCTGTAATACTGTATTCTACTTTGGGTGGTACTACCGGATATACAGTACGTGTAATAAACCCTTCTTCTTCTAATTCACGCAATTGAGTAGTCAACATTTTATCGGTAATGCGTGGCATATCTTTTTTCAACTCCCCATAGCGAAGTATTTTGTCTTTCAGCCGCCAAAGGATGGGCATTTTCCAAGTGCCGCCTATTCTATCCATGGCAAATTCTACGGGATTGTAATACAGCTTGTTATTAAAAAGAAATTCAGGCATAAAACAGATTTAGCCATGCATACTTACTAAAAAGTGAGTATCACGCATATTAGATAGTATACACATAAAGCTACTATAACCGCTCAATTTTACGGTATTAAATATTTAGCCATGAAAAATACAAGTATCTATCTTTTATTCAGTCTAACCCTGATCAGCATCAGTAGTCTGGCCCAAAATGGGAAGACAGCTCAAGCCAATCAAATCGTCGAAAAACTGTCTTATGTTCATCCCCATGGTATGCCTACCAAGGGAAAGATATTGATGGTAGCCAGTTCTCCATCGGTATCCAAACAAACCGGTTGGCCCATTGGTTTCTGGGCTGCTGAACTCACCCATCCGATGCATGTTTTTGAAGAAGCCGGTTATGAAGTTGAACTGGTATCAACAGAAGGTGGTAAACTGGAAATGGACAGTTATTCTAATCCAACCGATGTGAGTGGATACTCAGCGCATGATATCATCTCACTCGGTTATATGCAAAAGCCTTCTTTCATCAGTATGTTAAACAATACCAAGAAATTAACCGAAGTAGATCATTCAAAATATGTAGCGATCTTTTTGGTAGGTGGACAAGGTCCGATGTATACGTACAGGGGTAACACAGCTTTACAAAAACTGTTTGTTTCATTTTACGAAGCATGTAAACCCAGTGCAGCTGTTTGTCATTCCACAACACTTTTGTTAGAAGCGAAAAAGAGTACTGGAGAATTACTGGTTACAGGAAAAAGATGGACAGGATTTGCCAACTCAGAAGAAGAGTTTGCAGATAAGGCTGTTGGACAAAAGATTCAGCCATATCGTATAGAAGATGAAGCCAGAAAGATCAGCAATACCTCTTTCAAAGTGGCAGCAGCTTTTTCATCTTTTGCCATTCGTGATGGCCATTTGATTACCGGACAACAACAAAATTCCGGTGCAGCAGCTGCATCACTTCTCATCGACTTACTAAAATAATAAATAAGGCGGGTGAATAACCCGCCTTTTAGTTATGAAAAGAGTATTATTGATATTACTACTCATGCACCATATGTGCATGGCACAAATTCCTGTAGAGCTTTTTACCGGACATGAACGTGCCACTTTTGATGTACTATTCTTTAAAAATTTTCTTACCAAAGAGGAAAAGAAAAGTTATTGGTTATTCTTCAATAGAAATAGATTATCAGTAGACTATCGCATAACTAGTACCAACTATCTACCTTCTTTCGGAGCAACGGAAGCCATTTCTTATAATGATCCGAAATGGAAAGGATGGGCCCCTGTAGCGGTTGTACAAATTTTCAACAATGGTGTTTTTCCGAAAGCAGGTATTCAGTATGTGCACATCAAAAAACATTTTACTTTTTTTAGCTGGCTTGTTACTGAAACAAATGTAGATCCGGATATTGATCACTTTATCTTGATGAGGTATACACCCATTGTAAAAGATCAGACGCAGTTGTTTATACAATTAGAAACGGTTTCCGTTTTTCCTACTGTATCTAATTCATTATTTAGTTTTACACAACGGAGTAGAATGGGATTACAATACAAGCATTTTCAATCTGGCATTGGAATAGATCTGAATCAACGAGGAAGAAAAACATTGACGTATACAAACAATATCGGTCTATTCTTCCGTTATGATTTTCAATAGAAAGAACAATATCATATGAACTTAGGCATCTATGTAGCTATGCGATGATGAATAATTTCCCTCTCTTTAAAATTTACTTCCCCGCTATTCCTTCTGCTCAGCGCATTCTTCGCCGATGTCTCTCAGAAAGGACTCGGCGCAGGTTACACAGCTGAGATGTGCTATTTAGTTTTTCCTCTATCCTATTACCATAAAACTCTTCATGATGGTCAGGTCCTTCGCCGCTGATGTTCACTTGCGTGATCAATGCTCCTCTCCGTGGGAGTCGGAAATTGCGACGAAGGAGAGTGATAAGGCGGTTCTCTTCCCACTCACTTTACTTGAAACGAAGTCAACTAACTGTTCATCAAATTTGCGGGAAATACGATTGTAGAACTGTGCAATTTTAGGATCAATGCTGGCTAAAGAAAAGAGAGATGAGATAGTCCTAAAAACAAAAAAACCAGTTTCATCACCGGTAAAAGAGCCGGGAGAGGAGTAACTGGCATCATGAAACAAAGATACAATTATTTTTTAACCCAAAACAAAAAAAATGATTACAGAAGAAATCAAATCGTTTATTTCACATCCCCGATTTAATATTTATTTAGAAGAAGCCAATTATAATACAAACGCTGCATATCAATTATATCTGATAAACATCGAGCTATCCGAAGCGTTGTATCCGGCTTTGTCTTTGTTAGAAATTTCATTAAGAAATGCTATTCATCAAAAGCTGAAAGAATATTTCAAAGATGATTTTTGGTTTAAAAATAAGCTTCCCAAAGAATTTCAAACTGCCATACAAAGGGCTGAACAAAAAATTCAGTTTCATCAAAAACCTGTTACCGCTGATGGTATTATAGCAGAATTAAACTTTGGTTTTTGGAATAGGCTCTTTAATCGGTATCATGCCCAATTACTTTGGAAACCTTTGCGTACAATTTTTGTACATCTTCCCAAACAAGAAAAACAAAGAAAAAACATCGACGAATCTCTCCACCGTATTCGAAACATTCGTAACCGTGTATACCATTACGAACCCATCTTTCGCAATTTCAGCTATTTAGAAGCTGTTTATCAAGAAATAAGAATGTTCCTTTTCTGGTTACATCAATCGCTACCAACTATTTTAAACAAAGTAGATCGATTTGAATACATCCTAATGAAAGTGAAAACGCATTGGTAGACAAACACAATTATTAGGACTGTATATAACTCTGCAACTGATTAATGGTTTCTGCCTGTGTTAAAATGGTTTCTGTAACCAGATCATTGATGGAAATAATTCCCACCAACTGTTCATTTTCAATCACCGGTAAATATCGTAAACGATGAGAAGTCATTAATTGCATACAAGATTCTACAGTATCATTCATGGATACATAAGGAAAATCGGTGGTCATGATCTCTCCTACTTTTGTCTCACTGGAATGGCGCCCCTTCAAGATCACTTTTCGCGAATAATCCCTCTCTGTCATAATACCGGCAAATTTTTCCTCTTTCATCACCACAACTGAACCAATATTCTGTTCAGCCATCAGCTTCAAAGCATCAATCACCGTCATTTCAGGTGGAACGGTAGCTACTCTGTTTCCTTTGCGTTGCAATACATTACTTACTTTTCTCATGACAGGCGTTTTAGTTCCTTAATATAGTGAATGGATTTGAATTGTGCAAGCGGAGGAGAATAAGAAATATGGAATAAAAAATAAGGAATGAGAAAGTAGTTGATTCTCACCACTACTTTCTCATTCCTTATTCCTCTGTTTCTTATTTCTCTGTTCCTCTTCCTTAGTCTGTTTTCAGCGCCTTATCAATCAAGAAAATCAGATTGGCCCTGTGTGCTTTGGTTTCTTCGTTGGTTGAAACGGCAGCTGCCAATTTGGTTTTCAATTTCTTGATGGTGTACAACGCTGCAGCTTTAGATACATCATCAATCGGAGCTTGTGGGTTCAACAAATTCGTAGCACCCTTTACAAAGGTAGTCTGCAGGTATTGTCTGTGAACATTCACATTCCCGTTGATATCCGCATCAAAAATACCTTTCACCAAATCACCCATTACATCGGCAACACTATATTGATTACCATACAAACGTGTATTGGTGATACGCTGCAATGTAATAGGACTCAGGATATGCGCCAACGCACCACCCGCCTGTAAACCTAATACAGTATTCGTGATTTTGAAATCCTCACCATTACCCGGCTGGTTAAATCCTCTACGCTGGAATGCGAGGTATGGATATACTTGTGCATCTGCATCAAAAGCGTTTGGTGCGAATACATATTTACTCAATACATCCATTGCCTTCTTTTGAGTAGCCAAAGGTACCGGTGTATATGGTTTGTTACCTGAGTTTTGCTCCGGATTGCTTCTATCAATATACACACCACCTACATAACGGCTTACGGCATTGATCATGCTGTTACGTTGTCCATTCAACACCCCATAACGTGCACGTACTTCTACATATGATTGTCCTGGTTTGGTATATTTCTGCACCAGTTTACCCATGAGATTATTCACGAGTTTGAAACGATCTTCCGCATACCCGATAGCATCATTGGTAAGGTCATTCACATTCACACGAGGATCAATGGCTTTACCGGGAGCTCTCATATCATCACCATCATTACCAAATGCCAATTTAGGATCGGTGCTACGTGATAATATTTTGGTAAGTCCTGCTTCTTCCTGTGACTCAGAGAATGGTGTATACCCGTATTCAATAGCCCATAAATCATAAGGACCTGCTTTAGTGGTATAATAATCACCCTGCTTACTTCTGTCTAATGACACATTGATTGCAGGATAATCCATTACAGAGCCAATCAATCCGATTGAACGTGTAATAGAAGTATTATTGATCTCTGCAGGTGACAACATCTGACTGGCCTTCATATTGTGGTTCAGTCCGAGTGTATGTCCCATTTCATGCATGATCAAATAAATCAAGAATTGCTTGTGCATTTCTTTGATCTCTCCTTCCGGTGCATCCATGGCTTCGAGCGTGGTATGTCCGGTCATGAACTGAGCTTTCAACTCTCCCGCCAATGTACAAGCGGTATGATTTTTCATTTGCATACCCGGGAAGTGTAAGTCCGCTGGATTTTGCATAGACGGACCGTTATACAACTCATCAAAAAGCGGTGTAGCACTTCCTGAGAACCATTCTACAGTGATATCTGCACCCAATATTTGTCCGGTACGTGGATTGGTAAAGCTGGGTCCGATAGCTCCGTATGGAGGGTTTGCAGAAGATACCCAACGAATTACATTGTAACGAATATCTGCAGGATCCCAAGTAGCATCATCGGGCATGATCTTCATCTGAACAGCATTTCTAAAACCTGCTTTTTCAAATGCTTCATTCCATTTTAATCCAGCGTCGATAATGGTTTGACGATACTCATGGGGAGTGGTATTTTCTACCCAGAATACAATTGGCTCAACAGGTTCGCTGATGGCTGCAGATGGATCTTTCTTCACCAAATTCCAGCGATTGATCATATCCTTGTAAGGAACCGGACTGGTACTGGTTTGATTATTACGTTGATCCAGGAAATAGCCTACACGCTGATCATCTCTGCGTGAACGGAAATCGTTCTTAGGCATTTCAATAAAACTGTGTTGCATACGCACACGTACATAACGAGGATCGGTAACATCCGGTCCGCCATTGGCAAGTGTACTTGGGTTATCATAAGAAAGATCCACCACTACATCTGTATTATTCGGGAAGGAGCGGATATTGGCGTACTTAGATTTGGTAGGATTCAATCCACCCAAATTAAAAGTGAACATTGCCAATGGGCTTGGTGGTATGATGGGCTTTACAGGATCCAGTTTTTCACTCAGGAATAACTGATCAACACTCACCAAATAACCCAATGAATCTTCGATACTAAATTTATCGTTGTAAAAAACCGCCTCGGGTTTATCTACATCTGCGGTCTTACTCACAGGATTGTTCTTATCATAGAAAAAGCCGGTATTCACTTGAGCGAATTCGATTTTATCAAATGCTCTTTTCATTTTAAACACGGCTGTTGCACGGTGCATACTTTGGTGTAAGAACAATGAAGTAGGTCCATTGATAGAAAAACTCTGATAAATGAATTCTTTATCCAGCTGGTCTTTTCTAATATACATCTGAAGACTACCGGTAGCAGTATCCTGATACAGGGTAAATAAGCCTTCGATCTTTTTATTGCCTTTGGTTTTTTCAGCAACTGTCGGCTTTTTAGGAGGTGCCGGTGTTTTAGAACTATCTCCCCCTGGACGAGCACCGGGAGGCGTTCCAGCCGGAGGTTGTTGGGCATATAGGGTTGAGCCCATAAATACCGCACACGCAGAGGCGGCAAGCAAGAGTCTTCTCATAAAGCGTTTTATTTAGTTGACTATTAAAATAGTAAATCTGTGTCAGGATTTTACAGCAGAATGGATAAGTGGCAATTTTTTAACATACGGTCTTCTGGGCTTAGCGATAAAATAGATAGCGTCAACCTCATCTTTAAATGATGGCTGCAATGGCTTTCGCAGCAATAAACCCACTGGTCCATGCATGCTGAAAATTAAACCCACCGGTAATGCCATCCACATCCATGACCTCGCCGGCAAAGAACAATCCGGGTTGTTTCCTGCTTTGCATGGTTTGAGGATCAATTTCACTGAGTAGAATACCTCCTGCCGTTACAAACTCATCTTTAAATGTTGTTTTACCTTGAACAAGAAATTCCTGTGCTGTTAGCTGTTTGATGAGTTTGTTCTGTTGTTTTGCCGGAAGATCTGACCACCTGCATTCCGGATCGATCTCTGATACTTGTAAGAGGTATAACCACAAACGATTGGGTAATCCAAAGGGGTTTTTATTGCTTATTTTTTGTGCACCTGATCGATCTCTGATCTCTTGCCACTCATCTCGTAACATCTGTTCGGTATAGTTGGGTATCCAGTTCACTAGAATGGTGAAATGATAATTTTTATCCGCCAACTCTCTTGCACCCCATGCAGAAGTTCTTAGAATCACCGGACCACTCATACCCCAATGTGTAATCAGCAATGGACCCTCTTCCTGCAGTTTGGTGCCCACTACTTTAACAATAGCTCTTTCAACGCTTACTCCCATCAGAGAAGTAATAGGGTTACCCGGCATATTGAATGTAAAAAGTGATGGCACCGGTGTAGCAATGGTATGTCCTGTGGTAGTCAACCAATCAAACATATTGGCTTTGGGGAAACCTCCTGTAGCAACGCATACAAAGTCTGCCGAAATAATATCACCATTGTTTAATTGAAGGTCAAATTTGTTTTCTTTTTTCTGAATCGAAGTAACACCAATTTGTAATTGTACTGCTACTTTATATTTGTCTGCTTCTTTCAATAAACAATCAATGATGGTTTGAGAATTATCTGTAACCGGAAACATCCTACCATCTTCTTCTGTTTTTAGTTGAACTCCCCTTTCTTCAAACCAGTCAATCGTATCCTGCGTATAAAATTGATGAAATGATTTCTTTAAGAAATTTTGTCCGCGTGGGTATTTCTTTACCAGTTCAGGAATATCAAAACAAGCATGCGTAGTATTACACCTTCCCCCACCACTGATCTTTACTTTTGAAAGCAGTTTATTGGACTTCTCGAGCAACAATACCTTTAATGAAGGGTTCATTCTTGCTGCATTCACTGCACAGAAAAATCCGGCAGCACCACCTCCTATTACGACGAGTGTTTTTTGCATACACTTATTTCATCAACATAATTGCAGCCATTGTTTCTATCCCATTCCATAAATTACGGATACGGATATTTTCATTCTCTGCGTGTTGGTTATTATCATGATTAGCTATGGGAATACTAATGGTATTGGCTTTTAAAAATTTCTCAAACTTATAAAGTGGCAAACTCCCTCCAAGAGAAGGAACAATTACCAATGTTCCATTCGTCGTTTTTTTAACAGCGGTTATTATTTCTTGTGCAATAGGCAAATCCATAGGTGTACGTTGCGCATTGTAACCATCGTGTTTGATGACTTTAGCGATCTTTTGATATCGATTTCTCTCTTCGATGGTAGGATCTCTATCAATTACGTAATAACCCTGTGCTTTAATATGATCCACCACGCGCTGCTGCTGAAGCTGATAGTCGTTCCCTTTCACCAATCGAAGATCCAATGTTGCAATAGCTGTAGTTGGGATTACATTAGCTGCCAATTTACCGGCATTGGCACTTTGTATACCATTGATATTGAGCGATGGCAACATCAAAGACTCCTGTAAAGTATAACCATCCATTTCAGGTTTGATGAATCCCAATTCTTTTTTCATCTGTTCATCTGCCATGGGTATATTGGCAATAGCAGCTTTCTCTGTAGGTGATAAAGGTGTTACATCGTCATAAAAACCTTTGACGGTGACTTTACCATTTTCATCTTTCATGGATGCCAGTAACTTCGCCATCATTAATGCAGGGTTGGGTACCCAGTTCCCGTAATGACCGCTGTGTAATGGTCTCAGAGGACCATATACCGTAACATCCATATTCGCATCGCCTCTAACACCAAAGCAAACCAGTTTATTCCCCGACTGATGAACAGGCCCATCGCAGATAACCCAGATATCAGATTGTAATTCCGTTGGGTATTTAAGTAAAATTTCCTGCAAGTGTGGAGAACCCGCTTCTTCTTCACCTTCGAAAAAGAATTTGATGTTACAGTTGGGTAACTGTCCTGACTGAATAATAGCTTCATATGCCCATAAAATAGCCATCACACCCCCCTTATCGTCAGAAGCACCTCGGGCAAAAATTCTCCAGTCTTCGTTGATATTATTGCCTTGTGAAGGAAGAGAAATTATTTTTTCTGCATCAGCAGTTGTTCCATTCACTAGTACCGGCACAAAGGGCTGAAAGCCTTTTGCCCATTTGGAAGGATCAACGGGTTGTCCGTCGTAATGCGCATAAAAAATGATGGTTTTAACAGCACCGGGCACTTTGATCTCTCCATAAATAGCCGGTGGCGCATCTTTTGTTTCAGGTGTGAGTAGTTTTACATCTTGGATATTGCGCTTACGCATCAACTCCATAATCATCGATGCATTACGCTGAATATTGTAGGTATCGGATGCTACATTGGGAATGGATAATAACTGCATAAACTCCTGTAGCCATGCATGTTCTTTTTGCTGTCTCACCGTTCTCACTTTTTCAATATCAGTTACCTGAGATAAGGCCCAGAAAGGCTGGGTACACAGTGCGAGAAGAAACAATAATGTTTTCATCGACAGCAGTTTTATAGTAGACTGAATTGTCTAATAATAAGAGGTATTGAGGTTTGTGTTTGCCTTTTCAGCAGCCTCAATAATGCTATAATCAGAAAGTATCAATGCTTGTCCACGCTTCACACATACATCATGCTCAAAGTGACAAGCAACTTTTCCGTCTTGAGTACGAACTGTCCATCCATCATCATCTGTATACACTTCTTTTGTACCCAGATTAATCATGGGTTCAATAGCCAATACCAAATTCTCTTTCATCTTCGGACCATTCCCACGCTTACCATAATTAGGTACTTGAGGATCTTCGTGTAAGCTACGTCCTAATCCATGTCCCACCAACTCTCTTACTACTCCATAGCCATGTTTTTTCTCTGCGTGTTCCTGAATCGCAAAAGAAATATCTCCTACCCGGTTATTAACAATGGCTTTTTCAATGCCTTTGTACAAAGACTCTTTGGTTACTTTCACCAACTGAATAATTTCAGCATCTGCTTCTCCAAGGATAAAAGTATATGCATGATCACCGTGCCATCCATTCAAGATCACTCCCATATCAACAGAAACCACATCACCCTCTTTTAGAGGGATATCATTGGGAAACCCATGAACAACCACATCATTCACTGAAGCACATACATTGAAAGGATATCCTCTGTAATTATAAAAAGAAGGAACTGCTTTATGGTCTTTCACAAAGTCACCACAAAGTTTATCGATTTGCATCGTCGTCATACCCGGCTTCAATACCTTAGCCACTTCAGTAAGTGTTTTACTTACCAACAGTGCCGCTTCTTTCATCAGGGCTATTTCCGCTTCTGTTTTATAGATGATCATATGATTTCTTCTCGACATGATAAAAAAAGAAACCTGTCGTCGCTATCAGCGAGACGACAGGTTTGCAAATATCGTACTTTTTGTCCATGGTCTATGGTCCATGGACCATGGTCTAAAAACTAGATCGTTGTTGTAGAAACAGTCTGTCTGCCTTGTATACGACCACCTTTCATCAGTCCATCGTATTGACGCATCAACAGGTATGTTTCAATTTGTTGTAGTGTATCCAATACCACACCTACCATGATGAGTAATGAAGTACCTCCAAAGAAAGTGCTGAAACCTTGCGTAACACCTAAGCGCTGAGCGAATCCTGGCATGATACCTACCAATGCTAAGAAAATAGCACCCGGCAAAGTAATTCTGTCCATTACAGATCCGATATAATCAGCAGTGGGTTGTCCGGGCTTAACACCAGGAATAAAACCGTTGTTACGTTTCAGGTCTTCTGCAATTTGCTTCGGGTTAAAGATCAATGCAGTGTACAGGAAAGTAAATCCGATTACCATGATTGAATAAATAACCATGTACCAGGTATTGCTATGATCGTTGAAGATTTTCACGATACCTTGAGCAGAATCAAGATTGGTAAATGATACGAGTGTAGGCAGGAACATGATCGCCTGAGCGAAGATGATCGGCATTACACCTGCACTGTTTACCTTGATCGGCAGGAACTGACGAGCACCACCAAACTGACGGTTGCCAATGATCTGCTTTGCATAGTTCACAGGTATTTTACGTACCCCTTGTACCAATACGATCAATCCAAGGATGATGGCGATCAGAATAGCGATCTCGATCAAGAAGATCAATAAACCACCACCTGCTCTTTCACCTTTCGCGCTAAATTCCTGAATCAATGACTGAGGAAGACGAGCAAGGATACCTACCATGATGATGATAGAAGTACCATTACCCAATCCTTTATCTTGGATCTTTTCACCCAGCCACATTACAAACATGGTACCAGCTGTTAATGTAATAACAGTAGAGAACCAGAAGTAAGGTGCATAAGCAGGCATGATCGCTTCAGCGTAACCCGGACTGTTCAGGTAGGCAACATATGCACCTGCCTGAAATGCAGTAACGATTACGGTGAGGTAACGTGTCCACTGATTGATTTTTTTACGTCCGCTATCTCCTTCTTTTTGTACTTTCTGTAACTGAGGAACCAAGATGGTCATCAGCTGCATGAAGATAGATGCAGAGATATAGGGCATGATACCCAATGCAAGGATAGAAGCCTGAGAGAAGGCTCCACCTGCGAACATATCGAAGATACCTAACAGACCTCCACCACTTTGGGCAGATTTCTGTGCTTCTTCAATTTTATTAGGATCGATACCCGGCAATACGATGTGGGTACCAAAACGATACGTAAGAACCAGTGCAAGTGTAATAATGATCTTGTTACGAAGCTCCTCTATCGTCCAAATATTCCTTAATGTCTGAACTAGTTTTTTCACTTGAATGCAATTGTAAGCGTTAATAGTCTTAAACCAAAAAAAGACGCACGTTGTGCGTCTGGCAAGTTACGATAAAATTACTTGATAATTTCAACGCTACCACCTGCAGCTTCGATAGCAGTTTTTGCTTTTTCGCTGGCTGCATTCACTTTGAAAGATACTTTAGCTTTCAGTTCACCGTTGGCCAATACTTTTACTTTATCGGTACGGCTGATCAACCCATTGATGTATAAATTCTCAAGGCTGAATTCAGTGAAGCCATATTTCTCAACCAATTGGTCGATTTGACCCAGGTTAAATACGACGAATTCAACACGGTTGTTGTTTTTGAATCCACGCTTAGGAATACGACGCTGAATAGGCATCTGACCACCTTCGTGAGCCATTTTGCTCTTATAACCGGCGCGGCTTTGTCCACCCTTGTTACCTTTTGTAGATGTACCACCCTTACCGGATGCTTCACCACGACCTAAACGTTTTTGCTTGTGTGTAGAACCTTCTGCAGGTTTCAGATTGTGTAGTTTCATGTTGTATTGATTTTGAACTTTCGGGGAATCACCCCTCGCGATTAATTTGAAAATTTGAAAATGTACTAATTTGAAAATAGAGGAATTTGAATTTTTATAAACAGAAAATGAATCAACAGTATTGACTCATTTTCTCCGCCTAAGGCGGATCTAATTCAATAATTTTCAAATTAATTAAGCGATCTCTTCAACCTTCACCAGATGGCTTACTTTATTCACCATACCCAGGATCTGAGGAGTAGCTTCTACTTCTCTTGAAGCATTCAATTTCTTCAAACCCAAAGCAATCAAAGTTTGTTTTTGACGCTCAGATCTGTCGATACCGCTTTTAATCTGTGTGATCTTGATCTTTTTCATAACTACTTTATTGAAATAGCTGGTAGCTTATAGTTCATGGCTTATGGCTATACGCTATGAACTATAAGCCATTCGCTATTATTATCCATTAAATACTTTGCTCAGCTTAATCGTACGGGTTTTAGCAACCTGAACGGGTTCGCGCAATAGGCTCAATGCCTTGATGGTAGCTTTTACCACGTTGTGTGGGTTAGCAGAACCCAGGCTTTTCGCCAGTACGTCTGTTACACCTGCACTTTCCAGAACGGCACGCATGCTACCTCCCGCGATCACACCCGCACCATGAGCGGCTGGTTTGATCAGGACTTTCGCAGCACCATCTTTCGCCCACTGTTCGTGAGGAACGGTTCCATGCATTACAGGTACTTTTACCAGGTTCTTCTTGGCATCTTCGATACCTTTTGTGATAGCTTCCTGAACTTCTTTTGCTTTACCCAGACCTTGTCCAACCACACCACTTTCATTACCCACTACTACCAGTGCTGAGAAGCTGAAGGTACGTCCACCTTTAGTGGTTTTCACCACACGGTTAATGGCAACTACTTTCTCTTTCAGTTCCATGTCGCCACCGGCTTTTACCTTATTTACGTTTACTTTAGACATTTATCTAACGATTAATTGTTGTTAGCAGATTAGAATTGCAGACCACCTTCTCTAGCACCATCAGCTACGGATTTCACGCGGCCATGATACAGGTTACCACCACGATCGAATACTACGGTATTCAATCCCAGTTCAGTGGCTTTACGTGCGATTGCCGCACCAACCAGTTTCGCTTTTTCGATCTTGGTTACTTTCTGAGCAGCGATATCTTTATCGCGAGATGAAGCTGCTGCCAGTGTTTGACCATTATCATCATCGATCAACTGCGCATAAATATCAGCATTGCTTCTGAATACAGATAAGCGTGGCTTAACAGCTGTACCAGCCACTTTCTTACGAATGCGGTATCTGATTTTTTGCCTTTGAATTAATTTACCCATTTTGCTTTATTTACCCCCAACCCCCTGAAGGGGGCTAGGGAAATTTTTAAAATATTTAAACACCCACTTTATACCCCTTTAGGGGCTAGGGGCTTATTTACCTGCTGCTTTACCTGCTTTTCTTCTCAGGATCTCACCAGCGTATTTCACACCCTTACCTTTGTATGGTTCAGGCTTACGTAAGCTTCTCAATTTAGCAGCTACCTGACCGATCAATTGTTTGTCGATACCTTCTAACAGGATCTTTGGGTTCTGACCTTTTTCAGTAACAGTTGCTACTTTCAGTTCTTTAGGAACTTCGAAAATGATATTGTGAGAGTAACCTAATGCCAGATCCAAAATGTTTCCGGTATTAGCGGCTTTGAAACCCACACCCACCAGTTCCAATTCTCTCTTGATACCTTCAGTAACACCTTTTACCATGTTACTTACCAATGCACGATACAAACCATGCATAGCACGGTGACGGATCTGATCAGTAGGACGTTCAAATACTACTTCATTGTCTTTGATAGTAACAATGATATCACGATCAATCAGCTGCTTCAATTCACCCTTAGGGCCTTTAACAGTAATTTCATTCTCCTTGCTAACAGTGATGGTTACACCTGCTGGGATGGTTACCGGTTTTTTTCCAATACGAGACATAGTCGTTTCTTTTTTATTGTTCAAATAAAATCCTGACCGTGTTCAGCTCCGACTAAAAGCTTAATTGTCAGACAGGACAATATCTTAATTAAGAGATGTAGCAAAGTACTTCACCACCTACATTCTGCGCTTTTGCTTGCTTATCAGTGAGTACACCTTTAGAAGTACTTAAGATAGCGACACCCAGACCATTGATTACTCTTTTGATCTCAGCAGGTTTAGCATATTGACGCAGACCCGGACGGCTTACTCTTTCCAGAGAGCGAATCGCAGGTTGTTTAGTAGAAGGATCGTATTTTAACGCGATCTTGATCAGACCTTGTTTGTTATCATCTTCGAATTTGTATTTCAGGATATAACCCTGTTCGTACAGGATCTCTGTCATACGCTTTTTCAGATTAGAAGCAGGAATTTCTACCAGTCTGTGACCAGCCATCTGTGCGTTACGGATTCTGGTTAAGAAGTCTGCTATAGGATCAGTTACCATTTTTATTAGAATTAATTCGTGTTCAAAAATTTGTATCCATCTTCCCGATCATGATCGGGATTCGGGTTTTTACCAGCTTGCTTTTTTAACACCTGGAATTTTACCATTCAGGGCCATATCACGGAAGATTACCCTTGAGAGACCGAAGTATCTCATATAACCTTTCGGACGTCCGGTAAGCTGACAACGGTTCTTTAAACGAACAGGTGATGCATTCTTAGGCAGTTTATCCAATGCTGCATAATCACCTGCTGCTTTTAGGGCTGCACGCTTCTCTGCATACTGGGCTACCAGGGCTTCACGCTTTCTTTGTCTGGCTTTTACTGATTCTTTTGCCATTGTTTTATGTTTAGATTTGAGTAGGTTCCGGATTTGATGTTTACAAACCGGCTGCTACCAGTTACTTTTTAGTTATTGTCTTTTTTTGCTCCTTTGAAAGGCATTCCCAGTTCTTTCAGTAACTCATATGCTTCTTCATTGGTTTGAGCAGTAGTTACGAAAGTGATATCCATACCGGTGATCTTGTTCACTTTATCGATATCGATCTCAGGGAAGATGATTTGCTCGGTAACACCTAATGTGTAGTTACCACGACCATCGAAAGCCTTATCGCTGATACCTTTGAAGTCACGTACACGAGGTAACGCAACAGATACCAATCTGTCTAAGAATTCATACATCTTCTCACCTCTCAGTGTTACTCGCGCACCGATCGGCATTCCTTTACGGAGTTTGAAGTTGGAGATATCTTTTTTAGACATAGTAGGAACTGCTTTCTGACCAGTGATCATGTTCAGCTCATCTACAGCGATGTCTACTAATTTCTTATCATTTACCGCGCCATTTACGCCACGGTTGATACAGATTTTTTCCAACTTAGGAGCTTGCATTACAGTTTTGTAAGCAAACTTTTTCATTAAAGCAGGTACTACCTCTTTGGTGTACTTGTCTGCTAATCTCGGAGTGTATTTTGTAGTACTCATTACTTGATTACCTCCCCTGATTTTTTAGATATACGAACTAATTTACCTTCTTCACGATTACGCTTTACTTTGGTAGCGCTGCTCGTTTTAGCATCCCATAACATCACATTGCTGATGTTGATTGGTGCTTCGATCTTAACGATACCACCCTTTGTATTCTGCGCAGAAGGCTTGGTATGTTTGGTTACGATATTCACACCTTCTACTACCACACGACCTTTATCCACGATAACTTCCAACACCTTGCGGGGCTTTTTCAAGTCCTTGTCATCACCGGCGATCACTACTACAGTGTCTCCTTTTTTGATGTTGAATTTGGGTTTAAATCTTGTACTCATTTTTGTCCCTCCGTCTCCCTGAAGGGAGAGTTTTGTTTTTTATATTTTAACCTAGCTTATAGGTTCGGTTGTGATTTTCTAAGTCGTTTATTGCTAAACCATACCCCTTTAGGGGCAGGGGCTTATAATACTTCCGGAGCCAAAGAGATGATCTTCATGTAACCTTTATCACGAAGTTCTCTTGCTACTGGTCCGAAGATACGGGTACCACGAGGCTCATCAGAGTTGTTCAATAATACCACTGCGTTGTCATCGAAACGGATATAAGAACCATCTTTACGACGCAATTTGTTTTTGGTACGAACGATTACCGCTTTAGATACAGTACCTTTTTTGATACCGCCTGCAGGAATCGCATCTTTAACAGTTACAACGATCTTGTCACCAATCTTGGCGTAATCCTGACCGCTGTTACCTAATACTTTGATACAAAGTACTTCCTTAGCACCACTGTTATCAGCTACATTCAATCTACTTTCTTGCTGAATCATTGTTTTAGCTTTTAGCTTCCGGCTTAGAAATTTCCTCGCCAGATTTTTTATCAATTTATCAGAGGCTACAGCTCAAATTCTTGCAGCTTGCAGCTTGAATCCGCCTGAGGCGGACTATTATTATTTTGCTTTCTCTACGATCTCAACCAGTCTCCAACGCTTTGTTTTGCTCAGCGGACGGGTTTCCATGATCTTTACCACATCACCGATACCGCACTCACTTTTTTCATCATGAGCATGGAACTTCGTGGTTTTCTTTACGAACTTTCCGTAGATAGGGTGTTTTACTTTTCTTTCAACCGCAACAGTGATGGTCTTGTCCATCTTATCGCTGGTAACAACCCCGATCCTTGTTTTGCGTAAATTTCTTACTTCAGCCATTGTTTATTTTTTTAAGCTATGAGCTCCGAGCTATGAGCTGTGAGCAAAGTTTTTTTTTATAAGCTTGTCGCTTGGAACTTGAAGCTTGAAGCTTTAAATTCCTAATTGTTTTTTCTTCAACTCAGTCTTCAGACGAGCAATATCTCTGCGCAAACCACGAACAGTCATCGGGTTCTCCAATGGAGAAATTGCATGTGCGAATTCTAATTTTTTCAGTCTCAACTGATCTTCCTGAATTCTTGCCTGCAGATCTGCGACATTCATGTCTTTCAGACCTTTATTGAATTCAACTTTTTTATTTGCCATTTTGGTCAATTTGAAAATTAAGCTTGTAAGTCTCTTCTTACGATGAATTTGGTTTTGATCGGTAATTTCTGAGCAGCGAGTTCCATCGCTTCCTGAGCTACCTGCTGAGATACACCATCGCATTCGAAGATGATACGTCCTGGTTCTACTACAGCAGCCCAGAATTCAGGGTTACCTTTACCTTTACCCATCCTTACCTCTAGAGGCTTACGGGTAATGATCTTATCAGGAAATACACGGATCCACACATTACCTTCACGCTTCATAGCACGGGTCATTGCCTGACGGGCAGACTCGATCTGGCGGTTGGTTAACCAGATGGGTTCCATTGCTTTCAAAGCAAATGAACCGAATGAAATGGAAGTACCACGCTTAGCCACTTCACGAATGCGGCCTTTCTGCTGTTTCCTGTGTTTACTTCTTTTAGGCTGTAACATTTTTATTACAATTTGAAAATTTGAAAATTTGGGAATTTGAAAATGAGGGAAGTTGATTACCTCAGGCCGCCTGAAAATTTGATTATATTAATATTTTCAAATTTTCAAACCTGCCTGTCGGCAGACAGGTTGCCACATTTTCAAATTATCTCCTGTCTCTTCCGCCTCCGCCGCGGTTATCTCTTCTATCTCCACCACGACCGCCGCGATCATCTCTTCTGTCTCCGCGTCCGCCGCCTCTTTCTTCACCACCTCTTCTTTCACTCATATCATTCTTACCACCTACGAAGTTTGGATTCAGTTCACGCTTTCCAAGTACTTCTCCTTTACAGATCCATACTTTGATACCGATCTTACCGTAAACAGTTTGAGCGTATACGTTCGCATAGTCGATGTCCATACGGAAAGTATGCAAAGGCACACGACCCTGTTTGAACTCTTCGCTACGAGCGATCTCAGCACCACCCAAACGACCACTCAATTTGATCTTGATACCTTCAGCACCCATTCTGAGTGTAGAAGCGATCGCCATCTTAGTAGCACGTTTAAAGTTGATACGATTCTCGATTTGACGAGCGATGGTATCGCCTACAATATTGGCATCCAGTTCAGGACGACGGATTTCCAGAATGTTGATCTGAACATCATCCTTACCGGTTAATTTTTTCAACTCTTCTTTGATACGGTCTACTTCTCCGCCACCTTTACCAATGATGATACCTGGTTTAGAGGTGTGGATTGTAACGATCAGCTTACCCAGGGTACGCTCTATTACAATTTTGGCAATACCGCCCTTGTTGATACGGGCGTTCAGGTAAGTACGGATCTTATGATCCTCGATTAACTTGGTAGCATAGTCTTTCTTACTACCATACCAGTTACTTTCCCATCCGCGGATGATACCTAACCTGTTACCAATTGGATTTGCTTTCTGACCCATATAGTGGTTTTACAATTAGTTTTTAGAATCTACGATTAATGTTACATGGTTACTGCGCTTACGTACCCTGTAGCCACGGCCTTGAGGTGCAGGGCGCATACGCTTCAGTACACGACCTCCGTCAACGAATACAGTTTTTACCACCAGACTGCTGTCTGCAGCGCTGGCGCCATTATTTTTCTGCTCCCAGTTGTTGATCGCACTCTTTAGCAATTTTGCCAAAGGCACTGCATTGTGCTGTGGGTGGTGCTCGAGAATAGCCAATGCCTTCTCTACCTCCATTCCACGGATCACATCAGCCAGCAAACGCATTTTGCGTGGCCCTGTAGGATAATTGTTCAGTTTAGCTACTGCTTCCATTTCTTTATTTGTTTAGGGTATCGCATCCGGTTCTGCTATTCGCTATCAACCATCAACCATACGCCAAGTGATTACTTTTTAGTTCCTGCGTGTCCTCTGAAGTTGCGGGTTGGAGCAAATTCACCAAGTTTGTGACCTACCATGAATTCGGTTACATAAACAGGGATGAACTTGTTTCCGTTGTGCACTGCAAAAGTGTGTCCAACAAAATCAGGAGTAATGGTACTGCGACGGCTCCAAGTTTTGATAACACCTTTCTTGGTTTTGCCATCATTCATACCTTCAACTTTACCTTCTAAGTTGGCATCAACGTAAGGACCTTTTTTAATCGAACGACCCATAGTAATGAGTTAATTTGAAAATTTGAAAATTTGAAAATTGAGAGTGTTTGTTTTGACATTTTGAGAATTTGAGGTTTTCATTTTCAAATTTTCAAATTGTCACACTTTCAAATTATTTTGCTAATTTTTTACCGTCTCTTCTTTGGATGATCAGTTTATCACTGCCTTTTCCTTTCGTACGTGTCTTCTCACCTTTTGCATACTTACCGGTTCTGCTACGTGGGTGACCACCTGAAGCTTTACCTTCACCACCACCCATCGGGTGATCTACCGGGTTCATCGCAACACCACGTACACGTGGACGAATACCTTTCCAACGATTCTTACCTGCTTTACCTGCTGTTTCCAAGTTATGGTCGCTATTAGAAACCACACCTACAGTTGCGTAACAATTGATCAATACTTTACGCAATTCGCCAGAAGGCATTTTCAATACTGCGTATTTCTCTTCTTTGTTCGCCAGCTGAGCAGATGCACCAGCACTTCTAACCATTTTACCACCTTGTCCGGGCTGCAATTCAATGTTATGAATCATAGTACCCAGTGGCATATTCTTCATCATCAAAGCATTTCCGATCTCAGGAGCTACTTCATCACCAGCGATGATGTTTGCACCCACCTGAATTCCTTGAGGAGCGATGATGTATCTTTTCTCTCCATCCGTATATTGAACCAATGCGATAAACGCAGTACGGTTCGGATCGTATTCGATAGATACTACTGTTGCAGCAATATCTCTCTTGTTTCTTTTGAAATCGATGATACGATAATGTTGCTTGCTACCACCACCCATATAACGCATTGCACGACGACCTTGTGAGTTACGTCCAGCGGTTTTCTTTTGTGGCTCCAACAAGCTCTTTTCAGGCTTGTTAGTAGTGATCTCAGCATAAGCATTTCCGATTCTCCAGCGCGTTCCTGCGGTCATCGGTTTGTACTTCTTCAGTGCCATTTTCTTTGTTTTTCGCCCCTAGCCCCTGAAGGGGAATAAAGGCCTTGTTTTTTAATCAACTTTTGCGGTAGTTGAACTACCATACTTTATCATTCTTTTTCCTCCGGCTCCCTTCAGAGCGGGGAATTAAATGTTAGCGTACAGATCAATTGCTTCTCCTTCGGCTACGGTTACGAATGCTTTTTTGTAAGCAGGTTTCGCACCCTGAATAAAACCGGCTTTGGTATAGCGGGTTTTGTTTTTACCTGGAGCAACAGCAGTGTTCACATCAATTACATTCACACCATAAAATTCTTCTACTGCTTTTTTGATCTCGAGTTTGTTCGCCTTACGATTTACTTTGAAAGCATATCTTCTCAACTTTTCTTGTTGAGCGTTTGCTTTCTCAGTTAAAATAGGCTTTACTAATACTTCACTCAGTTTCATTGTATTTCGGTTGAAACGTTTCTAATTGGTTAAGCTACCGCCTCTTCGTCTGCGAAGATTTTGGCAGTGTTTTCTGTGATTACGAGTACATCTGCATTCATGATCTCATAAGTGTTGATGTCTGCCAATAAAGTGCTGGCAACATTTGGCACATTACGAGTGCTCAGGTACAGGTTATCATTGTACTCCGGTAATACAACCAGTGTTTTTTTATCTGCGATGTTCAGGTTCTTCATCACTTCCACCAATTGCTTGGTTTTAGGAGTGTCCATCTGAATATCTTCCACTACTACGATCGCGCTTTCTTTTGCTTTGTAGCTCAGTGCAGATATCTTAGCGAGATCCTTCACCTTACGGTTCAATTTGAAATCGTAAGCATGAGGTTTAGGTCCGAAGATGGTACCACCACCCTTATACAAAGGGTTACGAATATTACCTTTACGAGAACCACCGGTACCTTTTTGCTTATGCAGCTTACGGCTGGCACCTTGTACTTCCGCACGGGTTTTTACTTTGTGTGTACCTTGACGGCCTGCAGCCAGGTACTGTTTTACAGCCAGGTAGATCACATGATCATTTGGCTCGATACCGAAAACCTCAGCCGGTAATTCAACCGTTCTGCCGGTCTTCTGTCCTTTTATATTTAATACATCTACTTGCATGGTCATTCAATTAAGTTGTGATTACTTCTGGATTAAAACGATTGAACCGTTATGACCAGGAACAGAACCGCTGATCAGGATATAGTTCTTTTCAGGGAAGATCTTCACCACTTTCAATCCCTTCATTTTTACTCTGTCACCACCCATACGTCCGGCCATTCTCATGCCCTTGAATACGCGTGAAGGATAAGAAGAACCACCGATAGAACCCGGAGCACGCTGACGATCGTGTTGACCGTGTGATTGCTCACCCACACCGGAGAAACCATGGCGCTTTACAACACCCTGGAAACCCTTACCCTTGGTAGTACCTACTACTTCAACGCTTTCGCCTTCAGCGAAAATGTCAACAGTAACAGTTTCTCCCAATGCTTTCTCTATGGAATAATTACGGAATTCTTTTACGAATTTTTTGGCGGCTGTTTGAGCTTTTGCGAAGTGATTCAGCTCAGCTTTAGTGGAGTGCTTTTCTTTTTTGTCGCCAAATGCCAACTGAAGTGCGGTGTAACCATCAGTATCCTGAGTTTTCACCTGTGTTACGGTACATGGACCAGCTTCGATGATGGTGCAAGCTGTTTGCTTACCATCTGCCGAGAAGATGCTGGTCATCCCGATTTTTTTACCAATAATACCTTTCATCGTTTTGCGGTTTATGCCCCGCAAGGTTAAAGAGGACATCCCACCGATGAAGCGGGATTCAATCCTTGTTCGCTGCCGACCTTTTCCGTTGTTTCCCGCCTCAGGCGGGAGAGGAAGTACCGGAAGTAAACAAACCTCGAAGGGCCTGTTTATATGTATGATCTCGGATGTCTGATGTCTGATTTAGAATCAGTAATCTTAATCTTTGACCGTTTATTTATTCAGAGCTGCTTTCTTCTCTGTTTTGAGTAGAGAGTTGGCAGATGACTAATTTATTTGATAAGAACTAATGCTCGTAGCTCATGGCTCGTAGCTTGAAGCTTTACGCTTTAATTTCTACCTCAACACCGGAAGGCAGATCCAATTTGCTCAGGGCATCTACTGTTCTAGAAGAAGAAGTGTAGATATCCAACAAACGCTTGTGAGTAGCCAGTTGAAACTGCTCACGACTCTTCTTATTCACGTGTGGTGAACGCAGTACAGTGAAAATTCTCTTGTGTGTAGGCAAGGGAATTGGACCAGTTACTACGGCACCAGTGCTGCGCACTGTTTTTACGATTTTTTCAGCAGATTTATCTACCAGATTGTGATCGTAAGATTGTAATTTGATTCTGATACGTTGAGACATAGTCGAAACCCAATTTTCTGATTGGGGTTGCAAAGGTAAGGGACTGTAATGGAATGGTCAAGAAATTTGTAAATATTTTTAATAAAAAACAGAAGATCTGCGGGATTTTGGAGTAATTGGGTGCTAGGTACTGGGTACTAGGTGCTCGGTTATAGGAATTTTTGATGGTTAGAGCGCGTTTTTTGAGGGGTATTGGAATGCATAGATAGTCTTATGAGAGGGTACTGACCGGATACTGACAGATCACTGAGAAGGTCGGTAATGGGTTAAGTAAGGGTTATGGCAGAGATACGACAGTGATAAGAGCTTCATAAGAGAGTCATAAGAGAATCATAGTGAAATGATAGTAAAACCATAGAGAAACCATAGTGAATCCATAGTGAACTCATAGCAAAATCCTTAATTTCACGGCAATAACCCAACTATGGCCAGAAAGAAACCCGCCTCCCCTTTTTCTGATAAGCAAATTGCTGATAAACAAGGTTCTACAAATTTTAAAACCGAGAATAAGAGTTGCTGGATACCCATGATCATCGTGGGGCTATATATGGCTGTTCATTTTATCAATAATATGAACTCCATTGATGTGATGGGACCTCAATGGTTGTATTTATCCTTATTGGACATTCTAGTGGTGGTGTTTATCTGGGCTAGGAAAGACCTGTACAAGGATGTAATCGTCACCATTTTCAAACAACTTTATTCAAAACTCTATTTATCGCTTTTTTTACTGGCGGGTTTGTCGATTTTCTTTGCCATGAATCAGGTAGAAGCCTGGGTTTGTTTTGTAAGGTTTATCATTACCATCATTGCCTTTTTTAATCTGGCAGTGCTGTTTGTTCATCAACAAGGATCCTTCATACTGATATGTCGTTTATTAGCTGCTGTTTTATTGGTAGAATCCATCCAATACTTTAATAAACTTTTTGATAGCATCGCCGAAACCTCACTAGGCGCTTTAATCAACTCGCTCAATGGCAATACGGGTAATAAAAATATTTTCGCGGCCAGTCTGGTGATTAAAATACCATTTGTACTGTATGCACTGTATCATGCGAAACTAGCAGAACGTATTTTTCATATTCTCGCCTTAACACTGGGCATTGCCACCATTTTTATGGCCAGTGCACGTGCTTCTTATGTTAGCTTAATTTTAGTATCCATCCTATTCCTAGGATTTGTGTTGGTGAAATTCCGTCAACATAAAAAAGCGGATCAATTGTTATTACAATCTGCTTATCTGCTACTGCCAATCCTTTCTGCTTTTTTCATCACCCAAGCTATCAATACACAAGTAACCACTTTACAAGAAAATAATAGCGGCCGTTATGGTAGTGTAATTGGCAATATCAGTTCCATAGCATTGACCAACGACGCTTCGAGTTATCGTTTTAAATTATGGGAACATGCATTCGATTATATTGCCGAAAACCCGTTGATGGGTTGCGGTTATGGTAATTGGAAACTGGCTTCTATTCCTTATGAGAAAGAATACATTGATGACCTGAATGTACCGGCACATGCTCACAATGATTTTTTAGAACATGCAGCTGAATTAGGTTTGCTGGGCGGATTGTTGTATTTATCACTGTATGTCTGTCTTTTCTTTTGCACAATTAAAACTTTACGATCTGCTGCTTCTGAAGAAACAAAGCTGATCGCTTTGTTTTCCTTCATGGCATTGATTGTATATGCTGTAGATGCAGGACTAAACTTCCCTATTGAAAGAGCCATCATGCAGGTATTTTTTGCTTGTGTAACAGCCATCAATCTTGGTACGTATATCAAAGGACAACAGGAAGTACCGGTTAGCGATACCGAACCTACCAACAAAACCTTTACGCTTGCTCATCCCCTATACGGCATGATCACGATATTAATGTTATTGCCTGCCACTTACATTACCTATCTCACCTACATTTCATTGAAAGGACAACTTCGTGTGGTTCCTGATCTAAAGAATGAGCCCATGAGTATTCCGCTGGCAGAAGTAAAAACCATGTTCCCTCCTATTCCCAATCTCACTTCTTCTTCTCAACCCATTGAAGCCATTTTGGGAAGGTATTATTCCGAAAACCAACAGTATGATGAAGCTCTTCGTTTGCTGAGGAAATCTATTCCCTATAATCCGCATATTTATTATAGCCAGTTTTTGATGGCGAATGTATTTTTCAATACCAATCAAATGGATAGCGCCAAGTATTATGCGGAGCTGGCCTACTATAATAAACCAAGGGCTAATACCTATTATCAAACAGTGGTGGCTGTACATGCCAAAAGAAGAGATACTGCCGGTGTTGCCAAGGCATTCAGAACCTATACGAAATACCGTAATGAACCCTTTGCCTGGAATTTATATTTAATGGGGATGTTAAATGCACAACAAAGAGCTACTCCTGAATTATTGAAACTAGCTGACAGTGCACTCACGCTGTTTGATCGAAAAGGAAACAGACCTGCCAGTGAAGCTGATTATGCCAATTTATTGAAAAGAAAACAGGAGATCACCAGCAACCTGAATTTTTCGGGTGCAGTTGGGAATAGTGTAGAACAAAATGCCGCCACCCTACAAAAAGCAACTCAGATCTATAATGAAGGCGTTGCCGCTTTTGCTAAACAAGATTATCAAACAGCCGCTGCAAAATTTGTTCGTGCAGCCGAGATCAATGCATTCAATTATGCTATTTATGAGAATGCAGGTGTCAGTTATTTCAACTTGAAACAATATAGAAGAGCCATTTATTATTTTGATAAAGTAATCGCTTTAAAAATCACCAATGATGGCAAATCTGAATTTTTTAAAGGCGTGAGTCATATCAACCTAGGAGAAAAAGAAGTGGGTTGTCAAACCCTCCAGATTTCTAAATCCAAAAACTATGCAGATGCGAATAATATTATTGTGCAGTATTGTAATAAGTGAAAGGTGAAAGGTGAAAAGGAGTATGTTCACTTAAGTGTGTCAAATTGTAAATTTAGACACATGAAAGAAGAA
>JACBFF010000036.1_pt1 | contig 30271 bp, 29 predicted proteins | sample 7449211 | NCBI WGS metagenome assembly JACBFF01 (sample SAMN14896861, study PRJNA631923) | freshwater metagenome | isolation source: cyanobacterial enrichment | place: USA: Conesus Lake, NY | collected 2019-07 | reverse complement strand
TTGGTTTTGTACTTTAAAGGTAAAAAATATTTGGATTTTATCACAGAATCTGCGAGAAGCTTTAAGGAGGAGTATGGAACGCAGATTTTATAAGATTGGTTATGATCTATCCGCGACAATCATAATAATCATAAAAAATCTGCGGCCCATCAATCATTTTACACTGAGTACTCCAATTGCGATCTATTCCTCTGTTAAAAAACCAACAACATTCTTAATCACCTGCTGATCCCGATAGATTTTGTTGTGCCCTAATCCTTGGGTGATATAAAAACGAATATGAGGATGTCCTTCTTTTTGAACAGGTAAAGTATCGGCATACGGACAAATACGATCTTGTTGATCATGGATCCATAAAACGGGTAGCTGGATATTGCTCATCACTCGGGTAATCGAAAAATGATCCATGGTTTTACCGGTCATACGTTCGATCATCTGCTCAAATTCTTCTCTCACTTGCCCTTTGATTTTAAACAACTTATAAAATCCGTGTACAGCCGTTCTGGTTTCTGTAGCCGGGGCAATCAATACCAGTTTTCTTTTTCCTTGTAGCTCCTCTGCCAACAGGGAAGTGGCGAGTCCACCCAAAGAATGGGCGATAAAAGCATCCATCTTCCCAAACCGCTGATCGATTGATCCTAAGAATTTTTTATAAATGAGTGCATTGATGATCTTCCCTTCGCTCAAGCCATGTGCGGGTGCATCGAACATGAAAACTTCAAATCCGGCGGCTAATAAGGGTTGCACATATTTCTCAAACTTATAACCATAACTGCTGAAACCATGCACCACCAATACTTTCTGACCGTTGGTTTTTTCGGGTAGCCAATGAAAGCCCTTGATCAGTAAATCTTCAAACCTAAAGGTTTGGGGATGCGCTTTGTGAAAAACAAGCGGCTCTTTTTGTTGGATGCCTTTGGTATATGGGGTACAGAATATTTTAAAAGCCTGTTCCGCAGCAATTCGCGGAGAAACCATGCCGATGGTACGTAGTTTGGTTTTATAGTAGCCTATCACAACTCTTTGTGCTAATTTCATTTCCATAATATAAAGATATGGACGTCGTACTGATAGGAGCCGGTAATGTAGGAACGGTATTGGGAAGAACCTTCAAACAGGTTGGACATGCCATTACAGCTATCTGGAACAGAGATTCCGAAAAGGCAAAACAATTGGCGGATGAATTGGGGACGGTTGCTGTCGAGGATTTGAAAGAATTACCACAAAAAGCAGATATTTTTTTATTAGCGGTTAGTGATAAATCGATTCAGGAAGTTGCGCATCAATTGACCATAACGGCAGGAGTACTGGTACATGCGGCTGGCGCTGTAAGTAAAGAGGTATTACAAGGAGTTTCAAATGACTATGGGGTGATTTGGCCTATGAAAATGATACGTTCTCATATGTCAAGTCTGGGTTCATCTGCCATCATCATTGACGCTAATTCAGCATCGGCATTACAGGTGATTGAATCATTAGCAGAGAGTATTTCACGTCAGGTAAGTAGGGCTGATGATGACAAACGTTTACAAATGCATTTGATAGCAGCAATTACCTCCAATTTCACCAATCATCTATATCATTTGGCATCAGATTATGCAAAAGAAAAAGAGATCGACTTTTCCTTGTTTTATCCTTTGATCGAAGGGGTAATTGCACAAATTAAAGTCCAAGACCCTGAAAAGGCACAAGCCGGACCGGCTTTCAGAGGAGACCGTGTGACGATAGAAAAACACCGGTCCTTATTGGCAGATGAGCCTGTTTTGTTGAAAATATATGATGAAATGACCCAAAGTATCCTCCATAAATTCGGTCATCAGTAGTTTTTAACAGGAAAATTCCGTGATTCGGGACTAAAAAGCAGATTTGCTGTCGCAAAGAAACTGATTTGAGATACTTTTGCACTCCAAACGGAACCGATATGTACACTATTAAGGTAAAATTTGAACAGAAAGGACTGGAGCCCGTTACTTTAACAGGTATTGAACCTGATCAAAGTTTATTGGAAGTTTGTCTGGATAATGGTATCGAATTACATCATAACTGTGGGGCAGTTTGTGCTTGCAGTACTTGTCATTTATACGTTGAAAAAGGAATGGAGCATTTGGAAGAATTAAGTGATAAAGAAGAAGATTTTATCGATCGTGCCATCAACCCTAGACTGAATTCCAGATTAGGATGTCAGTGTGTATTACAAGCAGGGTCAGGTGAAGTAGAAGTGACGTTGCCGGATCAGACACAGTTTTTGGGTGAATAATATCAATTTCAAAATTTGAGAATTTGAAAATTTGAAAATGAGGAGATTGTTTCTCTGAGAGAAATAATTATAATGAATGAAAAAAGTCATACAACCCATTTTCAATCCGCCTCTGCGGGTATTACATTTTCAAATTCTCAAATTTTCAAATTCTCAAATTAAATAAGATGAGCCATTTTGAACCTCCAATACATTGGGCAGATCATGAAGATATAGCCATGAAATTGTATGAACGTTTTGGTGATGATTTTACCGAAAGTAAAATCTATCGCATACGTTTCACAGACCTGCTGGAATGGATCCTGCAAATACCTAATTTCGAAGGAAAGCGTGAAGAAAGCAACGAAGGACATCTCGAAATGATCCAAAGTGCTTGGGTATATGAGTGGAGAGACAATCAAAAATAATTATTTTTAAAATAGCACGGGGCTTAAGCCCCGTGCTATTTTAAAATGATCGCCCCGTGCTATTTAAAATAAGCCGATGTTAAACGCTTTTCAACATATCACCACATTTGTCTTTGATGTAGACGGTGTACTCACTGATGGTACACTGCTAGTATTACCCAATGGCGTAATGGCAAGAAAAATGAACATCAAAGATGGTTATGCATTACAACTTGCCATCAAAAGAGGTTATCGGGTATTGATCATCTCCGGCGGAGATTCACCGGAAGTAAAAGATCGATTGAATAAGTTGGGTGTTACAGAAGTGTGGATGAAAGCTCACAACAAACAACAAATTCTGGCTGATTATCTCGCAGAACACAAAATTCCTCAGCAAGAAGTCTTGTATATGGGTGATGATATTCCTGATCTGGACGTAATACAATTGGCAGGTTTGCCTGCTTGTCCGGCCGATGCTGTGCAAGAAATTAAAGACAAGTCAATCTATATCTCACATCTAGCAGGAGGTATGGGATGTGTACGTGATGTGATCGAGAAAGTACTCAAATTACGCAACGACTGGGGAGAAGATACCAGCGTTCCATCGAAATAATGGTTTGTTTACCTGCAATCATTGCAGCATTACTTATCTTGTAGTATAATTTTTTCTTTTGAAATTACTCAGCGCTTTTTTACGACTCGTTCGATGGCCCAATATGGTGTTCATCATACTTACACAATTATTATTTGAGTACTGTATCTATGAACGCATTTATGGTCCGGATGAAACAGCTGCCAGATTACAATTTTGGTTCATCGTATTGGCTTCTGTTTTTATTGCAGCGGCAGGGAATATCATCAATGATTATTTCGATCTGAATATCGATCAAATCAATAAGCCCGATAAAGTAGTAGTAAATACAGTCATCAACAGACGCTGGGTAATTTTCTGGCATATGTTACTCAGTATGCTGGGATTGTTCTTTACGGTATATGCATTACCCGTTTCCTTGTACTGGCATCTGGTATTAGCAAACATGGGAAGTATTTTATTGTTGTGGTTTTATTCCACCAATTTCAAGAAGCAATTATTGGTAGGCAATGTGGTGATATCACTGCTCACTGCCTGGGTCATACTGATCTTATTCTTTTCTAAGCAACCTTTACAGATCAAACACTTACTGTCTGTTGGACACTCGGAAGTACGGTTCTTCCGTCTAACCATACTCTATGCTTCTTTTGCATTTGTGATCTCACTCATCAGAGAAGTGGTGAAAGACATGGAAGACATGGAAGGAGACAGAAGATATGGCTGCAGAACCCTCCCGATTGTATGGGGTGTGAATGCAGCTAAATTATTTGTAGCCGTATGGTTGGTAGTACTCATTGCAGCACTTGTCATCTTACAGTTTTATGTATTACCCATGGGCTGGTGGCATAGTGCCTTGTACTGCTTAATCGCCATCATCGCACCCCTCATCTGGATATTAACCAAACTATTCCAATCCCACACCCCCACCGATTTCCATCGTCTCAGCACAGTCATTAAATTTGTGATGCTAACAGGGATATTGTCGATGGTGTTTTTCAGGCTATATGAGTGAGTGGTCCATGGTCGATAGTCCATGGTCCATGGCGGATAGGTCATAGCGAATAGTCCATAGTAAATAGTTTATAGCGAATAGTTCATAGCGAATAGTTCATAGTCAATAGTCCATAGTAAAACAATAGAAAATGATAACCCTGATAACCTGATTACCCGATCACCCGATCACCAATAACCTAGTACCTAGCACCTAGTACCTAGCACCTAGTACCTTGCACCCGATAACCCGATAACCCGATGACCCGATCACCCCGCCCCATCATCCTCGCCTCCCAATCCCCACGCAGAAAAATGCTTCTCGAGTGGGCAGAGATACCTTTTGAAGTGATTGTACAACCAACCGATGAAACATTTCCTGCAAGCTTGTCGATGGTAGAAGTGCCGGTTCATATTGCACGTAACAAAGCGAAAGTGATTGGTGAACAATTGGATGCGGATGATCAGCGTTGGATATTGGCTGCAGATACAATTGTGGTATTGAATGAGGAAGTGATCGGAAAACCGGTGGATAGAAATGATGCAATAGATATTTTAAAGAAATTATCCGGACAAACACATCGTGTCATTACAGGAGTGGTGTTGATGAATGGCGAAGAAGAACATGCATTTTCAGACATTACAGAAGTGGTCTTTCATGCTTTGACAGAAGAGCAGATCCGTTTTTATGTCGATAAATACCAGCCCTACGATAAAGCCGGAGCCTATGCCATACAGGAATGGATAGGCGTAGTAGGGATACATTCCATCAAAGGCGATTTCTACAATGTGATGGGATTACCCGTGAGTAGGGTAGTGCAACTATTGGAACGCATCCAAAAATAAAATCAGGTAGAAACCGCAATAGCGACGCATTTATTTTTCAGGCAAAACCTGCATCATGAATGAACGCTTATTACAATACATCTGGCAGTTTCAATATTATCAACAACAACATTTACAAACCACATCCGGTGAAGCTTTGCAGATACTGCATCCCGGTACTTTGAATACCCATCAGGGACCTGATTTTTCTGCTGCAAGAATCCGAATCGGACAAACCATCTTGGCCGGACATATTGAATTACATATTCTCTCATCCGACTGGCATCGGCACAAACATTCCGGTGACACCCATTACAACAATGTGATTTTACATGTAGTATGGACAGATGATGGCGCCACACCATCACATATACCCGTACTGGTTTTAGAAAATCGGGTATCTGCTTTATTGCTGGAGCGTTATACCGGTATGATGCAAACGATCAGCGTTATAGCCTGTCATCATCATCTGCCGGTATTGAATGAATTGGCATGGTTTGCGTGGAAAGAAAGATTGATAGTAGAAAGACTCGAAAGAAAATCACAACAGATCATTCAATTGTTACAACAAAACCAAGGTCATTGGGATGAAGTGTTTTGGTGGCAACTGGCAGCCGGTTTTGGATCCAAAATCAATGCGGCTTTTTTTGAACGAGTTGCCAAATCCATTCCATATGCCGTAGTGAAAAGACATCGGCATCATCTCGATGAAATAGAAGCACTCTTATTCGGACAAGCCAAAATGATACATACGGGTTTGAAAGACGCTTATGCCAAAACCTTATTGCGCAATCATCAACACCTGAAAAAGAAATATGCATTGGATACTGTTGATGGCGGTCCGGTCTTTCTGCGTATGCGTCCTGCCTCTTTTCCCACCATTCGTTTAGCGCAATTGGCGATGTTGCTTCATCAGCGAGAACATTTATTGGATCAGGTCAGACAAGTCAACAGCATTGAGGAATTGATGCGATTATTCCAGACAAAAGCCAGTCACTATTGGAATACGCATTTCGTTTTTGATGAACCCGTATCGCAAGAGCCGCGTTTTGTTGGACAACAAATGTTACTCCATCTGATGATCAATGTAGTGGTGCCAATATTATTTGCATACGGACAAGAAAAAGGCAATACCCAACAAAAAGAAAAAGTACTCCATTGGCTCTACCAATTAGCACCCGAGCAAAACAAGATCACCCGCTACTGGAAATCCACCGGCATCCCCAACCGCAGCGCCCTCGACACCCAATCCCTCCTCGAACTTCACACCCAATATTGTGTTAATAAAAGATGTTTAGAGTGTAGTGTAGGCAACAGATTGTTGAGGGGATGAGTCATGAGAGAGCTGCGAGCTACTAGCTGCTAGCTTCTAGTCATTAATGAGAAAATCTAAAACAAATCTCTAGCAGCTAGAAGCTAGTAGCTAGTAGCTGCTAGCTATGCCAATAAAACGCCATATCCAACTCCATCTCCGGATGAAGGCTTCGCTCCACAGGACAAGTCCTGGCGGTGCGTTCTAGGAGGTCTTTGGTTTTGTCGTCGAGTTGGAGGGTGGGTGGAAAATAGACATGGGCAATGATCTTGCCGATTCTGCGAGGGTCACTTAACATGATTTTGGTGGTGTCTACACGGGTGCCGTCTAGGTCGATGTTAAGGGTGCGAGCTTTGATGGCCATGGTGGTAACCATGCAGGCACTGAGGGCAGTTGCGACAAGATCAGTAGGTGAGAAGCGTTCACCTTTACCTTGGTTATCAGTAGGAGCATCGGTTTCAATACTGGTGCCACTCTGTAAATGGGTAGCGATGGTACGTAATTCACCTTTATAAATAATTTGTGAAGTCATTGCGTCATTTTTGCCATAAATTTACAAGTAACAAATCAAATGGAAGTGAAGAAGCTATTCATCGTTGTGGGTCTCCTGAGTTCAATGGCTGTTGTTGCACAGCAATCGCCCGCTCAATTGGAGAAAGCCCGGAAAAAGGCAGAGAGAAAGGAGAAGATCAATCAACTGATCAAACAAGAAGAAGAAGGTGCCCTGATCTATAACAAACAAGGTGCATTCGGTTTTAAATTCAATACCGATGGATGGGGTATGTTCTACGAAAGAGGGAAATACAAAACCATCAATAAAACCAGTTTATGGTGGATCGAATTGGGTGAGCACAAACATCCCAAAGAAGAAAAAGTACCCACCATCAGCGCCTCTGGTGGATTCCTCATTGTTTCCAGTTATATCTATGGAAAACGCAATAATTTCTATAACCTGAAACTCGGTTTTGGAGAACAGCGTTTGATCGGTGGTAAAGGCAATAAAAATGGGGTAGCTGTTTCAGCCATTTATGGGGGTGGATTGACAGCTGGCATGCTGAAACCCTATTATATCGAGATCCAGGACCCCACTACTAACCGTCAGGAGCAGATCAAATATGATAATAACGATAATCTATTCCTCGATCCCAACATTATCTTAGGCAGGGGCGGACTCACCAAGGGCTTTGGCGAAATGAAATTTGTGCCTGGTGCTCACGTAAGAACTGCGCTGCGTTTTGATTATGGTCGCTACAATGAAGTGCTCTCAGCCCTCGAAGTGGGATTGAATGCCGAATACTATTCCCAAAAAATGCCCATTTTACTGCTAAACCCCGAAAAATCATTCTTTTTCAACGCCTATGTCGCCCTCACTTTTGGTAAACGAAAGTGACCTATTTTTGTTGTTTCATAGTGAGTGGCAGTCCGATTCGGAAACTGCCTTAAAAAAGAGGCGTACATGCAAGAGTTACCAGTAGTTGCGAAAGTAGATCCTACCAGTTCCAAAATACAAAAGCCATCTTGGCTTCGTGTGAAATTACCGATTGGCGAAAGCTATAAACACGTTCGTGGTTTAGTAGATACCCATAAACTGCATACCATTTGTGAGAGTGGCAATTGTCCAAATATGGGCGAATGTTGGGGTGAAGGCACGGCCACATTCATGATCCTAGGAAATGTATGTACCCGCAGCTGTGGTTTCTGTGCCGTAGCTACCGGCAGACCCGCACCCGTTGATTGGGATGAACCCCAGCGTGTAGCGGAAGCCATACACCTCATGAAAGTAAAACACGCCGTACTCACCAGTGTGGATCGTGATGAACTGAAAGATGGTGGCTCCATCATCTGGTACAATACCATCAAAGCCGTAAAAAATCTCAATCCCGATACCACCCTCGAAACATTAATTCCCGACTTCAAGGGCAATGCTGATCAGGTACAACGCATCATTGATGCAGCACCTGAGGTGGTAAGCCATAATATGGAAACGGTGGAACGTCTTACACGACAGGTAAGGGTACAGGCGAAATACCATAGAAGTCTGGAAGTATTACGCATGCTCAAAGAAGGTGGCATGCGCACCAAAACCGGCATGATGCTCGGCTTGGGTGAAACCAAAGAAGAAGTGGTACAAAGCATGAAGGATCTTGTAAATGTAGGTTGCGACGTACTCACCCTCGGACAATACCTCCAACCCACCAAAAAACACCTACCCGTACAACGTTTCGTACACCCCGATGAATTCGCCGAACTCCGCGAAATCGGCTACGATCTCGGTTTCGACTATGTAGAAAGCGGTCCATTGGTACGCTCTTCTTATCATAGTGAGAAGCATGTGATTAAAGGTTGGGGGAGGAATAAATGGATGGAGGAGAAAGCAATGATTTAGTGAATGGTGAATTCTCGTGAATAGTGAGTGCCAACTCCGCTTGCAATCTCTTTATAATTCTTGCTTGTTTGTTATACTTTCCAAATGTTATTGTAAAACACCTCCAACAAGTAAGCTTAATGCGAAGCAATTATCACACACCCTAGTGGTATGAGATGCTACCGATGCTACGATCGACATCCTTGGCACTCCCTCGTCGGCATGACGTGTATGCCAGATTCAAAAGCATTAATTTTATTACCCCTTAACAACCATCATGAAAAAAATAAAGTGGATACTGGTAGTTCTGTTGTGTATCAACACAACATTACATGCCCAACTACAATGGATCAATGTAGACAGCCTTTTTCAACCCTTGCCTTCCTCCATACATGTCTACAAAACCACCACACTATTAGACGGCAAACCCAATATTGCTTACTATGTTACTGCTGACTTACACAGTAAGCAACTTGAATTCACCACAGCCGTGGGTAATGGCAAAAGATATACACCCACTCAATACTATGAACAGGATGATCAACGTCCCTTACTGGTGATGAATACAACCTTCTTTGAATTTGTACACAACAGCAACCTGAATGTGGTGATCAAGGATGGACAACTATTGGCCTATCAACAACACAGCATTGCAGGGAGAGGAAAAGATACTCTGACCTATCGTCATCCTTTTGGTAGTGCAATCGGTATCAGCAAAAAAAGAAAAGCAGATATTGCCTGGTTATATACTGATACGGCGTCTCGTTATGCTTATGCCAGTCAACAACCCATTCCTTTTTTCAAAGACAGTATAGCAGATCATCCTGCATCCTTTATGTTGAAAAAAGGCGCTTTCAAAAAATGGAAAATGCAAACCGCTGTTGGGGGTGGACCAGTACTGATTCAAAACGCCGAAATCAAAATCACCAATAACGAAGAAATCAAATTCGCCGGTAAAGCCATTGATGATAAACATCCACGATCAGCCATGGGTTATACTGCAGATGGAAGGCTTATCTTTTTAGTGGTGGAAGGAAGATTCCCCGGCAAAGCAGAAGGAGCCACCCTCAAACAACTTGCACAAATGCTAAAAGACATCGGCTGCACAGAAGCACTAAATCTCGATGGCGGCGGCAGCACTTGTCTTCTCATCAACGGAAAAGAAACTATACATCCTAGTGATAAAGAAGGGCAGAGGGCGGTGCCGGCGGTGTTTGTAGTGAGGAAGCGATGAGCTGCAGGATTTGCGCTTCACGCTACAAGCTACACGTTAGAGGCTGTAAGAGATTCATTGTCCTTTGTCACCCTGCTGCGTGCTGCGTGCGGCGTACGGCCTGCAGCGTGCAGCATGTAGCTTGCAGCCTGCTGCTTACTGCTTCTCCCACACCAACGCCGAAGCCCCCAATATAGCAGCATCAGACTCTTTCAGATGACTCACCAATATTTTCACCTTATTCTGAAATACCTGGATCAGATTTTCTTCCATGCTTTCACGCGTTGGTTTTAAGATCAGGTCGCCGGCTTTGGTGAGTCCGCCAAAGAGGACGATGGCTTCCGGGCTGGAGAACATTACAAAATTGGCGAGTGCTAGACCTAATATTTTTCCGGTGTATTCAAAGATGGACTTCGCGAGTTCATCACCTTCCATCGCAGCATCATATACTTTTTTAGAATCAATCTCATCTACCGGCACATTGCGCAACCAACTGGGCTGATCACTTTTTTCGAGTAACTCTAATGTGGTCAATCGAACACCGGTGGCCGAGGCATAACTTTCCAGTGATCCTTTTTTACCCGTGCCTTCATGCATGCGTCCATCAGGGATGATGATGGTATGTCCGAGCTCACCGGCAAAGCCATCATGTCCGTAAACAAGTTTGCCATTGGCAACAATACCACTACCCACACCTGTTCCCAGTGTGATCATGATAAAATCATTCATGCCTTTTGCTGCACCATACATCATTTCACCAATCGCAGCGGCATTGGCATCATTGGTGAGGGTTACGGGTAGTTTGAATTTATCCTCAATCATCTTAGCCAAAGGAATGATGCCCTTCCAGGGAAGGTTGGGAGCATATTCAATGGTGCCTGTATAATAGTTACCATTGGGCGCACCCACACCTATACCTTTCATACGACCTACGCCACCGGCTTTTGCAATGAGATCGGAGAGATGATTATAGAGTTCATCAATAAATGTTTCTACTTCTGCATGTTTACGCGTAGACATTTCACTCGAGAACAATACATTCCCTACGCGGTCAACGATACCAAACTTGGTACCTGTTCCACCGATATCAATTCCTATTGCAAGAGGTTCCATTGCAGCAGATGTAGTAGCCATACTCAATAATTTTTATTCAAAACAATTAATGTCCGCTTCCGGTTGACTTTTCAGTTTCATAATCGATACCCTGTTTGCGCAAGATACCTTTTACAACCACTGCAAAGAAAACCAAGTAAGCAAAACAAAGTAAACAAACCCAGTATGATTGGTGAATACCATAACCTGCTGTTGTGGCATTCGATGATTGCAAGTAGTCTGCCATCTTACCCTGAATAGGAGGGATGATACCACCACCCAAAATCATCATGATCAGGAAAGCAGAACCTTGTGTGGTATACTTACCCAAACCGGCAATAGACAATGAGAAAATACAAGGCCACATGATCGAACAACACAAACCGCCACTTAAAAATGCATAAGTAGCCACCGTGCCTTTGGTGAAAATACCAATGGCCATCGCAGTTACACCCAATACACTAAAAATAAGCAGGGTACGAGCAGGTTTATCTTTACTGATATAAAAAGCACCAATCTGAATCAATACACAGATGATATACCAATAGAGTGGAGTCATATCATATTGGGCAATACTATTCACACCAATCACAATACCAAATGCTACCAATGGTACGATAAAAGTCATCACTTTATGCGTAGAACTCTTCAACTCAAAAGCACTGATGGCACCGGCCCAGCGTCCGATCATCAAACTACCCCAATACATAGAAATAAAAGGAGCGATCTGTGATGATTGATAGCCGCCGAAATCATCTTGCTTCAACAATTCACCCAGATTACTTCCAATCGATACTTCCACACCTACATATACAAAGATGCCCAGCATACCCAAAACGAGTTGCGGATATTTCATCGCACCCCATCCATCCGATTTTTTCTGAGCGGTATAATTCGCAGCAATCAATCCAACCACCACTACTGCCAATGCACCAAACAACCATTTCATACGATAGGTTTCCAACTCATGTTGTGCAGCAGCACTCAGATCCGGTGCGAGGTTTTTATAACTATTGAAGATGGGAACAAACATCACCACCAATAATCCGGTCATGATAATAAGTGTAGTCAATGCTTTATTCGCAGGCTCTGTTTTTTCTTCCATGATACCGGATGGTACTTTCTTGGAAAAATGAAAGAGTGCGGCGGCAGCGATGAACAATCCACCCACACAACTATAGAGTACAATGACTTTACTTAAACTTAATCCTTTGATCTGCTCATCCGTAATGGCAGCAGTGGTACCAAACAAAGCGAGTGCTACAACGATTGGACCGATGGTGGTACCAAAAGAGTTCACCCCACCACCCAGGTTCACACGACTGGTACCGGTAGACGGATCACCCAGGGTAATCGAGAAAGGTTGTGCAGCAGTTTGTTGTAAGGAGAAGCCCAAAGCCACAATAAACAATCCCACCAACATGCCGGCAAACGTATTTGCATTCACTGCAATAATCATGGCAGCCGCACCGATGGCAGAGAATAAAAGTCCATATACAATACTTTTCTTATATCCCCATTTTCCCACTAAATCCTTTCCGCCAAAGGCACCATAGGCAAAAAGTCCGAGTGCGCCGAGGTAATAAGCGAGATAAAAGGCGAAATCGATCAGCTGACTTTGAAATTGATCAAGACTGAAATAATGTTTACAAAAAGGAATGAAGACACTATTACCTGCGGCAATGAAACCCCAAAAGAAAAAAACGACAACGAGGGTAGTCAATGCGCCGGTATTGGTCGGTTGCTTTGGCTGGGTCATAACAATCGTGGGTTTTAATGAAGGATGTAAAATAATGAGAAAATGAAGATGTAAAAATTTTAAAAGTAGAATTTGATGGTAGCATTTTAGTTCTTAAATTGAGAGCAAACAAGACAAACTGCAATTCATGGAGATTATTCATGTTAGCGCCGAGTGCTATCCGGTGGCCAAGGCCGGTGGATTGGGAGATGTAGTTGGCGCCCTTCCTAAATACCAGGTGAAAGCCGGACATGTGGCCAAAGTAGTGATGCCCATGTACCGTACCAAATTTCTGTACGATAATGAATGGACAGTTGACTTCAAAGGACAAACCAATTTAGGTAACTGGTTTTTTGATTATACTGTTATTAAAGAACCCACCAATAAATTAGGATACGATTTATACCTGATTGATATCAATGGTTTGCTGGATCGTCAGAAGATCTATGGCTATGATGATGATGCCGAACGCTTCACCGCCTTTCAGATTGCATTTGTGAATTGGCTCGCCAGTTGGGAACATCGTCCGGATGTGGTGCACTGCCACGATTACCATACAGGCCTTATTCCTTTTATGATGCAGTATTGTTATGATTACAATACTCTGAAATCTGTGCCTACCGTCATCACCATACACAATGCACAATACCAGGGATGGATGGGTTGGGATAAAAGTAGATATGTTCCGCGTTGGGATCTTTGGAAGCGGGGGATGTTGGATTGGAATGAAACCATCAATCCACTTGCATCCGGAATCAAATGCGCAGCAAAAGTAACAACTGTTAGTTGGAGCTATATGGATGAGCTCAGAACAAATTCAAATGGATTGGAGAAATTGTTTGAATATGAGCGGGGTAAATGCGTGGGTATCTTAAACGGAATTGATAATGAAGTTTGGAATCCCGCAACAGATAAATACCTTGAACATCATTTTACTGTAAAGACAGTAGCGACCGGAAAAGAAAAGAATAAAAAGATACTCTGTGAACGTTTCGGACTTGATGCTACCAAGCCTTTGTTTATTTTCATTGGTAGACTGGTAGGAGAAAAAGCAGCAGATATTTTACCACATGCTATTCGCATGGGTATTGAACAAACACAAGGACAAGCCAGCTTTCTGGTATTAGGTAGTGGCGAGACAAATGTGGAATGGGAATTTCAACAAATGGCAGAACCGTATAAAGGTGTATTCAATGTGGTCATTGGTTATGATGAAACATTGAGTCATATCATGTATGCAGGTGCAGACTTTTTATTGATGCCAAGCAGGGTAGAACCTTGCGGACTCAATCAGATGTATGCCATGCGTTATGGAACAGTACCGATGGTAAGGAGTACCGGAGGTTTACAAGACACGGTAGTGGACATGGGTGATCCGGATGGATTTGGTATTCGGTTCAATCATGCTACAGCAGATGATGTTGTTTACGCAATCAGCAGAGCAGTGTCTGTATACCAAGACAAAACACATTTCAACTGGATGCGCCAACACATGATGCAGATTGATCATAGTTGGGAGAGTACAGTGGATGAGTATACGAATGTGTATAGAAGCCTGAAGGGGATGTAGGATGTAGGATGTCTGATTTCTGATGTCTGATTTGTTTATATCAGACATCCGACATCCGACATCAGAAATCAGAAATAAAAAATCACAGATCAAAAAATTAAAGATTAAGCAATGAATAGTATCTCAAAATCCGTATTAGCAGTGATCCTCGGTGGGGGAGCAGGTACAAGGTTGTATCCTTTGACAGCAAGTAGATCGAAACCTGCTGTTCCGATTGCAGGTAAGTATCGTTTGGTGGATATACCCATCAGTAACTGTATCAACAGCAATATCAATCGCATGTTTGTACTGACGCAGTTCAACTCTGCATCATTGAACAAGCATATCAAGAATACGTATCACTTCAGTGCTTTTAGTACTGGGTTTGTAGATATTCTGGCGGCGGAGCAAACACCTGATAATCCGGGTTGGTACCAGGGTACTGCGGATGCGGTGAGACAATCATTGCGACATATCTCTAACATGGATTTTGAATACATTTTGATCTTGAGTGGGGATCAGTTGTACCAAATGGATTTCAGTGAGATGCTGGAAAGTCATAAAGCAAAAGGTGCAGATATCTCTATTGCCACCATTCCGGTGGATGAAAGAGATGCACCTGAGTTTGGTATACTCAAAGCCAATGATGAAAATTTTATCACTTCCTTTATTGAAAAACCCAAGAAAGAATTATTACCTGATTGGGTGAGTGATACCGGAGCCGACATGCAGAAAGCCGGAAGAAATTACCTGGCTTCCATGGGTATTTATATTTTCAGTAAACATGCATTGTATCATCTGTTGAATACTGTGCATCCAAATGCTACTGATTTTGGTAAAGAAATCATTCCGGATTCGATTGAGAACTATAAAGTGATCAGCTTCCAGTATGATGGTTATTGGACGGATATTGGAAATATCTATTCTTTCTACGAAGCCAACCTGGCGCTTACACAAGAGATACCTCCATTCAATTTGTTTGATAACAATAAAACGGTATACAGTCGCGCACGCATGTTGCCTCCTGCAAAGATCAGTGGTACTACTTTGGAGAAAACCATCATCGCAGAAGGGTCCATCATTCATGCGAGTAGAATAGAACAGAGTGTGGTGGGTATTCGTTCCCGTATTGGACATGGTACTACGGTGGTGAATAGTTATTTGATGGGTAATGATTATTATGAGACCATTGAAGAAATGGCAACGAATACGGCAAAAGGATTACCAAAGATTGGTATCGGTGAACGTTGTTATATCAAAGATGCGATCATTGATAAGAATTGTCGCATCGGTAATGATGTGCGCATCAATGGGGGTGCACATTTACCCAATACAGATCATGCTTTGTATACAGTGAAAGATGGAATTGTTGTGGTGAAGAAGCTGGCTGTTCTTCCTGATGGATTTGTGATTTAATTTTTTAGGTAAGCCACAGATTCATCCGCCTTAGGTGGATGCATCTGTGGCTAAATTTCATACTTAACAACAACCCTATTTAAACGATTGTCATGGCCAGTTCATCTCCCTTATCCAGTAGTTCTGCGGGCCTCATGCCCAAACCTCGTTTATCACTGACGCAGATATTTTTCATGAGTTTTGGTTTCTTAGGTGTTCAATTCGGATTTGCGTTACAGAATGGCAATACGAGTCGCATACTCCGTTCATTTGGTGCAGATGTAGAACACCTTCCCATGTTCTGGATCGTTGCTCCGTTGATGGGGATGATTGTACAGCCGTTGATTGGTCATTATAGTGATAGAACCTGGAATCGTTTAGGAAGAAGAAAGCCTTATTTCTTATTGGGTGCTTTGTTATCATCAGCTGCATTGGTCTTTCTTCCGAATTCAGCAGCCATGTCATCCATCATTCCTGCTTTATGGATTGGTGCCGGTATGGTAATGATTATGGATGCTTCATTTAATGTTGCCATGGAACCCTTCAGAGCTTTGGTAGCAGACAATCTACCCGACTCACAAAGAACCAGTGGCTTTGCTGTGCAAACTTTTTTGATCGGTATTGGTGCAGTGGTAGGATCAGAACTCCCCTCTATTCTCGCAAAGAGTGGATTCTCACAGGAAGCGGGTGAATCAGGTGTAGCAGATAATATCAAGTATGCATTTTATATCGGTGCTGCCGTTTTCATTACCGCCATTTTGGTGACGGTATTTCTATCAAAAGAATATCCACCCGACGAATATGAAAAATACCATGGCAAGCAAGATGAAGCTTCCAAAAAAGAAGGGCTCGGCGCCATCTTCAAAGATTTTAAGAACATGCCCAAGACGATGAAGCAATTGGGATTGGTGCAGTTCTTCTCTTGGTTTGCACTGTTTAGTATGTGGGTGTTTACAACTGATGCGGTTGCTACCCATGTATACGGACTATCACCTGATGATGCAAGATCAGTGGCTTATAATGAAGCAGGGAATAAAGTGAGCTCTGCGTTTGGTACATACAATTTAGTGGCAGCCATCTATGCATTGTTCATACCTGTTGTTGCTAAATTCTTAGGAAGAAAAGGAACCCATGCATTCTCACTGATTGCGGGTGGTGTTGGATTGATCTCTATTTACTTTATCAAAGACCCCGCAATGCTGACATATTCAATGATCGGTGTTGGATTGGCATGGGCGAGTATTTTGGCGATGCCTTATGTGATCTTATCGGGTTCTATTCCTGCAGGGAAGCTGGGTATTTACATGGGTATCTTTAATTTCTTCATCACTTTACCACAGATCGTGAATGGTATTGGCGGTGGATGGATCGTAAAAAATATTTATGGCGGCCAGCCAATCTATGCTATTGTATTGGCGGGGTTCCTCATGTTATGCGGAGCTGTGAGTGTTTTATTTGTCTATGATGCCGGTGCTATACGCATCAAACAAGAAAAAGCACAGTGATTAATAATCTCGAACCGTTATTGTTGACCAACTAATTTTCGAATGTTATGAAAAAAATATGGAGTGCCGTAGCGGTGCTGTTGTTTGTCATCTCGTCTACTGCACAGGAATTGACTATGTACCCCACGCATTGGTTCGCAGGCATGAACAGAGATCGTGTTCAATTGATCTTAAAAAGTGATGACAGTCAATTTTCACGATCAAATGTCCGTGTGCAATATCCCGGCGTGAGTTTACTACGTACCCATCGTTTTAGTAATGGAAAATATCTGGTGCTAGATTTATCAATTAGTAAATCAGCGCAACCCGGTAACGTATCCATTATTACCACTACCAATAAACAATCAAAAACTTATACCTGGGCACTTAAAAAAAGAAGAGACGGAAGAGGAACAAAGTTCGCACAAGGAGTTAGTGCAAAAGATCTGATATACCTGATCATGCCCGATCGTTTTAGTAATGGCGATCCTTCCAATGATCAGTTTGCGAATATGCAGGATAACGGCAGTGATAGAAAAGATGTATTAAGAAGACATGGAGGCGATTTAAAGGGCATTCAGAACCATATTGATTACATGAAAGAATTGGGTGTAACCGCTTTATGGATGACGCCTGTAATCGAGAACAATATGCCACTCAACAAAGAAACAGCCGGCATGATGAGTGGCTATCATGGTTACTGGTTTACCGATCATTACAAAGTAGATGCCCGTTTGGGTGGAAACAACAGCTATAAAGAACTCTCTGATTCCTTACATGCTAATGGAATGAAACTCATTCAGGACGCAGTGTACAATCATATCGGCTCGCATCATTGGATGGAACTGGATCCACCTTCACCTGATTGGGTCAATCGTTGGGATACCTATACCGGCAGTAATCACAGAGATGAAGCATTATTCGGTCGCTATGCCAGTGAGAAAGATAAAAAACGAATGTTGGATGGATGGTTTGTTCCGCACTTACCGGATGTCAATCAGCGTAATCCTTTCGTTGCTAATTTTTTGATTCAACATGCGATCTGGAGCACCGAAGAATTCGGCGTAGATGGTTGGAGAGTTGATACCTATAAATATTGTGATGAACCATTCCTCAATCGCATCAATGATGCCTTACTAAAAGAATATCCTAAGCTCACCATCTTTGGAGAAGCCTGGACCAACACAGTTACCGGCAGTGCTTATTTCACCAGAAACAACATGGATGTTCCTTTCAAACACAATGCAGAAGGGGTTACAGATTTTCCTTTGAACAGTGCCATCATGGCGGCATTGAATCAACCTTTTGGCTGGACAGAAGGCGTGAACAAACTCTATATGACATTGGAGCAAGATATTCTTTATAAAGAACCTAAGAACAATTGCATCTTTCTTGATAACCATGATATGGATCGTTTTTTGTCAGTAGTCAATGAAGACATGAACCGATACAAACAAGGTATTGCATTGTTGCTTACATTAAGAGGTATTCCTCAGTTGTATTATGGAACTGAGATACTGATGAAGAATTTTAAAAATCCGAGTGATGCTATGGTGCGATTGGATTTTCCGGGTGGCTTTGAGGGGGATGCACAGAACAAGTTTACTGTACAAGGCCGAACCACAGCAGAACAACAGGCATTCGATTATGTAAAAACCATTGCACAGTATCGCAAGAATTCTTCCGCCTTGACTACTGGAAAAACCCTGCAGTTTCTTCCAGCTGATGGACTCTATGTTTATTTCCGATACGATGATCAACATACCGTGATGTGTGTGATCAATACATCTTCTTCGGTAAAAAAACTGTCATGGGCAGATTACAGTGAACGCACACAAGGTTTTACAAAAGGAAAAGATATTATTTCCGGAACATCAATAGGAGAGAATTTTGAAGTAGCAGCCAATGGTACCATGATCATTGAATTATCGAAATAAATTGGCGCAACAAATAGCACATATCAGTTTAGTGGTCAGAGATTATGATGAAGCCATTCAATACTATGTGAATGTTCTTGGATTTGAGTTGTTAGAAGATACAATACTAACATCTACCAAACGATGGGTACGTGTAGCTCCTAAAGGTGCTGCTACTGCTTTGTTATTGGCAAAAGCAGATGGCGCTGTACAAGAACAATACATCGGCAACCAAACCGGAGGACGTGTATTTCTCTTTTTATATACCGATGATTTCGAACGTGATTTTAATCTCTACACCGATAAAGGCGTTGTCTTTGTAAGACCCCCACAAAAAGAATCGTATGGCACAGTAGCTGTATTCAAAGATTTGTATGGCAATCTCTGGGATTTGATACAGCCTACTTAATTTAGTGAAATAGCTTTGTTAATCTATTAATAAGCATATTTGCGGCATTATGAAAAACAATTTTCATACCTTATATTGCAGGTATGACCACATCTATCATCATTACACTATGTATTCTTATTTTATTGGCATACTTGTTTGATCTGAGTTCTGCTAAGACAAGAATACCTTCTGTAATTTTATTGCTTCTCTTGGGTTGGGTCATCAAGCAGCTGACCGTTTTTTTTAATGTAGTCGTTCCTGATCTTTCCTCATTACTTCCTATACTTGGTACCATAGGACTAATCTTGATTGTATTGGAAGGTTCTTTGGAATTAGAATTGGACAAGTCAAAATTACCGATGGTAAAGAAAGCTTTTTTTGTTTCTTTCTTTCCCATTCTTGCTGTTGGGTTGATACTTGCGGGATTATTAAGTTATTACAGCGGCTATAGTTTTAAGCAAAGTTTGGTCAATGTTATTCCATTGGCGGTAATCAGTAGTGCCATTGCGATACCTACTGCCAAAAATTTGAAAACCTATGATCGTGAGTTTGTGACCTATGAAAGTAGCTTGTCTGATATCGTAGGTGTCATCTTCTTTAATTTTGTTGCCTTGAATGCTGTTATTAATGGGCATGCATTCTTTGAATTTGGATGGCAGCTGATCTTGATATTGATTGTTTCTTTTTTCGCAACGGTAGGTTTATCGTATTTATTGGGTAGAATCAATCATCATATCAAGTTCATTCCCATCATGGTGATGTTGATTCTGATCTATACTATTTCTAAGATCTATCATTTACCATCCTTATTATTCATTCTTTTATTCGGCATCTTTCTGGGGAATCTGGATGCACTCAAAAAATATAAATATATAGCGCTACTAAAGCCCGATAATCTGGATAAAGAAGTACACAAGTTCAGAGAAATAGCCACAGAAGCTGCATTTGTAATCAGGACTTTCTTTTTCATTCTCTTTGGTTATTTATTGGAAACAGCAGACCTTATCAATCTGCAAACACTATTGTGGGCTGGAATTGTGGTAGCTGCCATCTTTTTGATCAGGGCTATTCAATTGAAAATATCGGGGTTGCCTCTTTTTCCTTTGCTGTTTATAGCACCAAGAGGATTGATCACGATTCTTTTATTCCTCTCCATATTGCCTGAAGACAGAATACCCATGGTTGATAATTCACTCATTATCCAAGTCATTGTATTGACAGCATTGATCATGATGGGAGGTATGATGGGTGTCAAAAAAGAAAAACCTGTTGACCACAAACCTGCACATGAAGATTCGCATACATGAAATTGAAATGGGGTCTCATGATCTGTCTGCAGCCAGTGCTTTCTTCAAGCTACTTGGACTGCAACCTGCTATAGAGCAAGATGGATTAACGGTTTTCAATAGTGGACAAAAAGGAGTGGATCTGAATCTGTCTAAACATCTACCAGCAGGAGCAACACAGATCAGCTTTATAACCGATGATCTGAAAGCAGTGATGCAGCATTTGACAGTACATAAGATTGCATTTGAAGGTCCGTATGAGTCACATTTGGGAATGTTGTCAATTCGGTTCCATTCTCCGGATGGTATCCCGATCCTGATCAATACACCTACAGATAGTTCTCCGGATTGGTTACAGGTTTAAATCAGTTATTATGCAACGAATCATTTTATTAGTGTACAGTTTATGGATATCGAGTGCTTTGATAGCATCACCGGGTAAGGGGTTATGGACTGTAGCCATTGATCATAGTGGACGTTTTGTGGTAACCGGTGGCGATGATCAACAGATCAGATTGTATCAATACAAAGATTTAAAGCTGATCAAAACCTTTCCGGTCAATTCCATGATCAGACGTATGGAATGGCAACCCAATGGACAATTATTAGCCGTAGCTACCGGTGATAAAAAAATGCATCTAAGGAATATGGTGACAGGTGATTCCATTCCTTTAGTAGGTGCAGCATGGGGAGCTAGGGGAGTCAGTTGGAGTTACAATGGCAAGTTTTTAGCGGCAACTGATAATCACCTGGTCAAAATATGGAATGAAAAAGGAGAATTGATTAGAACCATTGCCAAAGAAGACAACAATAGTTATCTAGACATAGATTGGCATCCTTCCAAAAATGTATTGTTGGTGAGTGGGGATGATATTCGTATGTATGACATGAGCGGAAAGAAGCTAGCCGTATTAAAACATCGGGAAGAAGCAACAGGGGTACTGGCAGTTGAATGGCATCCAAATGGACTTTTCTTTGTGAGCGGTGATTATGGTCATGAACAAGAAGGTGTTCCCACATTATTACAGTTCTGGACCACAGAAGGGAAATTATTCAAAACCATCAAGAAAAGTAAAATGGAGTATCGGGATATGAAATGGAATCATGATGGATCCTTATTGGCCACTGCCAGTGATCAATTGCGTGTATGGGATCGAGAAGGGAATTTGTTATATACAGGGGGAGATGGGAAACATAATTTATGGGGAGTTGTCTGGAACCCTTTTGCAAAAGAATGGATCACTATTAGCTTCGATGGCACACTCGATAAATGGAGCTATAAAGCAGTAAATCTGCAACATTTTGAATAATGGTCACCTATACACATTGCATAGTGGCTGATTAATCCGGTCAGCATAAAATAGTCCGCCATTACCCGATATTGAATATATTTAGCGTTTCAGAAAAAATGCGATCATGTCAGATCATGTTACGAAACGGCAGGAACAGGCCAAGGTTTTAAGGATATTCAGAAAAGTTCATAGGGTTACAGGTGCGTTACTGTTTGTCTTCTTTTTTGTAGTAGCAGTTACGGGATTATTGTTGGGATGGAAGAAAAATAGTAATGGACTACTCTTAGCAAAATCATATAAGGGCAGTTCAACCTTATCTAAAGATTGGTTGTCGGTAGATAGCCTAACTCAGCAAGCCGTTTATTATTTAAAGCAGTCTGATAGTAGTTTATCCACCCATATTGATCGAATTGATTTCAGACCGGAAAAGGGGATGGTGAAATTTTTATTTACAGATCATTTTACAGCGGTGCAAATAGATGCCGCTACCGGTGCATTGTTGCATATAGAGAAACGAAGAGCAGATTATATTGAGAAGATTCACGATGGGTCTTTGGTAGACCATTATCTGAATATTCCTTCCGGAACTTTTAAGTTGATCTATACGACTATTATGGGATTGGCTTTGTTACTCTTCACCATTACCGGATTTTGGTTGTGGTATGGGCCGAAGAGGATGAGGGCTAATAAGTAACTTTTATTGCCACTGAGGGCACAGAAAGGCACTGAACCATCTATTTCTGTGTTCCTCAGTGCCCTCAGTGGCAATAAAATACACATTAAGATATTACAACTCCCCAATCCTTAGGTTTCCTCAGTTTTATTGGTTAAATTGATAAGGCGCACAACATTGTTTCATCCTTAAATCATTAACTATGAATTGGGCTTATGCTATTGGGCCACGTATGAAAGTGGCAGGTTTATTGGGGATTGTTCTGGCAATGGTCTTTTGCAAGAATTTAATGGATCGTAAGAATGTAGCGATGTTGGGTAACTCTTTTTCTTCTGTATATGAAGACAGATTACTCGTGGAAAGTTATATCTATAAGATTTCTGATCACCTATACCAAAAACATCAGTTAACGGATCAGTATTTCGATGGGAAAAATGTAAACTCACATCAGTTGAATCATTCACTGTATTTTCATGATGCGGCGATTGCTGATCTGATCAAATCCTATAAGAAGACAAAATTTACGCAGGCTGAAACGGCTACTTTTAAAGATTTTACAAAACAGTACCAGCTTCTGCAGACAAAGGAAGCTCATGTATTGAATATGGCGGCTATAGATCCGACTTTGTATGATGGATTAAAACAATCGTATCGACAGTTGAATGCACAATTGAGACAGCTGTCAACCATTCAGATTGAAGAGGGTACAAAATTAAATCAGGCGTCTAAATCCATTATTGCCGGATCAGTGATCTTGACAACATTGGAAATGGCGTTACTGATCACAATAGCTTTCATTATTCAGGCATTGATCCTAGCCACCAATAGTCTGATGACAAATGCCCCTAAACCTTCATTGAATTGATGCTATAGTAAGGCATTCCATAAAATTCTATCCGCCCCACGTCCCCAGTCTTTCATGGCTCTGTTCAGGTCGGCAGATACTTGCTGCCAGCTGGCTTTTTTTCCTTTTTGAGTAGGAGAGAGTTGTGCAGGTGTAGGCTCTATCAGTTCAACTTTGGTGGCAAACCAGGTGGTATGTAATCTCGGTACTGCCAATCCTAGGATCATACCGGGTAAACCACTAAAGCTTTCCGGACCACTGTTCACCAGAATTTGATCCGTATAAAAAGCGACTACATATACCGAATCACAAATACGTGTCACCGCTTTTTTACATTCAAATCCGGCAATGGTTCTGGTTTCATCTGTGATACGCCATTCCAACTGACGAAGACTATCTTGTATGATATAGGTTTGTTCAAACACATCTCTTTGGATCGATAAAGTTTGCTTGGTTAGGTCTTTCACAGCAACATCTGATTCGCTGGGTTTGCCCATCCACAAATATTTGTTATCAGGATTTTCTTTCAGGAGTTTGTAAACAGATTTTTCGGAATTGAATTTCAGTTCATAAAAATCAGTCACCATTTTTGGATAATTTTTTTTCATCTCAGTTATCCAAATATTGTCCCCTTCACCCTCAAATTGACTGTGCTGATTGTATTTCCGTTCAAATTCTATTCTGCCTGAACTGATGAATCTCGCTTGTGAAAAGCTGTTCAAGCAAGCGAAAACAAATAATAGCGTCATTAACTTTTTCATGTGTTCCTTTTTTAGAATCCTGGTGTTGGTTTTCCGTTTTTGCTGAAATTATAAGCAATGGTAAATAACCAGAAACGCTGGATATTTTGCTGAATGGTCTCTGTAATAAAGTTGGTGCTGATATTTCTTCGGATATTCTGGTTGTTATTGAAAATATCGTTAATGGATACTTTCATTTCCAGTTTATCAGACTTGCCAAATGTTTTCTTCAATGAACTGTTGACGATATATACATTTGCGCTATTCGCAAATTGAGCCGTTTTTTGGAACATAGTCAGTCTTGAATCTATCTGTAGGAACAATTTTGCCGGTAATTTGAGCGATAGATCAAGATATGAGGTATAAGACCAGAATCTCGTCACAATATTCGGTCTGATCGAAGACTTTGAATTGTTTAAGGTTGCATTGAAGAAGGTATAGAAGCTAAGCTTTTTTTCACTCCAGTGACCAAGACCTATGTCAAAGCCATAGTTATTATTATTGCTTACGTTCTCTATACCATTTACTCTATTCACAAATCGGCTAATGGTAGGCGAAAAACCAAAATTTAAATTATAGGTAGGGAAGATATCGAAACCATATCTACTCCATAAATTACCTGAATAGTTGCCATTTACATTAATAGCCTGATTCACTCTTCTGCCTATGCTATCAATAAAATTTGCATTGGTGATGGCATTGTTGGTTGTTGTGAAGTTGGCGCTCAAGTAAATATTCTTACTTTTTAACACCTTGTAATCGCTAAAATTAAAATTGATGTTATGTCTAAACTCTTGTTTCAGATTTGGGTTGCCGATAGTGATGTTTAACGGATCAATATTGTCTATAAATGGCTGTATCTGTTGCAGTGTAGGGTTACGAGTAGTACCACTATAGTTCATCCTTATCCTCATTTGTTTCTTTGGATTGAAAGTAAGACCTACTGTAGGTAGGAAGTTGGTAAATTGAATACTTCTCTTAGCTCCTGTATTGATATCATCTAAATTGAATCTGGCTGATCCCAAAGAACTACCTACTGAAATGCTGTATTTTTTCTCATTCAATCTGAATGTAAAACCTCCGGTGTGTGTATTATTATTATAGATGAAATGATTACTCAATGTATCAACAATGTTTTCATATTTACCACCAGGTGTTGATTTCTCCAGCGTATTTCTTTCTGCATCATTTCTGTTCAGTGAAAAACGATAATTCAATTCAAGGAATGTATTTTTCCAAAGAGGTTCGGTGTAAGCAAGACGACCATTGACGCCCGAAAGGTCTTCCGTATTGGTTTTAAACTGATCAAGATTGTCTTGACGAACCAAATTCCCATTTTTATCGTAGAAATCATTCTTAGCAAAAAGGAATCCATCATTCTTTTTATTCATAATAGAGAAGTCGCCATTGAATGAGATGGTTCTTCCTTTTTTCTTCAAACGTTTTTGCCATTGTAAGGATCCCAATAAATTCCTGTCTTCGCCATCATTCGTGGTTGTTCTGTCTGATTGGTTGATGAGTTGTCCTTCTTCACTAATGGCTTTACCTAAAAAGCTGTTAGCGTTTCTGTTATTGATGATAGAGCCGGTTAAAGTCATTTTCAAAGTACTGGTAGAATCAATACGCAGTTCGTATTTGCTATTAATTCGGTTGCGTCTTCTGTCACTCACAAAGTTTTGATCCTGTGTGTTAAAGAAAGTAGTATCGGGTAAGATGGTTTGCGTAGTGGTTTGATTACGACCCCGCACATTCAGGTTATTGTATTGATACGAGTTGTTGATATTATGTTTGTCTTGGTTCCATTTATTACTGAACAGCAAGCCCCCCGTTGTAGAAGTGGGTAAGCCTTGTCCATAACTGAAATCATCGCCGCCGTCAAAAATCATAATACCACCATCATCCATCACCGTCATATTATCCGAGCCACTGCCATAATTATTTCTTTCATTCCAGTTCAAAGATTCAAACTTGGTATTGTCGTTGGTGATGAATGCAGCAAATTTTCGCTTACCTTTAAAAGCATTCAGCATGCCTTTGCCATAACGGTATTTGTCGAAATCTGTACCTGCTTCTACTTTACCGAAATATCCTTTCTTCGCGTCTTCCTTCATTTGCAGGTTAATGGTTTTGGAGGTTTGTCCATCATCAATACCTGTAAACACAGCCTGATCACTCTTTTTATCAAATACCTGCACTTTATCAATGGCGTCTGCACGTAAATTCTGTGTTACAACTGCCGGATCATCGCTAAAGAATTCTTCTCCATCCACCAATACTTTTTCAACTTTCTGTCCTTGTGCAGTGATTTCCCCTTTGCTATTCACCTGAATACCGGGCATACGTTTCAAAAGATCTTGCACATTAGCATTGGGTCCAACATAAAAACTATCTGCACGATATTCCGTGGTATCACCCTTCATACGAATCGCAGCAATCCTTTGTTTAACGATCACTTCTTCCAATAAATGGGCTTTGGTGGTCACATATACATTACCCATTGATTTTTGAAGCGTAGTCGATAGGTCTATATCATCAATATAATCTGCATAATCCGGGTAAGTAATCATCACGATAAATTTTCCGGCAGGAAGATTTGATAATTCGAATGCTCCTTGTGGATTGGTTCTTACAAACTTGATCAATACCGAATCCTTGGGTCTTAACAGGGAAACTACAGCATTGTGGAGATTTACTTTATTGGTAGAGTCAACAACCGTACCTTTAAGGGAACCTGTTTGGGCATAGCTGAACGAGATGGTGCAGAAACCGATCGCCAGCAATAGGGCAGTTAGTTTTTTCATTGTTTAGTGGCTTGCAGCGTTAGATGCTTCTTACAGCAAAATCCATAAAAAAAGTTTAATAACTAATAATATAGTTATAAATTAATGTTAATAATTTTTTTAATCTGATCTCTTTGAACCCATGAATGATAAAATTAATAAGTCAACACCCTCGTCTATATCAAATCTTTCAGAAGGAGTCAAAAGCGGACAAAAGGTTGGGAACATGGATAAAAAATATGAAGAGATCCATTTTGTTGACACTGAGCAATCTGTTTGGAATTATTCTTTGTTCTCAGATGAAGACGTCCGCAACTTTCAGCAAGGAACACATTATCGTCTCTATGATTATTTTGGTAATAAGCAGATCACAGTATTAGATACCCAAGGAACTTATTTTGCCGTATGGGCACCCAATGCCACTTTCGTAAGTGTTACCGGATATTTTAATGATTGGAACAAGGAATCTCACCCCTTAAAAGTTCGGCTGGATAATTCAGGTATTTGGGAAGGGTTTATTCCGGGAATCAAGACCGGAGAAGCTTATAAATATCATATCCACGGTTTTAAAGGAATCAAATTGGATAAAGGAGATCCCTTTGCGCACTTCTGGGAGAAACGTCCATATACTGCTTCTATTACCTGGCAAACCGATTATGCGTGGAAGGATCAGGACTGGATGAAACAACGCTCAAAACACAATGCATTGAATGCGCCATGGTCTGTATATGAAGTGCATTTGGCCAGTTGGATGCGTCCGGATAAAAACAATGAAGAAGTCTACAATACCTATCAACAGATCACAGAAAGATTGGTTCCTTATGTGAAAGAAATGGGTTTTACGCATGTAGAATTCATGCCGGTGATGGAACATCCTTTTGATGGCAGCTGGGGATACCAAGGCACTGGATATTTTGCGCCTACTTCCCGTTTCGGAACACCACAGGATTATGCAGCCATGGTAGATGCTTTTCATCAGGCAGGTATTGGCGTGATACTCGATTGGGTACCCTCACATTTTCCTTATGATGCACATGGATTATTCATGTTTGATGGTACGCATACCTACGAGTACGCAGATATGCGAAAAGGATATCACCCCGATTGGAACTCTTATATTTTTAATTACAAAAGGGGAGAAGTAAAATCCTTTCTCATCAGCAGTGCAAGGTTTTGGTGCGATCAATTTCATACAGATGGATTGAGGGTGGATGCCGTGAGCTCGATGTTGCGTCTTGATTACAGCAGAAACGAAGGTCAATGGGAGCCGAATGAATTTGGCGGTAATGGCAATCTGGAAGCGATTGCTTTCATCAAAGATTTGAACGAAACCCTATACCGCGATTTTGCAGATGTGCAAACCATTGCGGAAGAAGCCACAGACTGGCCAAAGATCAGTAAACCAACATTCGAAGGCGGACTCGGCTTTGGCATGAAATGGATGATGGGTTGGATGCATGATACCTTGGATTACTTCAAAATGGATCCTATTTACCGTCAGTTTCATCAGGATAAGTTTTCCTTCAGTATGATGTATTTCAATGATGAAAACTTCATGCTACCCTTGAGTCATGATGAAGTGGTACATGGCAAGAGTCCCATGTTGTATAAAATGCCCGGCGATGAATGGCAAAAGTTTGCGAACCTAAGAATTCTTTATACTTATATGTTCACACACCCGGGAGCAAAATTGTTGTTCATGGGCAATGAATTCGGAGCTACCAGTGAATGGAATTATAAAAGTGAGTTGCAATGGGAATTATTGCAATTTGTGAGTCATGGTGGGATGAAATATTGTGTACAAAAACTGAATGAACTATACCGCTCAGAACCAGCGCTGTATGAAAAACAATTTGAGCCCGAAGGTTTTGAATGGGTAGACTTAAATCATAGAAGTGAATCTGTGATGGTGTACAAACGCAAAGGCAAAAAGGAAAAAGATGATGTACTGGTGATCTTAAATGTTACGCCGGTGGTTCGTCAGGATTGGGAGATCTATGTCCATGGAAAAGGTAAATGGCAGGAGATCTTTAATAGTGATGCCAAAGAATTCTGGGGAACAGGGGATGTATTTAACCCTGAAATAAAGTCTGAGTTGGTAGATAAGCCTTCCAAATGCTACAGGTTAAAAGTGCATTTGCCGGCATTGGGGGTGGTGGTTTTAAGGTAAGAGCTCCGGGCTGTAAGGTTCACGCTGCAAGCTTCACGCTGCAAGTTTTTTATGAGGAATCTACATCTCTCTTGCAGCGTGAAGCGTGAAGCGTGAAGCTTGTAGCTTATTACTCTCAAACTGTAACATTTCCCCCTCCTCCCCGTTACACCCTAAAACAAACAGTGTATGAAAAAAATATTGACTAGTTTATTCGCCCTTACCATGCTGTTTTCTATGGCTTTGGGGCAGGAAGTGGTATCGGGAGAGAACGTTCAGAAAAGAAATGTCGGATCTTTCCATGCGGTAAAAACTTCAGCAGGTATACAAGTGATTCTGACCAAAGGCAACAAAGAAGAATTGGCGGTTACCACCAATGATGCAGACTTATTAGACAAAGTAAAAACAACTGTCACCAATGGTGTTTTGAGAATTGGCAGAGAAAACAACGATTGGAAATTTTGGGAGAGAAGAAGAAATTGGAAAGTGGTAGTATATGTTTCTTACAAGGAATTGGATGGTTTAGAAGCTAGTAGTGGAGGTTCGATTCAAGCAAAATCGGTAGACTTGGATAAACTATCTGCCGATGTAAGCAGTGGAGGAACTATTACCGTTACCGGAAAAGCAGGTTCATTGAATATTGATGGCAGCAGTGGTGGAATATTTCGTGGTTATGATTTGAATGTAACCTATTGCAAAGCAGATGTAAGCAGTGGTGCCGGTGTTCAGGTATCTGTAAACAAGGAAATTTCAGCTGAAGCCAGTAGTGGCGGATATGTAAGATTCAAAGGAGACGGATTGATCCGCAATATCAATGTGAGTAGTGGAGGCTCTGTGAAGAGACAGGCGGATAAGTAGTATAGCAAATAGGTGATAGCGAATGGTAGATGTCAGATCGCAGATGTCTGATGTAGGAAGTTTGATGTACAACAGGCTAAAAACAAAGAGGGAGTATGTTCACTTAAGTGTGTCAAATTGTAAATTTAGACACATGAAAGAAGA